>Ga0102590_1003188_pt1 | contig 17017 bp, 13 predicted proteins | sample AraplaMF_Col_mMF_FD_76859 | JGI IMG/M metagenome (GOLD analysis project Ga0102590, IMG submission 76859) | Arabidopsis root microbial communities from the University of North Carolina, USA - plate scrape MF_Col_mMF | ecosystem: Host-associated > Plants > Roots > Endosphere | place: USA...
CAACGCGCTCGGCATTGGCGCGCAGGGCCTGGGCGGCCTGGCCACCGTGCTGGACGTCAAGATCATGGCCTCGCCGACGCACGCTGCGTCGAAGCCCGTGGCAATGATTCCGAACTGCGCGGCCACCCGCCACGTGCACTTCACGCTGGACGGCAGCGGCCCGGCCAAGCTCGAGGCGCCGGACCTGAACGCGTGGCCTAAGGTGGAATGGGCGCCGAACACCGAGACGTCGAAGCGCGTGGACCTGAACACGCTGACGCCGGAAGAAGTGGCTTCGTGGAAGCCGGGCCAGACGCTGCTGCTGAACGGCAAGATGCTGACCGGCCGCGACGCCGCGCACAAGCGCATCGCCGACATGCTGGCCAAGGGCGAGCAACTGCCCATCGACTTCACGAACCGCGTGATCTACTACGTCGGCCCCGTGGATCCGGTGCGCGACGAGGTGGTTGGCCCGGCAGGCCCGACCACGGCCACCCGCATGGACAAGTTCACCGAGACGATGCTGTCGCAGACCGGCCTGATCGCGATGATCGGCAAGGCCGAGCGCGGCCCCGTGGCGATCGAATCGATCCAGAGGCACAAGTCGGCGTACCTGATGGCCGTGGGCGGCGCTGCCTACCTGGTGTCGAAGGCCATTCGCGGCGCCAAGGTGCTGGCTTTCGAAGACCTGGGCATGGAAGCCATCTACGAGTTCGACGTCAAGGACATGCCGGTGACGGTGGCCGTGGACAGCTCGGGCACGTCGGTGCACAAGACGGGCCCCGCCGAGTGGCAGGCCAAGATCGGCAAGATTCCGGTCGCCGCGGCGTGATCGCCAGCTGGTCAATTGCAGTGCAAAGCCGGACAATTGCTGTCCGGCTTTTTTCATTCCGAGCTCTGGCGTGAACCCCTCCCCCATCGGCATCTTCGACTCCGGCCTTGGCGGCCTCTCGGTCCTGCGTGAAGTGCGTGCCATGCTGCCGCACGAACCGCTGGTCTACTTTGCCGATTCCCGCTACGCGCCCTATGGCGACAAGCCCGAAACGTTCGTGGAGGCCCGCACCCTGCAGGTCTGCCACTGGCTGGTGGCGCAAGGATGCAAGGCGCTGGTCATCGCCTGCAACACGGCGACGATGCATGCGGTGCAGACGCTGCGCGAGCGGTTGCACGTGCCCATCATCGGCGTGGAACCGGGCCTTAAGCCCGCGGCAGCCAGCAGCCAGAGCAAGGTGGTGGGCGTGCTGGCCACGGCCAACACGCTGAAAAGCGCGAAGTTCAACCGGCTGCTGAACTCGCTGTCGCAGGAGAGCCGTTACCTGTGCGCGGCCGGCCATGGGCTGGTGTCACTGATCGAACAGGGCGATGTCTCCAGCGCGGCGCTGCGCGAGAAGCTCCATGCCTATCTGCAGCCGATGTTGGACGCAGGCGCCGACACGCTGGTGCTCGGCTGCACGCACTACCCTTTCCTCTCCGACACGATCCGGGACATGGTGGGCAACCGGCTGGCGCTGATCGACACCGGCACCGCCATCGCGCGCCAGCTTGCACGCAAGCTCGACGAATTCGACCTCGCCGCCGCGCCCACGGGCGAAGGCGCCGTGCGCTACCTGTCCACCAAAGACGCCGCGCACCTGCGCGAGATGGCCGCGGCGCTGCTCCAGGTGGATGCGGTGGCCGAGACCGTGACGATCGAACCGGCGCCCGCTATCGCGTGAAGCCCACCGGACGGTGATGCCGCACCTCGGGCTTCACGGCATGCTCCTGCCGCAACTGCGCCAGGAATTCGTCGGGCGTCAACGCTTCGCCCAGCACCACCGATTGCCGCTTGACCGTGGCGAAATCGCCAGGCGTGAGGCAATCCATCGCATCGAGCCCGCTCCGGATGGCGTCGGTCATGCCGCCGGCATCGCCGCCAAGCGCCTCGTCGACGAACATGGTCTCGCGCTGCGTGGGCCTGAGCGGCAGGAAGCGGATCTTGAACGAAAAGCGCCGTAGCGCCGCCCCGTCGATGCGATCGAACAGGTTCGTAGTGCAGACGAAGATGCCGTTGAAGCGCTCCATGCCCTGGAGCATCTCGTTGACTTCGGACACCTCGTAGTTGCGCACCGCCTGCTGGCGGCTCTGCATGAAGCTGTCTGCCTCGTCCAGCAGCAGCACCGCGCCGTCCTCTTCCGCGCGCGCGAACATGGCCGCGATCTGCTGCTCGGTTTCGCCCACGTACTTGCTCATCAGGTCAGACGCGCGGCGGATCATCAGCGGCATGTCCAGCGCATGCGCAATGTGCTCGGCCAGCGCGGTCTTGCCGGTGCCCGGCGGCCCGTAGAAACACAGCGTGCCGCGCTGGCGCAAGCCCAGCGCCTGCACGATCTTGTCGACGGCGTAGCGCGTCTCGAGGTTCAGGTTGTCCAGACGGTAGCGGGTGACCACCGGGCGCGCCTCGGCCTCGGGGCGCAGGCCCATCGCCCGGTCCGCATGTTCGAGCTGGCGCACGATCAGCGCTTCCACCGGCTCGTCCACGTCCGGCCGCGCCAGTTCCACAAAGCGTGCGGCGGATTGCACCTGGGCAGGCGTCAGGGTCTTGCGCGCCGCCAGCGCCGAGACAAAGGCATCGCTCACCGCCAAGCTGCCCAGATGCTTGCGGATGATGTTCTCGCGCACCAGCGGTGGTGGAATCTTCAGTTCCAGATGAAACTGGAAGCGCCGCAGGTAGGCCGGATCGATCTGACGGATCGAGTTCGAAATCCAGATCACCGGCACCGGGTTCTGCTCCAGTGTCTGGTTCACCCACGCCTTGCCGTTGACCGACCCGCGCGTATCCTCCTGGCCGAACAGGCTCATCAACTCGCGGGCGCTGCCGGGAAAGACATCCTCCACCTCATCGAACAGCAGGGCCGTGCGCGGGCGCCCGCGCAGGAAGGCTTGCGATACCTGCAGCGACCGATACCGGTCCTTGCCCGACAGGCTGTTGCCATCGCGATCGAAGCAGTCAACTTCGTAAAGCTCGCAGCCGGCTTCACGGGCAATGAGCCGCGCGAACTCGGTCTTGCCGGTGCCCGGCGGACCATAGATCAGCACGTTCACACCCGAGGCGTTCTGGCGCGTGGCGTTGGCCAGCAGGGCAGTCAGGTAACGCGCATCGGTCTCCACGTGGGGATAGTCGCTCGTGCCCAGCGTGGGCGGCGCGGCGGGCCGGGTGAAGACGGCCATGAGTTCGTTCTGGTCGCGGTATTCGCGCATCAGCACGGGCGGCAGTTTTTCGCTGACCTTCATGAGGTCGGCCAGGTCGGTGATGTTGTGCTCGGAGATCAGGTTCTCGACCATGCCTATGCGCTCCAGGCGCGAACCCGCGCGCAAGGCCTCGGCGACCTCAGGCGCCTTGACGCCGGCCACGTCGGCGATGGCGGCATAGGCCTCGGGCGCGTTGTTGACCTTGAACTCCACCAGCAGGGAGCGCAGGTCGCGCTGGTAGCGCGCCAGCGTGCCGTAGAGCAGCAGCGCGCGCTCGGCGCGGTTGAGCTGCAGCAGGTTGGCCAGTGCATCGATGTTTTTTTCAACCAGGGTGGATTGTTTCTTGAGCGCGTGCGTGAGCCAGTCGCCGGTAGCGGCCAGCACCGAGAGCAAATCCCTGGGCTGGTCCTTGGCGTGTTCGTCGAGGTAGAAGAACAGCGTGCCCTCTTCGTAGGGGCCGCGCCAGGCACCGTGGCGCGCCATGAACTCGGCGTCGGTCAGGCTTTCGTGGCCGCGCCAGAATTCGTTGTCCTTGCAGCGGCGCACCAGGAATTCACGCAGGCGCTGCAGCGCGGGCAGCGGCCAGACCAGGTGCCGACCGGACAGCGAGAGCAGGCTGTTGAGGTCGCGCCTGACGTTGAATTTGGCGCCCTGGCGCGCCGCCAGCGTCAGCACGAAATGCGAACACATCAGGTCCAGCACCGGCGCCTCCTTCAGCCCGGGGGACAGCAGCCACTGCTGCTGCTCGCTAACGGAACGCTTGCTCATGGACAAACCTCCCTATTGCACTGATTGCACCTGATGCAACGACACCGCTGGTTGACATGCCTCTGGACCTTGCCTGATTGACTGGATGCACTACCCTGGCTATGAGCGCCTAGGCGCCACGGGGTTCAACGAGACTCCACCATAACGCAGCTTGAAGCATCATGGAAGACGCTACTTGAACCCCGTCGTGTGAAATGCGCCACAGAATCGCTACCGTTACACGCGGACAATCACACGGCACAATCCCACCATCGCCACAGAGGACATCATGCTCAGCCTTACCGACATCGAACAGGCCGCCCAGCGCCTGCAGGGCCATTTGCTGGACACGCCCTGCGTGGAATCCCGGACGCTGTCGCAGCTGACGGGCGCGCAGATTTTCCTGAAGTTCGAAAACCTCCAGTACACCGCATCCTTCAAGGAGCGTGGCGCTTGTAACAAGCTCGCGCAACTGTCAGCCGACGAACGGCGCCGCGGCGTGATCGCCATGAGCGCGGGTAACCATGCCCAGGGTGTGGCCTACCATGCGCAGCGCCTGGGCCTGCGGGCGGTGATCGTGATGCCGCGCTTCACGCCCGGCGTGAAGATAGAGCGCACCCGCGGCTTCGGCGCCGAGGTGGTGCTGCACGGCGACTCGCTGGACGAGTCGCGCGCCCACGCCCTGCAGCTGGCCGAACGCGAAGGCCTGGTCTTTGTGCACCCCTATGACGACGAGGCCATCGTCGCGGGCCAGGGCACCGTCGGGCTGGAAATGCTGCATGCCGTGCCCGAGCTGGACACCCTGGTCATTGCCGTGGGCGGCGGCGGCCTGATCGCGGGCATGGCCACGGCGGCCAAGGCCCTCAAGCCCGGCATTGAAATCATCGGCGTGCAGACCTCCCGCTTCCCGGGCATGGTCAACGCCATCAAAGGCACCAAGCACCCGCAGGGCACCAGCACCATCGCCGAGGGCATCGCCGTCGGCACGCCGGGCCTCATCCCGCAAGCCATCATCGCCAAACTGGTGGACGACCTGGTGCTGGTCGACGAAGGCGACATCGAGCAGGCCATGGTCATGCTGCTCGAGATCGAAAAAACCCTGGTGGAGGGCGCGGGCGCGGCCGGGCTGGCGGCACTGCTCAAGTACCCGGCGCGCTTTGCCGGCAAGAAGGTCGGCCTGGTGCTGTGCGGCGGCAACATCGACCCGCTGCTGCTCGCGGCCATCATCGAGCGCGGCATGGTGCGCGCCGGGCGCCTGGCGCGCATCAAGGTCAGCGTGCGCGACATTCCGGGCTCCCTGGCGAAGATCACCGCCACCGTGGCCGATGCCGGGGCCAATATCGACGAGGTGCACCACCAGCGCGCCTTCACCATGCTGTCAGCCCAGAACGTGGAGATCGAGCTGGTGATACAGACGCGCGGGCGCGACCACATCCAGCAGGTGCTGGTGGCGCTCAACGCCGCCGGCTACGAGGCTTCGGAGCAGCACTGAGCGCGGCGGGGGGCCAGGCTCAGTTCCAACCAATCACCTCAAAACCGCGTTCGCTGAGGCAGCGCTGCACAAAGCTGCGGTAGGTGCTGTTGGGTTTGTCGTTGTGAAACGCCCCCGACACCGCACCGGCCGAGCCGCCCACGGCAGCCCCCGCGGCGCCGGCGCGCAGCACGCCTTCGCCGCCGCGCCCGGTGATCAGGGCGCCCACGGCGGAGGCCACGCCGCCGACGGCCGCGCCCTCGCCGGCGCGGCGGCCGACCTCGTTGCCGCTTTGCGACGGGCTGAGCCCGGCGGCCGAGGCCCGCGACATGCAGGCATTGACCTCGGCCTGGCCCTGGGCATCGCCCACGCGGTTGAGCGTGGCATTGGGATACAGCACCGGCCTGGCCGAAGCGCTGCTGGGCCCGCCGGTGGCGCAGGCCGACAGCAAGGCCAGCGCGGACACGGCGGCCGGCAAGAGTCGAAATGAAGTTGGGTATTTCATGCGTTCCTTCCGCAAACAAGCATGGGTAAAGGGTAACGCAACTGGGCAAAGCAGCCAGCGGTGGCGGCCTGTTTGCCGCCGGGGCGCCGCATGCGGCTAAAATCTGCCCAGACTTTCAAGCAATTCAGGAACCTCCCATGTCCAGTTCAGCCAACCACACCACCAATGCCGCCCACGACAGCCCTACGCCCGCCCAGGAGCAGGAAGCCGTTGACGCCATCGTCCCCGTGATCCCAATCGTTCTGCCCGTGGTCGGCGGCGTGCTGATGTTCCTGCTGGCCTTTATCGCCATCTACATGGCCTGAGCCTCCACGCTCCCCTGAAAAGTCCGCAGCCCGCGGACTTTTTTGTTTCCGGCCCCAGCGCCAATCCCCAGTGCTTTCCCCAGCCCTTTTCGCCGCAAGCGCCGCGAAACTGCGGCGCAAACGCCCCTGAGCGGCATTCCGTACCCCCATGTCATGGCTGCCCGAACCCTGGCATTATCTATGCATAACATCATGCAAGTTCTGCATAACTTTTGGTGGTAACCACAAGGTAACCCATGACTATCTTCTTAAAATGAATTCTCTGGCCGACCCGTGGAAGGCTTAAAAGCAGCCCTTCCGGGTGCTTTTTGACCTCGTGCAACAGCCTCTGCAGGCCTGCTGCTTCCACCCGCCGACCGGGACCTGGTTGATGCGTGAGCTGCCCTGTTTCTGGCCTTGAAAGGCCCGCTTCCGGAAGGCCCCAAGCCTTATTTCGACAAACGTCCCGATGCCCCAGCCACCCGGCTTGCCGCGCGACGCTTCTCGAAATAACGCTTTTTAACTTTGGAGTTTTTTCGATGAACCAACCCGTGATGCAAGGCCTCAAGCTCAACACACCCAGCTACGTCAAGAACGCGAAACTGATCGCCTGGGTCGCCGACATGGTGGCCTTGTGCAAACCCGACAACGTGCACTGGTGCGACGGCAGCGAGGCCGAATACCAGCGCCTGTGCCAGCAGCTGGTCGACGCCGGCACCTTCAAGAAACTCAACGAAGCCAAGCGCCCCAACAGCTTCCTGGCCCAGAGCGACCCCAGCGACGTGGCCCGCGTGGAAGACCGCACCTATATCTGCTCGGCCAAAAAGGAAGACGCCGGCCCCACCAATAACTGGATGGCGCCCGCCGAAATGCGCCAGACGCTGCAGCCCCTGTTCGATGGCTGCATGAAGGGCCGCACCATGTACGTCGTGCCTTTCAGCATGGGCCCGCTGGGCTCGCCGATCGCGCACATCGGCATCGAGCTGTCCGACAGCCCTTACGTGGCCGTCAACATGAAGATCATGACGCGCATGGGCCAGGCGGTGTTCGGCGTGCTGGGCGTGGACGGCGACTTTGTGCCCTGCGTGCACACCGTGGGCGCCCCCCTCGCCGAAGGCCAGAAGGACGTGAAGTGGCCCTGCAACAAGACCAAGTACATCGTGCACTACCCCGAGACGCGCGAAATCTGGTCCTACGGCTCCGGCTACGGCGGCAATGCGCTGCTGGGCAAGAAGTGCTTCGCGCTGCGCATCGCCTCCAACATGGGCCGCGACGAGGGCTGGCTGGCCGAGCACATGCTGATCCTCGGCGTGACCAGCCCCGAGGGCAAGAAGTACCACGTGGCGGCTGCTTTCCCCAGCGCCTGCGGCAAGACCAACTTCTCCATGCTGGTGCCGCCCGCCGGCTTTGACGGCTGGAAGGTCACCACCATCGGCGACGACATCGCCTGGATCAAGCCCAGCGCCGACGGCAAGCTCTACGCCATCAACCCCGAAGCCGGTTACTTCGGCGTGGCACCGGGCACCAACTTCCATACCAACCCGAACTGCATGGCGAGCCTGGACAAGAACGTGATCTTCACGAACGTGGCCCTCACCGATGACGGCGACGTGTGGTGGGAAGGCATGGAAAAGGACACCGGCGGCCAGCCCGCCCACCTGATCGACTGGCAGGGCAAGGACTGGACGCCGCAGATCGCCAAGGAGACCGGCGCCAAGGCCGCCCATCCCAACGCGCGCTTCACCGTGGCCGCCACCAACAACCCGGCACTCGACAGTGCCTGGGACGACCCCAAGGGCGTGGCGATCGACGCCTTCATCTTCGGCGGCCGCCGCTCCACCACCGTGCCCCTGGTCACCGAGGCGCGCAACTGGGTCGAAGGCGTTTACATGGCCGCGACCATGGGCTCGGAAACCACGGCAGCCGCCACCGGCCAGGCCGGCGTGGTGCGCCGCGACCCCTTCGCCATGCTGCCCTTCATGGGCTACAACATGAGCGACTACTTCCAGCACTGGCTCAACGTCGGCAAGAAGCTGGAAGCCACCGGCGCCAAAATCCCCAAGATCTACACCACCAACTGGTTCCGCAAGGGTGAAGACGGCAAATTCGTCTGGCCCGGTTACGGCGAGAACATGCGCGTGCTCAAGTGGATGATCGACCGCATCGAAGGCACGGGCAAGGGTTCCGAGCACATCACCGGCATCAGCCCCGCCTACGAAGACCTGAACTGGACCGGCCTCAATTTCAGCGCCGAGCAGTTCAAGACCGTGACCAGCATCGACAAGGCCGCCTGGCTCAAGGAGCTGGAGCTGCACGCCGAACTGTTCAAGCAACTCGAACATCACCTGCCGAAAGAGCTGGGGGAGACCAAAGCCGCGATCGAGCGCCGCCTGGCTGCCTGACCGGCAGACCCAAGCGGGCGCGGCGCATGACCTGCGCCGCGCCTCACGCCCCCGGGCCATCCGGTACAGGGCAAAAAAAAGCCACCTGACAAGGTGGCTTTTTTTGTGGGCCGCCGCCGCGGGCGGCCCGGCATCCGGCGGGATGCTTAGATGTAGCTGCGGTGGTAGGCGCGCAGCACCGAGGCGCCGCTGACGGCTTCGGCGCGCTCTGCCTTGGCGGCGGGAGCAGCGGGTGCTTCCACTTCAGCATCGGCAGCGCGTTGCAGGGCCATTTGCAGGTCGGCCATTACGCGGGGGTCGTTCTTGGCGGCTTGCCAGAGGCGCTGGTCGGCGCGGGCTTCGGCCAGGCTGCGCGACCAGTCGTCCAGGCCGGCTTTGAGACGGGCGGCCAGGTTACGCGCGGTGCCGGCGAACAGCGCCAGGACGGCGAAGGCGACAGCCCACAAGGCGATCCACATCACCAGCAGGTGGCCTTCGGTGACGCTGTCCATCACTTGGTAGGCCACCACCATGATGGCGGCCGCCACGGCAGACAACAGCAGCGTGGCGAGGCCGCGGGTGCCGGTAAAGGACTGGCCCAGCTGGCGTACGGCACCAAAGGCCGACTCAGCGCGGACAACGCCGGGGTGCTGTGTGGAATATTTGATATTGACGAAGCTGGTCATGATGAACTCCCGTTATGGCTAATCCCCGCCGGGACAAGATATCTCGGCGGGTACAGGGATATTAGGGTTATCACTGATGTTATTCAACTTTATCTTTATGATGAGATTCATTCATACTGGTGATAACTAGGACGCTTCCCCTCCAAGCCATGGCTTCCGACACCTTCAATCCCCTCAATTTCCGGACGCTGGACCTGAACCTGCTCCGTGTGTTCGACGAAGTGATGGCCGAGCGCAGCCTGACGCGGGCCGCGCGCAACCTGTCGCTGACCCAGCCCGCCGTCAGCAATGCGCTGCGCCGGCTGCGCGAAACCCTCGGCGACGAGCTGGTGCAGCGCAGCGGCCAGGGCATGGCGCCCACACCACGCGCCCTGGCCATCTGGCCGGCCGTGCGCGAGGCGCTGCAGCAACTGCAGGAGTCACTGGTTCCCAACGAATTTGTGCCCGGCGAAGCCAACACCACCTTTGTGCTGGCCATGGCCGACGCCACCGCGGCCGAGCTGATGCCCGGCCTGGTCGAAACGCTGGAGCGCGAAGCCCCGGGCGTGTCGATACGGGTGGTGCCTCTTACCACCCGTGACCCGCGGCGCCTGCTGGACGAAGAAACCTGCGACCTGGCCATAGGCTACTTCCCGTCGCTGCTGGCCGACCTGACGGCCAGTGAGCAAAGCGGGGAGCCGCTGCCGTTTTCACACCAGCGCCTCTACGACGGAGAATATGTCTGCGTCATGCGCAGGGACCACGCGCTGGCCACCGGCCCCTTCACGCTCAACCGCTTTTGCGCCGCGCGCCACATGCTGGTGAGCTTTTCGGGCCGGCCTTACGGGTTTATCGACGAAGCCCTGGCCTCGCTGGGACGCAAGCGGCAGGTCGTGCTCACCGTCAACCAGTTTTTCACCGCCGGCCGGGTGGTGGCCAACTCCAACCTGCTGACGGTGTTGCCGCGCCACTTCGTGCGCGTGACCGGCATTGCCGAGCAGTTGGTGCTGCGCCCCCTGCCTTTTGACGTCTCGCCGGTGCACGTGGACGCGGTGTGGCACCGCCGCTCGCGGCAGCGCAGCGCCCACATGTGGCTGAGGCAGGCGGTGGTGCGCGCCGCCGACCAGGCGTTTTCTGCCTGAGCCCCTCTACGCTTCTATTACAGATGACATGGTGAAGCGCTTGCGCGCCCGGCGGTACATCCGCTAAGCTGGCCCGGCCCGCTCAAGGACGGGACCACAACAACCACGCCAGCCCGAGGGATCCCTTCCGTGATAACACGTCCGAAATTCCGCCTGCGCCCGCTGAGCGCATCCCTTGTCCTGGTCGGCCTGCTCGCGTCGCCCGGCAGCGGCATCGCCCAAAGCACCGACTGGAACGCCGGCGCCGGGGGCAACTGGAACACCGGCGGCAACTGGACCAGCGGTGTGCCCACCGGGGCGACCGCTGCGCGCCTGACCAATGCCGGCGACCAGGTCACCCTGAGCGGCGCAGGCGCGGCGCAGTCACTGGAAGTGCAGGCCAGCGGCGAGGTCATCGTCGGCGCGGGCGGGTCGCTGGCCGTCGGCGACCTCATCAGCCTCGGAACGACAGCCATCGGCGCCGCCGGCCCCGCCGTGCTCACAATACAGGGAGGCGGCACGGTAAGCGGCGCCCACCTTTTCGCGGGCGACGCAGCCCGGCAGGGCATTGTCACGGTCACTGGCGCGGGCTCCAGCCTGACACTGGCGCCTGTCGGCCTGGGGCAGGCGCAGCGCTTTGAGATAGGAGGCAATGGCGCGGGTGAGCTTCACATCGATGCCGGCGCCAACGTCACGGTCAACGGTACGCGCACCCTGCATGTAGGCGACACGGCCAACGGCACCCTTTTTATCGGCAGCGGCGCGGGTGCGGGCACGCTCACGGCCGACAGCGTGATCCTGGGCACGGCGGGCTCCTCCGTGCAGTTCAACCACACCGGCACCACGACGTTTTCAGCGGCTGTTTCCGGCAACGGCTCCCTGACCAAGACCGGGGCCGGCACCACCATCCTGTCGGGCGCCAACACCTACACCGGCGGCACCACCGTCACCGCGGGAACCTTGCAAGGCGACAGCACCAGCCTGCAAGGCAACATCACCAACAACGCCGCCGTCGTCTTCAACCAGGTGGCCAACGGCAGTTATGCCGGCGCCATGAGCGGCACCGGCTCCCTTACCAAAGCCGGCGCCGGCAACCTGGTACTCACCGGCGTCAACGGCTACAACGGTGCCACCGCCATCAATGCCGGCACGCTGTCGGTCAACGGCAGCATCGCCAACTCGGCCGTCAGCGTCAACAACGGCGGCACGCTGGGCGGCAGCGGCACGGTGGGAAGCACCACCATTGCCGCAGGCGGCGTGCTGGCGCCGGGCAATTCCATCGGCACGCTGACAGTCAACGGCAACGTGACGTTTGCGGCAGGCTCCATCTACCGCGTCGAAGTCGACCCGGCCGGCAACAACGACCGCATCAATGCCACGGGCACAGCCACGCTCAATGGCGGCACCGTCGACGTGCAGGCAGGCGCCGGCAGCTACTCGCTGAGCACCCAGTACACCATCCTCAACGCGGCGGGCGGCCGTACCGGGGCTTTTGCGGGCGTCACGTCCAACCTGGCATTCCTCACGCCCTCCCTGGCCTATGACGCCAACAATGTCTTCCTGACCCTGGCACGCAACAACACCAGCTACGCCAGCGTCGGCCTCACGCCCAACCAGGTCGCCACGGGCACGGCCTTGCAAAACGCGGTGGCCGGGGCCAGCGGCGACATGAGCACCGTGCTCGCCGCCGTCGACAGCCTCTCAGCGCCGCAGGCACGCGCCGCGTTCGACGCCGCCAGCGGCGCCGGCATCGTGGAACTGCGCCGCGCCTCCGCCGGCTTTGCCACCCGCTTCGGCAGCCAGCTGCAGGCGCGCCTGGCCGCGGTGCAGGGCCGGGGCACCGGCACACTGGCGAATTCCTTTACCGACCGGCCGCTTCTGCTGGCCGCCAATGACACGCTGTCCGACCTGATGGCGCCGGTGTCCGACATGCCCCCGCGCAAGTTCTCGCTCGCCGGCAACGCGCCGGCGCTGTCCGGCACTTCGGATGCGAGCCAGGGCCTCTGGGCGCGCGGCTACGGCGGCCACAGCACCACCGACGCTAACGGCAACGCGGCGGCCAGCCGCCTGCGCAGCTCCGGCCTGAGCATTGGCTTTGATGCGGAGGCCGGCGAGGGCTTGCGTTTAGGCGTGGCCGCGAGCATCGGCACCGCCCGGCTGTCCACCGACAACAACGAGAGCGGCAAGACACGCGGCACCGCGCTTGCGGTTTACGGTGGCTACACCAGCGGAGCCTGGACCTTCAGCGGCTCGGCCGGCATGAGCTGGGGCAAGAACCACATGGACCGCGGCATCGCTTTCGGAACGCTGAGCCGCACGGCCGGCGGCGACTTCGACAGCGACACGCTCTCGGCTTACGGCGAGGCCAGCTATTCACTCGCCATGGAGGGCTGGACGCTGCAGCCGCTGGCCGGGCTCTCGCTCAGCAGGAACAAGGCGAACGGCTTTACGGAAACGGGGGCAGGCGCGCTGAACCTGCAAGTGGCGAGCCAAACCACCCGCTCATCCAGGTCAATCCTGGGCGCCAGGGCCTTCTTTGACACGGGCCACATCCGCCTGGAGCCCCGGGTGGTCTGGGCCCATGAATTCGGCAACCTGAACACACCGATGACGGCGCAGTTCCAGGGCGCGGCCACGGCTTCGCCGTTCCAGATTTCGGGCGCGGCACTGAAGCGGGACACGCTGATCCTCGGGCTGGGCGCGACCGGCAGCATAGGCAAGGGTGTTGATCTCTTCGCGGATGTGCAAGCCGAGTTCAACGCGGCCCAGCGCAACGTGGCAATGCTGGTGGGATTGCGCAGCCGCTGGTAAACGGCAAGCCGCCGCGGCCCGGATCCAGGCCCTGGGCGCTTTCCGGGGCATGCTTTTTGCGTATGGCTCTGCACACACACTGTCTGCAGGAGCCCCCGAATGTCCCAGCCTGAATTTCCCTTGCTCCGCCGCCGCGGCACGCTGAAGTGGCTCGCCGGCGGCGCGGCCTGCCTCGCCCTGCCGGCTTTCGCCGCCTGGCCCGACAAGCCCATCAAGATCGTGGTGACCTTCCCGGCCGGTGGCGCCAGCGACATCGTGGCGCGCCTGATGGCCGAGCAACTCGGCAAAAAGCTGGGGCAGGCGGTGGTAGTGGACAACCGCCCCGGCGCGGGCGGCAGCGTGGGCGGGCTGGTGGTGGCGCAGGCGCCAGCCGACGGCTACACCCTGATGCTCAGCAATTCGACGCCGGTGTCCATAGGCCCTTTCGCGCTGGAAAAGCAGCCCTACGACCCGGTCGAGGGCTTTACCCACATCGCGCTGATCGGCAATGCACCCTGCGTGGTCATGGCCAACCCGCAGGCGCCCATCAAGACCATCACCGACGTCGAAGCACAGGCTCGCAAGACCGGGCGGCTGGACTTCGGCTCCGGTGGGCCGGCGTCCATAGGCCATATTTACGGCGAGCTGATGAAAAAAGCCATGGGCGTGAACCTGCAGCACATTCCCTACCGCGGCGGCGCGCCCATGGCGACCGACCTGATCGCCGGCGTGATTCCGGTGGGCATTGACGTGCTGACGGCCTTTGTGCCCTACTTCAAGAGCGGGCAACTGGTGCCGCTGGCGGTGACCTCGGCGGCGCGGTCGCCGCTGGTGCCCGACGTGCCCAGCGTGCTCGAGTTCGGCTACCGCAAGCTGGTGCTGGACAACTTCTTCGGCCTGAGCGGACCGGCGCACATGCCGGCCGACATGGTGGCGCGGCTGAACGCCGCGTGCAACGAGATCCTCGCCACGCCGGAAGTCAAAAAGAAGATGCTGGAATTGGGCATCACCACCCAGGCCATGAGCCCGGCCGCCTTTGGCGGCTTCGTCAAGGAACAGGTGGCGGTGCTGGCGCCCGCAGTGAAGGGCGCGGGCGTGAAGCTTTGAGAAAACCGCTCAGCGAACAACGCTAAGGTAGGCGTAGGCGGCCGTGCGCAGTTCCTGGGCTTGCTGCGGATTGCGGCCGGCACGGGCTTCGGCGCGCTCCATCAGGTTGTGGGCCACGCCGTTGATGGGGGCCACGCCGGCGGCGGAAGGCAGGAAACGGGCGATTTGGGCAAACAGGCTGTACATGTCGAAAGTCACCCATGGGTGGGTGAAAAGTTGCGGTGAATCAAGAATAAGGGTTTTCCCTAGGGTTTCAAACCTAAGATGGACCCATAACCATGCAAAACATGCATAGTTTGATCCGCCGGCCCACATAGCCGGGGTTTTCTGGGAGGAATTCACGCTCGCGATACGGCTATGCTCCCAGCATGTCCGCCCCCTCCTCCGCATCGACGACGGCTGTGACGCCTGTTTCGCTGCCGGGCGAGGAACTGCTGCGGCAGATCGCCGCCAACATCGACGCCATGCTCTGGTCCTGGGACCCGGCCGGCGGCCGCATCACTTACACCAACCCGGCTTTCGAGATGTTCTGGGGCCAGTCGGCCGACAAACTGGCTGGCGACCCCTGGCAGTGGCTGGAGCAGGTCGACCCGGCGGACCGCGACCGAGTGCGGCAGCTGCAGCTGGCCGCCGTCAAACGCAGCGAGGAATACCGCGTGCGCAGGCCGAACGGCGACGTCGCCCGGCTGAGCCAGCGCGCGCTGCCCATCCACAGCCCCTCGGGGCAGCTGCTGCGCGTCATCCACCTGGCCAACAACATCACCTGGCAGCTCGACACCTCCAAGCAGCTGCGCGTGGAAATCGGCCGGCGCACCGACTCCGAGGCCAAATACCGCGCGGTGGTGGAAAACGTCAGCGAGGGCATCCTGGTCACGGCGGGCGGGCGCATCCTCTATGCCAACCCCAAGGCGCTGAAGCTGACCGCGCTGGACGAGGCCACCGCCAAGTCGCGGCCCTTCATCGAATTCATCCACCCCGACGACCGCGAGCGGGTGCTGGACAACCACTTGAGGCGGCTGCGCGGCGAGACGGTGGAAAACCACTACCAGTTCCGCGTGCAGCACAGCCAGAGCGTGACGCGCTGGCTGGAAATCAGCGCGGTGATGTTTGAATGGGAAGGCACGCCGGCCACGCTGAACTTCCTGACCGACGTGACGCTCAAGCGCCAGGCCGAGGAAGACATGCTCAAGGCGCTGGCGCACGAGCGCGAGCTGTCGGAGCTCAAGTCGCGCTTTGTCGCGGTCACCTCGCACGAGTTCCGCACCCCGCTGGCCGCCATCCTGTCGTCGGTGGAGCTGCTCGACGCCTACGGCGCGAGCTTTCCGGCCGAGGAGCGCCGCGAACTGCTGGGCCAGATCAAGACCGCCGTCGCGCGCATGAGCAACATGGTGGAACAGGTGCTGCTGACCAGCCGCCTTGAACTGGGCAAGTTCAGGTTTGAACCCGCGCCGCTGCTGGTGCCCGACTGGCTGGTGCAGGTGATGGCCGAGCTCGAGCGCGGCAACCCGCAGGCCGCGCGCGTGTCCCTCACCTGCGACGGGCTGGACACGCCGCGCACGGCGGACCAGCAGCTGCTGCGCCATATCGTGGTCAACCTGCTGGGCAACGCGCTCAAGTATTCGGACCCCGACACGCCGGTGAGGTTTGCGGTGCGCGGCGTGGGCGAGCAGATCCACCTGCGCATCAGCGACCAGGGCATAGGCATTCCGGAGGCCGACCTGCCGCGCCTGTTCGGCAGCTTTCACCGCGGCACCAATGTCGGCAATATTTCCGGCACCGGCATAGGCCTGCACATCGTCAAGGAATGCGTGGACCTGCACCGGGGCGAAATCGAGGTCAGCAGCCGGCCGGGGCAGGGCACCAGCTTCACGGTGCGGCTGGCGGCGCCGCCGGCCTGACGGGCCACGCCCGCGCCGGCCGGACTAGTCGGCTATCTCGAACTGCGGGTTCCATGCCACCTCCCAGAGATGGCCGTCCAGATCCTGGAAGTAGCCCGCATAGCCGCCGTAGAAGGTCACACCCGCCGGCTTGGTGATCATCGCGCCGGCTTTTTCCGCCTCGGCCATCACGGCGTCGACCTCTTGCCGCGAGGCCACGTTGTGCGCCAGTGAAAACGCCGGCGCCCCGCGCTGCGATGCCGGCAAGCCCGTGTCGTGCGCCAGGCTGGCGCGCGGCCACAGGGCCAGCTTGAGGCCCGGCTGCAGGTCGATGAAGGCCACGGCGCCATGCTCGAATTCCTCGCCGACGATGCCGGGCGTTGCCAGCCCCAGGCCGTCGCGGTAAAAAGCCAGCGCGCGCCGGAGATCGTCAACGCCGAGGGTGATCAAGGTGATGCGGGGTTTCATCAGGATTTCCTCCGGTGGTAAGTCAGCGCCGCCGTGATGCAGAACGCCAGTGCGCCGCGCGGCAGCGCCTCGGCGGCATCCAGCACGATGGCGCGGTTGCCTTCGAAGCGCAGCTCCACCGGGAACAGCGTGCGGAAGGTGTCGACCAGCGTGGTCTTGCAGTTGAAGTAAAGCGCGTACTGCGACGGGCTGGACTTGACCGGGCCCAGGCGCAGGGTGCTGCCGCTTTTGCTGGTCGAGGTCAGGTAGGCCGGCTCGCCCCACTTGATTGTCTCCTCGATCTCGCCGACACCGGGCGTGGCGGCCGCGGTGTCCAGGATCAGGCGACGCAACACCAGCAGCTTGCGCCGCAGCGGCGGGGGATAGGCCGCGAAGGCGCGCGCGACGGCGGGGT
>Ga0102590_1003190_pt1 | contig 16998 bp, 24 predicted proteins | sample AraplaMF_Col_mMF_FD_76859 | JGI IMG/M metagenome (GOLD analysis project Ga0102590, IMG submission 76859) | Arabidopsis root microbial communities from the University of North Carolina, USA - plate scrape MF_Col_mMF | ecosystem: Host-associated > Plants > Roots > Endosphere | place: USA...
CCGGGAACTCCAAGCTTCTTGGACTCAAATCCGTCCGACGACCCCATAACCCCGGACCCCACACTGCCATGCAACCCGCCACATTGGCGGCGCTCGAATCACGCGTCTTAAGAGAATGTTCTCAATTCGACGCGACGCGAATCTTTCGACTCAAAAGATAACACTCCCGGTTGCGGCGCATAGACAAAAAAGAGATTCGCCGGAACCTATGAACAGCTTGCACAGCCGCGAATCAAACTAATGCCTCAATTGCCGACGAAGGGCCCAAGCGTTTCGCCGATGTCATGGCGGATGACGAGATCGGCGATGTCGTCCTGCTCGGTGGGCTCGCGGTTGATGATCACCAAACGCGCACCGGCTTCCTTTGCCATCATCGGAAAACCCGCCGCCGGCCAAACCACGAGCGAGGAACCGATGGCGATGAAGAGATCGCAAGCCCGTGACAACTCGGTCGCACGCTGCATTTCATCCTCCGGCATCGCCTGACCGAATGAGATCGTTGCGGTTTTGACCGGCTCGTCGCATGCGCTGCAGTTGGGTGCGGCGCCGTCCTGGTCGAACCGGCGCTTCACCCAGTCGAGCTGATAGACCTGTCCACATCCGATGCAACGCGCGTAGGTCGTGTTGCCATGAAGTTCGATCACGCGGTCGGGAGCGAAGCCCGAGGCTTGGTGGAGATTGTCGATGTTCTGGGTGATGACCGCGGGGATCTTGCCGGCGCGGTGCAGTGAAGCCAGCGCGCGATGACCGCGGCCGGGCTTCGCCGCGGCGAACACCTCCTCCATGGCAAAACGGCGGCGCCAGGACTCGTCCCGGGCGGACTGGCTGGCGACGAATTCGCCGAACTCGATCGGGCGGTTGCGCGTCCAGATTCCGCCCGGCGAGCGGAAGTCCGGGATGCCGCATTCGGTCGAGATGCCGGCGCCGGTGAACGGCACGATGATCTTGGCTCGCGCGATCATGTCGCCGAGCTGTTCGACGCCGCTCTGAAGGTCCTCTGCAATCACGCGCCGCCTCCCCGATTCAATTTCACGCCTGCTATGCTACCAAGTACAAACGACAAGATTCTTGACGCTGTTATCCACCGCCGCGCAAGCCGGTGAGCCGCGATCGGCCGGCAATTTTTTCCGGCCCTCGCTTATCACAATCCTGCAATGCCTCCTCCCCATTGACGCCCCAATCAGGAGCGCCAATGCATGTGTTGACGCGACTCAAAGTGATTGCGGCGGCAGTGCTTGAGTTCAGAAGCGCACACATACTTCCGGTGTAGTGGGGATTTGACATGACCGAAGACGAACAACGCAAAATCCGCGAACGCGAAGAGATCGCCGCCCGAGTCGCCGCCTTCCGTGCCACGCAGGAAAAATTCAAGCGCGAGCGCGAAGAGTATTTCGTCTCGACGCTTGAGAACGCCCGCAAGGTGGAACGGCCCTCGCTCTGGCCGTGAGACATCGCGCAGACATTTGTACGCACGAAAAAGCCCGGAGCATCGCTCCGGGCTTTTCGATTCGTCAGCTGTTACCAGTGGCGATAGTAGTAGTGGTGGCGATAATAGGGTCGGCCATAATAGGCGTACGGGCCAGGGCCGTAGTCATCATAGTAGACGGGGCCGCCGTAGTAGCCGTAGCCCGGACCGTAATAGCCGTACGGATGGGACGCAGCGATAGCGCCCGCCGTGATCGCGCCGGCGGCGAGACCGAATGCCAAGCCCGGACCGACGCCGCGTGCCTGCGCAGGTGCCGCGACTGCGGTCGCGCCGACAGCCGCAACGGTCGCCAGAACTGCGAGTGTCTTCGTCATGATCTCCTCCTTCGCATCTCCCGGAGACAACGCGGACCCTTCGCAATGGTTCGCGTCTCTTCGCATCCTGGAACCGCGACGCGCAGAAAAATCCCACCACGAAGGGAACAATGTCCGGAAACGTGGATTGGACCTACAAGTGCGGGAGCCTCCGCCATCCGGTCGAGGCGACAGCACGAAGACCCCGTCAGCATCTCCGCGGTGCTGGCGGGGTTTTCAGTTTCGAACCACAAATAATGGCAGGCGACGTGTATCGCTGCCAAGGGGCGGAGGTCGAGGAGGAGAGAGAGTGCCGATATCCGCTTTGCTGGCCCGCATACGCAGGCTTGTTCCCAAGAACAATGCGCAGCACTACGACGAGATCGTTCGCAGTTTCGGTGTCGGCGCGCTGCGCCCGCCGCCGACTCCAATGAGCGACGGCGAGCTCGCGCGCGCCATCGCCGAGTTCCTCAAGGAGTCGCCCTCGACGGAATCGGTTGCAGCGTTGGGCCGGCGGCTCGATCCCACCTCGCGGCTCTGAACGCGATTCTTTTCAGAGGGGGAACAAGCATCTCAGGTCAGAGGGGGAACAAGCATCTCAGGCGGGCGTTGCTACCTTCCCGTGCGAAGAGGCTTGTCATGCCCGTTTGGCTCGAAGTCTTGCTCAACCTGTCCGGCTACGCCGGCTTCGTGGCGCTTGCGACCAGCGGCGTCGCGTGCCCCAGGGAATCCACCGAGGACGAGATCTACGGCGGCAAGCGTTAACTGGCATGCGGCGGCTTGCCTCTGCCGACCTCGTTTGTTCCAGCTTCGCCTCCGTTTCGTTCGCGCAGAACGAATCGGAATCGACGAAATCAACTCCCAGCACGTCTTAACAAATCGTTTGCGTGCGAATGAGCACCGAGACGCGGCAAGCGGAGCGTCACCTCGCCATCGATGAAGCAACGCCGCCAGTACGCCCTCGCCGTCTCGCGCCTCAAGCCGCAGCGCGCTTGGCATTGCTCCTCTCCGAAAAGCATTCCAGGATCTGGATGCGAAGCTCTTCTGCGGCCGGGCCCTCGACCTTCCGGAGTTGATTCCAGAGCCGGATCACTTCGCGTTGTTTCTCGATGGTCATGAGTCACCTCCCAAGCGGATGACTCACTAGAACAAAATGAGAACAAAAAGTCCAGCCCTCGGACTGGATTTCCCATGCATGTTGCCTTGCACCTTTCGGCGCGCAAGAGACGCATGGAAGTTGGGGATTTCAGCGCCCAGTCAATACAGCAGCGCCGCGAGGGACGAACATATTCCGTCACCGCGGCGCTGTTGCTTTTTTGATTTTCAACCTTACGTTAAAGTCTGCCGCTGACGGCCAGGCGCTGAAATCCCAATGCCGTCGGCAAGAGAGCCCCGTGCGCAAGCGCGGGGTTTTCTTTTGGAAAATCGCGCAGACGCGCGTCAGGGCCGGATCAGACGGCGTCCTTCGCCACCTTCAGCGGCGAGGCCTTGACCGACTTGCTCGCCGGTTTCGCCGCGAACTGCATCGGCTCCTTGGTGAAGGGGTTGACGCCCATGCGGGCTTCGGTCGCGGGCTTGTTGACCACCGACATCTTCACGAAGCCGGGAACGACGAACTCACCGGACTCGTTGAGCTCCTTGTAACCGACCGTCGCCATGTACTCGATGACCGACTTCACGTCGTTCTTCGCAAGCTGCGTGCCTTCCGCAATTGCATCAATCAACTGGGTCTTGGTCATCTTCGCCATATCTGGATTTCCTCTGAATTGGGTGCACGCGAGCTGCGGTGTAGCTTTGTCCGGACGGGGTAAAACTACGCGGGCAGCGCGTCGGTTCAGGCCGGTGGCCATGAAGCAGCCGGGCTTAGAACCCATTGAGGCCGAAAACGCAAGCAGCAGTTCGACGCGAGTTCCGTGACGTCTAGCTATTTCTGCTGGGCAATACCGGCGAGATATCTGGCCGGCGGCTTGCCCAGCGCCTTCCTGAACATGGTGATGAAGGCCGTGACCGATTCATAGCCGAGATCGGCGGAGACCTGCTGCACGCTCGCGCCCGATGCGAGCTCGCGGATCGCGACGATCAGATGCAGTTGCTGTCGCCAGCGGCCGAAGGTCAGCCCCGTCTCCCTGGCTACGAGCCGCGCAAGACTGCTCTCGCTGAGCGCGACGTGATCGGCCCATTGCGCCAGCGTGCGGCGGTCGGCGGGATTGTCCGCCAGCGCGGCCGCGATGCGCTTGACGCGCGGCTCGCGCGAGAGCGGCAGATGCAATTGCTGCACGGGCATGCGCGGCAATTCGCCGAGCAGCACGCCGATCAGGCGTTGCCGCCTCGCCTCGTCATGGTGCGTGCCGTCGGACAGCTCGACGATCAATTCGCGCAGCAGCGGCGAGATCGAGATCGTGCAGCAGCGATCCGGCAGATCGACCAGCTCCGCTTCGATATAGACGAAGAACAGCCGCGCATTCGCGGTGGCACGATTGCTGTGCGGCATGCGGCTCGGAATCCAGACCGCGCAATGCGGCGGCACCATCCACAATCCGCTTGGAACGCGACACGTCACCCCGCCTCCAAGCGACACCACGAGCTGTCCCTTGCGGTGGCTGTGCTCGGGCACCTCCTCCTTGGTTCCATCGGCATCGACACGCACGGCAATGACAGGCGCGGACGGCTCGTCCACATCCAGATCAACCCAGGGATATCTGAGCTTTTGCCTGATCATTGACCGTTTTTAGCTATCGATCGAAGTTATACGCAAATTCATCCAACCGCAAAATCGATAATTTGGGTCACCCCCACCCGAGGAGAAGCGACTGTGCATGGCGCGATAGGCTCTCAAGCAATCCGGCTGGGCCGACAAGTTCGCACGCAAACGGGCGAGCTGCGCGGCCAGCCGCGCGACGACAGCGGCGTGCTCGCATTCAAGGGCATCCCCTACGCCGCTCCTCCGGTCGGCCCATTGCGCTGGCGCGCGCCGCAGCCTCCGGCGCCCTGGCACGGCGTGCGCGATGCGCGCGCCTTTGGCGCTGCCGGTCTGTCGTCGCTCGAAAACGATCCACGGCCGGGACCACGCGCCGAGGATTGCCTCACGCTCAATGTGTGGACCGCCGCGCAAGACGCTGACGAGAAGCGGCCGGTGATGGTGTGGATCCACGGCGGCGGCTTTCAATTCGGCTCCTCGGGCAATCCCGCCACCGACGGCCGCGTGCTGGCGGCGAAGGGCGTCGTCGTCGTCAGCTTCAACTACCGCTTGGGCATCTTCGGCTTCCTCGCCCATCCCGAGCTCGACGTGGAAGCGCCATCGGGCAATTACGGTCTGCAGGACCAGCTCGCGGCGCTGCGCTGGGTCCAGGACAATATCGCCGCATTCGGCGGTGACCCCGACAACGTCACCCTGTTCGGTGAATCCGCCGGCGCCATGGCTGTCGGCCTGCTGATGGCATCGCCGCTCGCGCGCGGGCTGTTCCACAAGGCCATCGCCGAGAGCGGCGCGTTCTGGGATGGCCGGCGCGGGCCGTTGCAAACTCATGATGAAGCTCGCGCGCGTGGCCTCGCGTTTGCGCGCCGGCAAGGCGGTGCGTCGATCGCAGCCCTGCGCACTATGCCGGCCGAGCAATTGAATGCAGCCGCGCCCTGGAGTTTTGCGCACGACCATGTCACGCAAGCGTTCTCACCCAGCATCGATCATCATCTGGTGCCGGACGCGCCTGCGCGACGCTTCCTGCGCGGCGAGCAGATGCACATTCCCCTGCTCGCGGGCTGGAACAGCGCGGAAGAATTCCCCTTCATGTCGCAAGCGCTTCCCCATCATCGGGCGCAGGCCTTTCGCACGGCGGCCGAAGCGCTGTTCGGCACGGACCGGATGGCGGACTTTTTCAGCCACTATCCCGCCGAGACCGACGCGCAGGCCAAGGCGTCCGCCGCCGCACTCGCCGGCGACATGGTCGTCGGCGAGCAGTGCTGGCAGGCGCTGCGTCTGCATCGCAGCGGCACGCGCGCGCCGGTCTACGGCTACCACTTCGTCTACACCTCGCCCTACACACCGATCGCCTCGCACGTGACCGAGATCCCCTTCGTGTTCGGCACACTGACGCCGCAGCGGGTGATCGGCTGCGCCGCGCCGCCTGACGAAGCCGACCGCGCACTGGCGCAGACCATGATGAGCTATTGGGTCAACTTCGCAAGATCAGGCGATCCGAATGGGCCCGGCCTGCCGCTCTGGCCGGCCTATGACGAGAGCGACATCGTGCAGATCCTCGGAAACACCATCGAAGCCCGGCCCAATCCGCACGCGAAGCGCTTCCGCTTCCTCGGCAGCTTCAGGGAGAACGGCGTGCTGCCGATGCGCTGGCGAGGTGACGTGGCGTGCTGAGAGCGCCCGTGCCCTCCCAAGGGAAGTTTTCCACACGATGCCTCACCTCATCGTGAAACTTTCATCTCGAACGATGTTGTTCAGACTCTGGTAACCCAACGCCGCCACTCTCCATGCAGTCCTGTTGCGTTGGAGTACCCAAAAAGTGCTGAATTTTGACGAGCTGCGTGAACTCGCAGCCGATGTTCGCGTGTTTGTCGATGTCGCCGAAGACAAGGCCGCGGCGCTCAGAACCGTCATCGCCGCCTATGACGTCGTGCTGGCGATCTTCCCCTCAGGAGACGGCATGGGCCTGCACGTCATCAAGGGCAAGGAGATCCTGGACAAGATCGCAAAGTCGCGTAGCCACGCGACCTACAGCCACACGGCGATCGCGGTTCCCGATCTCGAGCATGCCGAAGTGTTGAAGTACCTGACGTCGCCGGTCGAACAGCGGGTCGCGGCGTAAGCAGTCAGTGTGGCGACAGCGAGCGATCGTCTCGCGGGCGGTCGCTCTTCAATGCCCCCACACGGTGACCATGAAGCCGAGCGCGAGAATGCCGAGGCCGATGATGACGCCCGCAACTTCAGCGGCGTTGTCCACGCCGAACAGCTTGACGATGGCGGTCCCGACCAGATTGAGAACCATTTCGAAGATGAAGCCGAGCAAGGCGTCGAGCATGGCCGCTCACCCCGCCTTGCCGTATTTCTTGCCGTATTTGATGCCGTGCTCTGCGTCGCCGACAACGCCGCTCACCAGATATCGTTTGAACCAGCTCACGGCGAAATGCCCTCTTTGACAGCCATTGGTCGCCGCGAGCCTCGTGAGGGTTCGGGCCATCCATTTGCTTTGTGACGGCGGTCACAGCACGCGATCCCCCGTTCGGCGTACTCCTGCGATCACAGGTGCAAGGGGAGCACGCTCCCCGTCGACGGCGGAATGGTCCGCCGTCCGATCTTCATCAGGAGCAGATACCATGCAGAACAGTGATTATCCGGGAATGATCGAGCTGACGGATGCCGAGCTCGAGTCGGTCGTCGGCGGCAACTGGCTGGGCGATGCCTTCCGCGCCATCGGCAACGCCATCGTCCATGCCGTCGAGTGGGTCGGCGGCATCATCGCCGGCGGCTTGCGGGGCCCAGGCTGTTTTCCCGGCCCGTTCGGTTCAGGGTCGGGACCGGGCCAGCCGCCGCTGTGATGTCGTTTTTCCTGTCATCACCGCGCAAGTTGGAGGCCGCCGCGTTGGCGGCCTCTTTGTTTGCGAGCCGCGATTGCGGCTTCCTCCCCGCGCCCGCAGAGTTGGCCGTGCATGACGAGAGACATCTCCGCCCCCGTTCACCGGATATCAAGCTTCTTGCTTTAATCTGGACGGCTGCCTGGGGATCATCAGCGGGGGGCTTGATGAGTGAGGGGGAACAACGCAACGACAGGCGGGTCGCGTTCGAGCGACCCATCGACGCCCGCGTCATGGCGATCGACGGCACTTGGCAGCGCGCCTGCAAGATTCACGACGTCTCCGAGATGGGGGCGAAGCTGGTGATCGACGGCGCCGTGACGGATATCGGCCAGAAGGAATTTTTCCTGGTGCTGTCCCCCATTGGCCTCGCCTACCGACACTGCGAGCTCGCCTGGATTAATGGCGAGTTCATCGGCGTTCAGTTCATCAATCGCGGCAGAGCCGCGAAGCGAGCGCGCCGCGGCGAGACGCTGGTGAAGTAGCAAGCCGATCGCGCGTGCCCTGCAGCGCAGACCAGCTCATTCATCGGCCTGGGCGAACGGCGAGAGCGGTTGAAAGCCTGCGCCGCTGGACTGCACCTCCCGAACAAGACAAGATGGTTTCAATGTCAATGCACCAGCTCGTCTAGTGGCCGGCGTGAGTAACGTGCACCGCAATAAAACTCAGAAACGGCAGGGAAGAACGATGCAGCGAAAAAGAAACGTGGCGCTTGATGCTGCGATGGCTTGCCCGGCTCTCATAGCGGCCATCATGATCATTGCGATCTCGCCGGCAAGCGCCGACGATTCAGCCAACATACCACCCGCGCTCAAATGCACAGACTTGACCGGCTGGAAGATGCCGGGATCGACGGCAACGATCACCAAGGCCGAGGAAGTGCCGGAGGCGCCGCCGGGGACCGTGCAGCCGTCGCCGCCGGCGCCGGCCACCGTATCCGTGGCGCTGCCGCCGAACTGCCGCGCGGATGGCGTCATCGATCAGCGCGTGGGCGTCGATGGCAAACCTTACGCGATCGGCTTTGCCGTCGCCCTGCCCGATCGCTGGAACGGCCGGTTTTTGTTTCAGGGCGGCGGCGGTTTGAACGGCACGATCCGGCCGCCGCTGGGTTACCAGGCGGCCGGCGAGGTGCCGGCGCTGGCGCGCGGCTTTGCCGTGGTCTCAACCGATAGCGGTCATCAGGGCGCGGTGTTCGATGCCTCGTTCCTCAGGGATCAGGAAGCCGCGCTCAACTTCGCCACTGCATCCGTCGGCAAGGTGACAATTGCCGCCAAGGCGATCGTCGCGCACTACTATGGCCAGCCCGCAAAACGGTCCTATTTCACGGGGTGCTCGACCGGGGGCCGCGAGGGCATGCTGGCGTCGGCGCGCTATCCCGAACAGTTCGATGGCATCGTCGCCGGCGCGCCTGCGATGCGCACCGGCAACTCCAATATCGGTCTCGCCTGGGCCAACGCGGCCTTCAGCCAGATCGCGCCGAAAGATGCGTCCGGCAAGCCGGAGCCCGCCAAGACTTTTTCCTCAGGCGAGCGAAAGCTGATCACGAACGCGATCCTCGATGCCTGCGACGCCAAGGACGGCGTCAAGGATGGCCTGATCTTCGACGCTAAGGCCTGTCAATTCGATCCCGCGGTCCTCACCTGCAAGGGCGACATCAAGGAGTCCTGCCTGGCGCCGCCGCGGGTCGATGCCCTCAGGAAAGCTTTTGCCGGACCGAAGAATTCACGGGGCGCACAGGTCTACCCGCCGTACCCGTGGGACAGCGGCGTGGCCGCCGAAGGCGTTGCCATTCCCGGCATCCTCACCACGGGCGCGCGCAGTCCGGTCGGACCGCCTGTTTGGGAAAGCATCAACGTCGATCAACTCGAAGACCGGGTCAACGCGAGCGGGTTGGATCGCCTCGCCAACACTGCCTACTGGACCAACCTTTCGAGCTACTTCGGCCATGGCGGCAAGCTGCTGTTTTACCACGGTGTGAGCGATCCCTGGTTCTCGGCTGAAGACACCGTGAATTACTACGAGCGCATGGCGGCGGATTCCGGCGGCATGGAGATGGTGCGGGAGACATCGAGCCGGGCCTTCCTGGTGCCCGGCATGGGTCACTGCTCGAGCGGCGCAACGCTCGATCAGTTCGATCTCCTCAGCGCGGTCGTGAACTGGGTGGAAGACGGCAAGGCGCCCGATGCGGTGGTCGCGACGGGACCAGCCTTCCCCGGCCGCAGTCGGCCGCTTTGCGCCTATCCGCAACATGCGCAGTATAAGGGGCAAGGCGATCCGGAGAGCGCGGCGAGTTTCGAGTGCAAGTAGGAAAGATGTGCGCGGTTAAATGCGAACCATAGAACTCAATGTGCGGATTGGCGCACGTGCCAGGACCTTTACGTGACTTGGGGCGGAGCCTGAGGCACTTAGGTTCACTGTCGCCGTAATTGCGGAAGGGAACAACACAACAGTCAGGACATTGAGTCCCCATGGGTGTGGTGAAGCAAATCAAAAAGCAGGCTGTCGTGGCCGAACAGGCGGCCGCCCGAACGGCTGACGCTTTTGTGGCCGACCAGATGAAGAGCCTGGCCGAGGCCTTCCGGGCTCAGGCCGACACCATAAGAAAGCAGAAGAAGCAAAAGAAGAAGAAATGAATTTTACTGTTACCGGCCGGTGCAAGCACGGCGAGCTGGCACATCGCCGCAGCACGCCCGAAGCTGCGCTTAAGAAGGCTCGGGAGCTTGCCAAATCAGGCTGCTACGACGTTCACATCGTAACCCCGGAAGGCCGGGATTACGCCTCTCCCGAGTTCGGAGATCTCCCTCGATCGCCCGCCTCACGGCGAAATATTCAGAAAGCCCACACCTAAGCTGGCCGGGGACAATCACGGTGCGCTGAATTTAGCCGCGTGTGCGCCTTGCTGGACTGTGAAGTTCTGCTTCATGGCTCATGAAGGTTATACAGGATAGTTGCTGGCGGAATGCCGTCGTACCTCCTCTTCGCAACACCAAGCAGAGAAGAGGAGCACCACAATGACCGGCGACCTTGGCAAATCCAACCATCGCAGTGACGTGTCGAAGCAAGTTGATCCGCGGCAGGTCGCTGAGCAAAGCTCCGGGACGAACACAAAGGGACTACATCGGCGGGCATTCTTGGCCGCCGGCGCAACCGCTACGGCCCTCGCTGCCAGCCCGAGCTTCGCGCAGAACCAGCCGCCGGTTGCGCCTGCTCCGACCGTCCAGGCGGCAATGCCGGGCAATGTCAGGGTGGAACGGCTGGACGGTTCGATTCTCACGATCGGCATTCGCCAGGACGGTGACCGTGTCGAACTGTCGAGTGTTATCGGCTTGGGCCGTTTGATGTACATGCTCGATCACGACGACGCCCTGCGTGTCGCGGTGCTCTATTCCCAGGGTCCCGACTTCATCGGCGGCATCTTGGACGCCGACAGCTGGGCACCCGTGCTGCGGACTGGCCGCTTCCCGGAAATTCCCCAGTTCGTAAATCCGGTCGGCACCATCCCGCCGCGGCGAGAGAAGCCGCTTGTTTTCGCCGTGCAGGGCAAATGCCAAGGCGCAGGCCACGAGCTGTTCCTCGCCGCCGATATCAGGATTGCCGCCAGCAACACCGTCTTCGCACAACCTGAAGTCACCCGCGGCCACTTCCCGGCCGGTGGCGCGCCGATCACGTTTGTCCGCGAAGCGGGCTGGGCGAATGCGATGCGTTACATGCTGACGGGCGACGAATGGGGTGCCGACGAGGCTTACCGAATGGGTCTCGTGCAATTCGTGACGCCGCCCGGAAAGCAACTCGATCGCGCCATCGAGGTCGCTCGCAAGATCTCCGCAGCAGCTCCGCTTGGCATTCGTGCCACCATGAATTCGGCGCACCGTGCGCTCAGCGAGGGTCAGGAGGCGGCATATGCGGCGCTGTTTCCCGAACTTGCCCACCTTGCCCAGAGCGACGACCACGAAGAATATTTCCGCGCGCAAAGGGAGAAACGCGCCCCTGTCTTCCATGGACGCTGACCTTGTACTGATTCATTCGCGGCAACCGCCTCATGCGGCTTCGGTCAGTGCCAGCCGCGAGGAGATCGAGCGCACTGTCACCGCGCGCCGGCGACGAGCGCGGCAGCAGCGAAGCCAACAGCCAACGCCGCCCACTCCTTGCGCGTCACGATCATCACGGTCAGCGAAGCCGTGCAGCCGACGATGCTCGCCAGCCCACCTTCGAGGCAGGCTGCTGCCACGAAGGCAACGAAGAGATTCCCGGGGGCCAGTTGGAAGAACCTTGCGAAGGCACTGCCCTCTCGCATCAAACTCCCTGCGAGAAACCCTCCTGACCGCAAGGCATAGCTGACGAGCCCCAGCACACCGATCGCCGCCAGGGTGTGCCACTCAGGCATTGTCGCCGCGCATCATGCTGAAGCTGGTGCCAACAGCGCCGCCGGCCAGCATGGCCCAATTCGGCGAGACCAGGCTGCCGACAAAAAGCGCGCCCGCAGCCGACAGCAGCCAAGGCAGAACAGAACGCGCGCCACGCCACTGGGTCGGTAGCAGGGTCACGATGAACGCTGCAGGGAGCAAAGCCGCGGCGACCGAAAGCGGGCCTTCAGGCGCCAGCGGCAGGCCGTAGCCAAGGGCGGTCCCGCCCATCCAGCCGACAGCCATGGGCACGTTCGCGCCCAAGAGATAGCCGATATCAGCATCATTGCTTTCTGCGTCCGCTGAAGTCATGAGCCAGGAGGCGTCCGCCAGCAGAAACAGGATTGGCAGCGTGATGCGCTTTTTGAGTTTGCCGAAGATCTGGTAGAGGTGAGCGCCCATGACGAGATACCGCGCATTTGTCGCGATACAGGCTACGGCCATCGGGATGATCGGCGGGACCGGGGCCCATAGGCCGAGAGTGACGGCCTGCGCCGTGGCAGAGTAGACGACGACGCTAAACAAAACGGCCGGCACGAAGCCAAGCCCGACACCGCGATAGGCGACCCCCATGACCACGCCAGCCACACCATTGCTCAGCAGAAACGGAAGCGCCGCGAGCAGACCGCGCCGAACCCCCGCGCGTGAGCAGATGGCCTTAGCCGACGACGCCGGTTGCGTTGTAATGGTCATGACCGTTATATAGGCCCGGCAGGCTCAGTCATGTCAAGGGATCCCCAGAGAGCAGCGACGCAATTTTTCGGCGGACGAGTCTGTCTCGATTTCGCCAATACGTTGGATTGGCGGACATCTGCTGATCCGCAGGAGCTGATCCCCGACTACGTCGCCTTTCTCGGCTGGTGCGGCCGCCGGGGCACCCTCTCACCTCAGACCGTCAAGGCGCTCGAACTCATCGCCCGGAAGAAGCCGGCTGCCGCTGCCGCCGCCCAAGCCGAGCTCCTCTCGCTGCGCTCGGAGATCTGGAGCATCTGTGATGCGCTGCGCCGGGGCGAGCGAAGCGACCTGGCATTCGTCAATGCGCTGCTCGCACAAGCTCCGCCACAGCCGCCTCTCGTTCGCACCGGCGGTTCGTATTTGCACAACCTTTCGGGCAAGACTCTCTCCGAACCGCTCTGGCCCATCCTGTGGTCCCTGACGGCGGTTCTGACGTCCGCAGATGCGTCACGCATCGGTTGCTGCCAAGCCGACGGTTGCGGCTGGTTCTATGTCGACGAAAGCCCAAACCGAACCCGGCTGTGGTGTTCGAGCGAAGTTTGCGGAAATCGCGAGCGGGCACGACGTGCTTATGCGAAGCGGCGGAAGAAAAGCGCCGGCAAGAGGGGCTGAGCGCTGGAAGGGAAGCGGCCGTGGCGGAATTGGGTGACGGTGCACTCACAACTCACTCATGCTGCCCAGTGGAGTTAAGTGCACTGTCACCGTGATTCTCCAGCAGGACAGCTCACTGTACCTGAATCTGCTACTTCTGATAGCATGCCGGTCCCTCAGCCGAGCAAGATTGACCGTGCCCGACGCCCAATCTCAGGAGAAAATCCATCGCAGTCAAGGAACCACCACATCCGAGCGACTGCTGGCAGACCTTGGCGAGCGGGCATTTCTCGATCTCTGGTCCTACCCAAATCTGTTCTACGACAAGAAGCAGCGCGGCAAGGGAGACGGCAAAGAACTCTGCGATATGCTGGTTGTGTGCGGGGACGACGTCATCATCTTCAGCGACAAAGCCGCCGCTTGGCCGGCGGTTGATGACTTAAAGGTTGCTTGGCCACGCTACTATCGGAAAGCGATCGAAGGCGCTGTCAAGCAGATCAACGGTGCCAGCCGTTGGCTGACCGAATTTCCTGAGAAAATCTATACCGACCACGGCTGCACCCAGCGCCTTCCCATTCCCCTTCCTCCGATGACGACCCGACGGGTGCACGGTGTCGTAGTCGCCGGGGGCGCCTATAAGGCCATCCAGACCCACCTCGGCGACGACAGTGGGTCTTTCTACATCTTGCCATCACTGAAAGGCGAGGAGCACACTTACACAAATGCGAAGGGCTATATTCCTTTCGCTGTCGGTGACGTGAACCCAGGTGGCCTCTTCATCCATGTCTTTGACCACGTGTCCATCAACCGAGTGCTTACGGAGCTTGACACGATCACTGACTTCACTCGCTACCTGAATGACCGGGCCGAATATCTCCGCTCAGGAAAATTACTGATGGCTCACGGCGAAGAAGAACTGCTGGCCAGGTACCTGCTCGTCGGTATGGAGACCGGGAAGCGTGATTTCGAGCATCCTCAGCTCAAGAAGATGCGAAAGAAGGACAAGAAAGGTAATACCATCGTCAACACCACGATCCAGGGCGAGTGGAAATCCTACATCTTCTCGGATGGCTATCTGGGAAAGACCCTCGCGAACCGGCATTCCTACGCTTGGGACAAACTGATCGGAGAATTTACGAAGAACATCCTTGCCGGCACCAGCGTAAGCATGTTTGGAGAAACGCCGCAGGCAGACTTGGCAGAGCCCGCCCTGCGTATCATGGCTCAAGAAACTCGGTTTGCTCGCCGCGTGCTTGGCCAGGCCTTTGTTGGCACCATCCAGGACTCCCTTGACAGGCGGCTGGACCGATTTGTTCGGGTGGTCACTCCGGGAAGCATCAATCCGAAAGTCGCGTACATCTTTATGATCTTGGCCTACTCGAAGGACCTGGAGGAGTCCGGCGTGGTTCCCGACTACAACAAATACCGCGGTGTCCGTGTAAACATGCTGGAGGCATACTGCTGGAACGTGTTGGTAGACAACCGGCATCTCGACACGGCGGTAGGCATCGCCATGGACGCCAGTTCGCTCCATACCGGTCGCGCTCCCGGAGGCTCCGAGGACTTGATGGCGGTGCATGTTGACGAATGGTCTGATGAGATGATCGCTCACGCTCAGACGCTGAGGGAGCGGTTCGACGTTTTGAGGAAAGGCCGCCTTGAGCAGTTCGGCGGCCGCCAGTATGAATATCCCAGGCCAGGCTGGACTACTAACCGTCGTCGACCTTAGCGAAGGCGCCCCACGGCGCACACTATCGAGAACGTACAGTGAGGATCGGCGCAGGGTTCTCGTATCCGGCGCACGCAGCGCGCACCTTAACAACGTGCTACTTAGACGCCGCGCTGCCGCCCCCCTGCCCCTCCCCCCAGTTTCCTGCTATCTCTCCCCCGCCGTTTCGGCCCAAAGCAAAACCCTCCGACCACCAAGGGAGCAAGAAACATGCGTTATCTCCACACCATGCTGCGCGTGCGCAATCTCGATGTCGCGCTGAAGTTTTACCAGGATGCGTTGGGGCTGAAGGAGGTGCGGCGGATCGAGAACGACAAGGGGCGCTTCACGCTGGTGTTCCTGTGCTCGTCGGATGATCTGGAGGCGCTGAAGAAGCAGCCGCCGACGCGCGGCGCGCCGCTGGTCGAGCTCACTTATAACTGGGACGAGGAGAAGTATGGCGAGGACCGCTTCTTCGGCCATCTCGCCTATGAGGTCGACGACATCTACGCAACTTGCGAGAAGCTGCAGAAGGCCGGCGTCACCATCAACCGGCCGCCGCGCGACGGCAACATGGCCTTCGTCCGCTCGCCCGATCTGCACTCGATCGAGCTGTTGCAGAAAGGCGAGCCGAAGCCGCCGCAGGAGCCGTGGGCCTCGATGCCCAACACCGGTCATTGGTAACGGCCGCGCCACAGGAACAAGGCCGCCTCGCCCGTGTTGTCCCTCCGACAAATGCTGATGGAGGAGAACGCGATGGGACGCGGAATTTTGCTGTGGCTGCTGGGTGTGCCGATCCCGGTGATCATTCTGTTGTGGCTGTTCTTCGGCCACTGATATCAGCGCAAACGCATCTTGCTGATGTCGCGCTGGTTGCTCTGCAATGAAAGCTTCGCTCCTCGAAGCGGAGCTTTTTGCATGAGAGGGGCGCGGCAAGGCGCATCCCTGCTTGTGGCGATTTCCGCTATCATCCGCGGCTAATCAACGTCGCGGGAGACGCTCGATGCCGGACACACAGCTGACGATCTGGGGCCGCGCCAATTCGGTCAACGTGCAGAAGGTGCTGTGGTGCCTCGCCGAGCTCAGCCTGCCCTACCAGCGCATCGACGCCGGCATGCAATACGGCAAGACCCGCGAGGCCGATTATCTCGCGATGAACCCCAATGCGCGGATCCCGACGCTGGTCGAGGGCGACTTCTGCTTGTGGGAATCCAATTCGATCATGCGCTATCTGTGCCTTGCGCACGGACGCGGCACGCCGATCTACCCGGAGGCCCCGAAGCTGCGTGCCGGCGTCGATCGCTGGCTCGACTGGACGCTCTCGACGGTGCAGCCGGTCGACCGCCCGGTGTTCTGGGGCATCGTGCGCACCGCGCCCGCCGAGCGCGACATGATCAAGGTGCAGCAGGATGCCGATGCGGCGGCCGAGGTCTGGGCGATCGCCGACCGCCTGCTGTCCACGCGGCCGTTCATGGAGGGCGATGCGTTCACGCTCGCCGATATCGCCGTCGGCGCCTATGCGCGGCGCTGGCTCGGTGTCGAGGGCATCACCCGGCCGGCGCAGCCGAACCTGACGCGATGGCTCGCCGACCTCGGCAAGCGGCCCGGATTTGCCCAGCACGTGGCGCCGCCGATGTCGTGAGCCGCTGAGGCGGCTTAAGGTGCCGTGAGAGCGTGCGGAATCGCCTTGGCCGCGCAAATCGGCTGCACCCGGCTTCTACGGTGCATGGGGTTGTTTTCGCGTTTTTGGGATCGGACCCTGTCTCAGCGCCGGGTCACCGCATCGACGCCGATCGAGCCGCCGATCTTCACGCAGGTCCCGGTGGCCTCGACCATGGTGAAGCCCCGGCCATAGGAGGCGCAGCTGTTCGCCTTCGCAGACCCCGAGCCGGCGCCCTTGAGCGGCAGCGTCTTGCCGGACTGCGACTGGGCGGTCGGTGGCAGCCGCAAGGTCTCGGCTCCGGCCGCGGCGGTCAGTGCGAGGGAGATCAAGGCGAGGACGGCAAGGCGCATGCCCGCCTTGTAGCCCGGACCGGCAGTATGCGCCATCCGGACGGCCTGGACTTTAGAGGAACCGGACGCCAGCCGACTTGCCGCGGCGCCAGATCACCTGGCAGCTCCGCCCGGTCCGCGCGTCCCGCGCAAAGGCCATCCGGATCACGCCCGGAAGCTGGCTCGCATCCTCGTCCATGGTGATCC
>Ga0102590_1003191_pt1 | contig 16995 bp, 13 predicted proteins | sample AraplaMF_Col_mMF_FD_76859 | JGI IMG/M metagenome (GOLD analysis project Ga0102590, IMG submission 76859) | Arabidopsis root microbial communities from the University of North Carolina, USA - plate scrape MF_Col_mMF | ecosystem: Host-associated > Plants > Roots > Endosphere | place: USA...
ACCCGCACTCCTCGACCTTCCACGAGGACCAGACCAAGGTGCAGAACGGCACGCTGGTGCGCGTGATGTCCTGGTACGACAACGAGTGGGGCTTCTCGAACCGCATGGCGGACACCGCCGCCGCGATGGCGAAGGTGATCTAACTCCGCTCTCGTGTCCCGGACGCGATGCAGCGTGAAACGCTGCTTCGCAGATCCGGGACCCATCTCAACCGCGGGACTCGCTGCAACATGGGTCCCGGTTCTGCACAGCGGCACTTCGCGCCGCGATGCGCCCGGGACAAGGGCTCTCCGATGACCAACAAATTCCGCACCCTCGACGACGTCGACGTGAAGGGCAAGCGCGTGCTGCTGCGCGTCGATCTCAACGTGCCCATGGACAATGGCCGCGTCAGCGACGCGACCCGGCTCGAGCGCGTCGCGCCGACCATCACCGAAATCTCGGACAAGGGCGGCAAGGTCATCCTGCTCGCGCATTTCGGCCGGCCGAAGGGGCGCGATGCCAAGGACTCGCTCAAGCCCGTCGCCGAGGCGCTGTCGAAGGTGGTGAAGAAGCCGGTTGCCTTCGCCGACGATTGCATCGGCGAGCCCGCGGCCAAGGCCGTCGCCGGTCTGAAGGATGGCGACATTCTCTGCCTCGAAAACACCCGCTTCCACAAGGAAGAGGAAAAGAACGATCCGGCCTTCGTCGCGGAATTGGCAAAGCTCGGCGACATCTGGGTCAATGACGCGTTCTCGGCCGCGCACCGCGCCCACGCCTCGACCGAAGGCCTCGGCCACAAGCTGCCGGCCTATGCCGGCCGCACCATGCAGGCCGAGCTCGACGCGCTGGAGAAGGCGCTGGGCTCGCCGACCAAGCCTGTTATCGCCATCATCGGCGGCGCCAAGGTCTCGACCAAGATCGACCTGCTCGAAAACCTCGTGACCAAGGTCGACGCGCTGGTGATCGGCGGCGGCATGGCCAACACCTTCCTGCACGCGCAAGGCGTCGCGGTCGGCAAGTCGCTGGCCGAGAAGGATCTTAGCGCCACCGCGCTGCGCATCATGGAGAAGGCGGACGCCGCCAATTGCGCCATCATCCTCCCCGTGGACGCCACCGTTGCCTATCACTTCGCCGCCAACGCGCCCTCGCACGCCTATGGGCTCGACGCGATCCCGGCCGACGGCATGATCCTCGACGTCGGCCCGCAATCGGTCGCCCGCGTCCACGCCGCGATCGACGACGCGGCGACGCTGGTCTGGAACGGCCCCCTGGGCGCGTTCGAGATGCAGCCGTTCGACCGCGGCACGGTCGCGGCCGCCAAGCACGCTGCCGAGCGCACCAAGGCCAAAAAGCTGGTCTCGATCGCGGGCGGCGGCGACACCGTCGCGGCGCTCAACCAGGCCCATGTGGCCGGTGACTTCACCTATGTCTCGACCGCCGGTGGCGCGTTCCTCGAGTGGATGGAAGGCAAGCCCCTGCCCGGCGTCGAGGTGCTGCGCGTCAAGTAACTCAAGTCGGCAAACATCGCGGCCTCGAAAGGCCCCAACGGGAGAAAAAGACAGATGGCTCGGATCACGTTACGTCAACTGCTCGACCACGCGGCGGAGAACGATTACGGCGTACCGGCCTTCAACATCAACAACATGGAACAGGCGCTGGCGATCATGGACGCGGCCAACCAGGTCGACGCGCCCGTCATCATCCAGGCCTCGCGCGGCGCGCGCTCCTACGCCAACGACGTCATGCTCAAGCACATGATGGACGCGGTGACCGAGATCTATCCGCACATTCCGGTCTGCGTGCATCTCGACCACGGCAACGAGCCGGCGACCTGCATGACCGCGATCCAGGCCGGTTTCACCTCGGTCATGATGGACGGCTCGCTCAAGGCCGACGGCAAGACGCCCGGGGACTGGGCCTACAATGTCGGCGTCACCAAGACCGTGACCGACATGGCCCATCTCGGCGGCATCTCGGTTGAGGGCGAGCTCGGCGTGCTCGGCTCGCTCGAGACCGGCATGGGCGACAAGGAAGACGGCCACGGCGCCGAAGGCAAGCTCAGCCACGACCAGCTCCTGACCAATCCGGACGAGGCCGTGAAGTTCGTCAAGGAGACCAGGGTCGACGCGCTCGCGATCGCGATGGGGACGTCCCACGGCGCCTACAAGTTCACCCGCAAGCCCGACGGCGACATCCTCGCCATGAACGTGATCGAGGAGATCCACCGCAAGCTGCCGAACACGCATCTCGTGATGCACGGTTCGTCCTCGGTGCCGCAGGAGCTGCAGGACATCATCAACGCCTATGGCGGCAAGATGAAGCCGACCTGGGGCGTGCCCGTGAGCGAGATCCAGCGCGGCATCAAGAACGGCGTGCGCAAGATCAACATCGACACCGACAACCGCATGGCGATGACCGGCCAGATCCGCAAGGTGCTCAAGGACAGCCCGGAAGAGTTCGATCCGCGCAAGTACCTGAAGCCGGCGATGGAGGCCATGACCAAGCTGTGCAAGCAGCGCCTGCAGGAGTTCAACACCGCGGGGCAAGCCGCCAAGATCAAGAAGGTGCTGACCACCGCCGAGATGGCCAAGCGCTACGCCAAGGGCGAGCTGGATCCCAAGGTGGCGTAAGCGATCGCGAAGGTGGCGTAAAGCCGAGATGCTCTCTCCGTCATTCCGGGGCGCCGCAAAGCGGCGAGCCCGGAATCCATAACCACGGCCTGGGGTTATGGATTCCGGGCCTGCGCCTTTCGGCGCATCCCGGAATGACAGTTTTGTTGTGGCACGGTACTTCCTCCCCCCTTTTACCCTGCGACGAACGTTAGCTCGGCAATTGCCCGAGAACGGTCTATTTTCACGGGCAAGGGCAGAATCGTTTTGGGAGGACCTCTCGATGAATCTGACTGAGCTCAACAGGATCGCGACCGCCATGGTGGCACCCGGCAAGGGGATCCTCGCCGCCGACGAATCCTCCGGCACCATCAAGAAACGCTTTGACGCAATCGGCGTGGACTCGACCGAAGAGAACCGCCGCGACTATCGCGAGATGCTGTTCCGCGCCAAGGACGCCATGAGCCAGTACATCTCCGGCGTGATCCTCTATGACGAGACGATCTGGCAGGACGCCAAGGACGGCACGCCGCTGATCAAGCTGATCGAACAGAGCGGCGCCATTCCCGGCATCAAGGTCGACGAGGGCACGCAGGCCCTGCCGATGTGTCCGGGAGAGCTCGTCACCGTCGGGCTCGACAAGCTCGCCGAGCGGCTGAAGAAATACCATGAGCGCGGCGCGCGCTTCGCCAAATGGCGCGCGGTGATCGACATCGGCAGCGGCATCCCCTCGATGACCGCGATCAGCGTCAACGCCCACGCGCTGGCGCGCTATGCCGCGCTGTGCCAGGCCGCGCAGATCGTGCCGATCGTCGAGCCCGAGGTGCTGATGGACGGCGACCACGACATCGATCGCTGCTATGAGGTCACGGGGCGCGTGCTCAACAAGACGTTCCAGGAATTGCGCGTCCAGCGCGTCGCGCTCGAAGGCATGGTGCTCAAGCCCAACATGGCGATCTCAGGCAAGAAGTGCGCAAAGCAGGCTTCCGTCGAGGAAGTCGCCGAGAAGACGATCCGGCTGCTGAAGGCCTGCGTGCCCGCGGCAGTGCCCGGTATCGCCTTCCTCTCCGGCGGCCAGTCGGATGAAGAGGCAACCGCGCATCTCAACGCCATGCACAAGCTCGGCCCGCTGCCCTGGGGCTTGACCTTCTCCTACGGCCGCGCGCTGCAGGCGGCGCCGCAGAAGGCCTGGTCCGGCAAGGCCGAGAACGTCGCGGCCGGCCAGCGCGCCTTCAGCCATCGCGCGCGAATGAACGGCCTCGCCGCCAAGGGTGAGTGGCAAAGCAGCCTGGAACAGAAGGCAGCCTAGATCTTGTCGAACAAACCGCCTCCGCCGCGCCCGGCGCCGCGCCTTTACCTTGCGACGCCTGTCGTCGATGATCCCGCCGCGCTTCTCGCCGAGCTGCCGGGCCTGCTCGCCTCTGCCGACATCGCGGCCGTGCTGCTGCGGCTGAAGGAGACCGACCAGCGCAGCATGATCTCGCGCATCAAGGCGCTGGCGCCGCCGGTGCAGAAGGCGGGCGCCGCGCTGCTGGTCGAGGGCCATGCCGAGCTGGTCGCGCGCGGCGGCGCTGACGGCGCGCACCTGCCCGGCATCGCGGCGCTGAAGGAGGCGCTGCCGTCGCTCAAGCCCGATCGCATCGCCGGCGTCGGCGGGCTGACGACGCGGCACCATTCCATGGATGCGGGCGAGATGGGCGCGGATTACGTGCTGTTCGGCGAGCCCGATGCGAAAGGCCAGCGTCCCTCGGCGCAAGCGATCGCCGAGCGGCTGGACTGGTGGGCCGAGCTGTTCGAGCCGCCCTGCGTCGGCTTTGCCATGTCGCTCGAAGAAGCCCACGACTTCGCCCTCAGCGGCGCCGATTTCGTGCTGGTCGGCGACTTCATCTGGTCCGATCCGCGCGGGCCCAAGGCCGCGCTGATCGAGGCGGACGCCGCGATCAAGAAGGCGCACGCGACGGCGACGGCCAACCAGAATCCTGCCGGCGGCGAGCACGGCTAGCGCCCGACATGAAGCTCCCCTGCATCACCATGCTGGCTACGTTGCTGCTCACGGTACCGGCGGCCGCGCAGCTCCAGATCACCCCGCCGGCCACCGTACCGAGCGCTGCGCCTGAGAAGCAGAAGCAGCCCAAGCCGCCCGCCCCCGCCAAGAAGAAGGAGGCTGCGCCGAAGCCCTCGGCCTCGCCCAAGCCGGCCCCGTCCTCCAAGCCGACACCGACCCCGACGGTGATCCCGGCGCCGCCGACCGACAATTCCAACGCCGATCTGGTGTACGGCGCCTATCAGCGCGGCCAGTACAAGACGGCGTTCGAGCTCGCCACCGCCCGCGCGCAAGCCGGCGATCCCAAGGCGATGACCATGCTGGGCGAGCTCTATTCCAACGCCATGGGCATTCGCCGCGACTATGCCAAGGCGGCCGAATGGTACAAGCGCGCCGCGGACGCCGGCGACCGCGAGGCGATGTTCGCGCTCGCGATGCTGCGCATTTCGGGCCGCGGCGGCGCGGTCGACAAGGGCGAGGCGGTCAAGCTGATGGCGTCCGCCGCCAAGCTCGGCGAGCCCAAGGCGGCCTATAACCTCGCTCTGCTCTATCTGGATGGCCAGACCCTGCCGCAGGACGTCAAGCGCTCGGCCGAGCTGCTGCGCCAGGCCGCCGATGCCGGCCTGGCCGAGGCGCAATACGCGCTCGCGACCTTCTACAAGGAAGGCACCGGCGTTCCGAAGGACCCGGAACGCGCGGTGCGGCTGCTTCAGGCCGCCTCGCTCGCCGACAATGTCGACGCCGAGGTCGAATATGCCATCGCCATGTTCAACGGCACCGGCACGCCGAAGAACCAGCCGGCCGCCGTCGCCCTGCTCCGCAAGGCTTCCCGCCAGGGCAGCGCGATCGCACAGAACCGGCTGGCGTGGGTGCTGATCAACGGCGTTGGCACGACCATGGACAAGGTCGAGGGTTTCAAATGGCACCTGGTGGCCAAGACCGCCGGCAAGGGCGACCCGGAGCTCGACAAGCAATTGTCCGACCTGCCGGCCGAGGACCGCGCCAAGGTGGAGGCCGCCGCCAAGAAATGGCTCGGAAACAAATGACTTGACCCAATGACTTGACGTTGGGCCCCTTGCAGGGCACCCAAGGCGTCAAACAGGCGCGATGTCCCGCCCTTTTCCCCCGATCAAGACCGAAAGCTCATGCTGTATTCCGCCACTATCAACGTCATGGTCAAGGCTGCGCGCCGGGCCGGCCGCAGTCTCAAGCGCGATCTCGGCGAGATCGAGCATCTCCAGGTCTCGCTGAAGGGGCCGGCGAATTTCGTCTCGCTCGCCGACAAGCGCGCCGAGGAGATGCTCTATCAGGATCTCGCCAAGGCCCGCCCCGGCTACGGCTTCATCGGCGAGGAAGGCGGCACGCGGGAAGGCAGCGACAAGAGCCATACCTGGATCGTCGACCCGCTCGACGGCACCACCAACTTCCTGCACGGCATCCCGCAATTTGCGATCTCGATCGGGCTGTCGCGCGAGGGCACGATCATCGCGGGCGTGATCTACAACCCCGCCAATGACGAGCTCTACATCGCCGAGCGCGGCAAGGGCGCTTTCCTCAACGACCAGCGTCTGCGCGTCGCCGGCCGCCGCCAGCTGAACGAATGCGTCGTCGCCTGCGGCCTGCCTCATATCGGCCGCGGCGACCACGAGGAATTCCGCCGCGAGATGACGGCGATCCAGGACCGCGTCGCAGGGCTTCGCCGCTTCGGCGCCGCCTCGCTCGACCTCGCCTTCGTCGCCGCCGGCCGCCTCGACGGCTATTGGGAACGCAATCTGCAATCCTGGGACATCGCCGCCGGCATGCTGATGGTGCGCGAAGCCGGCGGCACCGTCAGTGACATCAACACGCCCGGCGATGCGCTGGTGACCGGGGACGTCGTGTGCGGGAATGAGTACGTGCACGGGGAGCTGGTGAAGATTTTGCGGAAGGCAGCGTAAGGCGGGAGCTCGCGCTCCACATTCCGCTGTCATTCCGGCTTGCGCTGCGCGCGCCCAGAATGACGGAAGAGCGCCTCAATGGCTCGTGTGTGCCCGCGCCGGCGGGCCGTGGGGCTCGCCTTCCTTCGCCGCGACCGGCTCCCGATCCCCCGCCAGCACGCGCTGCACCGAGACGAAGAACACCGGCACCATCAACAGCGCCAGGATCACCACGGCGATCATGCCGCCCATCACGACGCTGCCGAGCGCCTGCTGGCTGGCACCGCCGGCGCCATGGGCGATCGCCATCGGCAGCACGCCGCAGATGAAGGCAAGGCCGGTCATCAGGATCGGGCGGAAGCGCAGCCGGCAGGCCTCAATGGTGGCGTCCACCAGCGGCTTGCCCTCTTTCCGCAGGTCCTTGGCGAATTCGATGATCAGGATCGCGTCCTTGGCGGCAAGGCCGATGATGGTGATCAGGCCAACGGTGAAATAGACGTCGTTGGGCAGGCCGCGCAGCATCGCCGCGGTCACGGCGCCGACGATGCCGAGCGGCACGGTGAGCAGCACCGCGAGCGGAATGGTCCAGCTCTCATAGAGCGCGGCGAGACACAGGAACACCACGAACACCGACAGCGCGAGCAGGAACGGCGCCTGCGAGCCGGACAGCTTTTCCTGCAGCGACTGCCCGGTCCATTCATAGCCGAAGCCGCGCGGCAATCTTCCCGCGAGCCGCTCCATCTCGGCGATGGCGTCGCCCGAGGTGAAGCCGGGCCTGGCTTCGCCGGAGATGCGCACCGCCGGATAATAGTTGAAGCCGGCGATCTGCGTCGGCCCGCGCGCCCATTCGACCGTGGCGAAGGACGAGAACGGCACCAGCTGGCCGCGGCTGTTCTTGACGTTGTAATTGAGGATATCCTCGGTCCGCATGCGGTCGCGAGCGCCCGCCTGCACCACGACGCGCTGCATGCGGCCGCGGTTCGGGAAGTCGTTGATGTAGTTCGAGCCGAGATTGGTCGAGATCGTGTTGTTGATGTCCTCGAAGGTGACGCCGAACGCGCCGGCCTTCTCGCGGTCGATCACGAGATTGACCACCCCCGCCTCGGGCAGGCCTTCGACATAGACCTTCTGCAGCACCGGGCTGGCATTGGCCTCCGCGATCAACTGGTCGGCGGCGCGCATCAATTGCTGATAACCCTTCTGGCCGCGGTCCTGGAGGCGGAACGAGAAGCCCGAGGAGTTGCCGAGATTGTCGATCGGCGGCGGCTGCAGCGCCGAGATCTTCGCGTCGCGGATCGACGAGAGATCGCGGTTGATGTCGTTGACGATCGCTGCGGCGGAATCCTTCGGCCCGCGCTCCGACCAGTCCTTCAGGGTGATGAAGGCCTGCGCGGTGTTCATGCCCTGACCGGAGAAGCTGAAGCCGGTGAGGAAGGTGACGTTGTCGACGCCGGGCCGCGCGGCAAGATATTTCTCGACCTTCTCGATCACGGCCTCGGTGCGGCCGTAGGACGAATCCGACGGCGTCTGCACGTCGGTGGTGACGAAGCCCTGGTCGTCGACGGGCAGGAAGCCGCCGGGCAGATTGACGAAGGCCCAGGACAGGCCGACCAGCAGCGCGGCATAGACCAGCATCAGGCGGCCGGTGCGCTTCAGCGAGAAGCCGACGGTGCTCGCGTAGCGAAACCGGCAGGCCTCGAGCAGATGATTGAACCGGCTGAACACGAAGTTGGTCGAATGGCCGTGCCCCTTGGCGATCGGCTTGAGCAGCGTCGCGCAAAGCGCCGGCGTCAGCGACAGCGCCAGGAAGGCGGAGAAGCCGATCGCGGCCACCATGGTCACCGAGAACTGGCGATAGATGATGCCGACCGAGCCCGGGAAGAATGCCATCGGCACGAACACCGCCATCAGCACCAGCGTGATGCCGATGATGGCGCCGGTGATCTGCGACATGGCCTTTCGCGTCGCTTCCTTCGGCGACAGGCCTTCCTCGGCCATGATGCGCTCGACGTTCTCGACCACGACGATGGCGTCGTCGACGAGGATGCCGACCGCGAGCACCATGCCGAACATCGAGAGCATGTTGATGGAATAGCCGGCGAGCAGCAGCGTGGTGCAGGCGCCCAGAAGCGCCACGGGCACCACGATGGTCGGAATGATGGTGTAGCGGATGTTCTGGAGAAACAAGAACATCACCACGAACACCAGCACCACGGCTTCGACGAGTGTCGTCAGCACCTTCTTGATCGAAGCCTCGACCACGGGCGTGATGTTGTAGGGAATCTCGTAGGTGATGTTGGCCGGGAAGAAGCGCGACAGCTCCTTCATCTTCTCTTCGACCGCGCTCGCGGTCGCCAGCGCGTTGCCGGTCGGCGACATCAGGACGGAGAGACCGGCGGTCGGCTTGCCGTCCAGCCGTGTATTGAACTGGTAGCTGAGACCGCCGATCTCGATGCGCGCGACGTCGCGCAGGCGCACGGTCGAGCCGTCGGCATTGGCGCGCAGGATGATGGCGCCGAATTCGTCCGGCGAGGAGAGCTGGCCCTTGACCAGAACCAGCGCGGAGGTGCGCTGGTTCGACGCCGAGGGCTCGGCGCCGATGCTGCCCGAGGCGACCTGCGCGTTCTGCGCGGCAATGGCCTTGTTGACGTCGTCGGCGGTGAGCCCATAGCCGACCAGCTTGGCCGGATCGACCCAGACGCGCAGACTGCGCTCGGTCGAGTACAGCGTGGCACGGCCGACGCCGGGAATGCGCCGGATCTCGCCCAGCACGTTGCGGATCATGAAGTCGCCAAGCCCGACCTCATCCAGGCTGCCATCGGTCGAGTTCAGCGTGATGATCTGCAACACCGCGCTGGAGGCTTCCTCGATCAGGATGCCCTGCTGCATCACCGCGCGCGGCAGGCGCGCCTCGACGCGCTTGATGCGGTTCTGCACCTCGACCGAGGCGGCGCTGGTATCGGTGCCCGGCTGGAAGTTGGCGATGATCTCGACCTGGCCGAGCGAATCGCTGGTCGATTCGAAATTGAGGATGTTGGCGGCGCCGTTGAGCTCCTCCTCGATCAGCCGCGTGACGCTGTTATAGAGGTTCTCCGGCGAGGCGCCGGGATAGCTGGTCGAGATCGAGATCGAGGGCGGCGCGATGATCGGATATTGCGCGATCGGCAGCAGCGGCACGGCGATCGCACCGATCAAGCAGATGAACAGCGCGACCACCCAGGCGAAGATTGGCCTGTCGATGAAGAAACTCGCCATGGCGCGTTACCGCGTGAGCTGCTGGGCGTGCCGATTGTCCGCGGTCGCGTCCGCTTCCGACCAGGATTGCGGCTTGACCTTGTCGCCGGCCGCGAACTTCTGGAACCCTTCGACCACGACCTTGTCACCGGCCTTCAGACCTTCGGTGACGAACCAGAGTCCGTCCTGCACCGATCCGGTGCGCACCGCCTGCACCGCGATGTGGTTGTCGTCCTTGACGACGAACACCTCGCTGCCGCCGCCGCCATTGCGCTGGATCGCCTGCTGCGGCACCGCGATCGCATCGGAATCGAGACCCTGGTCGATACGAACGCGGACATACATGCCCGGCAGCAGCTCGCGCTTGGGATTGGGGAACTCGCCGCGCAGCGTCACCTGTCCGGTATGGGCGTCGACCTTGGCGTCCGAGAACAGCAGCTTGCCGTCGAGCGAATAAATGGTGTTGTCGTCGAGCACCAGGCGCACCTTGGCGGCATCGGAGGCGATGCGCTCGAGGTCGCCGGTTTCGAAGGCGCGGCGGAGCTGGTTGAGCTCGGTCACCGACTGGGTGAAGTCGGCATAGATCGGGTCGAGCTGCTGGATGGTGGCGAGATTGGTCTCATTCTGCACCGCGAGGGCGCCCTCGCTGACAAGGGCCGCGCCGACCACGCCGTCGATCGGCGCGCGCACGGTGGCGTAGTCGAGATTGAGTTTGGCCCGCGCAAGGTCGGCCTTGCGGCCTTCGACCTCGGCATGGGCCTGGCGTTCGGCCGCAATCGCCTTCTCGTTCTCGGCTTCCGGGGCGGCGCGATCCTTGGTGAGGGTGGCGATACGGTGCGCCTGCTGCCTCGCCTGCATCAACGCGGCCTCCGCCTTGGCGAGCGCGGCTTCGTTGGCCATCACCTCGACCTCGAACGGGCGCGGATCGATGCGGTAGAGCGCATCGCCCGCCTTGACCTCGCTGCCCTGGCGGAACAGGCGCTCGACCACGATGCCGGACACGCGCGGCCGCACGTCGGAGACACGCGTCGGCGCGATGCGGCCGGGCAGCTCGCGCACCACGGCGCGCGGCTGCGGCTTGACGATGACGATGCTGACGTCAGGCTGGGCCGGCGGAGCGGCAGACACCGCCGAGCTGGATTCCTCGCAAGCGCCCAACAGCGGCGCTAAGGCCGCGAGCATCATTGCAACGCATGCCGATCGCGCACGAAGTCCTGACATGAAGTGGGGTGCCCCGATATTGTTGAAACTGATCACACTCCACGCGCGGCCCGTTCTGGACCGTTTCGCACGCGGCTGATGCCGACAAAATAGAAGGCCCCTGCTGCGATGCAACGCACGGCACAGGCGGCTCATTGTCACACAGCCTATGATACTGAGTTGAGACGACTTTTCCCGTGTCACTTGATTGTGAGTCGCGTTCCATCAGCGCGTGCTGCGACGGAACGGCGCAATCAAGCGGCGGCTTTCATCCGGTAGTGGCTGACGCCCCATTCGGTTCCCCGGGCGTAGCCGAACAGGCCCGACGTCGCGAGCAGGAACCAGCGCCAGCGCCGCAGCCAAAGCGCGGTCTCCTCGCCATAGACCTTGCGCAGCGACGCCTCGACCGCGTCGCGATGCGTATCGAAATTGGCGAGCCAGTCGTTCGCGGTGCGCTGATAATGCGTGCCGCTCCAGCACCATTCCTTCTCGACCGTGAAGATGTCGTCGAATTGCCTGACGAGGTGATGGCTTGGCATCAGCCCGCCCGTGAAGACGTGCTGCGCAATCCAGTCGTCACGGTCGAGCCGGTCGAACAGCTGCGAGCCGGAGCGATGGGTGACGATTTGCATGAAGAACCGCCCCTCGGGGGCGAGCCATGACCGCAGACGCGTCATCAGCTTGCGCCAGTTCATCATCTGCTCGAACATCTCGACCGAGACGATACGGTCGAACTGGCCGTCGGGGGCGAACACGTTCATGTCCGCGGTGACCACGCGCAGGTTCAGCAGGCCGCGCCGCTGCGCCTGTTCCTCGACATAAGCGCGCTGCGCCTGCGAGGTCGACACCGCCGTCACCTTGGCGTGCGGAAATTGCCGCGCCATCCACAGCGACAGCGAGCCCCAGCCGCAGCCGAGCTCGAGGATGGTCTGGCCATCGGCAATTCCGGCATGCTCGACGGTCTGGCGCAGCGCCTCCTCCTCCGCCTCCTGCAAGGTGGTCGCGTCGGTCTTGTAGAAGCAGCAGGAGTATTTGCGGCTGGGGCCGAGCACGGCGGCGAAGAACGCCGCGGGCACCTCGTCACGCCCGGCCGCGGCACCCTCGGCGATCGGCCGCAGCATCATCCGGCCGGCGAAGGCGGCATCGGCGGCTGCGTCATGGCCGGCGAGGCGCGTTGCGGTGCGGGAGCACAGGCGCTGGATCGCGGCGCGGATCACGACGTCCGGCAGCGGCACGCGTTCGGCAGTCCCGATAATCGCGGAAACGACGCTCATGCGCCCCCGAATAGCGAACTTCTGCAGATACCCGCTTATCAAAGCGCCGCTTCCGGTCCGGGTTCCCGAGCCATCCCCGAAATCGGCGTATCCGGCGCTTTTTTTGGGCTGGCGCTGTGCCATAGTGCGCACCGCAACCAAGCTTTGTAATGGATGATACCGGCCATGCCGTCAGGCACTTCGCCCCGCTCCACCATGGATATCGAGTATACCAAACTGTCCTCGCCCAGCGTTTTCCTGGTCCGGATGCTGGTCTTCCTGGTGCTGTGCACGCTGGTGGGCGTGGTGCTCTACAAGCAGATCATCCAGGCCTTCTTCGCCAATCCCGGGCTCAATGCCCTGATCGGAGGGGTGCTGTTCATCGGCATCATCCTCGCCTTCCGGCAGGTCATCCGGCTCTATCCCGAAGTGTCCTGGGTCAACAATTTCCGCATCGCCGATCCCGGCCTGGCGCCGGCCCGGCACCCGAAGCTGCTGGCGCCGATGGCGGCGATCCTCGGCGGCGAGCGCTCCGGGCGGATGACCATCACCCAGACCACCATGCGGCATTTGCTCGATTCGATCGCGACCCGCCTGGACGAAGCCCGCGACATCTCGCGCTACATGACCGGCCTTTTGGTCTTCCTCGGCCTGCTTGGCACCTTCTGGGGCCTGATCGAGACGGTCGGCTCGGTCGGCAAGGTGATCGACGGGCTCAAGGTCGGCGGCGATTCCGGGGCGCTGTTCGACACGCTGAAGGAGGGCCTCGCCGCCCCGCTCGGCGGCATGGGCATCTCGTTCTCCAGCTCGCTGTTCGGCCTCGCCGGCTCGCTGATCCTCGGCTTCCTCGACCTGCAATCAAGCCAGGCGCAGAACCGCTTCTACACCGACCTCGAAGACTGGCTGGCCACCACGGTGCGCGAATATGGCAGCGGCGAGGTGGCGGTTGCGGCGGGCGGCGGGGTCGCCGGCGGCGAGCTTCAGGCCGCGGTCGAACGGCTGCGCTCCGTGCTCGAGGAGGGCGGCACCAGCCGCGGCACCACGGCAGCGATGGCGAGCCTGGCCGAAGCGATCCAGGCGCTGGTCTCGCACATGCGCACCGAGCAGCAGATGATCCGGGAATGGGCCGACGGCCAGGGCGAGCAGAACCGCGAGATCCGGCGCCTGCTGGAGCGCCTCGCGCGGCAGCCGGAGAAGAGTTAGCGACATGGCTCTAGCGCGCGGCCGCCGCAGCGACGGCGCCTTCAACTACTGGCCCGGCTTCGTCGACGCGCTGTCGACGCTGGTGCTGTCGATCGTGTTCCTGCTGTCGGTGTTCCTGGTGGTGCAGTTCTTCCTGTCGCAGGAGGTCACCGGCAAGGACAAGGCGCTGGAGCAGCTCAACGCCAAGATCGCGCAGCTCAACGAGCTGTTGTCGCTGGAGAAGCTCGGCAAGCTCACGCTCGACGACCAGGTCTCGCAACTGAAGGCCGGGCTCGCCTCGGCCGAGAGCGAGCGCGACCGTATCAAGGGCCTCTATGACGGCCTGGCGGCCGCCGGCAATGACGCGCAAGGCAAGACCTCCGAGCTCGGCAAGGCGCTGGATTCGGAGAAGGCGGTCTCGGCGCGGGCGCTGGCGCAGATCGAGGTGCTGAACCAGCAGATCAGCGCGCTCAGGCGGCAATTGGCGGCGCTGGAAGAGGCGCTCGACGCGAGCGAGAAGCGCGACAAGGAATCGCAGAACCGCATTGCGGATCTGGGGTCTCGCTTGAATGTCGCCCTGGCGCAGCGGGTGCAGGAATTGTCGCGCTACCGCTCCGAATTCTTCGGCCGCCTGCGCGCCATCCTCGGCAACCGGCCCGACATCCGCATCGTCGGCGACCGCTTCGTGTTCCAGTCCGAAGTGTTCTTCGACACCGGACAGGCGACGCTGCTGCCCGAGGGCCGCGCCGAGCTCGACACGCTCGCGACCGCGCTGATCGAGCTCGACAAGAAGATCCCTAGCGAGATCCCCTGGGTGCTGCGTGTCGACGGCCACACCGACGTGCGCCCGGTCAACGGACCGAACTTCAAATCGAACTGGGACCTGTCAGCGGCACGCTCGATCTCGGTGGTGCAATATCTGGTCTCGCTCGGCGTGCCCGCGCAGCGGCTCGTCGCGGCCGGCTTCGGCGAATTCCAGCCGCTCGATCCCGGCAACACGGAGGAAGCCTACAAGCGCAACCGCCGCATCGAGCTGAAGCTGACGGAGCGGTAGCGGTGAGGGCCGCGCGATACTTACCACACCGTCATGGCCGGGCTTGTCCCGGCCATCCACGTATTTGCTTCCGCGTGCGCCGCCGCTCGTGGATGCCCGGGACAAGCCGGGCATGACGACCTCATGATCCACCTCCGCCCCTATCGCCCCGAGGACGAAGCCGCCGCGATCGAGCTCTGGCATCGCACCTGGCAAGAGGCCTATCCGCAGATCGACTTCGCGGCCCGTCTGGAATGGTGGCGCGAGCGCTGGCGCAAGGATCTGGTGCCCAAGGCCTCGATCGTGGTGGCGGAACAGGACGGCGCGCTGACCGGCTTCGTCACCATCGACGGCGAGGGCTATCTCGACCAGCTCGTGGTCGATCCCGCGCATTGGGGCTCGGACGCGGCGCGGTTGCTCGTCGATGAAGCCAAGCGCTTGTCACCCTCGGGCGTGACGTTGCTCGTCAACAAGGACAATGCCCGCGCCATCCGCTTCTACGAGCGCAACGGCTTTGCCCATGCCGGCGACGACGTGAACCCGACCTCCGGACGGCCGGTGCTGAAGATGGTGTGGCGGGCGTGAGGCCCGTCACGGTGGGATCCCGCGACGTCCGTTAATCGTTGCAGCGAAGCAGCGAAGACAAGTGGGACGGAGACGGTCGATGAATCTGCGCGATTTCGCAAAGGGCTCCTCGGTCTTCCTGGGCGTCATCGTCGCCGGCTATCTGTCGGCGAGCTATGTCGACCGGCGCTTCGCCTCGCTCGAAACGAGCGGCCCTGCCCCACCGGCTTGCGTCGGCGAGGACGGCAGCTGGAAGAACTGGCCGTGGCCGAATGTGCCGGCGCTCTCGCCGAAGTGCCCCTGACCGGCGGCAGGCTCCGCCCAAAATATCGAAAACAACCCCATGCACAGTAGACGACGTAAGCAAAATCAATCGCTTACGCACCGCCCCCGGAGCGCCTTCAAGCGCCCTCGAACTGCAGCCGGGCCAGCCGCGCATAGAGCCCGTTCGCGGCGACGAGCTCGGCATGCGTGCCCTGCTCGACGATCCTGCCCTGGTCCATCACCAGGATGCGGTCGCAGGACAGCACGGTGGCAAGGCGGTGCGCGATCACCAGCGTGGTGCGGTGGCGCATCAGCTCTTCCAGCGCGGTCTGCACCAGCGTCTCGCTTTCGGCATCGAGGGCGGAGGTGGCCTCATCGAGCAGCAGCAGCGGCGCATCGCGCAGGATGGCGCGCGCGATCGCGATGCGCTGGCGCTGGCCGCCGGACAGCGTCACGCCGCGCTCGCCGAGCGGGGTGTCGAAACCTTCGGGCAGGCGGCGGATGAATTCGGCGGCATGGGCGAGCTCGGCGGCGCGTTCGACCTCGGCATCGGTCGCATCGGGCCGGCCGAAGCGGATGTTCTCGCGGGCGCTCGCGGCGAACACCACGGATTCCTGCGGCACAAGTGCGATGCGCGCGCGGAATTCCCGGGGATCGGCGGATTTCACCGGCACGCCGTCGAGCGAGATCGTGCCGCTGCGCGGGTCGTAGAAGCGCAGCAAGAGGTGAAAGATCGTGCTCTTGCCGGCGCCGGACGGACCGACGATCGCGACCTTCTCGCCCGGGCGCACGGTGAATGACACGGCATCGAGCACATTGGTGTCGCGCCGCGCCGGATACGCAAAGCTGACCTGATCGAAGCCGACCTCGCCGCGTGCCGGCACCGGCAGCGCGCGCACTGAGGCGGGCGCCTTGATGTCGGGCTGCACATGCAGGATCTCGAACAGGCGCTCGGCCGCGCCGGATGCCGCCGAGACCTCGCCCCAGACCTCGCTGAGCTGGCCGAGGCCTGCCGCGGCGAACACCGCATACAGCACGAACTGACCGAGCCGGCCCGGCGAAATCGCGCCGGTGAGCACGTCATGCGAGCCGATCCAAAGGATCGCGACCACGCTGGCGAACACGATGAAGATGATGATGGCCGTGAGCACGGCGCGCGCCTGGGTCGAGGTGCGCGCGGCCTCATAGGCCTGCTCGACCTCGCCGCCGAAGCGCTTCTCGGCGAACCCTTCGCTGGTATAGGCCTGCACGGTGCGGATCGAGCCGACCAGCTCGCCCGCATAGGCCGAGGCGTCGGCGAGCGTGTCCTGCGCATTGCGCGACAGCCGCCGCACCCAGCGCCCGAACGCGACCAGCGGCAGCACGATCAAGGGGATGGCCAGCAGCACGAAGCCCGACAGCTTCGGGCTCGTGATCACCATCATCGCCGCGGCGCCCAGGAACATCATCAGATTGCGCAGCGCGATCGACACCGAGGCGCCGACGGCCGATTTGAGCTGGGTGGTGTCGGCGGTGAGCCGCGAGATCAACTCGCCGCTGCGCGCGGAATCGAAGAAGGCGGGGGAGAGCGAGAGCAGATGCGCGAAGACGTCGCGCCTGAGGTCGGCGACGATGCGCTCGCCGATCGTCATCACGAGGTAGTAGCGCGCGGCGCTGGCGAGCGCGAGCACGCCGACCACCGCGAGCATCACCGAGAAGTAGCTGTTGATCAGCT
>Ga0102590_1003193_pt1 | contig 16986 bp, 13 predicted proteins | sample AraplaMF_Col_mMF_FD_76859 | JGI IMG/M metagenome (GOLD analysis project Ga0102590, IMG submission 76859) | Arabidopsis root microbial communities from the University of North Carolina, USA - plate scrape MF_Col_mMF | ecosystem: Host-associated > Plants > Roots > Endosphere | place: USA...
ATCCGCCGTTGATATTGGCCTCGATGCTCGAGCCGAACAGATGCGTCCACTGCCCGCCGACCTTGACGAGGTTGGTGCGGTCGGTGCCATCGGCGATCGAGGCATTAAACGGATTGGAGGTGGCGGCGGGGTCGATGTAGCCCTTCACCCGCTGCCATAGCTGCCAGACCTCGACGGACGCCGCCACCTCGTCGCGCGGCGACAGCCGGTTGATCCAGCCGGCGCGGCCGTAGACGGCATAGTTTTCGCTGGTCGTCGCGCCTTCGAGCGATACCGCGCCAAGGCTTGTCGCGTAGCTGCGCGCATACCGCACCTTCTGGAACGGCGACAGGATGGTGCCGACGTCGAAGAACGGCCGCGACGATCCCCAGTCGGCGAAATCATAGCGCAGCGCGAACGCGCCGATCGGCGCGCTGGTGACGCGGTAGCCGCCTTCGTTGAACTGGGCATAAGCAATGCCGGCAAGCAGCGACAAATTGGGCGTCAGGTTCTTGCGCCCATGAATACCGGCCGAGAACGAGCCGGCCGAGCCGAACGCGCTGATGCAATCGTTGCAATTGATCTGCTCGTTCACCCCCAACAGCACGTTGCCGAGCACCCGGTTGGTGATCATCTGGTTGAAACGCTGGCCGGCGAGGTCGTTGATCGACGCGGCGCTCGAGCCGGGCGTGGCCACCGGCGCCGCGTTCGTACCCGGTGGCGTGGTCGGACCAAGTGTTGGCGTCGGCGAGGCGCTGGGACTTGGACTCGGACTTGAACTCGGACTTGGGCTCGGAGCAGGTGTCGGCGAAGGCGACTGCGCCCATGCCGAGGACGACGGCCCCGGCGCCAGCGTAAGTGTCACGGCCGCGAGCATGACCGGCGGGGCGAGGCCGCGGATGCATCCCGCCATGATCAGCGCCCGCACAACATGCCGGTCGGATCGCTGCCGTCATCCACGATGACGGGGGCTGCATCCGCATATTGCGTGGTGCTGCAAAGCCCTGCCGCTTTGCTGCAGGTGGCGGCAAATGTCCAGGGCGGGGTGTTGGTCTTCTTGATCGTCGATCTGCCGCCGGCGCCTGCAGCCGTGATGATGGCGGTATCGCCGGGCCGGGTGAGCTGGATGCATTCGAAGCTGACCGTGCAGACCGAGGCTGCACCTTCCTGCAGGTTGACGATGGTCTGGCCGCGTTGCGACAGGATGTCGAGCGTGGTGCCGCGCACGCCGATGGTCGCGAGCGGCGTCGTGATCTTGTAGGCGGCCTTGTCCGAATGGCCGGTGACGAAACGAAACGCGCCGGTCGTCATGCGCACCGCGACGTCGCGATAATGGTGCTCATCGTCGAACACGGTGCGGTCGAGCTTGAGCATCGCGTTAGGTCCGAGCGAGAGATTGGTGCTGTCGGCCATCACCAGCCGCGTGGCGCTGTCGATCCCGGTGCGCACGGTCTCATCCCGCAGCAGGCCGTCGCCGACCTTGATCTGGCTGATCGAAGGTCCGGTCACGCGAAGCACTTCATTCTGAACCACGGCTGCTTCGCCGACACGCGTTTGCGCAGAAGCAGGAGCGGCCATCAACGCCGCCATCAGGCCAATGGCTGGCAGCGAACCAAAGCAGTTGTAAAAATTCATTTCAAAGCCGATCGATCCATCCGGAAATCGCGCCAGATCGCGCGTACATGCGATGTGGCAGAATTATCACTCGTGCGGCCTACTCGCCCGCCGGTTAGTGATTGCGAGTTCGAAACGCGTTCAACGCGATGGACACAAAAATCCGGAGCCGCCACACTCAATTTAGCCGCAATGTCATCCAGCCACCGATTCCGCACAGATCGTTCGTGAAGCCCGTAACCCAGTCATTTTCCGCTCCGCCTGGTTCGATGATGCGCACGGGCATCGTCGCCGGCGTCCTCTTTGTTCTCGCGCATTTCGCATTGCTGACCGGCATCACGACGCCGCAGAAATTCTATTTCGACGAAGTTCACTACGTTCCGGCGGCGCGGCAGATGCTCGAGCCGGTGATGCGCGCGCCGATGCTCAATCCGATGCATCCGCCGCTTGCCAAGCAGCTCATCGCGCTTTCGATCCATTCGTTCGGCGATACGCCGCTGGGCTGGCGCTATCCCGCCGTCTTGTTCGGATCGCTCGCCATCGTCGCGGTATATCTGTGCGGCCTGGCGCTGTTCGCGGCGCAGTCGCCGGCCATCGCAGCGAGCCTGCTCGCCTTCTTCAATCAGATGCTGTTCGTGCAGTCACGCATCGCGATGCTGGATATTTTCGGACTGGCCTTCAGCCTGTTCGCCATCGCGGCATTCATTCACGGCTTTCGAAGAGAGCGGCCGCATCTGTGGTTCGGTCTTGCCGGGATCGGCTTCGGGCTATCGGCCGCCTGCAAATGGAGCGGCCTGTTCGTGCTCGCGGTCTGCATCGCCATCATCGCGGCGATCCGCCTGATGCAGGGCTGGCGCACGCAGTTCGCCGACGCAAGAACGGAGGATTGGTACCGGCCCGACCTCTGGCCGGACTTCAAGGCCGGGGACTTTGCGGTGTGCTTCGTTCTGATTCCGGCCGCCGTCTATGTCGCGACGTTCATTCCGCTCTACGGACTTTCGATCCCGGATATCCTGGAAGCACAACGGCGGATATTCAGCGACAATACGACCACCGCGATCGCGGGGCACACCTATATGAGCTCATGGCCGTCGTGGCCGTTCCTGGTGCGCCCGGTCTGGTATCTCTTCGACAAGACCGACGAAGATCATATCGCCGCCGTGGTCTTTCTCGGCAATCCCTTGATCCTGTGGCCGGCGCTGCTGGCGGTTGCGATCTGCCTGCGCGACTGGATCGTGACGCGGCGGGTCGATGCCTTCCTGATCCTGGCATTCTATTTCGGCCCCTATCTCGCATGGGCGTTGCTGCCGCGGACGCTCGGCTTCATCTATTACTACCTGCCGGCGGCGACCACGGCGAGCTTTGCACTGGTCTATGCCCTGAAACGCGGCGGCATGCCTGCGTGGTTGTTATGGGCCTATGTCGCAATCGGCTTTGCCGGTTTTGCCGCAATGTTGCCGATATCGGCCGCGTTCATAGGTACATCGATGGCGACGTTCAGCCGCCTGATGATCTTCCAGAACTGGATTTGAGCGGCCGTTGCACCGATCGCTTCGCGAGCATTCGAATGACGGGTCCACTTGTACGCATTGTGGGCCCGCCGTAGATTCATCCCTGTATGAGTCGCTCGAACCCCCGTCTTAAGGAACGAACGGCATGTGGGCTTTCTTTGAACGCCTCCTCGACTCCTCGATGTTCGCGCCCCACGGAATTTGCCTGTTGTGGGAGCCCCAGCTGATCTGGCTGCACGTTGCGTCAGACGTCATCATCGCCGCCGCGTATTTCTCCATTCCCATTGCGCTGTCGATCTTCGTCTCGAAACGCCGCGACGTCGATTTCGGATGGGTGTTCTGGGCCTTTGCGCTCTTCATCATGGCGTGCGGCGTCGGGCACGTGATGTCGATCGTCACGCTGTGGTTCCCGGTCTATGGCATCGAAGGCATCGTCAAGGCGATGACGGCCGCGGCCTCGATCGTGACGGCAGCGATGCTGTGGCCGCTATTGCCGAAGGTGCTTGCGCTGCCCTCGCCGTCGCAATTGCGTGCGGCGGAGATCGCCCTGGCGCAGGAGGGAATGTACCGGCGCGAGGCCGAGGACATGCTGCGGCAGTCGCAGAAGATGGAAGCGATCGGGCATCTGACCGGCGGTGTGGCGCACGACTTCAACAATCTGCTGACGATCATCAGCGGCAATCTCGAGATCGCCGAGCGCAGCCTGCAGTCGTGGGGCGATACCACGCGCGAGCGGTTGACGCGCGTGATCGCCAATGCCGCGAACGGCGCGCAGCGCGCAGCGATGCTGACGCAGCGGCTGCTCGCATTCGCGCGCCGGCAGCCGCTCGATCCCAAACGGACCAGCGTCAATCAGCTGATCGCCGGCATGTCGGATTTCTTCAGGCGGACGCTCGGCGAGACGATCGAACTCGAGGTCGTCGCCGGCAGCGATCTCTGGCAGGTCGAGGTCGATCCCAGTCAGCTGGAAGCCGCCATTCTCAATCTCGTCGTGAATGCCAAGGACGCCATGAATGCCAAGGGCGCCAAGATCCCGGGGGTGATGGCCAGCAGCGGCAGGCTGAAGATCGAGACCGGCAATGTCTCCGTCGATGAAGGCGATCGGCAACAGAACGCGGGCGTTCCGGCCGGCGACTATGTGTTGATCGCGGTGAGCGATACCGGTGCGGGAATGCCGCGCGAAGTCCAGGAGAAGGCGTTCGATCCGTTCTTCACGACCAAGCAGCCGGGGCAGGGCACCGGCCTCGGCCTGAGCCAGGTCTATGGCTTCGTCAAGCAATCCGGCGGCGAGATCAAGATACAGAGCGAGGTCGGGCAGGGAACGACGATCAGGGTCTACCTGCCCCGCGCGGTCGCGGCGCCTGAAGCCGTCGGGCAGGGCGAGGCGCCGCTGGTCGGCAGTTCGGGCAGCGAGACGGTCCTGGTGGTCGAGGACGAATGCGATGTCAGGTCGTATCTGGTCGAGACGCTGAAGGACCTGAACTACCGGGTCCGCGAGGCGGCGAACGGCGCCGCCGCGCTGGCGCTGTTCGATGCCAATCCGTTCCGGATCGACCTCCTGCTGACCGACATCGTGATGCCCGGCCTCAACGGCCGCGAACTGGCCGATCAACTGCATCATCGCCAGTCCGGCCTGCGGGTCCTGTTCATGACCGGCTACTCGCGAGATGCGATCGTGCATCAGGGCCGGCTGGATCCCGGCGTGTCGCTGCTGCAGAAGCCCGTCACCCAGGCATTGCTCGCGACAAAGATCAGGGAAATTCTCGACAAGGCGTAGGCGAGCCCGGCGCTCTTGCGCCGTCGGACGCTCGCATCGTGCAATTGGTCAGTGAGGCTGTCGCGTTACGCGCATATGACGAATTCGCTTGCCTGAATCAATTTCTACGTGTGTGTTTTCGATATTTCGTGATTCGGAGGCGCCATCGCCGGTGCGGTGGTAGGGGCTTTACCCTTGTTTGCCAATGCCTCTGGCCGGCGGGTGACCCGCCGGGATTTTGAGCGCGCACAGCCGCAGATCGGTGCGTGTCGTGGAAGAAGGATTGTCGATGAACATTGAGGATGGCGCCTCAAGACACAGCAAATCGGAGGCCGCCCGTCTGCGTGCCGTCGTGGAAACCGCGGTCGACGGCGTCATCCTGATCGATTTCAAGGGCACCGTGCTGATGTTCAATCCGGCATGTGAGAAGCTCTTCAAGTACACCTCTGAAGAGGTGATCGGGCAGAACGTCAAGATGTTGATGCCCGATCAATATCGCGACGCGCATGACGGCTACCTGGATAATTATCAACGCACCGGCCAGCGCAAGATCATCGGCATCGGCCGGGAGGTGATCGGGCGGCGCAAGGACGGCTCGACCTTTCCGATGGATCTGTCGGTCGGCGAGGCAAAGGAGGAGGAAGGGGGCGCGCCGATCTTCGTCGGCATCATTCACGATCTGACCGAGCGCGAGCGGGTCGAGCGGGTGCTGCGCGAGAGCGCCGCGCGCCTTCGCGCCGTGGTCGATACCGCCGTCGACGGCGTGATCCTGATCGACGCCCACGGCTCGATCATCAAGTTCAATCCGGCTTGCGAGAAGCTGTTCAAGTACCGCGCCGGCGAGGTCACCGGCCGCAACGTCAGAATGCTGATGCCGGAACCCTATCGAGGAGAGCACGACGGCTACATCCGCAATTTCCTGACCACGGGGGATCGGAAGATCATCGGCATCGGCCGCGAGGTGGTCGGGCAGCGCAAGGACGGCTCGACCTTCCCGATGGACCTGTCGGTCGGCGAGGCAAGGCAGGACGGCGAGTCGATCTTCGTCGGCATCATTCACGATCTGAGCAGCCGCAAGCGAACCGAAGAGCAGCTGATTCAGGCCCAGAAGATGGAAGCCGTCGGGCAGCTCTCCGGCGGCATCGCGCATGACTTCAACAATCTCCTGACCGTGATCGTCGGCAACGCCGAGCACTTGAGCGAGCAGTTGAACCCGAGGCCGGACCTGAAGCGGCTGGCGGAAGATATCTGCAGCGCCGGCGAACGCGGCGCCGAGCTGACACAGCGGCTGTTGTCCTTCAGCCGCAAGCAGACGCTTCGCCCGGTGGAGACCGAATGCAACAAGCTGCTGGACTCCATGCACAAGCTGCTGAGGCGCACGCTGCGGGAGGATATCGAGATCAGGACCGATTTCGATGCCGAGTTGCGCTCGGCCTTTGCCGATCCTGCCCAGCTCGAATCGGCGGTGCTCAACCTCGCCCTCAACGCGCAGGATGCCATGTCGTCGGGTGGCCGGCTGTCGATCAGCACCGCGAACGCGTCGCTGGACCATCTGGATCACAACCTTCATCCCGAGGTGAAGGTGGGGGAATATGTCGTCATCGCCATCACGGACAATGGCGAGGGCATGTCGAAGGCGGTGCTGGACCGGGTGTTCGAGCCGTTCTTCACCACCAAGGACGTCGGCAAGGGCAGCGGACTCGGCCTCAGCATGGTCTACGGATTTGCCAAGCAGTCCAACGGCCACGTCACGATCTATAGCGAGCCCGGGCTCGGCACCACGGTGAGGCTCTATCTGCCGGCGGTGCGGGAAAAGGCAAAAGAGGTCGCACCGCTGCCGCCGCCGATGGCGCAATTCTCCCAGCGCGGCGCGGAAACCGTGTTCATCGTCGAAGACGACCCGTTCGTTCGCTCCTATGCCGTGATGAGCCTGCAAAGCCTCGGTTACCGGGTCACGGCCGCGGTGGACGGCAACGATGCCCTGCAGAAGCTGGGAACCGACCTTGAGGTCGATCTCCTGTTTACCGACATTGTGATGCCGGGCGGCATCAACGGCTGGGAGCTTGCCGAGCTGGCGCGGCGTGCGCGGCCGGGCCTGCGTGTTCTGCTGACGTCGGGCTATGCGCTGGAAACCCTGTCCGCGCAGGGCCACCTGCGTGAGGGGGCCCACATCCTGACCAAGCCCTATCGCAAGGCCGAGCTGGCGCGGCGCTTGCGCGAGGCGCTGGTGGCGCCGCTGCACTGACGGTTTGGCAAACAAAAATCCGCCTGCCGCAAGCGGCAGGCGGATCGGCGTTCAAAACCTCACTTCGCGGCGGTCTTGGTGTCCATGTTGACGACCTGGACGCGGCGGTTGGCCGGGTCCATCGGCGCGTTCGGATCCTTCGGCTTGGTCTTGCCGTAGCCGACGGTCACGAGGTTGGAGCCGGTAATGCCGTACTTCTCGGTCAGGTACTTCTTGATCGTATCGGCCCGGCGTTCGGAAAGGTCCTGGTTATACGCCTCGCCGCCGATCGCATCGGTGTGGCCGGCGACCACGAAGGTCGAACCCTTCAGGCTTGCGTCGGACAGCGCCTTGCCGAGTTCCTGCACGGCGGAAACCGAGTTCTTGCTGATATCGGCCGAGTTGTAGTCGAACTGGATTTCGAGATCGATCTTCGGCTTGGTCGCGGCAAGTTCCGCGATCTCCTGGCGTTCGCCGAGCGACAGCGACCGGGTCTTGCGGTTGCGCAAGGTGTCGACGAAGCTGACTTCCTTCGCCTTGGCGGTGGCATCCACCGGCTGCTGCGGGGCGGTCGAGAGGCCGCGGGTCGCGCCGGGCTTCGGCTTCAGGGCGTCCAGGATCTTGTCGGCCGAGATGGTGTCGCCGGCGGCAGCCAGGCCCGCCGTCATCGACAGCGCGGCGCCGATAGTCATGATCGAAAGTCCGAGATAGCGGGTCATTGTCCTAATCCTCAGTGTTAACGCCCTGCAAAACTGGCGTGCATGACGTTTGGATGCTGCAAGGATAGGACGGGTTCAAAGCCGGCAATGTGACTCAAATCACAGTAGTCGAGGCCCGGTCTTCCATAGAGACGGACTTTTGACCGCTGCGACAGAGGCTTGGCGGGCGCAGCGGCAAGTTCGGCGGATCGATTGGCCGGCCTTATCCGCGTGATCTGAATCACGCGGGGCGGTTGGCCTCGATCGGCCACGCGACCTCTCGGGATGCCTCGGCGATCGGAACCGACTCGCGTGAAGTCAGTGCTGCGATTCTCAACGTCGCCTGATCGCTTCCGATGTCGCCCCCGGGATTTTACGGACGCCGCTGCGGTGTGCCGGCGATCCGTGCAGCAGGCGCTTGCAAACGTGTTGGACTCCAACGTGCGCCAACCGATCTCAAGCGCAGCTTCCGCTGCGATCGACTCTTCATTCACAAAAAAAGCTGACACGTCGCGCCAGCGCCGATGTGTGAACAACAAATCGGCTAGATGCGTCTCTAGCAAAATCACTCACAAAAAAATCTGAAGAAGAATCGTTCGGGGCAACCAAACGGGCGGGGCGGTGTTACAGTCAGTCAAACGTCAGCGCGAATATCTGGGCTATCGCGCCAGTACATCGGAGCCTGCCGGTTCCGGAAACTCTATGCCAACACTGATCGGCGCGGCGATGATCGCCGCTGCAATTTTGCTGTCGACGCTGATCAATGCGCTCGGCAGCCGCTATGCCGGGTTCGAAAGCCCGACAGAGGAGAGCGCTTGGCTGGTCGATCGGCTCACCGGCACCGTCTACAAGTGCCATGCGCCGCAGCCGGGCCGCGCTTCCTGCGAGGCCGAGATTGCCACCGGCAGCGTCGGAGACCGGCAGAAGCGGTAAGGTGAGTCGCGCCGCAAAGCCGGCGATGATGGAACCCGGGACTCCCACGACGCGCGAATCCCGCTACATTGCCGCGCGATGCCCCGCGCGACTGAACCCCACCCCCTGACCAAGCTTGAGGCCCGGCGAATCTGGCTGCGGGCCCAGCGGCTCGACACCAGCGAGCCGTTCGGCGCCGGCCCCGCGGCCGTTGCGGCGGCGGTAGGCCATCTCGGCTACGTCCAGATCGACACCATCCACGTCATCGAGCGCTGTCACCACCACATTCTCTATAGCCGCATCCCGGCCTATGCCCGCGCCGACCTGCGGCAGGCACAGAGCATCGACAAGAGCGTGTTCGAATATTGGACGCATGCGCTGTCCTACGTGCCGGCGGCGGATTTTCGCTTCTTCATTCCGGCGATGCGGGAACACCGGCGCAACGGCCACAAATGGTTTGCCTCGGTCAAGCCGGAGGACACCCGCAAGGTGATGCGGCTGTTGCGGAAGGATGGCGCGCTGACCATCCGCGACATCGAGGATGACGTTCTGACCGAGAAGGAACATCTCTGGCAGAGCCGCAAACCCTCGAAACGGGCGCTGCAGCTTGCCTTCTATACCGGCGAGGTGACGATCTCCGAGCGTACCGGCATGCTCAAGACCTATGAGCTGATGACGCGGCATTTCGGCTGGGACAAGCCGCCGAAGCCGGCCAGCACGGCTGACATCACCGCCTATCTGCTCGACCGGGCGCTGCGTTCGCAAGGCGTCGTCAGTCTCGATTCGATCTGCCATCTCGACGCGCCGAGCAAGGGGCCAGTGCGGCGGCTGATCGAGGCACGGGTGCGGCGCAAGGAACTGGTGCCGGTCGCGATCGAGGACGCCGGCAAGCAGGAACATTGGGCGAAGCCGGAGGTGCTGGAGGGGAACCTGACGTCGGAGGCGGGCGACGGGCCGGTCCACATCCTCTCGCCGTTCGATCCCTTGATCATCCAGCGCAAGCGCACCGAATTGTTCTTCGGCTATGGCCATCGCTTCGAGGCCTATGTGCCGAAGGAGAAGCGCGTGTTCGGCTATTTCGCGCTGCCGGTGCTGGTCGGCGAGGACATCGTCGCCGCCATCGATTTGAAGACCGACCGCCAGAACAAAAAGCTCCTGATGCAGAAATGGAGCTGGGTCGGCAAGGGCGCGGCGCGGGCCGCGCGCAAGGACTACAAGCGCCGCATCGAGGAAGAACTGGATCGCTTCGAGCGGTTTCAGTTGGCGGAGTAGGGCGTCCGTTCGGGAACCCGGCACATCGCAACGAGATGCTGCAACCCTCTCAAGCTGCCGCGCGGCCTGCCTGCCATAGCGCGAGCACCTCCTGGCGCGCGATGCCGCGGGTAATGAACACGATGCGCGAGCGGCGGTCGGCGTCGGGCCATTCGCGGAGCGCCACCGGCGGATGGAAGACATGGTGGACGCCGTGGATCACGACCGGCGTCTGCTCCCCGCGGAGATTGAGAATGCCTTTGACCCGCAGCAGGTCCTCGCCGCGCGTGCCGCGAAGATGCGCAAGCCAGTGCGAAACGGCCATCCAGTCGAGCGGCTCGTCGAACGAGAGCACGAAGCTGCTGATTGATGTTTCGTGGCTGTGATGGGCGTGATGGTCATGATTGACGTGGTCGTGGTGCTCATGCGCCGGGCCGCCGGATCCTGCGAACGCCTGCTCGTTGAGCCAGCGCGCAACGTCGACCGCTTTTTTCTCGGGATCGACCAGGCCGGCACCGAATAGTCCCGCCGGATCGATCTCGCCATGCATCACGCGTTCGATCCTGGCACCGGGGTTGAGCCGACGGAGGCGCGATTCCAATGCGGCAATATTGCTGACCAAATCACACTTGGTGATCAGCAGCCGGTCGGCGAGCGCCACCTGCTTCACCGCTTCATATTGACGGTCGAGCTGATGGACTGCATTGGCGGCATCCACCGTCGTCACGACGGTATCGAGCCGCAGGAAATGCGAGACCAGCGGATTGTTCAGCAGGAGCTGCACGATCGGGGCAGGATCTGCCAGACCCGTTGTCTCGACGAGAATACGGCGAAACGGCGGCACCTCGCCGCGATCGCGTCTCACCAGAAGTGCGCGCAGCGTCTCCTCGAGGTCGCTGCGGATTGTACAGCAAATACAACCGCTCGCGAGTACAGCCACCTCGCCATCGACGCGCTCGACGAGGAGATGGTCGAGACTGACTTCGCCGTATTCGTTGATAATGACGGCGCTGTCCCTCATGGCGTCATGGCGCAGCACGCGATTGAGCAGCGTGGTCTTGCCGCTGCCGAGAAAGCCGGTGATCAACGATACCGGCAGCCGCTGGGCTGACTTGTCGTTCTCGAACAGGCTCATCGGCGCCCTCATTTCAATCGTCTTATTTTTGTCGCTGGACAGCAGCCTAGCGGAGGAGGAGCATGCCGAAAATAATTTTTTAAGCCCAGCTTCTGGGCACAACCTGGGAGGGAACGATGGACGACGAACTCAGGGGCGAAGAGCAGAAAGGCGGGATGGCAGAAACCGATCGCCGGACGTTACTCCGCACCGCCGGCCTGGCCGGCGCTGCGGGGGCGGCGCTCGCCGGCGCCATGCATGGCAAGTTCTCGCTCGCGCCGGTTACCACAGCGCAGGCGCAGACGGCCACCTCGATGCCCAAGGGAACAGACAAGCCCTGGTGGCCCTCGAAATGGGGCAAGGACGACGAGTCGGGCGCATCCAACCACATCACGCCGGCGAAGGTTCTCGATACGGCGAAATGGATCAAGGACGGCAAGATCTACAAGATCGGCCGCACCTATGAGGCCGCCATGCCGCTGTTCGGCGCGCGTGTGTTCGCGCTGCGCATTCCCGGCAGTCCGACCGGCGGCCCGTTCGGCGACAACAAGCTCGTTTATCACGACGAGTTTCTCGCCACCGAGATCGCCCAGACCGGTACGCAGTTCGACGGCCTCGGTCATATCGGCATCCAGATGGGCAAGGACGGCGACAAGAGCGAGATGCGGTTCTACAACGGCTTCACCGCCGCCGAGATCAGCGACGCATACGGCCTCAAGAAGCTCGGCGCCGAGAAGCTGAAGCCGCTCTTCACCCGCGCTCATCTGATCGACATGGTCGCGCTCAAGGGCGGGATGATGGACGCCGGCCAGGAGATCACATCGGCCGACATCAAGGCGGCGCTGGCGAAGCAGAACATTCCCGAGAGCGACATCAAGCCGGGCGACGCGATCATGTTCCATACCGGCTGGGGCTCGCTGTGGATGAAGAACAATGATCGCTTCAACAGCGGAGAGCCGGGCATCGGCCTCGACGCCGCCAAATGGGTGATCGAAAAGGACCTCGCGCTGACCGGGGCTGACACCTGGGCGGTCGAAGTGGTGCCAAATCCCGACAAGTCGCTTGCCTTTGCGGTCCATGCCGAGCTGCAGACCAAGCACGGGATACACAACCACGAGAACCTGATCTTCGACGAACTCATCGCCGACAAGAAATACCAGTTCGTCTATTGCTTCACGCCGGCCCCGATCAAGGGCGCCACGGGAAGCAACGGCTGTCCGATCGCGATCACATGACCAGGGCGCATCGGCGTGGGCGGGCGGACTGCCCACGCCGGCCCAGGCTTCGGCGTCGAAACGGCCGCCCGGTGAATGTTGCCCGGACGCGGGCTCAGCACCAGAACGAGCTGCTGCGGGGCAGGGCTCTCCGCTGTGAATGGCAGCCTGGGCAATGCCCCCGGATATGCGCCCCAAGAATTTGAGAGACGGCGACATGGATATCCGCGCTCCCGACCAGAGATACAATCCTTATCGCATCTTTTCGCGAGAGCAGTGGGCCGAGCTGCGCAACGACACGCCGATGACGCTGGAACCCGGCGAATTCTCGCAACTGCGTTCGATGCATGACCGCCTCGACCTCAAGGAGGTCGAGGAAATCTATCTGCCGCTCTCGCGCCTGTTGTCGATCTATGTCGATGCCGCGCAGCGGCTCTATTACGCGCAGCGCCAGTTTCTCGGCATCCGCGACCGCAAGGTGCCCTACATCATCGGTATCGCCGGTTCGCCTGCGGTGGGCAAATCGACCACCGCGCGCGTCCTGCAGGCGCTGCTCGCACGATGGTCGCCGCGGCCCAAAGTCGATCTGGTGACAACCGATGGCTTTCTCCATCCCAAAGCGGTGCTGGAGCGCGAAGGGCTGATGCAGAAGAAGGGATTTCCGGAGAGCTACGATCGGGGACGGTTGTTGTCGTTCCTGAGCGACATCAAAGCCGGGCGAAGTCCGGTGCGGGCGCCGGTCTATTCGCATTTGACCTACGACATCGTTCCGACCCAGTGGCAGGAGGTCGACCAGCCCGACATCCTCATCGTCGAGGGCGTGAATGTCCTGCAGACCGCCCCGTTGCCGCGCCACGGCAAGGCAGTACCCGTCGTCTCCGACTTTTTCGACTTCTCCATTTACATCGACGCGGACGTGTCGGTGATGCGCGATTGGTACGTGCGGCGCTTTCTCACCTTCCGCGACACCGCGTTCCACGATCCAAGGTCCTACTTCCACCGTTATTCGCTGCTGTCGGACGATGAAGCGATCGCCACTGCAACGGCGATCTGGGAGCGCACAAATCTCGCCAATCTCGAGGAAAACATCCTGCCGACGCGGCCGCGCGCGACGCTGATCCTCACCAAGGGCGCCGATCACGTCATCGAGACGGTGGCGCTGCGACGGCTTTAGCGCCAAACGTACCGGCGGTTTCCACAGCCCGGGATCGTCGCCGCACAAGCTAGGTCTGGATTTGGCGCTTGGCGGACGTGCTGTGCCACGCTCACGATGTCCGTAGATTGGGGCAAAGCGGACCATTTGCTGGGACCGCATCGAAGTCCGGAAGTGACCCAAAAGAGACACCGCCATAACGAACGTTCCGCCCTGATCTCAAGAACGCAATTGGGCCTTGGTTGCGTCTACAAGATGGAAGCTTCAGAAGAGAGAGGGAAGGAAATGCACTTCTTACGGCTTCTGTTGATCGTGGCAGCCGCGCTTCCATTGGGCGCCTGCTTCATGTCGGCCGAGCAGATTGCAGCCAATGAAGACGCGTCCTGCCGCAGCGCCGGTCTGAAACCGGGAACGCCGGCTTATGTGCAATGCCTGGATGATAATAGAAGAATGCGGCTATCGCAGGAGGCGGGCATGCAGCAGCAGATGTGGGCGATGCAACAGTCGAACAGGCAGATGATGCAGATGAACACACAGATGATGATGCGGCGCTGAATCCGGCGAACTCCCTGGAAAATAAAAGCGCCACAGACGTAGTTCCATGAGAGTCTCAGTTGCGGGCGGCGACGCCACGCCCCGTCTGGACGCAAACGCCCCTTGCAGCGTGACCTTACGGAAGTCCGCTTCTTGCACCCTTGAGACATTTCGGCCGACCCTGACGATGTCCGTTTCCAGGGGAAGACCGGAAGTAGTCGGTCGACGACCAAAATGACGCGATTGACCCGTAGCGGATATTGGCTGACCTTCCTATTCAGCGGTCACGGACCATAACAGCTCGCACTCCTATAACCTCCCGAACTCAGCCAGGGTTCTGATTACCAAAGGCATGAACTCATTGCCGCCGCCGTGGCCGGCGTCCTCAAGAATATGCAACCTGGTGGTCGTCCATCGTTTGTGCAGTTGCCAAGCCGTGGACAACGGTCCGCTGACGTCGAAACGGCCGTGGATCAGAGCGCCGGGAATGCCGTTCAATCTCGAGGCGTCGCGGATCAATTGACCCTCCTCAAGAAATGCGGCGTGGCGCCAATAGTGAGTGACCAGCCGGGCAAATCGTAGTCGAAACTCCGCGTCGTCGAATAGGGGATTTGGCTGATGTCCCGGTGTGAGCGAGACGTGCGTATCCTCCCACCTGCACCATGCCTGCGCCGCTCTATCGCGAACGGTCTCGTCGGCATCAGCAAGCATGATCGTGTAAGCATCGACGAGCGGGATGCTGCGCAGATGCTGGGGGACAGCCTCGGAAAAGCGTTCCCATTCCTTTGGAAAGATGCGGCCAACATCCTTGGTGATCCACTGCACCTCTGCACGTGATGTTGTGGTCACAAATGCGAGCACCATCGCTTTCACTCTTCGCGGATGAGCGTGTGCGTAGGCAAGACCAAGCGTGGTGCCCCAAGACAGGCCCAGGATGATCCAGCTTTCGATACCGAGCAGATCGCGCAGCCTCTCGATGTCTGCGATAAGGTGGGAGGTGGTGTTGCTCGCCAGGTTCGAACTCAATTGACTTGCGAGTGGACGGCTACGGCCAGAGCCACGCTGATCGAACAGCACAGCCCTATAGACGTTCGGATCGAAAAATCTTCTCTGACCAATAGAGCAGCCCGTGCCTGGACCGCCATGCAGGAAAAGCGCGGGCTTGCCCGTGGGATTGCCGCAACATTCCCAGTAGATCTGATGGCCATCCCCCACATCTAGCAATCCGTTCTCGTATGGCTCGATAGGCTGGAACTGAGCCATCGCTTTCTCCTGAGTTGCGCCTGAGGGACTTTGGGAAGCCTTCCCTATCCTACCGAGGTACAGAACGTGAAGTCAGCTATCGGCCGATTTTGTTGCGAAAGTCGGCCGCTACCGATGGATCGGTAGGCCATTTCGCTAAGGACGACCGGCTTTGATGCGCCGGCTCTGACGCTCTCTACGCAACTCTAACGCTACGCCATGCACAGAGCCCGAGCGGGTGGTGGACGAGCGACCAGCGACGCGAGCCGCCGCAGGTTCTGGGCAATGGCAGCAAGAACAAACTCGTCCTGGGGCCTCGTGGTCCACGCAGTCGAAGCCGACCGAGCTTCAGGATACGCTTCAAGTGGGCGAACCGCATCTCGATCTTCTTGCGCTCACGCCGTGATTGCTCGAAGGCTTCGGTGTCCGCGAAAGACCGGGCAACGTCTCGGGCGTGTTCATGGATGTCGCGCGGGATCTTGCGCGATGGATCTTTTGGACAGCACTGCGGTTTGAGCGGGCATACATCGCAGTCGAGTTTGCTGGCGCGATACAGAAGCGTCTTGCCCTCGTGCACGGTGCCACTCGTTCCGAGCCGCTTCCCGCCCGGGCAGTGGTAGACGTCGTTGGTCGGATCATATCGAAAGTCGCTGCGCGAGAAGGTGCCGTCGGCCCGCTTCGACTTGTCGAACACGGGGATATGGGGCGCGATGCCCTTCTCGACCAGCCAGTTCAGCATCGGAGCAGCCCCGTAAGCGGTATCCCCGACAAGCCGCTCCGGCTTGAGACCAAAGCGCTCCTCCGTTCGCTCAATCATGGCCCTCGCCGCTCCGACCTCGGCCTGGCGAATGGAGCGGGAGGCCTCGACATCAACGATGACGCCGAACTTCACGTCGATGAGATAATTGTCGGAGTAAGCGAAGAATGCCGGCCCCTTGTGAGCTCCGGTCCACTGCGCCGCGGGATCGGATGGGGAGACGAACTTCGGCACAACGTGGCTGGCCGCACCCCACGCGGTATCGTCAAGGGTCGCCAGATACTCCTTCACCGCGCGGCTTGACCTCGCCGGATCACGATCCCTGCGCCAATCCTGGCCCGCGATCGAGCGCTGCTTGTTGGCGTCGGCTTGGATCAGGCTCGCATCGACTGCAAAGCCTTCGCCACCAACCAGACCGGCCGCAATGCACGCCTCGACGACACGTTCAAACACGCGGCGAAAAACATCTCCATCGCGGAAGCGCTCGTTGCGGGCTCGCGAGAACGCCGAATGATCCGGGACGGCATCCTCGATACCGAGCTTGCAGAACCAGCGATAGGCGAGGTTCACTTGTACTTCACGGCAGATCAATCGCTCCGAGCGGATCGCAAACACATACCCCACCACCAGCATCCGGATCATCAGTTCCGGATCGATCGACGGGCGCCCCATCGACGAATAATGAGGCGCGAGCTCGCTGCGAAGCCAGGACAGATCGAGAGCAGTGTCGATCTTCCGCACCAGATGATCTTCGGGGACCGCATCGCCAAGATGAAACTCGTAGAACAGTTGACCTTGGTCACTCTTCAGACGGCCCATCATGGATCGACCTCACCGAGAATCGCGTCACCACAACGGAATCACGCTTCGCGGCCTGTCTCAACCGACTTTTGCAACAAAATCGGCACTCAGCCGAACTGCCTTTGAGCGGCTGCAAAGGCCGCTCTCAGAGGAAAGCCGGACCTGACGAGATGAGCGGCCGAACCACCGCTTGTGACCCAAAACGGACTTTCCTCGTTGATTTTAC
>Ga0102590_1003194_pt1 | contig 16983 bp, 11 predicted proteins | sample AraplaMF_Col_mMF_FD_76859 | JGI IMG/M metagenome (GOLD analysis project Ga0102590, IMG submission 76859) | Arabidopsis root microbial communities from the University of North Carolina, USA - plate scrape MF_Col_mMF | ecosystem: Host-associated > Plants > Roots > Endosphere | place: USA...
TGGGCAAGGCCACGGCGGCGTTCGTCGCCCAGCGCCGGCCCGACATCCTGTTCGTGCCCGGCAACTATCACTGGCCGGTTCTGCCCGGCCTCGACGCCCTGCCCGCCGGTCAGCGCCCCGGCGTGATCGCCCAGATCGGCACCCCGCTCTACCGCCACGGCCGCAACGCCCTGGCCCAGATCCCCTACAATCTGAAGACCCGCTTCCAGCTGCGTCGCATCGACCGGGCCATCTCGCTGTCCGACAGCATGACCGACGACGCCAACCGCGCCCTGGGTCGCCGCGTCACCCAGTGCATCCGCCTGCCGGCCCTCGACGACGATGACCACGCCTTCGTCCCGCCGGCCGAGGGCAAGCTGATCCTGGCGGCGGGCCGGCTAGTCAGAGAGAAGGGTTTCGACGTCGCCCTGCGCGCCTTCGCCCTGCTGGACGATCCCGACGCCCGCCTGGTCATCGTCGGCGAAGGCGAGCGCCGCGCCGAACTCGAGGCCCTGGCGGTCGAGCTGGGCGTCGCCGGCCAGGTGCACATGCCCGGCTACGTGCCCGACATCCGCCCCTGGCTGGAACTGGCCCGCACCTTCCTGCTGACCTCCTGGTACGAGGGCTATGCGGCGGTGATCGTCGAGGCCCTTGGCGCGGGACGGCCGGTGGTCAGCACCGACTGCACCCCGGCGGCCCGCGAACTGCTGGCTGACGATCTGAACGGCCGGGTGGCGCCGATCGGCGACGCCGTCGCGCTGGCCCAGAGCCTGCGCGCGGTGCTGGAAACCCCCGCCCCCGATCCCCGCGTCCTGGCCCGCGCGGTCGACGCCTATCGGCTGGGACCGATCGCCGAAGCCTATCTCGACGTGTTCGACGCCGTGGTCGCCAAGCGCGCCGGCCCGGCGACGGTCAAGCGGTTCGCGCCCTTCTCCGGGCGCGCTTTGCCCATTCCCATCGGACGTCCAGCGCCAGCGAGCGCGGCGAGACTTCGAAGCGCTTGGCGTCGATCAGCGTGACGGGCCCGGCGGCCGACAGGGTGTGCAGCCCGTCGGTCAGCTTGCCGAAAGCGGGCAGCGGGGTGATCGGCGCGTCGGCCTCGGCCTCGAATCGGTCCGGCGTCAGGGTCGTGACCCGCAGCGTCCGGATCGCGCCGCCATAGGTCCGGCGACAGTCCTGCATCGGCAGCACGATCGCCCCGTCGACGACGATGGGCGTGCCGCCCGGCCGCGAACTGGAAGGGTCGAAGCGCACGGGATTGCCCGGATGCGGCGTCCAGGGACCGGTGATCCGGTCGGCCCAGGCCACGTGCAGCGCGCTGACCTTCTCGGCCTTGGTCGTGGCCGGGGTGTAGAACAGCCACCACCGCCCGTCGTGGAACACCGGGGTGGCGTCGATGGCGACCTGGTCCAGTTCGATCGTCCCGACCGGCGTCCATTTCGTCGGGAACGCCTCGGCGCGGTACAGGGTCAACCGCCCCGACTTGTGCGCTTCCGGCAGCATGTAGGTCTCGCCGCCCTCCTCGATGATGAAGGGGTACGACAGGTGCCAGGGCTCCTTCAGCGCGGGCTCGCGGCTCAGCAGCTGCAGGTCCGCGTCGAAGGTCAGCACCTCGATGGCGCCGATCCGGTCGCGATAGTCGTAGATCTCGGCGAACACGTAGAGCCGTCCGTCGCGCCAGACGCCCATCGGATCGGCGAGGAAGCGCAAGGGACCGGGATCGGGGATCCAGGTCACCGGGTGCTCGGCCAGGGCGCCCGGCTTCAGCAGATCGGCCATCGGCGCGCGGACCAAGCCGACGCGCCACATGTCCTTCACCACGCCCATGGGCTCAGTTCACCTTGCCGGCGAACCTGGCCAGGGCCTCGCGGGCGCAGGCGTCGGCGGTCTCGTGGGTGGTATCGGCCACCGCCAGGCCGCCCACCAGCTGGCCGCCCATGTGCAAGGGCAGGGAGCCGGCGTGCGGGTTCAGCCGGTCGGGCTCGGCCTTGATCAAGGCGGCGAAGGCCGGATCGGTCTTCTCGCGCGGCTCCATCACGCTGCCGGGGGCGTCGAACTGGACGGCCGTGGCCGCCTTGCGCGGCGCGGCGACGGGCGGCTTGGGGCTGGCGGGCGAGCGCAGCACGACCAGCGGATTGCCCTTGTCGTCGACCACGGCGGCGCTGACCGCCGCGCCCTTGGCCGCGCAGGCGTCGACGGCGGCCCGCGCCAAGTCGACCGAGAGCGGCAGGTCCAGGGCCGGGGCGGCGAAGGCGTCGGTGGGGACCACGCTCGCCAGTCCGGCCAGGGTCATCATCAGCGCCGTCGCGGTCGCCCGGACCGGACGCACCACCGCCACCAGCCAGCCGCCGCCCCAGGGCGTGTTGACCGCCGCCTCGTCCAGCACCTGGCCCAGCCGCTTGAGCCGGTGCCACAGCCGCAGGGGCTTGAGCGCCAGCCACATCGTCAGGCCCACCCCGCCGTCGGGCTTCAGGTTGGGGGCGTAGTGGGCGACCAGGTCCTCGACCTCGCCCAGGTGCTCGATGCATTCGGAGAACACGACCACGTCGAAGGCCTCGTCGCTGCGGAAGGTGCGACCGTCGCCCAGCAGCAGCTCGACCTGCCCCGACGCACGTTCGACCGACAGGCGCTCCAGGCCCTTCTCGATGGCCGGGGCGGAGAAGTCGACGCCCACATAGCGGGCCGGCGCATGGGCGCGGAAAGCCTCGAACAGCACGCCCTCGCCGGCGCCGATCTCCAGGATACGGGGATTGGGCCAGCGGTCGGCGATCATGGCGGCCAGCAGGCGATGGTGGTGACGCTGGTCCGAGCGGGCCAGGCGGTCATAGACGCCGTCGCGGTACTCGCGGTCCCACTTCTCGACCGGGGCCGCGACGATGGGCTTGTGGCGCTTGCGCATGAACAGCTCGCCGACCCACGGCCGGTCGAGCGAGACCATTTCCACGAACCGCCGCCAGCGCAGATAGGCCATGCTTCCCCCCGAATATCCTCGATACCCGGATAGGCGCCGACCGGCCCGCTGTCCAGCGTCCCTAGGCTGTCATCGCCGGGCGGGATCGGACCGCCCGGCGATGGAAAGGCCTCAGCCCTTGTTGGCCAGGGCCGCCTGGGCGGCGGCCAGGCGGGCGATCGGCACGCGGTAGGGCGAGCAGGACACGTAGTCCAGGCCGACCCGCTCGCAGAAGTCGATCGAGGCGGGGTCGCCGCCGTGCTCGCCGCAGATGCCCAGCTTGATTCCGGGACGCGCCGCGCGGCCGCGCTCGGCGGCGATGCGGATCAGGTCGCCGACGCCGTCCTGGTCGAGGCTGACGAAGGGATCCTTGTCGAAGATGCCCTTCTCGATGTAGGCGCCCAGGAACTTGCCGGCGTCGTCGCGGCTGATGCCGAAGGTGGTCTGGGTCAGGTCGTTGGTGCCGAAGCTGAAGAACTCGGCGTTGGCCGCCAGGTCCGCGGCCCGCAGGGCGGCGCGCGGCAGCTCGACCATGGTTCCGACCGTGTACTGAAGATCGACACCCTGCTCTTCCAGCACCGCCTTGGCGGTGCGGTCGGTCAGGTCGCGCAGGTACTTCATCTCCTCGCCCTTGGTGACCAGCGGGTGCATGATCTCGGGCACGGGCGCGGCCTTGCCCGACTTGGCGATGTCGCAGGCCGCCTCGACGATGGCCCGCACCTGCATCTCGTAGATTTCAGGATACGACACGCCCAGGCGGCAGCCGCGGTGGCCCAGCATCGGGTTGGTCTCGTGCAGCTCCTTGGCCCGGCGCAGCAGCTTGGCGGCGTCCAGGCCCGTGGCGTCGGCCACCGCCTTCACGTCTTCTTCCGTATGCGGCAGGAATTCGTGCAACGGCGGGTCGAGCAGGCGGATGGTGACCGGCAGGCCTTCCATGATCGTGAACAGCTCGACGAAGTCGGCCTTCTGGAAGGGCGCGATCTTGGCCAGGGCGGCGCGGCGGCCGGCCTCGTCGTCGGCCAGGATCATCTCGCGCACGGCGGCGATCCGGGTGTCGTCGAAGAACATGTGCTCGGTGCGGCACAGGCCGATGCCCTCGGCGCCGAAGCCGCGCGCGGTCTGGGCGTCCAGCGGGGTCTCGGCGTTGGCGCGGACCTTCAGGCGGCGGACCTGATCGGCCCAGCCCATCAGGGTGGCGAAGTCGCCGGTCAGCTCGGGTTCGATCATCTTGGGCGAACCGTTGAGAATCTCGCCGGTCGAACCGTCGATGGTGATGGTCTCGCCCGCCTTGAAGTCGCGGCCGCGCACCCGGAACAGGCCTTCCTTGGGGAAGATCGCCACGTCGCCGGCGCCGCTGACGCAGGCCCGGCCCATGCCGCGCGCCACGACGGCGGCGTGGCTGGTCATGCCGCCCCGGGCGGTGATGATGCCCCGCGCGGCGTGCATGCCGTGGATGTCCTCGGGGCTGGTTTCCTCGCGCACCAGGATCACGGCTTCGCCGCCGGCGGCGGCTTTCTCGGCCGCCTCGCTGTCGAACACGATCTTGCCGGTGGCCGCGCCGGGCGAGGCCGGCAGCCCCTTGGCGATCAGCTCGCGGTGGGCGGTGGGATCGATGGTCGGGTGCAGCAGCTGGTCCAGCGAGGCCGGCTCGACGCGGCCGATGGCCTCCTCGCGGGTGATCACCCCTTCGGCGGCCATGTCGACGGCGATCTTCAGGGCGGCCTTGGCCGTGCGCTTACCGCTGCGGGTCTGCAGCATGTAGAGCTTGCCCTGCTCGACCGTGAACTCGATGTCCTGCATGTCGCGGTAGTGGCGCTCCAACGTCTCGACCACGGTCTTGAACTGGCCGAACACCTCCGGCATGGCCTCTTCCATCGAGGGGGCGGTGTCGCCCATCTCCTCGCGGGCCGCCTTGGTCAGGGACTGGGGCGTGCGGATGCCAGCCACCACGTCCTCGCCCTGGGCGTTGATCAGGAATTCGCCGTACAGGCGGCCGTCGCCGTTCGAGGGGTTGCGGGTGAAGGCGACGCCCGTGGCCGAGGTCTCGCCCATGTTGCCGAACACCATCGACTGGATGTTGACGGCGGTGCCCCAGGCCTCGGGGATGTCGTGCATGCGGCGATAGAACTTGGCCCGGTCGTTCATCCAGCTGGCGAACACCGCGCCGATCGCGCCCCACAGCTGCTCCTGGGCGTCCTGCGGGAAGGGCTTGCCCAGGGCGTCGCGCACGGCGGCCTTGTAGTCCTTGATGACCGCGGCCCAGTCGTCGGCCGTCAGGGCCGTGTCGACGGTGACGTCCAGGCGGTCCTTGTGGTCGTCGAGGATCTCCTCGAACATGTGGTGCTCCAGGTCGAGCACGACGTTCGAGTACATCTGGATGAAGCGGCGATAGCTGTCATAGGCGAAGCGGCGGTCGCCCGAGAGCTTGGCCAGGCCGTCGACCGTCTCGTCGTTCAGGCCCAGGTTCAGCACCGTGTCCATCATGCCCGGCATCGAGGCCCGGGCGCCCGAGCGCACCGAGACCAGCAGCGGGTTGGCCACGTCGCCGAACGTCTTGCCGGTCAGGGTTTCGACCTTGGCCAGGCCGGCCTTGACCTGGTCGGCCAGCTCGGTCGGGTACTGCTTGCCATTGGCGTAGTAATGGACGCAGGCCTCGGTGGTCACCGTGAAGCCTGGCGGGACCGGCAGGCCCAGGGACGACATCTCGGCGAGATTGGCCCCCTTCCCCCCCAGCAGATTCTTCATCTTGGCGTCGCCGTCGGCGCCGCCTCCCCCGAACGAATAGACCCACTGCATCTTAGTCAGCGTATCAACCGGCATATCTTGTTCACCCTGCGATAGTGAAAAACCGGCGGTTCTCTGATGGAACCGTCCTGGCCTGGGACAATGAGCTTTAACGCCCATCCCGCACTGCAATATCCGGGCGTTCAGTAGCATCTTGTCAAAGAAGCCGTCCACCGACGGTTTGCGCTTCGCAGTCTAAAGCGAAAATTCGGCAAATTCTTCCAATGACAACGTTGTCCTGATCGAGATTTGCGCGACGACGCGGGGGAACGAACACCGCGCCGAGTCTTGGGACCGGTTGCGCGCGCTCGGTCTCGCCATGCTGAAGCTAGGCCTTGGGGCCCAGACTAGAACAGATCGAGGGTCATCCGCAGCGCCACCACGACCACGGTCCGGGCGTCCTGGTCGCCGCCGGCGCGGCGGATCACCTGCAGGTCGGGCTGAAGGGCGACTCGCGAGGCCACCTTGTCCGAATAGGTGATCTCGACGCTGGATTCGGCCCGGGCCGGCGTCAGGCCCGCATCGAGGGTGTTGGCCCTCTGCTTGGACGACAGCCGCCCCTGCTCCGCACCGATCGAGAACGCGCTGTCGGGACGGGAGGCGAAGACCCGCTCCACCAGCACCCCGGCCTGCCAGCCCGAGCTGAACGGCGTGGTGTCGCCGTCCGAAAAGCCCAGGCGGGCGAAGCCGCGCACCGTCCGCCCCGCCTCGCCACCGTCGACGAACGGATACTCGGCCAGGAGATAGCCGCCCCGCGCCTTGCTGAGCGCCGGGTCGCCGCGGGCGTCCAGGTCTCGCAGGTCCGGCTGGCGTTGGGTGTAGAACCAGCCGCCGGCCGCCAGCCGCCAGCTATCGCCGAGGCCGGCCTCGGCGATCACCAGGGCGCCATTGTCGAACTCGGTCGACGGCCCCTCCGGATCGCCCAGCGTCCCGGCATGGGCGTTGAGCACGGCGACCTGGGCGTAGCCCCCCCGCTCGCCCTCGAACTTCACGCGCACCGCCAGGGCCGTGGACGGGAAGATCGACGGGCCGTTGGGGCCGGTGGAGGCGAACTCCGAGCCGATGCCGAACGGCGGGGCCAGCAGCAGGCCCGAGGCCTCCGTGGCATAGAACTCGCTGTTGAGATCATAGAGTCCGGCCAGGACCGAACCGTGGTCGGCGGCGAAACGGGTTTGCAGCCACAGCTCATAGAGCCGGGCCCGCGGCCGCCCGACCTCGATGTTGTCGACGCCCTGCAGCGTGCCGGCCAGGTCGTTGGGCATGCCGCCGCTGTTGTTGAGCAGGTAGCCATGGACCATGGCCCCACGCCAGCCGACCAGCTTTTCCAGATCGCCATCGACGATCACGTCGAGATTGTCCAGGGTCCGCCCGGCGTGGGCGGTCCCGCCCCGCACCGCGCCGGCGACGTCCGCCGTATAGGTGATCTCGTAGGTCCATGCGCCAGGCTCGGGCTCGGGCTCGGGCTCGGCCTGCGCCTGGGCGGCCCATCCGGTGGAGACACCAATGGCCAACGCCGCGCATAAGTAAATTGATTTAATCGAAGTCATGGCCCTGCCCCATCAATGCGAAGACAGGTACCGATCGGCCTTGAACCACCTCTTAAAGTTTTCGGGACGCGGCCTTTTGCCTCAGTTCGGCATTTCACGGACTTGAATACCAACGACAAAGACGCCGTTAACCCCATTACCCGAAGGTGAGCGGATCTAGACGGACGCAGGGGCTCGAAATGCTTCGGACAATCAACCACAAGGTGATGGGCGCGGGGGCGGCTGTCATGGTGCTTTGCACGGCCAGCGCCGGCGCGGGCCTGTGGTCGACCACGCGGCTGGACAGAGCCGTGCACGACGCCAACGTCTCCGCCGCCATGCTGCGAAACCACATGGAAGCCGACATGATGCACGACGCCCTGCGCGCCGACGTCCTGTCGAGCCAGCTGGCCGGGGAGCCCGGTTCGGGCGTCGCCATCGCCGACGTGCGCAAGGACCTGGCCGAGCACACCGCCCTGTTCCGCCAGGCGCTCACCGAAAACGAGGCTCTGGTCACCGATCCGGCCAGCCGCGCGGCCATGGTCGAGCTGAAGACGCCGCTGGACGTCTACATCCAGTCGGCCGGCCACATGGTCGACCTGGCCGCCACCGATCGCGCCCAGGCCGTCGCCGCCATGCCCGGCTTCAGCCAGCAGTTCACGACCCTGGAGGACGCGATGAGCGCCGCCTCCGACAAGATCGAGGCCGCTTCGACCGCCGCCGCCGCCCGCGCCAAGGGCGTGGCCCTGTTTTCCGAGATCCTGATGACCGCCGCGGTGCTGGCGGGCGTGGTCTTCGCCGGCGTCCTGATCCTGATCTCGCGCGCCGCCATCGTGCGCCCGGTGCTGAACCTGGCCGGCGACATGCGCCGGCTGGCGGCCGGCCAGACCGACATCACCGTCTCGGGCGCCGGGCGGGCCGACGAGATCGGCGAGATGGCCAAGAGCGTCGAGGTGTTCCGCCAGTCCGGCATCGAACGCGCCCGGCTCGAGACCGAGGCGGCCGGCTTCCAGCAGGAACTGGATCGCAAGCTGCGCGCCATGGAGACTGCCTTCGAGCTGGCCGGCCGCGAACAGAAGGCCGTCGTCGACGTCATGGCCCAGGGCCTGGCCGGCCTGGCCGGCGGCGACCTGTCGACCCGCATCGCCGCGCAGGTGGCCAGCGACTACACCGCCCTGAAGAACGACTTCAACGCCGCCGCCGTCCGGCTGGAGGAGGCCATCCGCACCATCTCCGACGTCGCCTCGCAGATCGGCTCCGGCACCGAGGAGATCGCCCAGGCCTCCAACGACCTGTCGCGCCGCACCGAACAGCAGGCCGCCAGCCTGGAAGAGACCGCCGCCGCCCTGGACGAGATCGCCGCCACCGTCCGCCAGACAGCCGAGGGCGCCGGACGCGCCACCGCCGAGGTCGCCTCGGCCCGCACCGACGCCGAGCGCTCGGGCCAGGTCGTCGACCAGGCCGTCGCGGCCATGGGGGCCATCGAGGACTCCTCGCGCCAGATCACCCGGATCATCGGGGTGATCGACGAGATCGCCTTCCAGACCAACCTGCTGGCCCTGAACGCCGGCGTCGAAGCGGCCCGGGCCGGTGACGCCGGCCGCGGCTTCGCGGTCGTGGCCCAAGAGGTGCGGGCCCTGGCCCAGCGCTCGGCCGAGGCGGCCAAGGAGATCAAGACCCTGATCTCCACCTCCTCGCAGCAGGTCGACGCCGGCGTGACCCTGGTCGGCCAGACCGGCGAGGCCCTGGGTCGGATCGTCGGCCGCGTCGCCGCCATCGACGACCTGGTCCGCCAGATCTCCTCGTCCAGCCAGGAGCAGGCCTCGGGCCTGGCCGAGGTCAACACCGCCGTCAATCACATGGACCAGGTGGTGCAGCAGAACGCCGCCATGGTCGAGCAGGCCACCGCCGCCACCTATTCGCTGAAGGGCGAGACGGCCCAGCTGGTCTCGCTGGTCGGCCGCTTCCGGATCGGCGGCGACGCGCGCCCGGAACTGCGTCGGGCGGGCTGAAGCATCGCTGCGGCCAAAAGCCGCGCCGGCCGTCGCCGCCACCACCACCGGGAATGCGCTAGCAGTGTGACATGACGTGGCTCAACCCCTCCTCCGTGACTCGCGGCGTGAGATCCCTGCACTGGATCGTGGGCGCGACCATCGTCCTGGTGGCCGTCTCGGTGCTGGGCAGCATCGCCCTGATGCTGTTCGCCGCCCGTTCGCTGGACCGCCTGGAGAGCCAGGACGAGCGTGAACTGGTCCAGCGGACGATCCAGCGCGATCTTCAGCGCATGACCCGCGAACTGACCTCGGCGACGGTCTGGGACGACGCCGCCAAGGCCATGGGCCCGCCGGTCGACATGGCCTGGGCCGACGTCAATTTCGGCGAGTACTACCACCAGTATTTCCAGCACGACCTGTCCTTCGTCGTCCGCGACGGCCGGGTGGTCTATGCGTCGCTGGCGGGGGCGCGGGTGTCGGCCGACGCCCTGGGCGCCCTGCCCGGCGACGCCGCGCCGCTGGTGGCTCAGGTCGCCGCCAAGGCCCAGATCGCCCACGACGCCAGGCGCTTCAGCCTGAAGGGCTCGACCACCGACGCGGGCTTGGTGCGCTCGGGCGACGAGATCTACCTGGTGGTGGCCGCGGACGTGATCGCCGAGACCGCCGAGCTCGCGACGGCCAAGCGGGGAACCCCGCTTTCGGTGGCGGTGACCGCGCGGCGGATCAGCACCACCTATACCCGCGGCCTGCAGAAGGACCTGGGCATCGAAGGCCTGGCCCTGGTCGCCGAAAGCCGGTCCAGCGACCACAGCGTGCCGCTGCGCGACATCCGGGACCGGCCGATCGGCGGGTTCGCCTGGCCGGCGCGGGATCCGGGCATGTCGCTGCTCAAGGCCGGCGCGCCGTGGATCGTCCTGGTCTTCGCCGCGCTGCTGATCGCCGCCCTCGTCCTGTTCCTGCGGGTCACCGACGCCCTGAACAAGCTGGCCGCCAGCCGTCGCGCCCTGATCGCGGCCAAGGAGGAGGCCGAGGCCGCCAACGCCGCCAAGACCCAGTTCCTGGCCAATATGAGCCACGAGATCCGCACGCCGCTGAACGGGGTGCTGGGCATGACCCAGGTCATGCAGGCCGACCAGCTGCCCGATCGCCAGCGCGTCCGCCTGGACGTGATCCACCACTCCGGCCAGGCGCTGCTGGCCCTGCTGAACGACATCCTCGACATGGCCCGGCTGGAGGGCGGCGGGGTCCGCCTGCGCGCCGAGCCCTTCGACCTGCCGATCCTGGTGGAATCGACCTGCGCCCTGTTCTCGGGCGCGGCCGCCAACAAGGGGATCGCCCTGACCTTCGAGGTGGCGGCGGGCTGCGACGGCGCCTGGATCGGCGATCCGATCCGCCTGCGACAGGTGCTGGGCAACCTGGTCGCCAACGCCGTCAAGTTCACCCACCACGGCTCGGTCCGCATCGAGGCGCGGGCGTCCGAGATCGGCCTGAGGTTCGAGGTGCGCGACACCGGCGTCGGCATCGCGCCGGAGCACCGCCCGCGCCTGTTCAAGATCTTCTCGCAGGTCGACAGTTCCATGACCCGCGCCCACGAGGGTTCGGGCCTGGGCCTGGCGATCAGCCACGACGTGGTCACCCTGATGGGCGGCGTGATCGGCGTCGACAGCACGCCCGGCGCCGGCTCGACCTTCCATTTCGACGTCCCGCTGCGCCGGGTGAGGCCCGAGCGGCCGACGCTGAGGGTGGTGGGTTAGGGGCTCCCCGAAAGTTCGTCATTGCGGGCCTCGTGCCCGGAATGACGGCTGAAAGGGTGGCGCCCAGTCCCCCAGGGCAATCGGATAGCCACAAAACGATTGTCATCCCGGACGAGCGCGCAGCGCGAAGATCCGGGACCGGGGCCTGGACTCAGCGCTTGCGGCGGTCCCGGATCGGCGCTCGGCTTGGCCGAGCTTGTCCGGGATGACAACGAAATTGGGCCGTACCCTGGACGGGGACAGGCGCCTGCGCCTGTCCCCAGCCCCTACCCGCCGATCAGCGAGAAGTCGGCAACCCGGTTCATCGCCTGCCGAACGGCCGCCAGGGTGCTCAGGCGGCTGTTGCGCTCGACTTCGATGTCTGAGTTGACGAACACACTGTCCAGAAACGCATCGACCGGGCCGCGTAGGCCGGCCAGTTGCTGCATGGCGGCGGTGAAGTTCTCCGCCTCCATGGCCTCGGCCAGCGGCTTCTGCACCAAGCGCACAGCGTCATACAAAGCTATCTCTGGCTCCGAAGCGCTGGGAGGCAGCACCGCCACGCCCTCGCCCTTCCAGCCCTTCTTCTCCTCGGCCTTGAGGATGTTGGAGGCGCGCTTGTAGCCAGCCAGCAGGTTCTTGCCGTCGTCGGTCTTGAGGAACCCGTCCAGCGCCTCGACCCGGGCGACGATGCGCACCAGGTCGTCGTCGCCCAGGGCGAACACGGCGTCGACGAGGTCGTGGCGCTTGCCTTGGTCCTTGAGGGTGACTTTGAGGCGGTCGGCGAAGAACGGCACAAGATCAGGAAGGCTTCCTCCAGTCAGAGCAGCTTCATTCGAGAGCGGATAGCTCGGCGGCATTTCGCTGTGGCACATCGCGGCAAACGCTAGGACATTTGTCAGCGCAAAAGGCTTGTTGCTCTCCAAGAGAATCCGGATCACCCCCAACGCCGCCCGGCGCAGCGCATAGGGATCCTTCGACCCCGTCGGCTTCTCGTCGATCGCGAAGAAGCCGACCAGCGTGTCCAGCTTGTCGGCCAGCGCCACGGCCACGCTCAGCGGCGCGGTCGGGACGGCGTCGGAGGGGCCTTGCGGCTTGTAGTGGTCGCGGATGGCGTCGGCGATCTCCGCATCCATCCCGGCGGCGCGGGCGTAGTAGCCGCCCATCAGGCCCTGCAGCTCCGGGAACTCGCCGACCATCTGCGAGGCGAGGTCCGCCTTGGCCAGGCGCGCGGCTTCCCTTGCCTTCTCGACGTCGGCGCCGACCAGCGGCGCGATCTCGGCAGCGAGCGCTACGATACGATCGACGCGCTCCTTCATCGTTCCCAGCTTGGCGTGGAAGGTCACGCCGTTCAGCTTCTCCAGCCACGGCTCGAACCCGACCTTGACGTCCTCGTCCCAGAAGAACCGGGCGTCGGACAGGCGCGAGGACAGCACCTTGGCGTTGCCGCTGGCGATCACGGCGCCGCCATCGGCGGCCTGCACATTGGCGACGGTGATGAAGTGCGGGGCCAGGCCCTCCCCGTCCGGCTTGCGCACGGCGAAATACTTCTGGTGGGTGCGCATCGAGGTGCGGATCACCTCGCCGGGCAGGTCCAGGAACACAGGATCCATGTCGCCCAGCACCGGGGTCGGCCATTCGGCCAGGCCCGCGACTTCTTCCAGCAGGCCGATGTCCTCGACCAGCTCCAGGTTCCGCGCGAAGCACAGGGTCTTGCAGCCCTCCAGGATGCGCGCCTTGCGCTCCTCGACGTCCAGCACGACGAAGTGTTCAAGCAGGCCCTTGGCGTACTCGTCGAAGTCGCGGGCCTTGAACGGCTGGCCGCCCCAGCCGAAGCCGACGCGCATGAAGCGGTGGCCCTCGGTGATGTCGCCGGCCTCGATCCCCTCGATGGCGAACGGCACGACCTCGCGGTCGAACACGCAGAGGATGCGCTTCAGCGGCCGCACCCAGCGCAGCTTGGACACGCCCCAGGTCATCGACTTGGGCCACGGGAAGCCGCGGATGATGGCCTCGACCATCTCGGCGACGATCTCGGGGGTCGGGCGGCCGGTCTTTTCGATGAAGGCCATCCAGACGCCGTCGCGCTCGACCAGTTGGTCCTGCGTCAGGCCCGCCTTGCGCAGGAAGCCTTCCAGGGCCTGCGGCGGGGCGCCGACGCGCGGGCCCTTCAGCTCTTCCTTGCGGTCGGCCTGGGCGATCGGCAGCCCCTCGACCACCAGGGTCAGGCGGCGCGGACCGGCGAAGGTCTTCAGGGCCTCGGGCAGGAAGCCGGCGGCGGCCAGGTGCTCGCGCGCCATCCGCTCCAGGTCGCGCGCGGCGCCGGCTTGCATGCGGGCGGGGATCTCTTCGGAGAACAGTTCGAGAAGCAGTTGGGGCATGGTGACTTACGCGGCTTCCTGCTGTTCGACCCAGGCGCTGGCGCACAGCTTGCACAGGTCGCGGATGCGGCCGATGTAGCTGGCGCGCTCGGCGACGGCGATCGCGCCGCGGGCGTTCATCAGGTTGAACAGGTGGCTGGCCTTGAGGACCATGTCGTAGGCGGGCAGGACCAGGGACTTGCCCTGGTAGGCGCGGGCCAGCATCAGCGGCACCTGCTGCTCCATGTCCTCGAACTGGCGCTTGAGCACGGCCACGTCATAGCCGTGGAAGTTGGCTTCCGACTGCTGGCGCTCGTTCTCCAGGAACACGTCGCCATAGGTCAGGCGCCCCAGCGGCGCGTCGGGATCGTTGAACGGCAGGTCGTAGACGTTGTCGACCCCGAACACGTACATGGCCAGGCGCTCCAGGCCGTAGGTCAGCTCGCCCGCCACCGGCGAGACGTCCAGGCCGCCCACCTGCTGGAAGTAGGTGTACTGGCTGACCTCCATGCCGTCGCACCAGACCTCCCAGCCCAGGCCCCAGGCGCCGACGGTGGGGTTCTCCCAGTCGTCCTCGACGAAGCGGATGTCGTGGGTGCGCAGGTCCAGGCCGATGGCCTCCAGCGACCCCAGATAGAGGTCCTGCATGTTCGGCGGGTTCGGCTTCAGGATCACCTGGTACTGGTAGTAGTGCTGCAGGCGGTTGGGGTTCTCGCCATACCGGCCGTCACCCGGCCGGCGCGAGGGCTGGACATAGGCCGCGTTCCAGGGCTTGGGCCCCAGGGCCCGCAGCACCGTGGCCGGGTGCAGGGTCCCCGCCCCCACCTCGACGTCGTGCGGCTGCAGGATCACGCAGCCCTGGGCGCTCCAATAGTTATGGAGCGTCAGGATGAGATCTTGGAACGACCTCGGTTTTTCTTGCGGCTTATCTTGTGATTGGGCGACGGGCATCAGGGTCCGAACAGGGCCAGAAAAAAGTCGGCGGACCATAGGGCCCGCCGACTGGCGCTTCAAGCTTCGTCGGACCGGCGTGGGGGCTTAGTTGCCCTTGGCGGGGGTGCGCTTGCCGGCGTGCGACAGTGGCGCGCCGTAGAGCTTGCGGTTTTCCGGGGTGTCGGCAATCGGCGGGTTGGAGACCACGTTGGGGTCGCCGGCCTTCAGGCCCGCCTGCTGTTCGGCCGGCATCGACGAGACGCGGCCCGCGGTGTCGGTGGCCGTGCCGGTCGGGGCGGCCATCGAGGTGGTCGGGTCGGTCGGCGTCGTGGTGGCCGCGGACGGGTCGGCGGGCAGGGTCTGGTCGGCCGGCGCGGCGGCGGTCGGATCCGGGTTCACCGGCGCCCCCGTCTCGGGCGCGGCCTGGGGCGCCGTCGATTGGGCCATGGCCGCGCCGGACAGCAGCGCCAGGGCGGCGGCGGCGGTAGCGATACGCACAAACATGGGGCTGATCCTTATCGAGGAATACAGCCACAACAGCGTTTCGACCTTGGACTCCGTTGCGCGGATCACGGGGTCGTGAACGCATTACTTGAAGAACATCACGATCGCCACGCCCACGAAGATGAAGCCGAACCCGACCAGGGTCTTCCAGCTGATCGCCTCGCCCAGGTAGAACACCGAGAACAGCGTAAACACCACCAGGGTGATCGCCTCCTGCCCGGTCTTCAGCTGGGCGGTCGTGTAGACATTGTGGCCCAGGCGGTTGGCGGGCACGGCCAGCAAGTATTCCGGCAAGGCGATCAGCCAGCTGGTGAAGATCGCCACCAGCATCGTCGTCGCACGGTTCTTCAGGTGGCCGTACCAGGCGAAGGTCATGAAGACGTTCGACGCAATCAGCAGGCACCAAGGCGCGATTTTCAACCAGACGGAAGGCATGGACGGCGGAGACTCCAGGGCGGGACACAGGGGTCCGCGAGTGTATGCGCTTGGCGACAAGCGGGGCCAGCCCACCTTTCGAACGGCATAATGCTGGGTTTCCAGGCATTCAAGACCGTTGATGCGCGAATTTTAGGCGCCGCGTCCCTTTCGTTTCCAATTCCCTACCGCGCGACAGCCATGTCGGAAGCGCGACCGATAGCGTGAAGCCGCCGGGGAAACGATGCGGACTCATGAGCCTGTGTCGCGGTGCGAGTGAGCAACGCGCTCTAAAACCAATTCTAAGGGGAGCCCGCTCAGTCGGCGGGTCGGAGCAAGGCGGATGAAACTGATCATAGCGATCGTCAAACCCTTCAAGCTCGACGAGGTCCGCGAGGCGCTCGTCGCTGCGGGCGTCGAAGGCCTGACGGTGTCCGAGGTCAAGGGCTACGGCCGTCAGAAGGGCCAGACCGAGATCTATCGCGGCGCCGAGTACCAAGTGAACTTCGTGCCGAAAGTGAAGCTGGAAGCCGTTGTCGACGACGCGTCGGCGGCCAAGGCGGTCGAGGCGGTCAAGGCCGCGGCGGCCACGGGCAAGATCGGCGACGGCAAGATCTTCGTCCTCAATGTCGAGGAAGCCGTTCGCATCCGGACCGGCGAAACCGGCCCGGCCGCTTTGTAATTCGTCGGGGAAAAGGGGATACCAACGATGAGACTGCACTTTAAGCCGCTGGCTGGGCTGATGCTCGCCGCGACCTTGGCGGGGGCCCCGCTGGGCGCCGTCGCCTTCGCCCAGGACACGGCCGCGCCCGCCGCCGCCGCTCCGGCCGCGGCCACGCCGGCCCCCGCCGCGACGCCCGCCGCCGCCCCGGCTCCGGCCGCCGCCGCCCCGGCCGCCATCGTCGACAAGATGGACAAGGGCGACAACGCCTGGATGCTGGTCTCGTCCCTGCTCGTCCTGCTGATGATCATCCCGGGCCTGGCCCTGTTCTACGGCGGCCTGGTCCGCTCGAAGAACATGCTGTCGACCATGATGCAGGTCTCGACCGTCGCCATCGTCGGCATCGTCGCCTGGGTGCTGTGGGGCTACAGCTTCGCCTTCACCGACGGCGGTAACTGGGACACCTTCGTCGGCGGCCTGGGGCGCCTGTTCCTGAAGGACGTCACCCCCGCCAGCAACGTCGCCACGTTCTCGACCGGCGTGGTGATCCCCGAGCTGACCTTCATCGTCTTCCAGTCGACCTTCGCCGCGATCACCGCCGCCCTGGTCGTCGGGTCGCTGGTGGAGCGCTTCAAGTTCTCGGCCGCCGTGGCGTTCGCCGTCCTGTGGCCCTTGCTCTCCTACTATCCGATCGCCCACATGGTCTGGTGGTGGCCGGGTCCTGACGCCATCGCCCTGCACCCGACCGACCCGATCAAGGCCGGCCTGAGCTGGAGCTTCGGCGCCCTCGACTTCGCCGGCGGCACCGTGGTGCACATCAACGCCGGTATCGCCGCCCTGGTCGGCGCCATCATGCTGGGCAAGCGCCAAGGCTACGGCAAGGAGCCGATGCCTCCGCACTCCCTGACCCTGACCCTGGTCGGCGCCGGCCTGCTGTGGGTGGGCTGGTTCGGCTTCAACGCCGGCTCCAACCTGGAAGCCAACGGCTATGCCTCGCTGGCGATGATCAACACCTTCGTCGCCACCGCCGCCGCCGGCCTGTCCTGGATCGTCGTCGAGTGGGTCACCAAGAAGAAGCCGTCGGCCCTGGGCCTGGCTTCGGGCGTCGTGGCCGGCCTCGTCGCCGTCACCCCCGCCGCCGGTTT
>Ga0102590_1003197_pt1 | contig 16960 bp, 14 predicted proteins | sample AraplaMF_Col_mMF_FD_76859 | JGI IMG/M metagenome (GOLD analysis project Ga0102590, IMG submission 76859) | Arabidopsis root microbial communities from the University of North Carolina, USA - plate scrape MF_Col_mMF | ecosystem: Host-associated > Plants > Roots > Endosphere | place: USA...
AAAGCGAACTCGTGCACACCAGCGCGCCGTCGTCGCTCTGCGTGCAGGCGAGGCGCACCGAATGGGGCACGGGATTGCCGCGCAGGCGGACCCGCAGCGTCGCCGAGATGATGGAGGTATCGTCGAATTGCTCGCGCGCGCCCCATTTGCGCTCGAGCGCGACATCGCCGGCGCTGCGCTCCAGCGTGATGGCGGCGACGCGCCGGTCCGGATGGGCGGCGAGCTCCGCGGCATCGACCACGCGGGCGTGACAGCTCGGGCGGCCGGGCGGCAGTGCGTCGGTAAGCGGGCGCGCCTCGGCGGCGGAGGCCGGCGGCGTCATGGCCATGATGAGGAGAGCGGGGAGAATGCGCATCGCTCGAGCGTACAATTTTTCCCGCTGCACCGAAACAGCCTTGCGGACGATGCCTTCGTCCCGCCGGCCGAGCCGCAAAAATGTGCAGCAACGGACGAGAATTTGCGCACCGGCGCCGCCCAGCATTGCTTGACGCAATTTGCGCTGGTGTCATAGTTCTGACATGGCGACAGCGATCCGACAGAAGACCGGACTGCGGGACGAATATGCCGCGCTGACGCGGCAGCGCATCGTGGTCGCCTTCGTCAAGGCGCTGGAGGAAGACGCCGTCGATGACGTGTCGATGGCGGATCTCGCCAAACGCGCCAGCGTCGCCGAGCGCACCATCTACCGCCACTTCAGCACCCGCGATGAACTTCTCGCGGCCGCCGGCGAGTGGATCGAAGACAACGTGTTCGGCTACATTCCCTTCACGTCGCCGGACGAATTGCCGGAGCTGTTTCGCCGGCTGTGCAAGAGTTTCGACCGGCATCCTCATCTGGCGCGGACCATCGCCATGACCCGGGTCGGGCGCACGATGCGGAAGGGTTTTCGGCAGCGCTTGATCGAACAGCATCACAGGGCGATGGCGCCGCTGACGCGGCATCTCAAGCCGAAGCAAGTCCGCCAGGCCGAGGCGCTGACGGCTTATCTCAACAACGTCTTGGCCTGGAGCGCGATGCGCGAGGATTTCGGCATGTCCAGCGCCGAGATCGCCGACGCCATCGATTGGGCGATGACCACGCTGCTCAAGGACGTGCGCCGGCGCGATGCCGCGGCGGCGCGGCCATCGCCGCCGCGTGCTCGTGCTGCACCGCCGCCGAAGAAAAGCACCGCAAAAAGGTGATTCATGACCATGACCTCATCTTCGCCGAACGAGCGACCCGACGATCTCCTGATCAACGCCGCCGACGAGGTCCGCATCCGGCAGGATCTGGTGCTGACGGCGCTCGGCAAGCGCCCCGCTGATCGGGCGCTGCGGGTCGGGCGCCTGCTCGACGTCCACAGCCGGACCTGGAGCGAGGACCAGGAGATCGTCTTCAAGGGACGGCGCATCGCCTGGGTCGGCGCCGCCGGCAGCTATCCCGGCGACGTTGGCGAACGGATCCATCGCCCGGGTCTTTCTGCCGTCCCCGGCTTCGGCGAAGTGCACAAGCACATCGAAAGCTCGCATCTCACGCCGGAGTGGGAGGCGGCGCTGGTGCTGCCGCGCGGCAATACCTGGACCTGCGAGGCCAGCCACGAATTTTCCAACGTCGATGGCCCGCATAATCTCGAATTCTGGTTCGAGGCGCGGCGGCGCGGCTCGCCGCTGAAGATCTTTCCGCAGCCCGGCTCGGCGGTGCCGCCCACCGCCTATGAGTGGGGCGGCGGCTGGTTCGGCCACGACGAGCAGGCCTCCTTCATGCGCGAGAGCCTGATGGTGACGGGCCTCGACGAGGTGATGGACTGGCCGGCGGTGTGGAATCCGGACAATCCCTCCTACAAGCGGCTTTGGGGCATGATCGAGGCGACGTTTGCGGCGCGCGGCGTCGTCGAGGGCCACGCCTCCGGCCTGCGCGACCTGCCGTCGATCAACGCCTTTGCCGCCGCCGGGCTCGCCTCCGACCATGAGGTGCAGACGCCGGAGGAGACCTGGGACAAGCTGACCCGCGGCCTCTTCATCGAGCTGCGAATCTACGCCATGGCCGAGATCGTGCCGTGGCTGTTGAAAAAGGGCCTGCAGGACTGGTCGCAAATCGCCTTCACTACCGACGACCGCAGCGCCAGCCACACCCTGGAGACCGGCGCCAGCGACCACAATGCGCGGCTGGCGATCGAGGCCGGCCTCGCGCCGGAGATCGCGATCCAGTGCCTGACCATCAATCCGGCGCGCCACATGCGCCTGACGCCGTTTGTTGGCAGCATTGCTCCGGGCCGCTTCGGTGACGTCGTGCTATTGTCCGACGTCAATAAGCTGACCATCGCCGAGGTTTGGGCCGATGGCGCGCAGGTGTCGACCGGCAAGCGCTACACCGGCCCGGTGCCGGAGATCTGCTGGCCCGAATGGGCCACCAGGACCATCAATATCCGCCGCAAGATCGAGGCCGGCGATTTCGTGCTGCCGGCCGAGCCCGGTCGCGCCACCATGAAGGCCGCGGTCATCCGCCCGTTCCACTGGCATCCGGACTTCTACACCATGGACCTGCCGGTCCGCGACGGCGCGGTGCAGCGCGATCCCAGCGAGGCGATCACCAAGTTCGCCATCGTCGATCGCTTCTCGGGTGAAGGCCGTGTCTCGAAAATGTTCTGGCGCGGCTGCGGCCCCCGCACGCCCGACACCGCGGCCGCCTGTTCGGTCGCGCACGACAAGCACAACATCTGGGTGGTCGGCTCGTCGGACGCCGCGATGGCCAAGGCGGTCAACGCCCTGGTCGAGCAGCAGGGCGGCTGGGCGCTGGTGCGTGAGGGTGAACTTGCGGCGACCGTTCGTTTCGAGGTCGGCGGCCTGATGTCTTGCCGCTCCGCCGAAGCGCTCGATGCCGATATGCAGACGCTCTACGCCGAGGCCCGCAAGGTCGACTGGATGTACGAGCCGACATACCGGCCGCGCTGGGAGCCCGGCTTTCCCGAACGCCTGATGTTCGCGACTCTGACCTGTGCGCCCTGGACCTGGGTGCTGGTCGCGCCCTGCGAGCAGGCGCCGCTCGGCTTTATCAACGTGCAGACCGGAGAGGCGCATCCGGTGGTGTGGTGATCGACGGCGTCACGCGCCGCGGCAATGAGGCCGCGCGCGCGATTGACGCCACAGTGGGGGAGATGATGCCGATGAATGAAATGTCGCCGCTGCAGGCCGCGAACCCTTCCGTTTCAAGTTCCTCGGCTCCCGGTCCAGTCGCCCGTGGATCGCTCGACCGATTCTTCGAACTGACCGCGCGCGGCACCAGCGTCACGCAGGAGGTGGTGGCCGGGGCGACCACCTTCGCGGCGATGGCCTATATCATCGCGGTGAATCCGGCGATCATGGCCAATGCCGGCATGGACCGCGGCGATCTCGTCAGCGCCACGGCGCTGGCGGCGATCTTCGGCTCCGTCATGATGGGGCTGACGGCCAATCTGCCGCTCGCGGTGGCGCCGGCGATGGGCTCCAACGTCATCTTCACCTATGTGATCGTCAAGCAGATGGGCATGCCCTGGCAGGGCGCGCTCGCCATGGTGGCGTTCACCGGCGTGCTGTTTCTGATCCTGAGCCTGTCGAAACTGCGCGAGCGTGTCGCCAAGGACGTTCCGGAAACGCTCAAAGTCGGCATCCAGGCCGCCGTCGGCACGCTGATCGTCTTCATCGCGCTGCGTGGCGCCGGCTTCGTGGTGCCCAACGCCTCGACCTTCATCACCATGGGATCGCTGCGCAGCCCGCCGGTGCTGCTCACTCTGGCGGGCCTCCTGCTCACGCCGGTGCTGGTCGCCCGCCGCGTCCCCGGGGCCCTCATCGTCTCGATCGCGGCCCTGACGCTGATCGGTTTCCTGGTGCCCGGCACCGGCGACAAGATGGTGACCAGCGTGCCCTCCGCCATCGTGTCCTGGCCGCGCTGGCCCACCAGCACCTTCATGGCGCTCGATTTCGGCTACCTGGTCACCCACTTCGTGCTGGCGCTGCCGCTGTTGTTCTATTTCCTGTGCGCCGAATTCTTCTCGACGCTGGGCACGCTGATCGGCGTCACCGGCGCCGCCAACCTGCGCCGTCCGGACGGCTCGATCCCCAACGCCTCCGCGGCGTTCGCCACCGACGCCACCGCGTCGATCGTCGGTCCGCTGCTCGGCACCTCCGTGGTCACCGCCTACATCGAGTCCGTCACCGGCGTGCAGGCGGGCGGGCGCACCGGCCTGACCTCGCTGACCGTCGCCGGCTTCTTCTGCCTCGCGCTGTTCTTCTGGCCGGTCTTCATCATCATTCCGCCGCAGGCCACCGCGCCGGCGCTGGTGCTGGTCGGCGTGCTGATGATGCAGGGCCTGGCGCGCATCGACATGACCGACCTCGGCGTCGCCGTCCCCGTGGTGCTGACGCTGCTCGTCACTGTGCTGACCAATAACCTCATCAACGGCATGGCGCTGGGCACCCTGAGCTATATCGCGCTGGAAATCGCGCTGGGCCGGCGGCAAAACATCACGGGCATCGTCTGGGGTCTCGGCGTGGTGTTCATCGCCTATGGGGTCGTGATGTCACGGATCATGTGAGGGCGGTGACGGCAGCGGATCATTGAGCGGAGCAGGGGACGGATTGCCGCTGCGTTCAAATCATTCTACACGCTGTCTGTCATCAAAGAGGAAGAACATCCCATGAGCCGCGTCCCCTATCCGACACGCGAAGAATACCCGAAGGCCTATCTGCCGGCCTATGACCGCATGCTCGCCGAGCGCGGCAACCCGGCGCCGAATATATTTGTCGCCTTGGCCAACATCCCGAACCTGCTGGACCCGCTGCTGTCGTTCACCGCAGAGATGCGCCAGGGGGCGGCGATCGAGGCGCGGCTGCGCGAATTGAGCATCGTCACCGTCGGCCTGGTGACCAAATGCAGTTACGAATTCGAGCATCACTGGAATTCGGCACTGAAGGCCGGGCTGCGCCGCGCGCAGCTCGAACAATTGGCGGAATTTGAGACATCGGCGGAGTTCGACGACCGCGAAAAGGCGATCATCCGCTACGCCCGCGAGGCGACGCTGTCGATCGAGGTATCCGACCAGACCTGGGACGATCTGCGGCAACATCTGAGCATGCGGGAGGCAATGGACATCATGATGGCGGTTGCCTGGTACAACGCCGTGGTCCGCATGCTGATCCCGATGCGGATCGAGAAGGAAGACTGGTTCAAAAAGGCGTAGAGCCAATGCTCCCGTCCACCGTGACCCCGGCCGAGTTCCGCGCCGCGCTGCTGCTGCGCGACGAGATCGCGCTGCTCGATCTGCGGCATGAGGCGGCATTTGCCACCGGCCATCCGCTGTTTGCCGCCAACATGGCGGCCGGCCGGATCGCGCTGGAATCCGCGACGCGGCTGCCGCGCAAGGATGTGCCGATTGTCCTTTACGACGCCGGCGAGGATCTGGTTGCGACGGCGGCGGATCGGTTTGCCGCCTTGGGCTACACCAGCGTGCGACAGCTCGCCGGCGGGCTGCAGGGATGGCGGGCGGCGGGCTACGAACTGTTCCAGGACGTCAATTCCTACGCCAAGGCGTTCGGCGAACTGGTCGAGTCGCGGCGGCACACGCCGTCGCTCGGCGCCGATGAAGTCGCCGGGCTGATCGCGAACAGGGCCGATATCGCCATCCTCGATGTCCGGCGCTTCGACGAATATGCCACCATGAACATCCCGGGCTCGGTCAGCGTTCCCGGCGGCGAGCTGGTGCTGCGCGCGGCACGGGCCGCGCCCGATCCCGCGACGACCATCATCGTCAATTGCGCCGGCCGCACCCGCTCGATCATCGGCACCCAGTCGCTGATCAACGCCGGTATCGCCAACAAGGTGGTGGCGCTGCGCAACGGCACGATCGGCTGGACGCTGGCCGGGCAGCCGCTCGAACATGGTGCCGATCGGCGCGGCGAGATCGGCGGCTCCGGGGATGCGAGGGCCGGGGCCCGCGACGTTGCCTATCGCGCCGGCGTCCGGCATCTGACCATGAACGAGGCGGAGGCGCTGCGAGCACAGACCGGCCGCACGCTCTATCTGTTCGATGTTCGCGATGCCGCGGAATACGCTGCAGGCCACATCGCGGGCTTTGCTCATTATCCCGGCGGGCAACTGGTGCAGGAGATCGACATGGCCGCGCCGGTGCGCGGCGCGCGCATCCTGCTCACCGATGATCGCGGCGTCCGCGCCGACATGACGGCATCGTGGCTCGCGCAGATGGCCTGGGAGGTCTATGTGCTCGACGGCGGCTACGACGGTGCGCTGCAGTCGGGGCCGCCGCACGTGCTGCCGAAGCCGGATCCGGCGCATCGCTACCGGCGGCCCTATGAAGGCACCGATGTCGATACCAATGCCATGCAGGCCTATCTCGATTGGGAATACGGCCTGGTCGCGCAACTGGAGCGCGACGCGACCCATGGGTTTGTCGTGATTTGAGAATGGATTTGTCGTGATTTGAGAGTTCGTCTCGCGACGAAATGTGAACGGCTTCACGCCGCTGTCGTCGCGATCATGCGATAGTCCGCAACGAGAACGTCGCCGGGCGATTCTTGGACACTCCAGCAAGCGAACATTTTGAAGGAATACGATATGAAGCTGATCCGAAGCGCCTTGATCGCGATGGCAATTGCGTTTGCAGCCGCGCCATCCGAGGCCGCCGACAATCGAAATATTTCCGTCGTCAACGAAACCGGCTACGCCATCAAGTTTCTGGGCTTCAACGGGCCGGACGACGGTCTCGACGAGTGGGACAACGAGCTCGAAAAGACTTTGCGGAATCAGCAGAACACCTATGTCGAGTTCGACGAGGACGACGACGGATGCGTCTGGAACATCAAGGTGGATTGGGCCGATTACAACGAATCGGTGCTGTGGCGGAACGTCGACCTGTGCAAGTTCAATGTACTCCGGCTGCGTTACGACCACGGCACCAAGACGACGTCGTTCGTCGCGGAGTGAAGGCGGCGGCTGTTACTTCGCTCCGCCTGGGCAGGGCGATTGCATATGGAATTGCGCGCACCGTCATCAGGCAAGACCTCGGAAATATGCGCAGCATGTCAACGAGTCGTCCCGGCCTTGAGCCGGGACCCAGACGCCGTGTCACATCGTTTTGGCAGTGTGGCAAAGGCCTTTTTCATCGCCTGGCCAGGGATTCTGGATCCCGGCATTCGCCGGGATGACCCGCTGAGGGTTTGTGCGATATCCAATCGTCTCCGCGCGAGAGCCTCATTCAGCCATATGCGATTGCCCTGCCCGCAAGCGGGAGAGGGAGCACGCCGCGTGATGTGATGAGGATCGGAAATTCACGAAAAGCATTCGAAACGATACACGGCGCGTGCGGTAAATGCTGCCGGCCCCCTCTCCCGCTTGCGGGGGAGGTAGATTCGAGCGGAGCTCGAATCCGGGTGGGGGCACTCCTACGATGTGTGCAATCCGGGGATCGACGAGCAGGCCTTCACGCCGCTGTCACGATCGGCGTCTACCGCAAAGGACAATCGCATACGAGTCGAGTGTCGTTCACCTCGCCCCGCCTGCGGGGAGAGGTCGGCGCGTAGCGCCGGGTGAGGGGGCGTCTCCGCGTGGGTGGTGCCAGCTAATTTAGCGGGTAAAATGTCGCGATCCGCCTGTATCATGGATGCCGCGTTGCTTTACGGGCTCCGATCTACGATCGAGCAAAACTCGCTCCGACCCGCGCGCGGGGAAGGGGTTCAACGCTGCCATAGGCGATTGCCCTGCCTGCAACAGGAGAAACGACATTGGACATAGCCAGACCCGCGCCGAAGATCGCGCAGACCAAGATCGCCGACACCGTCTTCCTGCGCGAAGCCCGGATCGGGACCTGTTGCGAGATCCTGGATCACAGCGTCGTCGAATATGCGACGCTGGGCGACTACAGCTACCTGGGCCCCAACTGCAACGTCGCCGCCGCCGAGATCGGAAAATTCTGTGCCATCGCGGCGTCGGTTCGCATCGGCGCCCCCAATCATCCGATCGACCGGCCTTCGCTGCATCGTTTCACCTACTGTCCGGAATACTACGACGCGGACGCTGTGCGCGACCACGCCTTCTTCGCGGCGCGCCGGGCGGACAAGGTGACGATCGGCAACGACGTCTGGATCGGCCATGGCGTGCTGGTGCTGCCCGGCGTCGCGGTGGGCGATGGCGCGGTGCTGGCAGGCGGCGCCGTGGTCACCCGCGATGTCGCGCCCTACACGATCGTCGGCGGCGTCCCGGCCCGGCCGATCCGCGACCGTTTCCCCGCTGATATCGCGGCGCGGCTGGCGCGAATCGCCTGGTGGAACTGGCCGTTCGACCTGATCATGGAGCGCCTGGCGGATTTTCAGTCCGCCGACATCGCGGCGTTCTGCGACCGCTGGGACAACGGCCGGTGAGCTATCCCGCCCGGCTCTGATGCAGATTACTATGGTTTTGTCGATCGCGATGTCTAAACTGTAGGGTGTATCTCTGCAGGGTCACCGCGTTCGATTCAATGGCAAAACTCCTATATTGTTGGCGCTGCAGGATGAACATTCCCATGCTCGAAGAGCACGAGTGGGAACAAGTCGGGAAACGGCTACAAGCTGGGATAAGATCGGTTCAAGAGTATCGCAAAGAGCACCGCGTCTCGCTTCATGAGGCCAAGTTTCATTTGGGCCACGGGGCGCTTGAGCTTTATTACGAGATGACCGGCTTCCGCGAGACGAATATCGACGCTCTCTGGCATCATCGGATCAGCCAATTTGGTCCCCCGTGTGCGGCATGCGGAAAGCCGCTGCGCACCCCGCAGGCAAAATTCTGTGCCGCTTGTGGCATGCTACGATAGCAATTGTCGGGTTGCGCAGAATGCGGACGATCCGATTCTGGGAAGCAGGTTACTATAATTTGCCGATCGCGATGATTATGATGTCGGCGAGATGCTCGCAAGGTAACGAGCGATCGCGAGGTCGACCCCAAGATCTCGCGCCGCCTCGATGAGCAGTGCGTTGTCCTTGCGGCCGATCGCACTGCCCGCTGGTCGCTTGGCATCGGGTTCGTCGGTAAAACGCTGCACATAGCCGGCGAAGACGCGCGGCATCAGCTCGTCCATCAGCGCCGACTTCGCTTCGTGCGCGCCGACGCCGCCGGCGCGCAGGAAGGCGAATACCTCTGCCAAGAGCTCGCCGAACGTCAGGATCATGTGATTGCCGATCAGCTTGATGAGCATTGCTTGTTCCGGCTCCGGGCCGACCCAGCGCGTTTGGCCGGCGGTGCTCAGGATTGCGTCCACCGCGCGAAATGTCTTCTCGGGTCCCGCGCACATGATCGCGAGTTCGGCCCTGGCGGCGGCCTCGGGCCGGCCGAACACCGGAGCCGCAAGGAACCGCTGGCCGCGCGCCGCGTGCGCGTCGTGCAATTCGCGCGCGAGACGCGGCGAGACCGTCTCCATCGCGACGTGGACGGTGCCAGGCGCCATGGCCTCAAGCAGGGCGCCCGGCCCGAACGCGATGTCGCGCAAGGCCTCGTCGTCGAACACCACCGAGATCACCACCTCGGCCACGCCCAATCCGGCGAGCGACGCCGCAACCCGGCCGCCGCGCCCGGCGAATTCCTCCAGGCTCTCGGGCCGCCGCGCCCAGCCGATCATCGGCCGCCCCGAGGCAAGCACGTGCCCCGCCACCGCGCCGCCAATGCCGCCCAGTCCGACGATGCCCACCAGCGTTTCGTGCGTCATCATGCAACCCCCCGGATTATCGCCACTGGATCACGACCTTGCCGAAGTGTGCTCCGCTGCGCAGGTGTTCGAGCGCCCGGGGAGCCTCGTCGAATGCGAACGTGGCGTCGATCACGGGATGCAGCCTGTGCTCCGCGATGAACGTGGACACCGCCGCGAGATGGTCGGCCGAGCCGACCGTCAGTCCGACGATGCTGGCGTTCTGCCACATCAGCTGCCGCAGCTGCGGCGCGATATCGACGCCCGACAGCACGCCGACCTGGACGATGGTCCCGCCTGCGGCCACCGAGCGCACCGAGCGGTCGTAGGTGTCCTGGCCGCCGAGTTCCAGGATATGGCTCGCGCCGCGGCCTGCCGTGGCTTCCATCACGGCCGCATCCCAGTCCGGCCGCTTGCGATAGTTGATGAGCACCGACGCCCCCATGGCCTTCGCCTTCGCCAGCTTGTCGTCCGACGAGGAGAGCACGATCACTTCGGCGCCCAGCGCCACGCCGAACTGCAGGGCGAACAGCGCCACGCCGCCCGTGCCCTGGACCAGCAGCGTGTCGCCGGCCTTCAGGCCGGCGCGCGCGACCAGGCCGTTCCAGGCGGTCACCGCCGCGCATGGCAGGCAAGCCGCCTCCGCGAAGGAGAGCTGTTCCGGAATGGCAACGACGGCCGCCTCCGGCAGCACGACATACTGCGCCAGCACGCCGTCCGTCGCCGCCCCACCGAGGCTGGAGGTCGCGTAGGCTGCGCGGAACGGGCCGGTGATCCAGTCGCGGAAGAAGGACGTCGTCACCCGTGAGCCCACCGGCCAGCGCCGCGCTCCCGGCCCGGCCGCCTCGACCACGCCCGCCCCATCCGAGAGCGGGATGCGGTCCTTGATCTCGCCGCGTCCCGCCGCTGCAAGCATCAAGAGGTCGCGATAGTTGACACTTGCCGCCGCCATGCGGATGCGGACCTCGCCCGGACCCGGCTCGGGCATGCTGGCCTCGCCGAGGGTGATGGCGCCCGCGCCCGACGCGTTGGTGTAATGATAGGCTTTCATGACCCGGTTCCGATAAAGCGTGCGGACCGCCGTTGGCCGCTTCGGCACCAAGCTAAGCGGGTTCGTGTGGGTCGATAAGGCGTCCACGCATCCTATGACCGGCAACACCAGGATGCGCGCGAACCTGCCGGCGCGGATGGATTGGGAGCTATGTCCAACCGTCACCGTTCGGCTGCATGGCATAGCTAACGCCATTGTTCGGCAGCGCTTGCTTGCGCGGCATGAACACCACCAGCCGTTGACTCAGGTTCTCCGAAAGGGCGAGCGCGCTATAGCTGTATTCGACTGTTTTGCCGTCTTTCGACCGGTAGGTCTTGACGCCGTCGCCGATCGGATGGACCAACGGGCTGGCCCACCAGCGCCGGAACTCCGGGCTGGCCCCCAGCAACTCGTTCACCAGGTCGGTGAAGGCGCCCTCGTTGCTGTGGCGCCAGAAGTCCATCCTGAACTTCTCCAGGGTCACCCGGGCATCCGTCTCCCAATCGACGTGCAGCGCCCGCAGGATCGGCGAGGTAAACAGAAACCGGATCATGTTCGGCCGGCCGCCCTGTGCGCTCGCGAGATCGGAGAACAGGCGCGCGGCGGCGTCGTTCCAGGCGAGCACGTCCCACCGCCTGTTGGAGATGTAAGCCGCATCCGTCATCCTGCCGAGCAATGCCGCCGAAGACGGCGAGATCACGCCGCCATCGAAGCCGGCATTTGGCGGTGGGCGGTTGTGGGCCAGAGCAAACAGGTGCTCTCGCTCGGCGGTCGAGAGCGCCAGCGCGCCATTGAGCCGCTCCAGCACGTCGCTGGACACGTTGACGTCGCGTCCCTGCTCGAGCCATGTGTACCAGACCACCCCGACGCCGGCGAGTTGCGCCACCTCTTCCCGCCGCAGGCCCGGCACCCGCCGCCGTCCGACGGATGAGATGCCGACAGACCCGGGCTTGGTTCGCGAACGCATGGCCCGAAGGAATGCACCCAAGGCGGTGCTGGCCGGGCTCGATGCGTGATGGCGTGCGCTCTTGGTGGTCGTGTTCATGGCTTGTCAGGTCGCCTGTCGCTCGCGGTGCGGTGAATCTCGGCTGAATTTATGAACCAGGTCGGGTGCGATCAAGCAGTCGCCCGCCATACGCCTGGGACGCTGCTCGGCGACGACCTCGCTCCCGGCCTGCTGATGGCGATTTGGTCTGTCGGACGGTGCTATCGCGGCCCGAACGCGGCGAACGCCCCGAGATAGGCCTTCGGCCCCGGCGCGGCATAGGCCCCGATCTTCGACGTCTTCAAGCCGAGCGCACCGAACGCCTCCGCCAGCTTCACCGCGCTGGCGACGCCGTCGATCACGGGAAGGCCATGCTTCTCCGTCAGCCGCGCCGCGAGATCCGCCATCCCGGCGCAGCCGAGCACGATCGCTTCGGCGCTATCCTCGCGCCTGGCGCGTTCGATCTCGGCGCTGATCAGCACGGAGGCGTTCGAGGCGGGGTCATCGAGCGCCAGCACCGGCACCTCGCAGGCGCGGACTTTGGCGCAGCGCGTCGCGAGGCCGTATTTCATCAGGTTGGTTTCGATCGCTGCGATCGAGCGCGACAGCGTGGTGACCACCGAGAACCGATGTCCGAGCATCGACGCCAGGTGAAACGCCGCTTCGCCGATGCCGATCACCGGCGCGGCGGCGAGGCTGCGCGCCGCTTCGAGGCCGGTGTCGTCGAAACAGGCAATGACATGCGCACAGACGCCGGTCTTTTCGCCCTTGGCGATTTCGGCCAGCAGTCCCGGCACCGAAAACGCCTCGTCGTAATAGCCTTCGATCGAGACCGGTCCATCCGGCGGATTGACGGCGATGATCTCGGTGCCCGCGGCGGCGACCGCGCGGGCGGCGCGGCCGATGGTCTCGGTCATGCTGGCGGTGGTATTTGGATTGACGACGAGAATGCGCATGTTGCGCAGCCTACACCATTCCCTTGCCGGCGTCAGAGCCGTGGCGGCGCTGCCGGGCCTGCAGGATCAGGATGACGACCAGCGCGGAGAGAATCACCAGGAACGACACGGCGCTGGTCAGGGTGCCGAGCGCATAGATGTCCGGCTTGGTTACCGTGGTCGTCAGCCCCTGCAGCTCGAGCGGCAGGGTGTTGACCGAGCCGATCGACTGGCTGGAGCGCGCCAGTTCGTCCCACGACAAGGTGAAACCGAACAGGCCGATACCCACCACCGACGGCAGGATGATCGGCAGCACGACATGCCGGAACGTCTGCCACGGTGTCGCGCCGAGATCGCGCGCGGCTTCCTCGAGCCGGCCGTCGAACCGGTTGAAGATCGCGAACATGATCAGGAGGCCGAACGGCAGGGTCCAGGTCAGGTGGGCGCCGAGGCCGGAGGTGAACAGCCCCATCGCCGTGGTCCAGCCTTCGACCTCGTGGTGCTTGATGATGAAGTCGTCGAGCAGGCGGAATTCGAGCGCGATGCCGAGCGAGGTGATGATCGACGGCATGATCAGGCTGGCGATCGCCGCATAGAACAGGATCGACGCGCCGCGGAACGACTTGCGGAACGCCATGCCGGCCGAGACCGACAGCACGATGGTCAGCACCATCACCACGATGCCGAGCTTGAGCGAGCGCTTGAAGGCGGCGCCGATGTCGACGATGCCGCCGCCGGAAAACACCCGGTTGAACCAGGTCAGCGAGACGCCGTTCATCGGGAAGGTCAGGCCGCCGTCCGGCCCCTGGAACGACAGGATGTAGATCGCGATCATCGGCCCGTAGAGAAACAGCACGTAGGCGATGAAGAACGCGCCGAGGACATAGAATGATTTCGGCCGGCTCTCGCCCATGTTCAGCCCCTGATGGCTTCGTGTTGGCTTGCAGCCCCCTCATCCTTCGAGACGCATCGCTGCGCGATGCTCCTCAGGATGAGGGGAGGGCGCGGGGCATTCGACATGCGCTACAGCTCCTTGCGGATATCGACGATCCGCGTCAGCGAGGAGATGATCAGGATGGTGATGCCGAGCAGGATCACCGCATTGGCGGCGGCGGCCGGGAATTGCAGCGCGTTGAGACGGGCCTCGATGATCTTGCCGGCGGACGCCACCTGCTGGCCGCCCATCACGCCGATGGTGACGAAATCGCCCATCACGATGGTGATGACGAAGATCGAGCCGATCACGATGCCGGGCTTGGCCAGCGGGATGACGACGTTGACCAGGGTCTGCCAGCCGGTGGCGCCGGCGTCGTAAGCGGCTTCGATCAGCCGCTTGTCGATGCGGATCATCGAATTGAAGATCGGCACCACCATGAAAAACGTGAACAGATGCACCAGCGCCAGCACTACGGAAAATTCCGAGAACAACAGCCATTCGATCGGCTGATTGATCAATCCTGCGCCCTGCAGGCCTTTGTTGACCAGGCCGTTGCGGCCGAGCAGCGGGATCCAGGCGATCATCCGGATCACGTTGGAGGTCCAGAACGGGATGGTGCAGAGCAGGGACAGCACGATCTGCCAGGTCTTCGAGCGGACGTGGAAGGCGAGAAAATACGCCACCGTGAATCCGATCAGCAGCGTCAGCACCCACGTCAGCAGGCACAGCTTCAATGTCTTCAGGTAGGTTTTCAGGATCGTGCACAGGTTCGGCAGATCGGCGATGCAGCCCTCGAACGTGTCGGTATAGCCGCGCAGGCTGAACGCCGGGATCATTTCGTATTCGTTGTAATCCCAGGCGCTGACGATGGTGACGAACACCAGCGGCAGGATGAAGAAGACCGCGAACACCAGCATCATCGGCCCGGCCTGCAGCCAGGCGATGAAGGTCTTGCGTGCGTCAGTCATTGAAAGGGCCGATCTCGGGTCATACGCGATTGCATTTGAAATAGCGGTTGCTGCATCTCTGCTCCCCTCCCACCCGCTCTTGCGGTGGGGAGGGGTCGGGGGTGGGGGGACGACGCGAGCCGCGTTTGCAGCATTGTGATTCCGACGTGCTACGGCGTGTTGATTTCAATCGTTAGACTTCCGATGCGGGAAGGCCCCCCACGAGCGAAAGCCCGAACGTACCTCCCCACCGCAAGAGCGGGGGGAGGGAGCACTCTCGGCGACTTTCTTCGATCCATACGCGATCGCCCTGCCGCGCGCGGGGAGAGGTGAGAGACCATCAAGCCGCGATGAACTCGTTCCACTTGCGGACCATGTAGTCGTTCTCGTCCATGACGGCGTTCCAGCAGGCCACGCCGCCCATGCGGTCTTCGTAGGAGCCGCCGTCGCGCGTGGCGCCGGCCTTCTCCAGCGTGGTGCCGTCCGGCGCCTTGATGTCGGCAACGGCTGCCTTGCCTTCCATCCAGTAGCCCCACTCGTCGGGCGTCATGTTGGCCTTGGCGGTGGAGAGCACGGCGGAATAATAGCCCTGGCGGTTGAGATAGGCGCCGGCCCAGCCCGACAGGAACCAGTTGACGAATTCATAGGCCCATTCGAGTTTCTGTCCCGACACCGACTTCGACACGCAGAAGCCCGACGCCCATGACCGGTAACCTTCCTTGAGCGGCTGGAAGGTGCAGGCGATGCCCATCGAGCGAACTTTAGTGACCGCCGGCGACCACATCGACTGGATAACGGTTTCGCCCGAGGCCATCAGGTTGACGGACTCGTTGAAGTCCTTCCAGAACGCGCGGAACTGGCCGGCCTTCTTCGCCTCGGTCATGATCTTCATGGTGAGGTCGATCTCGGCCTTGGTCATGTTGCCCTTGTCTTCATACTTGTGCTGGCCGGTGGCCTCGATCACCATCGCGGCGTCCATGATGCCGATCGACGGGATGTTGAGGATCGAGGCCTTGCCCTTGAATTCCGGGTTGAGTAGTTCGGCCCAGGAGCCGATCGGCCGCTTGATCAGGTCCGGGCGGATGCCGAGGGTGTCGGCGTTGTAGACGGTCGGGATCAAAGTGACGAATTCGGTCGGCGTCGCCGAGAATTTCTTCGAGTTGGCGCCGTCGAGGTACAGCACCTTCCAGGGTGCGGTGCCCTGCGCGCCGATCTTCTTGCCGTTCGGCAATTGCCCCTTGGTGAACACCGGGGTGATATTGTCGAATTCCTTGATCTTCTTGGCATCGAGCGCCAGGATGTTGCCCGACGGCACCAGCTTCTTCAGCGAGAAATATTCGGTGTCGAGCACGTCGAACGAGTTCGGCTGGGTGATGACGCGCTTGGTCACGTCGTCGGTGGTCGCGGTGATGTACTCGATCTTGATGCCGGTGTCGGCGAGGCACTTCTTCGAGATGTCGTCGCCTTCGTTCACCGCGGTGCCGAGATAGCGCAGCACTTTCGGGTCGGCCGCGTGAACATAGGGTGCGCCGATGAACGTCCCGGAACCGGCGGCAAGGCCGGCGACGCCGGCGGCTCCCTTGAGCAGATTGCGGCGGCTGATGCTGTTCTTCATTTTCAAGAGATCGGTCATGGTTGTCTCCAAGGATACTGAGGAAGGATCGTGAGGAAGGATCGTCAGGCCGTCGTTTCCGGCGACGTGACGGTTGCAGAAGGACTGGGCTTGAGCGGACTGGCGATGGCCGGATTCCAGGTCGCGAGCACGCGCTCGCCGACGCTGTAATTGGCGGCGTCGTACTGGCTTTCGGACAGCTGCGCGGAAATGTCGGTGCCGCCGTCGCCGACGATGGCGACGCGGACATAGGTGCCCTGATATTCGACCTCGCTGACGGTGCCGCCGACCGACGGTCCGTCGACGGCGTCGTTCGGCCGCTTCAACACCAGGGCGTCGTTGCGCACCGCGACCTTCTCGCCGCCGATCGCGATGACGTTGTGACCGCCGATGAATTTCGCGGTGAACTCGGTCTGCGGATGGTTGAAGATGTCGCGCGGCGTGCCCTGCTGCTCGATCCGCCCGCCGTTCATCAGCACGACGATGTTGGCCAGCGCCATCGCCTCGTCCTGGCCATGGGTGACATGGATGAAGGTGATGCCGAGCTCGCGCTGCAGCTTCTTCAGCTCGGTGCGCATCCGCAAGCGCAGGAAGGGATCGAGCGCCGACAGCGGCTCGTCCAGCAGCAGGATCTGCGGCTGCGTGATCAGCGCGCGCGCCAGCGCCACGCGCTGCTGCTGGCCACCGGACAGCTGTGCCGGCAGCCGCGCCGCGTAGCTCTGCATGTCGACGAGCTCGAGCAGTTTCGTTGCTTCGGCATGGCGCCGCGGCTTGGCGACGCCGCGCATCTTCAGGGCAAAGGCGACGTTGTCGATCACGGACAGATGCG
>Ga0102590_1003200_pt1 | contig 16956 bp, 12 predicted proteins | sample AraplaMF_Col_mMF_FD_76859 | JGI IMG/M metagenome (GOLD analysis project Ga0102590, IMG submission 76859) | Arabidopsis root microbial communities from the University of North Carolina, USA - plate scrape MF_Col_mMF | ecosystem: Host-associated > Plants > Roots > Endosphere | place: USA...
TTCAGCAGCGGCGCGGGCTCGAGGCTCGGATCGTTGGTTTCCTTGGCGTAGAAGGAGAGACGATCGGCGATGTGCTTGAGGCCGACGGTGTCGGCCCAGAACATCGGGCCGCCGCGATAGATCGGCCAGCCGTAGCCATAGAGCCAGACCACGTCGATGTCGGAGGGACGCGCCGCGATGCCTTCCTCGAGGATCTTCGCGCCCTCGTTGATCATCGGATACATCATGCGCTCGAGGATTTCCTCGTCGCTGACGACGCGCTTCTTGCGACCGAGGCGGAGCAGCGTCTCGTCGATCAGCTTCTCGACCTCGGGATCCGGCAGCGCCGAGCGGGAGCCGGGTTCGTACTTGTAATAGCCCTTGCCGGTCTTCTGGCCGAAGCGGCCGGCCTCGCACAGCGCGTCCGCGATCTCGGACTTGATGCCGCGGTCCTTGCGCGAGCGCCAGCCGATGTCGAGGCCGGCGAGATCGCCCATCGCGAACGGTCCCATCGGCATGCCGAACTTGGTCACGACCGCGTCGACCTGCTGCGGCAGCGCGCCTTCGAACAGAAGCTTCTCGGACTGCTTGCCACGCTGCGCCAGCATGCGGTTGCCGACGAAGCCGTCGCAGACGCCGACCACGGCCGGCACCTTGGCGATCTTGCGCGCGATCGTGACAGCCGTCACCAGCGCGTCCGGCGCGGTCTTGTCGGCACGCACGATCTCGCACAGCTTCATGACGTTGGCCGGCGAGAAGAAATGCATGCCGAGCACGTCCTGCGGACGCTTGGTCGACTTCGCGATCTCGTCGATGTTGAGGTACGAGGTGTTGGAGGCGAGCACCGCGCCCGGCTTGACGTACTGGTCGAGCTTGCCGAACACTTCCTTCTTAACCGCCATGGTCTCGAACACGGCTTCGATGACGAGATCGGCATCGCCGACATTCTCGATGCCGACGACGCCGGTGATCAGCGCCATGCGCTTGGCCGGGGCGTCAGCCGGGATGCCGCCGCGCGCGGCGGTCGCTTCCCAGTTCTTCTGCATGATGCCGAGGCCGCGCTTGAGCTGCTCCTCGCCGGTCTCGATCAGGGTGACGGGAATGCCGGCATTGGCAAAGGACATCGCGATGCCGCCGCCCATGGTGCCGGCGCCGAGAATGGCAACACGGTTAACGGGACGCGACTTGGTGCCTTCAGGGACGCCCGCAATCTTGGCGGCCTCGCGCTCGGCAAAGAAGGCATAGCGCTGGGCCTTCGACTGGTCGCTGGCGACGAGCTTCAGGAAGCCCTCGCGTTCCTTCTTCAAGCCTTCGTCGAACGGCAGGTCGATGGCATAGCCGACGGCGTCGGCCGCCGCGAACGGCGCTTCCAGGCCGCGCGACTTCTTGGTCATCGAAGCGACCGCATTGGTGAAGATCGAACGATCGGCCTTCGCCGCCGCCAGCTTGGAATCGTCGTCGCGCAGGCGGCGCAGCGGGCGCTTCTCGGCGAGCAGCTTGCGGACGAAAGCCTCACCACCGGAAGCCGGGCCTTCGACGATCTCCTCGATCAGGCCGTTCTTCAGCGCTTCCGCAGCGCCAATGGGGTCACCGCCGACGATCATCTTGACGGCAAGCTCGGGGCCGACCGCGCGCGGCAGGCGCTGGGTGCCGCCGGCGCCCGGCAGCAGGCCGAGCTTCACCTCGGGCAGGCCGAGCTTTGCCTCTTTGACAGCCACGCGGAAATGACAGGCCAGCGCGACCTCGAGGCCGCCGCCGAGCGCGGTGCCGTGAATTGCGGCCACGATCGGCTTCGGCGAGTTCTCCATCTCCGCCAGCACTTCGTTGAGGCCGGGCGGCTTCGGCGGCTTGCCGAATTCGGTGATGTCGGCGCCGGCGATGAAGGTGCGGCCGGCGCAGGTCAGCACGATGCCCTTGATCGCGGGATCGGCGATGGCAGCCTTGATGCATTCCAGGATTCCACCGCGGACTGCGGCACTCAGCGCATTGACCGGAGGACTGTTGACCGTGACGATCCCGACTTCGTCATGACGCTCAAGCTTGACCACTTCGCTCACGGTGTCCCTCCTTGGTGGGGATGTACTTTTGTTCGATTTCGCGGTGCGGAATTTAATTCCGCATCTTGACGGCAGGGTTATTTTGAAGCACGGACGTTGTCAACGACTCCGCGCAAGAAGCAGATCAGGGATGAAGCGTACAGGAAAGAAGACAGCGACCGACCGGAATTTCGTCGTCGCGCTTTCCCGCGGACTTGATGTATTGCGCGCATTCCACCCCAGCGACGGCCTTCTCGGCAACCAGGAAATCGCGGCCCGCACGAATCTGCCGAAACCGACAGTGTCGCGGCTCACCTACACGTTGACGAAGCTCGGCTACCTGACGCCGGTTCCCCGTTTCGAGAAATATCAGCTCGCGCCGGCCGCGATGGCGCTTGGTTACGCGGCGCTGGCCAATCTCGGTGTTCGGCATTTGTCCGAACCGTTCCGCGAGGAAATGATGCGCGCAACGGGAGGCGCCGTCGCAATCGGCGGCCGCGACCGTCACAGCATGATCTATTTCGGGCAAAGCCGCGGCAGCGAGACGGTCGGCGTTCAACTGGACGTCGGTTCTCGCGTGCCGATTGCAACCAGCGCGATGGGCCGCGCCTATTTCTGGGCACTCGACGAAGAAGGCCGCGCCGAAGTGTCCCGCGTCCTGCGCGAACATTACGGCAGCCGCTGGCCCAAGATGCGCGACGGACTGGAGCGTTCCGGCGAAACCGTCGCGAAACACGGCTTCGCGATTTCCGTCGGCGACTGGCATGACGACATCGGCGCCGCCGGCGTCGCGCTCAGGCTCAACGATGGAACCGGACCTTACGCATTCAATTGCGGCGCGCCCGCATTCCGCTTCACGGAAGAGCGTTTGATCAACGACATTGGACCGCGTCTGCTTGCGATGGTAAGGAACATCGAAGCGGCACTCGGTGGACTGATGCCGCAATCCAAAAAAGAAGTCAGCAAAAAGCTGAAATCAGGAGGGAAAGTTGCTCGAGTGGCCGAGGGGTTCAGATAGCCTTTGTCATAGCCGGGAGCGGTTCGCATCGCCCCTTCGCCCACTGTACATAGTGGGCGAGACGACATGACGCAGGCACAGCTCGCGCGGGGGACATCGCCCCTGCTCGCGGTTCGCGACGTCAGCGTCGTGTTCGGCGGCATCGTCGCGCTCAACGGCGTGTCCTTCGACATGCACAAGGGCCAGATCCTCGGATTGATCGGCCCCAACGGCGCCGGCAAGACCACACTCTTCAACTGTCTCTCGCGGCTCTACCAGCCGTCGTCCGGCGACATCCTGATGGATGGCGTGAGCATTCTGTCGCGACCGCCGCACCGGATCGCCGAAATCGGCATCGGCCGCACTTTCCAGAACGTGGCGCTGTTTCCGAACCTCACGGTGATGGACAACGTCCGCGTCGGTGCTCATTCGAAGACTTCCAGCGACATCATCAGCGATTCGCTGAGACTGGCCTGGGTCCGGCGCAGCGAGGCCGACGTCAACAAGAAGGTCAACGAGATCCTCGCCTATCTCAAGCTCGAGGACGTCGCCCACACCGTCGTGTCCGGCCTGCCGTTCGGCACGCAGAAGCGCGTCGAGCTGGCGCGTGCGCTCGCGGCCGATCCGAAGATCCTGCTGCTCGACGAGCCCGCCGGCGGCCTCAACCACGAGGAAGTCTACGTGCTCGGCGACCTCATCCGGCGCATCCGCGACGAACGACACATGACCGTGCTGCTGGTCGAGCACCACATGGGCCTCGTGATGTCGATCGCCGATCACGTCGTGGCGCTGAACTTCGGCAAGAAGCTTGCGGAAGGCACGCCGGCCCAGGTGCAGGTGGACCCCGACGTCATCAAGGCCTATCTCGGGAGCAAGGACCAATGACGACGCTGCTCAACGTCAAGGACCTGCGCGCCTATTACGGCCAGGTCCAGGCGCTCCACGGCCTGTCCTTCTCGCTCAACGAGGGATCGCTGACGACGCTGCTCGGCGCCAACGGCGCCGGCAAGACCACCACGCTGCGCGCGATCTGCAACATGGTGCGCTCCACCGGCGGGATCGAGTTCGACGGCAATCCGCTGAACAACCGCTCCACCGAGAGCATCGTGCGGTTCGGCATCGCCCATGTGCCGCAGGGCCGCGGCACCTTCACCACCATGACGGTGGAAGAGAACCTGCAGCTCGGGGCCATCACCCGCAAGGACAGCGCCGGCATCGTCTCCGACATCGAGCGGATGTATGCGCACTTCCCGGTGCTCAAGCAGCGCCACACCCAGCAGGCCGGCACGCTCTCGGGCGGCGAGCAGCAGATGCTCGCGGTCGCCCGCGCGCTGATGCTGCGGCCGCGGCTGATGCTGCTGGACGAACCGTCCTTCGGCCTCGCGCCGCTGGTCGTGCGCGACCTGTTCGGTATCCTCGGCAAGATCAATCGCGAGGACAAGGTGTCGATCCTGGTGGTCGAGCAGAACGCCCAACTCGCGCTCGAACTCGCCGACCAGGCCTATGTGATCGAGACCGGACGCATCGTGATGTCGGGCAATGCCAAGGACATCGCGAACAACGAAGAAATCCGCAAATCCTATCTGGGTTACTGAGGAGCCGGCACGATGGAACTGTTTACCAACCAAGTGCTGGCCGGCATCGCCACGGGAGCGATCTACGCCTGCATGGCGCTCGCCGTGGTCATGATCTACCAGGCCATCGACCATCTCAACTTCGCGCAGGGCGAGATGGCGATGTTCTCGACCTTCATCTCCTGGCAGTTGATGCAGTGGGGCTTGTCCTACTGGGTCGCCTTCCTGGTGACGCTGGCCTTCTCCTTTGTCGCCGGCATCGCGATCGAGCGCATCCTGTTCAAGCCGCTGACGAAGGCGCCGGTGCTGACCAACGTCGCCGGCTTCATCGCGCTGTTTGCGATCATCAACTCGTCGGCCGGCCTGATCTGGGACTTCACCATCAAGCAGTATCCGACCCCGTTCGGCTCCGCGCCGTTCCTGGGCAGCCAGCTGATCTCGACCCACCAGGCCGGCATGATCGGCGTCACGGTGCTGCTGCTGCTCGGCCTCTATTTCTTCTTCCAGTACACCCGCATTGGTCTTGCCATGCGCGCGGCGGCTTCCGTGCCTGAATCGGCCCGGCTGGTCGGCATCAACACGTCCTGGATGATCGCGCTCGGCTGGGGCATGGCGACCGCGATCGGCTCGATCGCCGGCATGCTGATCGCTCCGGTCGTGTTCCTCGAGCCCAACATGATGGGCGGCGTGCTGATCTACGGCTTTGCCGCAGCGGTGCTCGGCGGGCTGACCAGCCCGTTCGGCGCCGTGGTCGGCGGCTTCCTGGTCGGTGTCTTCGAGAATCTCGCGGGCACCTACATCCCCGGCGTCGGCAACGAGCTGAAACTTCCGATCGCGCTCGCGCTGATCATCTCGGTCCTGGTCGTCAAACCCGCTGGCCTGTTCGGCCGGCCCATTATCAAGCGAGTTTGATCATGAGCGCAGCAGAAGACGTCGTCACGGAAGCCCCGGCCGTCGAGGCGGTTCCGAAGCGGTCCATGACGCTGGGCATGGGCACTTCGCTGGTGGTGCTCGCCGCGCTGGTCATCATGCCGATCTTCGTCAAGAACTTCATCATCTTCCAGATGACGATGCTTCTGATCTACGGGCTCGCGGTGCTGGCACTGAACATCCTCACAGGCGGCTCCGGCCAGTTCTCGCTCGGCCAGAGCGCGTTCTACGCGGTCGGCGCCTATACGACCGCGGTGCTGATGGAGCACTTCAACATCAACTATGCGCTCACCCTGCCGATCGCGGGCGTCGTCTGCTTCGGCTTCGGGTATCTGTTCGGCAAGCCGGCGCTGCGGCTCTCCGGCGTGTACCTCGCGCTTGCGACCTTCGCGCTCGCCACCGCGATGCCGCAGCTCCTCAAGCTGAACTTCCTCGAGCACTGGACCGGCGGCGTGCAAGGCCTCGTCGTCACCAAGCCCGATGCGCCGTTCGGCCTGCCGATGTCGCAGGACATGTGGCTGTACTACTTCTCGCTCGCCGTCGTGATCGCGATCTACATCTTCTCCGTGAACCTGCTGCGCTCCCGCTCGGGTCGCGCCTTCATGGCGATCCGCGACAACGAGATCGCAGCCTCCGCCATGGGCGTCGACGTCGCGTTGTACAAGACGCTGGCCTTCGGCGTGTCGGCTGCGATCACCGGCATCGCCGGCTCGCTCGGCGCCATCGCGGTGCAGTTCGTCGCGCCCGACAGCTACACCATCACGCTCGCGATCTCGCTGTTCCTCGGCATGGTCGTCGGCGGTGTGGGCTGGCTGCCCGGCTCGATCGTCGGCGCCGCCTTCATCATCTTCGTGCCGAACATCGCGGAGGGCATCTCCAAGGGCCTCTCCGGCGCCGTGTTCGGCGTGCTGCTGTTCCTCGTCATCTACCTCGTGCCGCACGGCGCAAGGCAAGTTGCGATCCTGGGCCAACAACTCGCCGGTAAGCTCAGAAAGAACTGAACCCCACACGGAAGGAGACCTCATTTTGCTTCTCGAAAGAATACTGCGAACCACCGCGCTCGTAACGGCGGTCGCGACCCTCACCTCCGGCGCAGCACTTGCCCAGAAGAAATACGACACCGGCGCGTCCGATACCGAGATCAAGATCGGCAACATCATGCCGTACAGCGGTCCGGCGTCGGCCTATGGCATCATCGGCAAGACCGAAGAAGCCTATTTCAAGATGATCAACGACAAGGGCGGCATCAACGGCCGCAAGATCAACTTCGTCACCTATGACGACGCCTATTCGCCGCCGAAGGCCGTCGAGCAGGTCCGCAAGCTGGTCGAGAGCGACGAGGTGCTGGCCGTCTACAATCCGCTCGGCACCCCCTCGAACACGGCGATCCAGAAGTATCTGAACGCCAAGAAGATCCCGCAGCTGTTCGTCGCCACCGGCGCGACCAAGTGGAACGATCCGAAGAACTTCCCCTGGACCATCGGCTGGCAGCCCTCCTACCAGAGCGAAGCGCAGATCTACGCAAAATGGCTGATGAAGGAAAAGCCGAACGCCAAGGTCGCGATCCTCTATCAGAACGACGATTTCGGCAAAGACTACCTCAAGGGCACCAAGGACGGTCTCGGCGCCAAGGGCGCGTCCATGATCATCATGGAAGAGAGCTATGAGATCTCGGAGCCGTCGATCGACGGTCATATCGTCAAGATCAAGGCCGCCAATCCCGACGTTCTCCTGATCTACGCGACGCCGAAGTTCGCGGCCCAGACCATCAAGAAGACCGCCGAGCTCAGCTGGAAGCCGCTCCAGATTCTCACCAACGTGTCGATCTCGGTCGGCAGCGTGATGAAGCCCGCCGGCTTCGAGGCGTCGCAGGGCGTGCTGTCGGCGGCCTATGCCAAGGATTCCACCGACCCGCAGTGGAGCAACGATCCCGGCATGAAGAGGTGGAACGAGTTCGTCGACAAGTACATGCCCGGCGCCGACAAGACCGACACCGGCATGGTCTACGGCTATGGCGCGGCTTCGACCCTGGTCAAGACGCTGGAGATGTGCGGTGACGACCTCACCCGCGCCAACCTGATGAAGCAGGCCGCTTCGTTGAAGGATTTTGCACCGGACACCCTGCTGCCCGGCGTCAAGATCAACACCAGCGCCACCGACTTCGCCCCGATTTCGCAGCTCCAGATGCAGCGCTTCAAGGGCGAGAAGTGGGAACTGTTCGGAGAGATCATCAGCGGCGACGTCGCCTCCGAATGACACTGGTGCCATAGTCTAGATCTGGTCCGAAATGACCAAGCCCCCGCGGGCAGCCGCGGGGGCTTTTTGTTGACGTCAGGCCGCAATCTTGTTCAATGCGGCGCGCCGATCCATTCCGGGGTGGGAGAAAGATGACTGCCGTTCGATTTCAGGTTGCGTCCGTCTTGGGCGCGCTCGCGTTGTGCACTGCGATGAACAGCCCGGTGCTGGCGCAAAAGAAGTATGACAGCGGCGCATCCGATACCGAGATCAAGATCGGCAACATCATGCCCTATAGCGGGCCGGCCTCCGCCTATGCCGCGATCGGCAAGGCCGAGGAGGCCTATTTCAACAAGGTCAACGCCGAGGGCGGCATCAACGGCCGCAAGATCAAGTTCATCTCCTATGACGACGGCTATTCGCCGCCGAAGACGGTGGAACAGGCGCGCAAGCTGGTCGAGAGCGACGGCGTGCTGCTGATCTTCGGCTCGCTCGGCACCTCCACCAACGGAGCCATCCGCAAGTACATGAACGAGAAGAAGGTGCCGCAATTGTTCGTGGCGAGCGGCGCCTCGAAGTGGAACGACCCCAGGCAATATCCGTGGACCATGGGCTGGCAGCCGAGCTACGCCAGCGAGGCACGCATCTACGCCAAATACATCGTGAAGGAAAAGCCCGACGCGAAGATCGGCGTGCTCTACCAGAACGACGATTTCGGCAAGGACTACCTGAAAGGCCTGAAGGAGGGCCTCGGCGCCAGGACGTCGATGATCGCAATGGAGGACAGCTACGACACCTCCGAGCCTGCGATCGACGAGCACGTCGTGAAATTGAAGGCCTCGGGCGCCGACGTCTTCATCAGCATCACCACGCCGAAATTCGCAGCCCAAGCGATCAAGAAGGCGGCCGAGATCAACTGGCACCCGGTGCACATCATCTCCAACGTCTCGGCCTCGGTCGGCGGCGTGCTCGAGCCGGCGGGGATCGAGATCTCGCAAGGCATCCTGTCCGCGAGCTACACCAAGGACGGCTCCGACCCGCAATGGAACGCCGACGACGGCATGAAGAAGTTCTACAACTTCATCGCGCAATACGACCCCAAGGCCAACAAGCTCGATGCCGGCGTGGTGTTCGGCTATGCCGCGGCGCAGACCATGGTGAAGACGCTGCAGCAGTGCGGCGACGACCTCACCCGCGAGAACGTCATGAAGCAGGCTGCTTCCTTGAAGGATTTCGCGCCCGATACGCTGCTTCCCGGCATCAAGATCAACACCGCAGCCGACAATTTCGCCCCGATCGAGCAACTGCAGATGATGCGCTTCAAGGGCAAGAAATGGGAATTGTTCGGCGACATCATCTCGAGCGAGATCGGGCACTGAACGCGGAACAAGCCAAGATAGCCGTATCTCTCTCCGGCAACTTAAGCGCCACTTATTAACGACGCGCCTGATCTCGCGCGCCGGAATATTCCGCACTGCCTCAAAGAGATCGCGCATCCCGTGACGGTTCTGCCGGGGCGTTCTCCTTGCTGCCGGCGATGGATGGGTATTGAATGTGAGGATGGAGCGACGCGCAACGATCGCTCCCAATCAAGAACAATCGACACATTCAAACCTCTTCTAGGGAGATCAAGATGCCTGCAATGCATGTGCGGTTGGGGGCCTTCTCGGCTGCCCTCCTGCTGGCTGCCGCCCTGTCCACGGCAGCATCGGCACAAAAGAAATACGACACCGGCGCCTCCGACACCGAAATCAAGATCGGCAACATCATGCCCTACAGCGGACCCGCCTCCGCCTACGGGGTGATCGGCAAGACCGAGGAGGCCTATTTCCGCAAGATCAACGCGGAAGGCGGCATCAACGGCCGCAAGATCAACTATGTCAGCTATGACGACGCCTACTCGCCGCCGAAAACCGTGGAGCAGGCACGCAAGCTGGTCGAGAGCGACGAAGTGCTCATGGTCTTCAACCCGCTCGGCACACCACCGAACTCGGCGATCCAAAAATATCTGAACCAGAAGAAGGTGCCGCAACTGTTCGTCGCCACCGGTGCCACCAAGTGGAACGACCCGCAGAACTTCCCCTGGACGATGGGCTGGCAGCCCAACTACCAGAGCGAGACAATCATCTACGCGAAGTACATTTTGAAGAACAAGCCGGACGCCAAGATCGCGGTGCTCTATCAGAACGATGATTACGGCAAGGACTATCTGAAGGGCTTCAAGGACGGGCTCGGCGCCAAGGCAGCCTCGCTGATCATCATCGAGGACAGCTATGAGGTTTCCGAGCCGACCATCGACTCGCACATCGTGAAGCTGAAGGCCTCGGGCGCCGACGTCTTCATGAACATCACCACGCCCAAATTCGCGGCGCAGGCGATCAAGAAGAATGCCGAGCTCGGCTGGAAGCCGCTGCATTTCCTCAACAACGTCTCGGGCTCGATCGGCAGCGTCATCAAGCCGGCCGGATTCGAGAACGCGCAGGAGATCATCTCGTCTCAGTACTTCAAGGACCCGACCGACGCGCAATGGAAGAACGACCCGGCGATGATCGGCTGGAACCAGTTCCTGGACAAATACTATCCAGAAGCCAACCGCGCCGATGCGTCGGTGATGTATGCCTACATCGTGAGCCAGGGCCTCGTGCACGTGCTCAAGGCCTGCGGTGACGATCTCACCCGCGAGAACGTCATGAAGCAGGCGGCCAACATCAAGGACTACGAGCCGGCGGGCCTGTTGCCGGGCATCAAGGTCAACACCTCGGCCACCGATTTCGCGCCGCTCTCGCAGTTGCAATTGATCAGGTTCAAGGGCGAGACCTGGGAGCGGTTTGGTGAAATCCTGAGCGCCGACGTCGGCGGCTGAGTTCGAGCAGTCAACTAAAGACGCAACCCTCGCGGCCTTGCCGCGGGGGGCTTTTCCTTGAAGCTTTCGCGCAAATCGTATTGAATTGCGGCCGCGTCGCCAAAAACAATCAGACAAGAAAAGGGACGCACACACCAAGAAAATAGGGAGATAGGAATGCCTGCTGTCACCGGCAAACTCGCGGCCGCGTCGTTCGCGCTCGCGCTCATTGCGGCCTCGACCTCCGCTGCATCGGCCCAGAAGAAATACGATTCCGGCGCGACCGACACCGAGATCAAGATCGGCAACATCATGCCCTACAGCGGACCCGCCTCCGCCTACGGCATCATCGGACGGACCGAAGCCGCTTATTTCAAGAAGATCAACGAAGAGGGCGGCATCAACGGCCGCAAGATCAACTTCATCAGCTATGACGACGCCTATTCGCCGCCGAAGGCGGTGGAGCAGGCCCGCAAGCTGGTCGAGAGCGACGAGGTGCTGTTCATCTTCAACTCGCTCGGCACGCCGTCGAACTCGGCGATCCAGAAATACATGAACTCGAAGAAGGTGCCGCAGCTGTTCGTCGCCACCGGCGCCACCAAGTGGAACGATCCGCAGAACTTCCCCTGGACCATGGGCTGGCAGCCCTCCTACCAGAGCGAGACGCAGATCTATGCGAAATGGCTGCTCAAGAACAAGCCGAATGCCAAGATCGCGGTGCTGTTCCAGAACGACGACTACGGCAAGGACTATCTCAAGGGCCTGAAGGACGGCCTCGGGTCCAAGGCCGCCTCGATGATCGTCATGGAAGAGAGCTACGAGACCTCGGAGCCGACGATCGACAACCACATCATCAAGCTGAAGGCCACCGGCGCCGACGTCTTCATGAACATCACGACGCCGAAATTTGCCGCTCAGGCCATCAAGAAGAATGCCGAGATCGGCTGGAAGCCGCTGCACTTCCTCAACAACGTCTCGGCGTCGGTCGGCAGCGTGATCAAGCCGGCGGGCTTCGATGCCGCGCAGGACGTGGTTTCGGCCGCATATCTGAAGGACACCACCGACAAGCAGTGGGACAACGACGCCGGCATGAAGGCCTACGTCGAGTTCATGACGAAGTACTTTCCGGAAGGCGACAAGACCGACAACGGCACGGTCGTCGGCTACGGCGTCGCACAGACACTGGTCCAGGTCCTGAAGCAGTGCGGCGACGATCTCACGCGCGAGAACGTCATGAAACAGGCTGCCAGCCTGAAGGACTTCCGCACCGAGATGCTGCTGCCCGGCATCAAGATCAACACCGGGCCGGGCGACTTCGCGCCGATCAGCTCGCTCCAGCTCCAGCGCTTCAAGGGCGAGCGCTGGGAACTGTTCGGTGACGTGATCAGCGCCGACGCAGGCGGCTAGCCGCCTCGGCCGCACCGCGACAACGAGCCCCCTGCGAGCCATCGCAGGGGGCTTTTGCTTGCGTCGCGATGATGATCACGCGATTGCATATTCGAATGACGGCAGAGCCTGCTTACGCTTTGGCGCGCGATGCGGTAGGCATGCCGATGGCGACCTCCTCGCCGCTGCTTCCGTCCGCCGAAGGCTTTTCGTCATGACCGACCGACGTCCCCTGCTCCGCGCGCTCTATGATGCCGCCGTTGCCGCCGCCCATCCGAACACGATTCTGGCGCCGCATCTGCGGCCCGCGCCGAGAGGACGCGTGATCTGCCTTGCCGCCGGCAAGGGCGCGGGCGCGATGGCCGCTGCCGCGGAGCGGCATTATCTCGACACGCTCAAGCTCGCGCCGGAGCGCCTCGTCGGCATCGCCACCACCCGCCATGGCTACGGCGTGCCGACGCGCCGCATCCGCGTGGTCGAGGCCGGCCATCCGGTGCCTGACGAGGCTGGCCTCAAGGGCGCGGCCGACACGCTGGCGCTGGCGGGCGAGGCCGGCCCCGACGATCTGCTGCTGGTGCTGCTCACCGGCGGCGGCTCGGCGAACTGGATCGCGCCGGTGGACGGCATCAGCTTCGCGCAGAAGCAGGCGGTCAACAAGGCGCTGCTCCGTTCCGGCGCACCGATCGGCGAGATGAACGTCGTGCGCAAGCACCTCTCCCGTATCAAGGGCGGCCGGCTGGCGCGCGCCGGAAAAAATGCCGCCGAGATCGTCACGCTCGCGATCTCCGACGTGCCGCATGACGATCCCTCCGCGATCGCCTCCGGCCCCACGGTGCCAGATCCGACCACGCTCGCCGACGCGCGCGCTATCGTCGCGAAGTACAAGCTCGACATCGACGACGCCGTCCGCCGCGCGCTGGACGATCCCGCCAATGAAAGTGCCAAGCCGGGCGATGCTGCCTTCGCGCGCGCCTCGTTCGAGCTGATCGCGCGCCCAAAACAGTCGCTCGACGCCGCGGTGAAGCTCGCCAAGAACGCCGGCTACGAGATCATCGATCTCGGCGCCGATCTCGAAGGCGAAGCGCGCGAGGTCGCCGCCGATCACGCCAGGCTGGCGCTTGCAGCGCGCGCGCAAGGCAAGCGCCTCGCGATCCTCTCCGGCGGCGAGCTGACGGTGACCGTGCGCGGCAACGGCCGCGGCGGCCCGAACCAGGAATATGCGCTGGCGCTGGCCGCACTGCTGAAGGACACGCCCGACATTTCGGCGCTCGCCGGCGACACCGACGGCGCCGACGGCGGCGCCGGCCATCCCACCGACCCCGCCGGCGCCCTGATCGATGCGGCGACGTTTGCGAAGATGAAGGCGCTGGCACTTCAGCCGCAGGCGTATCTCGACAACAACGATGCGACGACGTTCTTCGAGGCGACCGGGGATCTGCTGCAGCCGGGACCGACGCTGACGAACGTGAACGACATCAGGGTGATTCTGGTGGATTGAGCTGTTCTTATCCTCCCCTGGAGGGGGAGGGTCGATCGCGCGAAGCGCGAGCGGGGTGGGGTGATCTATCCACTCGGGCAGTTTTGGAAGCGGAGAGACCGTCACCCCACCCCGCTTCGCATTTCGCTTCGCTCATGCGCCGCGACCCTCCCCCTCGAGGGGAGGGTAAGAGTCAAAACTCGTTGGCGATCTTCGAGAGCATCTCGAGCAGGGCCTCGCGGTTGGCTTGCCCGAGCAGCGTGTTCAGCCGCGACTCGTGCTTGGTGGCGACGAGCTTCTTGGCGCGCGTCAGCACGGCCTTGCCCTTGTCGGTCAGGACCAGGATGTGCGAGCGGCGGTCGTTGGTGGAGCGGATCCGCGCGCAAAGGTCGCGGCTTTCGAGATTGTCGAGCAGGGCCACGAAATTCGGACGCAGTATGCCGAGGGTGGAAGCGATCTCGGTCTGGTTACGGCCGGGGTTTTTCTCGACCAGCAGCAGTACGGAGAACTGCGCGGGCGTGAGCTGGAGCGTGGCCATGCAGCGCAGGAAGTTCTCGAACACCTTGAGCTGGGCGCGCTTGAGCACGTAACCGAGCTGCTCCGAGAGCTCGCCGAGCTGGAGGACTTCGGCGTGACCCTGGCCTTGGGCGTCGCCTGCGTCCTTGCGGCCCTTGGTCGCGTCACCGGATTTTTCAGCAGTTTTGGAAACGGTCATCGCCTCGTGCTCGTAATCCCGCTAAATTCGGGAAGGTCGTCCGCCACCCTTGAAGTTATATTTGATAATTGTTATGGACCATATCAAATATCGCCGTCGTATTTCAATGGCTGTGAGCGGACCATCCACCGCAATCGCGGAGACCGGTCCGCCATCTTGAGGGGGAGCGTCCGGTCTTGAACACCACCATCATGCTGTTCCTGGTGCAGGACGGCATCACCAATGGCGCGATCTACGCGCTGCTCGGCCTGGCGCTGGTGCTGGTGTTCGCCGTCACCCGGGTGATCCTGATTCCCCAGGGCGAATTCGTCACCTATGGCGCGCTGACCTATGCCTCGCTGGCGGCGGGCCAGATGCCGGGCACGGCAAAGCTCGCGCTGGCCCTCGGCATCGGCGCCTTCGCCTTCGACCTGTTCGTGGCCCGCAAGGCGCTGCACGGACGCCTGGTCGTACGCAGCTTCCTCACCAATATCGTGCTGCCGGCCGCCGTGCTGGCGCTGACCGTCTATTTCGCCGCCCAGAAGCCGCCGGTCGCCATCTGCATCGCGCTCTCGCTGGTGATCGTCGCGATGATCGGCCTGTTCCTCTACCGGGTCGCGTTCCAGCCGCTGGCGCACACCTCCGTGCTGGTGCTGCTGATCGCATCGGTGGGCGTGCACCTGGCGCTGCAGGGACTGGGCCTGCTGTTCTTCGGCGCCGAAGGCCAGCGCGGGCCTGCCGTGCTGTCCGGCTCCTTCACCGCCGGCGCGCTGCGCTTCACCGGCCAGAGCCTCACCGTCTACGGCATCACCATCGCCTTCATCGTCGGGCTCTGGCTGTTCTTCGGCCTGACGCTTTACGGCAAGGCGCTGCGTGCGACCGCTGTCAACCGGCTCGGCGCTCGGCTCGCCGGCATCCGCACCACGCTGTCGGGGCAGATCGCCTTCCTGCTGGCGTCCGTCATCGGCGCGCTGTCGGGCATCATGATCGTGCCGATCACGACGCTCTACTATGACAGCGGCTTCCTGATCGGCCTGAAAGGCTTCGTCGCGGCCATCATCGGCGGCCTCGTCAGCTATCCCCTCACCGCGATTGCCGCGCTGGTCGTCGGCATCGTCGAGGCGTTCTCGTCCTTCTATGCTTCCAACTACAAGGAGGTGATCGTTTTCATGCTCTTGATCCCCGTGCTGCTGCTGCGCTCGCTCGCAGCCCCCGCGGTCGAGGAAGAGAAGGACTGAGGCCAAGATGCAGAGCCGGCTTCCCATCATCGTCTTCGCACTCGTCATGGCGGCGATTCCGTTCGTCCCCGGCATGCCGCCGTTCTGGATCGTGCTGCTCGACAATATCGGCCTTGCCGCGCTGGTCGCGATGGGCCTCGTGCTGCTGACCGGCGTCGGCGGCCTCACCTCGTTCGGACAGGCAGCTTTCGTCGGCTTCGGCGCCTACACCACCGCGGTGCTGTCGACGACCTATGGCCTGTCGCCCTGGCTGACCCTGCCGCTGTCGCTTGTGGTCAGCGGATCGCTGGCGGTGCTGCTCGGCCTGGTCACGGTCCGTCTCTCCGGCCACTATCTGCCGCTCGGCACGCTGGCCTGGGGGCTCGGCCTGTTCTACCTGTTCAGCAAGCTGGAATTCCTCGGGCGCAACGACGGCATCTCGGCGATCCCGCCGCTGTCGATCGGCTCATTGAAGATGCTCTCACCCGGTTCGATCTATTACGCGATCTGGATCGCCGTGATCGTCTCGGCGCTGCTCACGATGAACCTGCTGGACTCCCGCACCGGCCGCGCCATTCGCGCGCTGCGCCGCGGGCATGTCGCAGCCGAAGCATTCGGCGTGCACACCCCGCGCGCAAAGCTGCTGGTGTTCATTCACGCCGCCGTGCTCGCCGGCCTGTCCGGCTGGCTCTACGCGCATCTTCAGCGCGCCGTGAACCCGACGCCGTTCGGCGCGCAGGCCGGCATCGAATATCTCTTCATCGCTGTGGTCGGCGGCGCCGGCTACGTCTGGGGCGGCGTGCTGGGCGCGGCGATCGTCGTGGTCCTGAAGGAGGTGCTGCAAAGCTACCTGCCGATGATCCTGCCCGGCTCCGGCCAGGTCGAGACCATCGTGTTCGGCATCATGCTGGTGGCCCTGCTCCAGCTCGCACCCGGCGGCATCTGGCCTTGGCTGATATCGTTCCTGCCCGAACGTACCGGGGGCAGGAAGCCGGACACCTCCCTGGCACTCGAACAACGCACCCGCTTGGCTGGAGAGGCCGGCGTGCTGCTTCAGGTCGAAAAGGCGCGCAAGCAATTCGGCGGCGTGGTTGCGGTCAACAACGTTTCGTTCGACGTCCAGGCCCGCGAGATCGTCGCGCTGATCGGGCCGAATGGCGCCGGCAAGAGCACGACATTCAACCTGATCACCGGCGTGCTGTCGGCGAGCTCGGGCTCGATCTCGGTGCAGGGCAAGAAGGTCGACAACGCGCCGCCACAGGAGATCGTCAAGCTCGGCATCTCCCGCACCTTCCAGCATGTGAAGCTCGTCCCCGACATGACCGTGCTTGAGAATGTCGCGATCGGCGCGCATCTGCGCGGCCATTCCGGGCCGATCTCCTCGATGCTGCGGCTCGACCGCGCCGATGAGGCCAGGCTGCTGGCGGAAGCCGCGCGCCAGATCGAGCGCGTCGGCCTGACTGACCAGATGCATCAGCTCGCGGGCAGCCTGTCGCTCGGCCAGCAGCGCATCGTCGAGATCGCGCGCGCGCTCTGCGTCGATCCGATGCTGCTGCTGCTCGACGAGCCGGCCGCGGGCCTGCGCCACA
>Ga0102590_1003203_pt1 | contig 16912 bp, 15 predicted proteins | sample AraplaMF_Col_mMF_FD_76859 | JGI IMG/M metagenome (GOLD analysis project Ga0102590, IMG submission 76859) | Arabidopsis root microbial communities from the University of North Carolina, USA - plate scrape MF_Col_mMF | ecosystem: Host-associated > Plants > Roots > Endosphere | place: USA...
CCCGCCGGGGCGTGCGAGCGCGGCGTCCAGAAGCCCGTCGGTGATGTTCTGCACCCGTGGCTCGAGGGCCCGCACCCGGGCAGGGGTGAACTCCTTGGCGACCAGTTTGCGCAGTCGGGTGTGGTGCGGCGGATCGGAGTTCAGCATGTGCCGGCCGGCGGCGATGTTCGACACACCGAGGTCCGGGGAGGCTTGGGACCATTCCTTGGACAGGCTCGGATCCGCCAGCGCGGCGCGCCCCGCCTCGTGCCCCACCACGAGCCATGCGTCCGCGCCCTCGGGTATCCGCACCCGATGCACCGGCCCCTTGGCGCGCAGCGCCGCGTAGACCGGGTACGGATCGCGGGTGAAGTCATGGCCGAGACCGGCGAGGTCCACCAGATCACCGGCACCCCATAAGTCCTTCGCATCTGCCACGTGCAGTCCGTCCTTCTGTTGGGCGAAACGCCGATCCGGTCTGCGGGTGCAAACGTATCCCCCCGAGGTGCCTCGAAGCAGCGGCCGATCCGGCCAAACAGGGCGCCGGGCGGTCGGGCGAGGCCGGCACCGAAGGAGCCGGCGAACACGGTGCCCACCGGCCGGGGCGGTGCTCGCGTCGCGGTACTCCCCGGGGAGTAGCGGCGGCCGCACACCGCCCCACGCAGTACCCCTCGACTCGGCCTCAGGCGCGACGACTTGCCGTCCGGCCACCGGAAGTCTGGGAACACACCCGGAAACCACGGCGGAGGGAGCCCGAGACATGGGGGCGGCAGCGATCACGAAGCGGGGCGGACGACGGCCACGAGCCGTGCCATGGGTGGTGCTCGGGCTGTGGGTGGTCCTCTTCCTGCTGGCCGGGCCGTTCGCGGGGAAGTTCTCCGGAGCGCAGCAGAACGGGGCCGTCGACTATCTGCCCGCCGGCGCGGACTCGACCCGGGTGGCCCGTGTCCAGAACGCGTTGCCGGGCGGCGAGTCGACCGATCTCGTCCTCGTCTACCACCGCAACGGCGGGCTCACCGCGGCCGACCGGCAACGGGCCGCCGACCAGGTGTCCGAGATCGGGACGACGTACGAACTGACGGGCCGGCCGAAGCCGATCGGGTCCCAGGACGGCGGCACCGTGATGTACGCGGTGTCCAGCACTCGGCCCGGCCAGGACGAGGACGCGCGCAACGCCTTCGTGGACGGCGTCCGCGAGGTCGCGCGCGACACCGACGGACTCAGCGTCGAGGTCGGCGGGCCCGGGGCCCTCACCACCGACATGAGCAAGGTGTTCGGTTCGCTCGACGGCACCCTGCTGTACGCGACGCTCGGTGTTGTCACCGTGCTGCTGATCCTCATCTACCGCAGCCCGTTCCTGTGGCTGGTGCCGCTGGGCGTCGCCGGGGCCGCCGCGGGCATGGCGATGGACGGCGCGTACGGCCTCCACGAGGCTTTCGACATCACCATCAGCGGTCAGAGCGGCGGGGTGATGACCGTCCTCGTGCTGGGTGCGGGTACCGACTACGCGCTGCTGCTCATCTCCCGCTACCGCGAGGAACTGCGCCGCCACGAGCGGCCGTACGACGCCATGCGTGCGGCGCTGCGCGGCTGCGGCCCGGCGATCCTCGCCTCCTCCGGCACCGTGGCGGCGGGGCTGCTGTGTCTGCTCGCCGCCGACCTCAACAGCAGCAGCGGCATGGGGCCCGTCGCCATGGTGGGTGTCCTGTCGGCACTCGTCGCGATGACCACGTTGCTGCCCGCGCTGCTCGTCCTGCTCGGGCGCCGTGTCTTCTGGCCCCTGATCCCCGCCTTCGGCAGCGAACCGCAGTCCCGCCGTTCGTTGTTCACCGCTGTGGGCTCCCTGACCGCACGCCGCCCCCTCGTCGTGCTGGTCGGCGGGGCCGTGCTGCTCGGCGCCCTCGCCCTGGGCGCCCTCAATCTGCCCGGAAGCCTCAGGCAGGCGGACTCCTTCACCGAGAAGCCCGAGTCGATCTCCGCCATGGAGACACTGGCCCGTGCCTACCCCCAGCGCAGCAGTCAGCCGATCACCGTCGTCGCCCCGGCCGACCGCGCCTCGGCCGTGCTGGACAAGGTCCGTTCGACGGACGGGATCGCCGACGCCGCGGCGGGTCGCAGCGGCGGTGGCTGGACCGAGATCTCCGTCCACGCCGACGCCGCCCCCGAGACACCCGGTGAGACCCGCACGATCGAGGCGCTGCGCGCCGGCCTCGACCGGTCCTACGGCGCCTATGTCGGCGGCCCCAGCGCGCAGCAGCTCGACCTCGCCGACAGCCAGGCCCGGGACCGCCGGGTCGTCGTACCGCTCGTCCTCGCCGCCGTGTTCGTCATCCTCGTGGGGCTGTTGCGCAGCCTCGTGGCACCGCTGATGCTGCTCGTCGCGGTGGTCGCGGTGTGGGGCGCGGCGCTCGGCATCGGCGGGCTGGTCTTCCACCCCCTGCTGGGCTTCGAGGGGACGGATCCGGGGCTGGGTCTGCTCTCCTTCGTCTTCCTGGTCGCCCTCGGCGTCGACTACGGCATCTTCCTTATGCACCGCATGCGCGAGGAGTCCCTGGCGGGGGCCGCGCCGCAGACGGCGGCGCTCACGGCCCTGCGCACGACCGGAGGGGTCATCGCCTCCGCGGGCGTCGTCCTGGCGGCGACGTTCGCCGTCCTCACCACGCTGCCGCTGGTGGGCCTGGTCGAACTGGGCTTCGTGATCGCGGTCGGCGTACTCCTCGACACGTTCCTTGTCCGTACCTTCCTGGTGACGACGGCGAGCATGCTGCTGCGGCGGAGGGTGTGGTGGCCTGGCCGGCTCTCGCGCGAGCCCGAGCGGCCGGCTCCGCCGAAGGAGCCGCAACCCGTGACCGCCTCCTCGCACTGACCGACCGGTGCCCCTCCCTCCCGGAGGGGCACCCCCGTGGCGGAGGATGAGCCCGTGCAGGCAAACACGACATCGGTACGGCCCCGCCGGGGCGAGCGCATCATCGCCGCGCTCAACCGGGACCCGAGGACCGCACCGCACGGCGTGCGCAACGACGCGCTGCTCGCCGTGGCACTCGCCCTCTCGGCCGTGTGCCTCGGCCTGCTCACCGACCAGGCCCGCCGCCCCGACGCGCTCGGCTGGACGCTGCTGCTCGCCGCGCACGTGCCGATCGTGTGGCGGCGGCGCCGTCCACTGCTGGTGCTGGCGGCGGTGGTGGCGCTGGTCGCGCCGTACCACGCGCTGGACAACAACCACGGGGCGCCGCTCCCCGCCTCGTTCGTCGCCCTGTACACGGTCGCCGTCACCGGCCGTCCCCTGCGCACGATCCTGACGGGCACCGCCGTCCTCGGGATCGTGGTGAGCGTGATGCTCACCGTGAACGCCCATCAGGCGCTCGGGCTCCTGCGCGTCTCCGGCTGGGTGATCGCGGTGCTCTTCTTCGGCGTCGACGTCCGCTACTACCGCCAGTACGTCGCCTCGATCGTCGAACGCGCGGAGCGCGCCGAACGCACCCGTGAGGAGGAGGCGCGCCGGCGTGTCGCCGAGGAGCGGGTGCGGATCGCGCGTGATCTGCACGACCTGCTGGCGCACAGCATCACCCTGATCGGGGTGCAGACCTCCGTGGCCGTCCATGTGCTGGCCGCCGATCCCGAGCGACTCGACCGCGCGGCGATCGCCCGGGCACTGGAGGACATCGCCGGGACCTGCCGCACGGCGCGCGGTGAACTGCGCACCACCCTCGATGTGCTGCGTGAGCAGGGCGCGGAGGGCGAGGCGCGCGGGCCGCTGCCCGGCGTCGACGGCGTCACCGACCTCGTGGGCGCGGCTCGGCTCGCCGGCGCCCGCGTCCGGCAGACCGTCCGGATCCGCGAGGTCCCGCCCGCGGTGGGTGCCGCCGCGTACCGCATCGTGCAGGAGGCGCTGACCAATGTGGTTCGGCACGCCGGACCGGAACCTGTCGTACGTGTCGACCTCCACGAGAAGGACGGCGCCCTGCACCTGTCCGTGACCGACGACGGCACCGGGCCCAGCCCCGGTGGAGTCCCCGGCTACGGGCTCGTCGGCATGCGGGAGCGAGCCCGCAGCGTGGGCGGCACCATCGACGCCGGGCCACGGACGCAGGGTGGTTTCGAGGTGGCCGCCGTCCTGCCTCTCATGATCACCGCCACCACCGGGGAAGGGGCCGGATGAGCATCCGCGTGCTGCTCGCTGACGATCAGACCCTGGTCCGCGCGGCGTTCGCCATGCTGGTCGAGTCGGCCCGCGACATGGAGGTCGTCGGACAGGCGGGCACGGGCAGGCAGGCGGTGCAGCTGGCCCGCGAGGCACGCGCCGACGTGGTCGTGATGGACATCCGCATGCCCGACCTGGACGGCATCGAGGCGACCCGGCTGATCGCCGCCGACGAGGATCTGGCCGGGGTGAAGGTGCTCGTCCTCACCACCTACGACACCGACGAGAACATCGTGGAGGCGCTGCGCGCCGGTGCCTCCGGCTTCCTGGTGAAGGACACCAGGCCCGCCGAACTCCTCGACGCCGTCCGCACCGTGGTGGCCGGTGAGGCACTGCTGTCGCCGGGGCCGACGGCCCGGCTGATCGCCCGCTTCCGCCGCAGTCCCGTCGCACCCACCACGGGTGGACCCGAATGCCTGTCCGACCGTGAACGCGAGGTGCTCACTCTTGTCGCACGCGGCCTGAACAACACCGAGATCGCCGAGTCCCTGGGTCTGAGCCCGCTGACGGCCAAGACCCATGTCAGCCGGATCATGGGGAAGCTGAGGGCGCGGGACCGGGCGCAGCTGGTTATCGTGGCGTACGAATCGGGGCTGGTGACGCCGGGGGCCGGTAGGTGAGTCGGCCTGCTTCGCAGGGCGTGACCGGCGCGGACGTGATCCAGGGCGCCTGCGCGTCATGCCCGGGACGTCACCCGCCCGGCCCATCACAGAGAGCCTTCCGTGCCGTCGCGCACTTAGTGTCGCGGCAGGGGCCGATGCGAATCCCGGCCGCGGAATGCGCTACGACGCCTGCCGATCCCGGCGCGTGCTCGCGCGAGTGCGCCGAGGTGGAGCAGAAGACCTGAGGAGAGGCGCTGCCCATGCATGCCTTCGGATCACGACGACGCCTGCGCCGCATCGCAGTGTGCGCATCCACGGCCGCTCTCACCGGCACCGCCCTGACGATCGGCGGCGGCACCGGGGCCGCCGCGCAGCTCACCGCTGCGCCGGCGGCGAAGAGCAGCAAGCCCACCGTGGTGCTGGTGCACGGCGCCTGGGCGGACACATCGAGCTGGAGCGGCGAGGTCCGGATTCTCCGGGCCAAGGGATACGCCGTCCGCTCCATCGCCAACCCGCTGCTGGGTCTGACCAGTGACGCGCGCACGGTCGCCGGCTTTCTGCGGAGCATTCCCGGCCCCGTCGTCCTGGTGGGCCATTCCTACGGCGGCTCGGTGATCACCAACGCCGCGGCCCAGAGCGGGAATGTGAAGGCGCTCGTCTACGTCGACGCCGCCGCTCCCGCCGTCGGGGAGACCACCGGGTCGCTGAGCGGTTCCACATCCGCCCTCAACGCACCGGCGAGCAAGCTGTTCGACTCGGTGCCCTACGCCGACGCCCCGGCCGGAGCCGCCGATCTCTATCTCAAGAAGGACGTCTTCCTCAAGAGCTTCGCCAACAGCCTGCCGGTGCAGCAGGCCACGGATCTCTGGGCCTCGCAACGAGCGGCCTCGAGCGCGGCGTTCAGCATCCCCTCCAAGTACGCGGCATGGAAGACCATCCCCTCCTGGTACTTCATCAGCAGCGGGGACCGGATCATCACACCCGAATCGGAGATGAGGATGGCCCGGCGGGCCGGTTCGAAGGTCACCACGTTCCAGGGCGGCTCGCACCTCACTCTCATCTCCGACCCGGAGCCGGTCGCCAAGGTCATCGAATCGGCCCTCAGCGCCATGAAGTGAGGCCGGCCGTGTGCCATCGTGCGCCGCCGTCCGAGGAGGTGCGGCCGGTGGAGGCGATACGCGTGCGGGTGCCGCGGCCTCCCGCTCGGGGCACCTGACCGACATGATGCACGAGATGACGACGCATCCGTTTCACAACGTCACGCACGCGGCGGAACCCGCCGCCCTCCTCGACCGGTTGGGCACCGTGTTCCGGACGTTCGACGAACAGGACTCGGGCTGCGTGTCGTACGGGCTACTGGCCGACGGGCGGCGTTGGTTCGTGAAGACCGCCACGACCCCCGAAGGTCTTTCGTCCCTGCGGCGTGCGGTGGCGCTGCACCACAGCGTCTCGCACCCGGCCGTCGTCCCGCTGGTGCACTCCTTCACCACCGACAACGGCGCGGCGCTCGTCCACCCGTGGACGGCCGGGGAAGTCCTCTACCATCCGACCCGCTCGCGCCACGGGGGTCGCGCGGCTCCCGGACGTCCGATGGCGCGCTTCAGAGCGCTTCCGCTCCCCCGTGTTCATGCCGCTCTCGACGCCGTCCTCGACGCCCATCTCGCCGTGGAGGCGGCCGGATTCGTCGCGGTCGACTTCTACGACGGCTGCATGCTGTACGACTTCGACGAGCATCGCATGGTGCTGTGCGACCTGGACGAGTACCGGCAGGCGCCGTTCGTCCTGGACGCGGACCGACTGCCGGGGTCGACACGCTACATGGCGCCGGAGGAGTCCGTGCGCGGAGCGCGGATCGACCTCCGTACCACCGTGTTCACCCTGGGCCGGGCACTGCGCCTCCTGCTGGACGCCGGGGACGACGAAGAGCACTGGCGTGGGACGCCTGAGCAGTTGGAGGTGGTCAGGACGGCCACCGCACGCGTTCCCCAGGACCGGTTCCCGTCCGTCCGCTCCCTCGCCGACGCCTGGCGGTCGGTGGTTTGAACCCTGGGCCCGAGCCGGGGGCGGGAGTCGCTGCCTCGGTGCGGGCACCCACGATGCCGGGCCCGGGGAGGGCCGCGTCTCCCGCCGTCGTTAGCGTGGCCCCTGCATGTACTGGACCGACTCCGGAGGACCCCGTGCCCGTAGCCCTCGGCGAGGACGTGGTGGCGCTGCTGCGCCGCCCCATCACCTGCTACATCGCCACGACCATGCCCGACGGCTCGCCCCAGCTCACTCAGACATGGGTCGACACCGATGGCGAACACGTCCTGATCAACAGTGTCGAGACGCATCAGAAGACCCGGAACATCGCGCGCGATCCGCGGGTCGCCATCGCTGTCGCGGACCCCGCCGAGCCGGCCTCCTACATCCAGATCCGCGGCCGTGTGGTGCGTGTGACGACCGACGGGGCATCCGAACACATCGAGTCGCTGGCGCAGAAGTACCTCGGCGGGCCCTACCCCTGGTTCGGCGGCCGCGACCAGGTCCGGGTGATCTATGTGATCCGGCCCGAGCGGATCAGCAGCCCTCGCGGCTGACCGTGCCGTCACCGGCAACGCGTGCGGTGCGCGGTAGACCGGGTGATGTGTGGGCCGTCCGTCCGGTGGAACGGTCCCCTGCCTCGCACCGGCCGGTCCCCCTTCGGCCGGCCCCGGGAGCGACCTTCTCCGGTCCGTGTACGGGCCGTACCCGGTAGAGTCCCGCACCCGATCACAGCAGCAGGAGCGAGTGTGACCAGCCGATTGTTCTTCATCTCCCCCGCCGTGAGCGCATCGTTGCGGCAGGCCCGCTTCGACGACGGCGGCTCGATCGACGACGGCGGGGCGGAACAGGCCCGCTCGGCGGCGGGCTCGCTGCCCCCGGCGGTCCGTGTGCTCGTCTCGCCCGGCGTGCGCTGCCGGGAGACGGCTGCTGCGCTGGGCCTGGACGGCGTGGTGACACCGGAGTTGGGCGGTCTCGATGCGGGTCGCTGGCGAGGCCGTACCCTCGACGAACTGGCGGCCGAGGAGTCGGAGGCGGTGGGCCGCTGGCTCACCGACCCCGCCTCCGCACCCCACGGGGGTGAGTCGGTGCAGGACTTGTGCGGACGGATCGGCCGTTGGCTGGCCACCGCCCCGGAGACGGACGGCCGTACGCTCGCCGTGGTCGAGCCGGAGGTCGTACGCGCGGCCGTCGTACGGGCACTGGACCTGCCGCCGACGGCGTTCTGGCGCCTCGACGTCCCCCCGCTGACAGTGACCGAACTCAGTGGCCGGGCCGGACGCTGGAACCTGCGGCTGGGCCGTCCACCGGCGGGGCCGCACGCGGACTAGGCGATTGACGCGGGCGTCACCGGGAGCACCTCGACAACGAGGCGCCTCCCGAAAGGCAACACCCACTGCATTTGGGCGAGGCCGCGGTCGGCCGCCCCTCCGGGGCGAGGCGGACCGCCTCGTGGCCGCCGAAGGTGAGGCGATGCGCGCCGGTGTCCGGGCAACACGAAAAGGCCCCGGGAAGGTTCCACTCCACAGGGCCCTGTCGTGTTTTCCGGCGGTGTCAGTGAGCGGCCGGAACCGCCCGCCCCGACGTGGCCGCCGCGGGCTTCGGGTTCAGCAACCGCTGGGCCAACTCGCCGAAGACCAGGCCGAATCCGCCCCAGAGGACGATCTGCATGGCCAGTGCGGAGAGCCGGAACCGCCACAGCAGCGCGGCCGGGAAGTCCCTGGGCACCTCGTTGATGACCGGCAGGAAGGCGTACGCCAGGCCGATCGCGACGGCGAACGCGGCCACCGCCACGACGGTGGCGTACCACGTGCCCAGCGAGGGTGAGAGCCGCTTGCCGAGGATGGTGGCGCCGACCGCGAGGAGCACGCTGAGCACCATCATCAGGAAGTACAGGGTGGTCCGCTTGCCGATGGTGTCGGGGTCGCCGACCGACGGCGGGTTCGCCGGGTACTTCAGGAACGGAACGACGTACACGGCGAGCAGCGCACAACCGGACAGCAACAGGGCGGTCGGCCGGGGGCTGAAGCGGCCGACACGGCCCAGCGCGAAGCAGAAGGCGAGCGCCGCGATGCCGCCGAAGGCCACCCCGTAGACCAGGACACCGGTGGCGAGACCGGCGGTGGACTGCAGGGAGCGGGAGACGACTTCCATCTCGTGCTCATGGGAGTGGGCGTCCTCGAAGCCGATCGCACTGTCCACGTTCGGCTCACCGAGGAAATAGGCGACGACGAGGGCGAGCACACCGGCGGCCAGGCCGGCGAGCATGCCCCGCACGAGAAGGTTTCTTACGGTTGCGGAGTTCATGGGGGTGCGACGTCCCTCGCGTCAGTGGCAGGGGAAGCCGAGCAGGTGGCGGGCGTCGTGCACCCACTCGTGGACGTCCGTGCCGTTGAACACGGAGGTGGCGCCCTGCTCGGCGCCGACGAAGTAGAGCAGGATCAGCATCAGGATGCCGAAGAACACCGCCCAGGGAGCTATCGCCTTCAGCGGCAGCGTGGCGGGAACGACGGGGTTGGTGGCTGTCGGCTGGGCGACGGACTGCGCCATGGCAGGCCTCCTCTGGGAGTTCGCGTCCCATCTCGGTGGTGCACAGGACGACGGCCACGGGTCTGACTCACCGGGCGCCCAGGGGCTCCCGGAATACAGTGGCGCGACCGTGCCGGATTCCCACCGGCTTCCGTCGTACCGTCGTCGATATCGGACAGACCGTACCGCGTGACACGGGCATGGCCAAGACCGCATCCACCTGGCGTGATCTTCCTCTCCACGCGCGGCGGACGATTCCGTGGCGCCCGGGGCAGCCGTGACGGAACTTCCCCGACGGCCCACCCGCGCACGTGGGCCGACGGTCTCTCGCGGTGGGCGGGCTCCTGGGCCGCGGCCGGACGGCGTGGTCCCGGGCGCCACCCATCGGGGGATCGTGTGGCGCCCGGGCGCTGCACCTGCCGGCTCACATCGCAGGTGGTGCGTTCCGGGCACCGGTCACGGGGGAGTGTCCATCGGCCCCCGGAACGCTGTGAGCAGCATAACAAATGTTTGACCATCCACTGTTCCGAGCCCGCATGGGCAGCGCAAACAGTGTCATGTACGAGCGATGCACTGCGTCGCGGCGTCCGATACAGACACGACAACTACCGTACAGCGCAGACCATTTGGACGAGGTAGCAGCAGCATGACCGCTTCCTGTGGCAGTCCGCATCGATGCGATGACAGAATTCACAATGTCTTGAGTATGGACGATCATTGGCACACTATCTGGTGACTGTGAACCTTTCGTCTGAGCCTGATCCTCTTCCCTCCCCCGCGGCGGACCCCGGATCGCCGCTGAGTCCCGGCGCGCACACGGTGGCGGTGCGGTACGGGTCCTCCCTCATCGAGCAGCGCTACCACGTCGCCGGCACGGGGCCCGTGTGCGTCGCCCATTCCGGCGGGCCCGGCATCGGTTGGGACTATCTGCGCATGCCCCTGCTCGAGCGGCACCTGACCATGGTCTACATCGAGCCCGTCGGCACCGGCGCGTCCGGTCGGCTGCCCGACCCGCGTGCGTACAACCTGGCCACGTACACCCAATTCCTGCACGCGGTGATCGAGCACCTCGCGCTGCCCGAGGTCGCCCTGCTCGGCCACTCGCACGGCGGGTTCGTCGCCCAGCGGTATGCGCTCGACCATCCGGCGCGGGTCGCCTCCTTGATTCTCTACGACACCTCCCCGGTGACGGGCGAAGAGTTCTGGTCGGCCGCGGTCGCCGACATGGAGCGGTTCGCCCGGCGTCACGCGGCCGGGCATCCCGAGGTGGCCACCTATGTCGCCGGGCTCACCGCGCGGCTGGACCTGCTGTCCGACGAAGGCGCGACAGCGGTGCTGCGCACCATCACTCCCACGTACTTCTTCGACTACTGGGGACGTGAGAAGGAGTTCGCCCCGGCCCGCGGGACGCTGCGCATGTACGCCGCGCCCTCGGCGGGGGAGGGCCCGCCCTTCGACGTCCGGGAGGAGTTGCCCGGTATCGCGGCGCGCACCCTGGTCCTGGTCGGAGAGGCGGACTTCATCTGCGGCCGGCGCTGGGCTCGGATGATCCACGAGGCGGTCCCCGGAGCGGAGCTCGTTGTCCTGGACGAAACCGGGCACCTGGGGCACATCGAGCAGCCGGAGGAGTTCGCGACGGCGGTGGTCGCGTTCCTGCGGTCTCCCTCCTGAACCGGCACCCGCAGCGACCCGCCGTGGCCGGGTTCGTGGTCGTCGACGTGTCACACATGTGCGGGCCGTCCGGTCTCCCTTGTGGGGACACGTCGTGGGCAGGCCCTGGGGTGGCCTGCCCACGGCGGCCGCGGCAGTGGTCCGCGCCGGTCCCGTCAGCGCGTCGCGGCGCACCGAGACAGGGAAGGGATGATGTGCATGTCGTACCCCGAGCGGGTGTGGTACACGGGAGATGACGGCGAGATCAACGCGAATTTCCGACCGGTGAGTACTCCGCCGAATGTCGGAACCGCCGGCAAGGACGCCATTCACTACCTCGCGACCACGACCACCACGCGAGGTGAGTTCGGACTGTATCGGGTCGAGATGAGTGCGAGGTCGGGTGGCCCCAAGACCCACTTCCACCGGACGATCTCGGAGTCCTTTTTCATCCTCGACGGCACCGTGCGGCTGTTCAACGGCGCCGAGTGGGTCGACGCGCAGCAGGGCGACTTCCTGCATGTACCGCAGGGCGGGCTGCATGCTTTCCGAAACGACTCCGACGCCCCTGCGGACATGCTTCTCCTCTTCACGCCGGGGGCGCCGCGTGAGAAGTACTTCGAAGGGCTCGCGGAGATGGCTCATGCCACGGACGAGGAGCGCGCCAGGTTCTTCGCCGAGCACGACTCGTACTTCGTCGAGTGACCGGCGGGTCGACACGCCGATGTCCCCCGGCTCCGTGGCAGGGCGCGGGTGTGCCCTGCCACCGAGCCGGGCCGTGTCGGTCGCGGGCCGCCTGCCCGGGCGGAGCAGCGCAGATCAGTGTGCGGACCGGGGCGCCCGTAGATGGGCGCGCTGTGCCAGTTCCTCCTCGTCGACCACCGTCAGCATCGGCTGGCCCGGCGCACACAGCATGGTCACGACGAACCGGCATCGCGCGTCCGTTCGGGCATTGCCGTCCTGGTAGTGGATGACGTCGCCGCCCGGTTCCCAGAAGGTCTCACCGGTCCCGACCACACGTTCCGGCTCACCTTCCAGCTCGAAGCGCATCTCGCCTTCGAGCACGTATCCGAAGGCCGGCCCCGAGTGGCGGTGCGCGGGGGTGCCCGGGTCACCAGGAGGCCATTCGACCAGGATGGTCATGCCCGAGGCGTTCTCGGGGATGAAGGGCGGCTTCACGTCCTGCAGCGTCGTCACCGCCGTCTTCCACACTTCGGATCGCGGCCTGGCGCCCGCCGCACCCGTCGAGTCGTTGCTTGACACCGTGTTGCACCTCCATGTTGTTTCCCTGCACCTATGCATGTCCGTTCACGGGCAGGCGGTGAGGCCGAGCCGCCAAGATCCCCCGCTCGGCGGTGACGCCGTCCGTACGTTGGAGACCGATCGGACCTTCCCCGTCGTGTCTACGTCCGGCGGTCACGGCCTCCTGCGTCCCGGCCGGGGCGTGGGGCGACCGCGCTCGGTGTCACAACAAGGACGTGCGGTCTGTCCTATTCAGTGCGCGCGGCCGGATACGCCCTCACCAAGACCCGGGCGCAGGCGCCGGAGCCGACGAGCGCCGGCTCAGCGGTCCGCGCGGGCACCGCGGCGCGCGGATGCGGGGCGGCCTCCCGCATCCGCCGTCCTTCGTGCCGACCGCGGGGACGGCCGTGCCCACCGTCCGCCCCTCCACACTTCGACAGGAAGACAGCAATGAGTGTTCCGGCTCGGCCCACAGATTCCTCCGCGACGAGTGAACTCGACCAGCTGCCCGACCGTGATGCCGAGGAGACGGAGGAATGGCGGGCCTCACTCGACGCCGTCATGAGGCATGCGGGGCCCGAGCGCGCCGTGTATCTGCTGCGGCGTGTGCACGAGTACGCCGCCGCATCCGGGGTGACGCTGCCCGGGCTTCTGTCCTCCGACTACATCAACACCATCCCCGCCTCGTCCCAGCCGGTCTTTCCCGGCGACATCGGGATGGAGTCCCGTATCACCGCGCTGAACCGGTGGAACGCGGCCGCCATGGTCACCCGCGGCTCCCGGCTGGGTCTGGGCGGTCACATCTCGACCTACGCGTCGGCGGCCTGGCTCTACGAGATCGGGTTCAACCACTTCTTCCGCGGCAAGGACCAGGACGGTTCAGGGGATCAGCTGTTCCTGCAGGGCCACGCCTCGCCCGGCATCTATGCGCGGGTGTTCCTGGAGGGACGGCTGCACGAGGACCGGTTGGACGGCTTCCGGCGCGAGGCCGGCGGTCACGGTCTGCCGTCCTACCCGCATCCGCGCCGCCTGCCGTGGCTGTGGGAGTTCCCCACCGTGTCCATGGGGCTGGGCCCGCTCGCCGCCGTCTACCAGGCCCGGTTCAATCGCTACCTGCACAGCAGGGGCATCAAGGACACCTCCGGTTCGCATGTGTGGGCCTTCCTCGGTGACGGCGAGGCGGACGAGCCCGAGTCGACGGCCGCGCTCCAACTCGCGGCACGCGAGGGCCTCGACAACCTCACCTTCGTCGTCAACTGCAACCTCCAGCGGCTGGACGGTCCCGTCCGGTCGAACTCCAAGATCGTGCAGGAGCTCGAGGCCCGGTTCCGGGGTGCGGGCTGGCATGTGGTGAAGACTCTGTGGGGCGAGGCGTGGGACGGAGTACTGCGGCAGGACACCGACGGATCGCTCGTCCGCCGTCTCGGTGAGGTGCCCGACGCCCAGCTCCAGACCTACGCGGCACGGGACGCCGCCTACATACGGAAGCACTTCTTCACCGGCGACGCCCTGTCCGGGATCGCCGCGGGGCTGAGCGACGCCCAGCTCACCGATCTGTTCGAGAACTCCCGCGGCGGTCACGAACCGCTCAAGGTCTACGCCGCCTACCGGGCCGCCGTCGAGCACAAGGGTGCGCCGACCGTCGTCCTCGCCCAGACGGTGAAGGGGCACACGCTGGGTTCGGACTTCGAGTCCCGCAACGCCAACCACCAGATGAAGAAGCTGACGACGGCCCAGTTCCGCCGGATGCGCGACACACTGGACCTGCCCATCCCGGACAGTGCGCTCGCCGGTGATCTCGTGCCGTTCTGGCACCCCGGTGAGAACTCGGAGGAGGTGCAGTACCTCCGCGACCGCCGCTCCGCCCTGGGTGGTCCGGCCCCGATACGCAAGGTGGTGGCCAAACCGCTCCAGCAACCGCCGTCCGGCCCCTTCGAGGCCCTGCACAAGGGCTTCGGCAAGCAGGAGGTGGCCACCACCATGGCGCTCGTCCGGCTGGTCAAGGACCTGATGCGCGTCGAGGGAACGGGGCGGCGCTGGGTGCCCATCGTCCCCGACGAAGCACGTACCTTCGGTATGGAGTCCCTGTTCCCGACGGCCGGGATCTACTCCCCCGGAGGCCAGACCTACGAGCCTGTCGACGCCGATCAGCTGCTGCACTACAGAGAGGCCGAGGACGGCCAGCTCATCGACGAAGGCATCACCGAAGCCGGGTCACTGGCCGAGTTCACGGCCGCGGCGACGTCGTACGCCACACACGGCGAACCCATGATCCCGTTCTACATCTTCTACGCCATGTTCGGGTTCCAGCGGACGGGTGATCAGTTCTGGGCCCTGGCCGACCAGATGGGCCGCGGGTTCGCGATCGGGGCCACGGCCGGCCGCACCACGATGACCGGCGAGGGACTCCAGCACGCCGACGGACACTCGCACCTGCTGGCGTCCACGAACCCCGCCGCCGTGAGCTACGACCCGGCCTTCGCCTACGAGATCGCGGTGATCGTCAAGGAGGGGCTGCGCCGGATGTACGGCGATCGGCCCGAGGACATCTTCTACTACCTGACGGTCTACAACGAGCCCAAGCGGCAGCCGGCCATGCCCACCGGGCCCTCGATCGAGGAGGGCGTCCTGCGGGGCATCTACCGGTTCAAGGAGGCCGAGCGCCAGGGCCCGGGGCCTCGGATCCAGTTGCTCGCCTCGGGCACGGCCATCCACTGGGCGCTCAAGGCCCAGGAGTTGCTCGGGTCCCAGTGGGGAGTCCGGGCGGACGTCTGGTCCGTGACCTCCTGGACCGAACTGCGCCGGGACGCGCTGGAGGCCGACCGGGCACGGCTGCGCGGTGAGGAGCGCACCCCGTATGTGACGGCGGCGCTGTCCGGCGCGCCAGGGCCCGTACTGGCGGTCAGCGACTGGATGCGGCAGGTACCCGATCAGATCAGCCAGTGGGTCGAGCAGGACTACTCGTCACTGGGAACGGACGGTTTCGGCCTCTCCGACACCCGCGATGCCGTGCGCCGCTATTTCCGCGTGGACGCCGAGTCGATCGTCGTCGCGGCGCTGGACCGGTCGGCCCGGGCCGGCGCCGTCGACCCGCGGACGGTGGTCGAGGCACGCGAGCGCTACGGCTGGCGGGGGTGAACACCGTGCCGACCTGCCGGAGGCGGCGGAGTCCGCCGGCGATCTGCTCAACCGACCGGCCCTGACGGCACCGCTTAACCCGCGGGCCGCACCGCATTCGGCGCGGCCCGCGGTTCTGTCCGCACCGAAGACCGACGGTCGTACCCGGGCGTCGCCGGTACCGTCGACGCCGGCCGCCCGGCCTCGCCGGGGAGGGCGGTCGATCGTTGAAGCGGACCACACTGTCGTGCGGAGACAGTGGGCTGTCCGCCGTCTCCTCCTGCCGCTACGGCCCTGGCGGGGGCACCCGTGGGGACGCCGCGCGTGCCGCTGTGACGGCTTGTAACATGGTGCTGCACAGCTGGAGGAGACGTATGCGCGCCGGTGATGATGCAGGCACCCTCGAACAGGCGACGAAGGATTTTATGGCAGCGCGTCCCCGGCTCTTCGGTATCGCGTACCGCGTGCTCGGCAGTGTGGTGGAAGCCGAGGATATCGTCCAGGAGGCGTGGGTGCGGTGGCAGAAAGCGGACCGCTCCGACGTCCACGAGCCGGCGGCCTTCCTGTCCACGATCACCACGCGTCTGGCGCTCAACTCCGCCCAGTCCGCAAGGACGCGGCGCGAATCGTACGTCGGGCCGTGGCTTCCGGAGCCGGTCGACACCAGCATGGATCCGCAGTTGGGCGCCGAACGGGCCGAGGCACTCGACCTCGCGGTTCTCCACCTGCTGGAGAAGCTGAACCCCGTGGAGCGCGCCGCCTACGTGCTCAGGGAAGCCTTCAACTACCCGTACAAGCAGATCGCGGACATGCTGGAGACGAGCGAGGCCAACACGCGCCAGTTGGTGAGCCGCGCCCGGAAGCATCTGTCGGCGGAACGCAAGGAGCCCGTCAGCTCCACCGCACACCGGCGGCTGCTGGAGGTGTTCCTCAGCGCTGCGCAGACGGGTGATCTGTCGGCCCTCGAGCAGCTGCTCACCGCGGATGTGATCAGCTACTCCGACGGTGGAGGGATGCGCGGCGCGAGCAGGATTCCGGTCGTCGGGCGTCCGCACGTGTCCAAGTACCTCGTCGCCTTCGCCCCGCGTTTCTGGCCTCAGCGGGAGATTCGCTGGGTCGAGGCCAACGGCCGGCCGGCCGCACTGGTCATGGACGACGGCGAGGCGGTGGCCCTGCTGTCCCTCGACGCCTCGGAACGAGGCATCGAACGCCTCATGTGGGTGCTGAGTCCGTCGAAGCTCGCTCCCTATGTCGCCTCGCTGAAGAGCTGAGGCGCCCCTTCCCACCGCCGTCGCCCCTGCGCGGCGCATCGTCACCGTCTGCTCCGACTCCGCACACAGCGTCACGGGCGGGTCGAGCGGCACTCTGGTACGGGCCCCGCAGGGCGGGCGGGGATCACCCGCGGTGCACGGCGGCGACACTCGATGTCCTCGGGCCGGATGCGGATGATCCGGGGTCCGTCGCGCATGGCTCCGTACGACCGGTCAGCGCTTCGCCGTGTGACAGCTTCCCTGTCACATCCGGAAGATCCTCGCTGTCTTAGCGGAGACGGGACGAGCACCACGCATCC
>Ga0102590_1003205_pt1 | contig 16903 bp, 12 predicted proteins | sample AraplaMF_Col_mMF_FD_76859 | JGI IMG/M metagenome (GOLD analysis project Ga0102590, IMG submission 76859) | Arabidopsis root microbial communities from the University of North Carolina, USA - plate scrape MF_Col_mMF | ecosystem: Host-associated > Plants > Roots > Endosphere | place: USA...
AAGCTGGAAGCCAATGCCGAGCGCTTCCTGAAGACACCGCGCGAAATGTCCCGGCTGTTCCGCGACTTCCCTGAAGCCATCGCGGAGACGATGCGCTTTGCTGACAAGATCGTCTTCGCGCTCGACCAGCTCAAATACCAGTATCCGGACGAGCCGGTGCCGCCGGGCAAGACCGCGCAGGGGCATCTGGAGGACCTGACCTGGGCGGGTGTCGACACCTATTTTGGTGGTATCGACAACATCGACGACAAGCTGCGCGCGACCCTGAAGAAAGAGCTCGCGCTGATCGCCGAACTCAAATACGCGCACTATTTCCTCACCGTGCACGACATTGTCCGCTACGCGCGCAGCCAGAACATCCTGTGCCAGGGGCGTGGCTCGGCGGCGAATTCGGCCGTCTGCTACGTGCTGGGCGTCACCTCGGTCGACCCGACCAAGGTCGATCTCCTGTTCGAGCGTTTCATCTCCAAGGAGCGGCTGGAGCCGCCTGACATCGACGTCGATTTCGAGCATTCGCGGCGCGAGGAGGTGATGCAATATGTCTATCGCCGCTACGGCCGCCACCGCGCCGCGATCATCGCCACCGTGATCCATTACCGTCCGCGCAGCGCCATCCGCGACGTCGGCAAGGCGCTGGGCCTGACCGAGGACGTCACCGCCGCGCTCGCCGACACCGTGTGGGGAAGCTGGGGCCGTGGTCTCAACGACATGCAGGTCAGGCAGGCCGGGCTCGATCCGCAAAATCCGATGATCAACCTCGCGGTAGAGCTTGCGACCGAGCTGATCGAATTCCCTCGCCATCTTTCCCAGCACGTCGGCGGCTATGTGCTGACGCAGGACCGGCTCGACACCTATGTGCCGATCGGCAATGCCGCGATGGACGACCGTACCTTCATCGAATGGGACAAGGACGACGTCGACGCGCTCAACATGATGAAGGTCGACGTGCTCGCGCTCGGCATGCTGACCTGTATCAGGAAATGTTTTGACTTGATCGCGGGCCACAAGGGGCAGCGTTACGAGCTTGCGGATATCAAAGGGGAGGATGACGACGAAGTCTATCAGATGCTGCAGCGGGGAGAGTCGCTCGGCGTGTTCCAGGTCGAGAGCCGCGCCCAGATGAACATGCTGCCGCGCTTGAAGCCGCGGACCTTCTACGATCTCGTCATCGAAGTCGCGATCGTGCGGCCCGGACCGATCCAGGGCGACATGGTGCACCCTTACTTGCGTCGGCGGAAAATGAAGCCGGAGGACATCGCGTATCCTTACCCCAAGGGCGGCAACAAGAACGAACTGCGGGAGGTCCTGCACAAGACGCTCGGCGTGCCCCTGTTTCAGGAGCAGGCCATGCGGATTGCGATCGTGGCCGCGGAGTTTACCTCGGAAGAGGCCAACGGATTGCGGCGCGCGATGGCAACATTCCGCAACGTCGGGACCATTGGCAATTTCGAAGAGAAAATGATCGGCAACATGATCAGGCGAGGGTATGATCCCCAGTTCGCCAGAAATTGCTTCGACCAGATCAAGGGGTTTGGCTCCTACGGTTTCCCGGAGAGCCACGCGGCCAGCTTTGCCCAGCTCGTCTACGTCTCCTCCTGGCTGAAGTATCACCACCCCGATGCGTTCTGCTGCGGGCTCCTCAATTCGCAGCCAATGGGCTTCTACGCCCCGGCTCAGATCGTCAGCGACGCCCGCAAGAATGGCGTCGAGGTGCGCGACATCGACGTGTCCCGCAGCTTTGCGCAGAACACGCTGGAGGAGGGGAGCAGCAAATACTGCGCCGTGCGCCTCGGCTTCCGCCAGATCGACGGCTTCCACTGGCTCGATCAGGATGAGGAGAGGCTCAGGAAGGAGCAGGCCAGGCGCCAGGGCAAGGATTATGTCGTCCAGGAGGACTGGGCCGGTCGCATCATCGCCGCGCGCAATCGCCGTGATTTCACCTCGCTCGAGGACTTTGCCCGCGACACCGGCCTGCCCAAGCGCGCGCTGATCCTGCTGGCGGATGCCGACGCGTTCCGCTCGCTCGGGCTCGACCGCCGCGAGGCGTTGTGGCAGGTGCGGCGGCTGCCGGACGATGTCCCGTTGCCGCTGTTCGAAGCGGCGACCGCGCGCGAGCAGCCGGACGAGAACGCGCAGCCGTTGCCGCTGATGCCGCGTTCCGAGCAGGTTGTCGCGGACTACCAGACCATCCGGCTATCGCTGAAGGGCCATCCGATGGAGTTCTTGCGCGAGATGTTTTCGCGCGAGCGGGTGGTGGCGTGCAGGGAAATCAGCCACAAGAACGAACGGCGGCGCGTCCGCTGCGCCGGCGTGGTGCTGGTCCGGCAGCGGCCGGGCAGCGCCAGCGGCGTCGTGTTCATGACGCTCGAGGACGAAACCGGCATCGCCAATGTCGTGGTGTGGCCCAAGATCATGGAGCAGTACCGCAAGGAGGTGATGGGCGCGCGCCTCATCCTGGTCGAGGGCTATATCCAGAGCAGCCCCGAAAAGGTGACGCATCTCATCGCCCAGCGCATGGTCGACCGCTCCCACGACCTGGTCGGCCTCGCCAACGACGCGCTCAGCCACAAGCATGCCGTGCCGGCCGGCGCCACGGTGGTCGAGCCGCTCAACGACGACCCCCGCGCCCACGCGGATCTGCCGGCGCAAAAAATCCGCCATCCCCGCAACGTCCGCATCCTGCCGCCGTCGCGGGATTTTCATTGAGTGTCAGAGCGCAAGTCTCTCACCGTCACCCCGAGGTGGCCGCTTCTTCAGCTGCCCTCGAAGGGCGACGGCCCGACTGCATCGGGGCCGTGCATCCTTCGAGGCTCTCTGCACGGTGCTACGCACCGTACAGCTCGCACCTCAGGATGACGGAACTGGCAGGGACGCGCTTCCCTAGAAATTCACCCGGTTCGAGATCGCGCCATCCACGACGAGATTCGAGCCCGTGGTGAACCCCGACACCGGGCTCGCGAGAAACACCGCCGCGCTCGCGATCTCCTGCGGCGTCGCCATGCGGCCGGTGGGGTTGCGCTTCATGGCATCATTGTAACGCTCGGGCATGTTCTGCTCGATCATGTTCCAGACGCCGCCCTTGAAATAGACCGTGCCGGGCGACACGACGTTGACGCGGATCTTCTTCTTCGCGTATTGCCGCGCCAGTCCCTTGGCCATGTGGATCAGCGCCGCCTTGATCGGGCCGTAGGAGCTGGCGAGATCGGCCTGCGCCGCCGAGATCGAGGAGATGATGACGAAGGCCGCATCGCCGCTCTTCTCGCCGCTGGCTTCGAGGAACGGCCGCGCGGCATCGAACGCATGCACGGCGCCGAGTACATCAAGCCGGAAGTTCTGCTCCCAGGACGCCGCATCGTGGCCTTGGGCCATTGCGCCGGCGTTGGAGAACAGCATGTCGATGCCGCCGAGCTCGTTTGCTGCGCTCTCGATCCAGGATTTCAGCGCCGCGCCATCGGTGACGTCGACCGCACCACCAGTGGCGTTGATACCGCTTGCCTTCAATTCGGCAACAGTAGCCGCGACCTGATCGGCATTGCGCGCGCACACCGCCACATGGGTGCCTTCGCCGGCCAGCGTCGCCGCAATCGCCCGCCCGATGCCGCGCGTGCCGCCGAGCACGATGGCGTTCTTTCCTTTGAGACCGAGATCCATTGGTTGGTTTTCCTTTTTGTTGATAGCAAGAAGTGTAGCTGTTTCAGAAGACCCGCAGAAGCCTCCATATCATCATTGCGAGGAGCGAAGCGACGACGCAATCCAGACTGTGTCAGCCGAACGATTCTGGATTGCTTCGCTACGCTCGCAATGACGTGGAGAAAGGAGCGGCGCGCCTCACTCCGGCGCCGCCCCCACCGGCGGGCCGCCGGGCGGGCGGTGCAGGAAGGTCAGCGACGCGTACGCGCCGGCCCAGGAGCCGATCGCGGCGAAGGCGACGTAGAAGGCGTTTTCGGTATAGCTGATCACCGCGTAGGAGGAGAGCAGATACCACACCGCGCTCCAGTTCGCCGCCGGCACGCGCTTGCGCGCGATCACGGCCGAGGTGAACATGACATAGACCGCGTCGGTGGCCGCCGTTGCGATGAATACGGCGCCTGCGGTGAGGGGATCGATCGCGGCCATTGCAATCCTTTCTGCGGTCATGACATGGTCGCGAAAAGTAGAGGGAGAGACGCGGTATGCAAAGTCCCGCCGACATTCTCAACGATATCTGGACCTCTGCGGGCGGCGGGCCGGCTGCGCTTGCGCGTGTCCGGCTGACCGGCGAAGAGCCGCAGATCCCGTCGTCGTTTCGCGTCGCCGTCGCCGGACAGACCACGATCGCTGCCGCAGGTCTCGCCGCCGCCGAGATCTGGCGGCAGCGCAGCGGGCAGGCACAGGACGTCTCCGTCGACATGCGCCACGCCGTTGCCGAATGCCGCTCCGAGCGTTATTTGCGCCTCGACGACAAGCCGCCGCCCCCGGCCTGGGACGCCATCGCCGGCGTCTACAGGACCGGCGACAACCGCTTCGTTCGCTGCCACACTAACTTCCCGCATCACCGCGACGCCGTCTGCAGGGTGCTCGGCTGCGAACCCGAGCGCGAGAAGGTGCAGACCGCGCTGATGCAGTGGAAGGGCGAGGATTTCGAGACTGCGGCCTATGCTGCGGGCGGGGTCGTTGCGCTGATGCGCTCCTACGACGAATGGTCCGCGCTGCCGCAGGCGCGTGCGCTCGCCGAGCTGCCGCTGGTCTCGATCGACAAGATCGGCGAGGCGCCGCCGAAACCATGGCCTGGAGGAGATCGTCCGCTTTCAGGCCTGCGCGTGCTCGATCTCTCTCGCGTCATCGCGGGCCCCGTCGCCGGCCGCACGCTCGCCGCTCACGGTGCCGATGTGCTGCTGGTCTCAGGTCCAGACTTGCCCGCCATTCCCTGGCTCACGATCGACACCGGTCGCGGCAAGCTCACGACCTACATCGAGCTGAAGAGTGAGGCGGGCAGGGCGCAGCTGCGTGCGCTGTTGAAGGACGCCGACATCTTCTCGCAAGGCTATCGCCCGCGCGCGCTCGCCGCCCTTGGTTTTGCGCCAGAGGAGGCGGCAAGCATCAATCCCGGCATCGTCTATATCACGCTGTCGGCCTATGGCCACACCGGCCCGTGGGCCGAGCGACGCGGCTTCGATTCGCTGGTGCAGACCACGACGGGCTTCAACCATGCCGAGGGGCAGGCCGCCGGCATCGAGGGTCCCAAGGAATTGCCCGCACAGATGCTCGACCACGCCACCGGCTACCTGATGGCGTTCGGCGCGATGATGGCCAAGGCGCGCCAGGCCCGCGAAGGCGGCAGTTGGCACGTGCGCGTGTCGCTGGCGCAGACCGCGCGCTGGCTGTGGAATCTCGGTCGGCTCGACGGCGGCCTGAACACCCCTGATCTCACGGGCGAAGCCGTACATGCTGCGTTCATCGAGCCCATGTCATCTGGCTTCGGCATGCTAAAAGCAGTGCGCCATTCCGCACTGCTGTCGGCGACGCCGGCGCAATGGAGCCGTCCGGCGATGCCGCTCGGCAGTCATCCGGCACAGTGGCCGGCGCGAAGCTGACATGAAGCTGACGTGTCGCAAAATTTTAACGCAAACCGAAAGATGGCCAGCGTTTTTTAGGTTGTTTGAAATCGCAATTCGGCACTATTAGCGCGACCGATAAGGCAGGCGTCTGCCAGGATCGTCGCAGACACGACCGGGCCCCATGGTAGTTGAAAATACCAAGCGATTGCAGGTGGTTACGAAACGACGGGTGATCTCATCCGTAGTTTTACTAGCTCTTGCCGGTGCCGGGGCCTACAGCTTTCTCTATGCGGGGTCCAAGGACAAGAAGCATTCCGAGATTTCCAGCCAGTCGCGCAGGAATGCGCAGAACTTCACGCCGTCGCCGTCCGAATGGGCGACGCTGACGATCGAGCCGGTCAAGGCCAAGACCTTCCGGGCCGAGTATGTCACCGAGGGCAAGGTCGCGGTCGACGAAGACCGTTCGACGCCGGTGTTCTCGCCTTACGCAGGCCGGGTCACCAAGCTGCTTGCCAAGCCCGGCGAGATGCTGAAGCAAGGTCAACCGCTGTTCACCATCGAGGCCGCCGACACCGTGCAGGCCCAGAACGATTTCATCGCCGCGATGACCTCGCAGAACAAGGCGAAGTCGGCGGTCGATCTCGCCGACATCCAGTTCAAGCGCGCCAAGGACCTCTACGAAGGCCACGCCATTCCGCTGAAGGACTACCAGCAGGCGGAAGCGACCCAGGTCCAGGCGCAGAACGACATGCGCTCCTCGGGGACGGCGCTGGAGGCCGCGCGCAGCAAGCTGCGCATCCTCGGCTTCACCGACGAGACCATCAAGGTGTTCCAGGACAAGGGCGTCATCGATCGGGAGGTCACGATCTACTCGCCGATCGCCGGCACGGTCGTGCAGCGCAAGATCGGCCCCGGCCAGTACGTCAATTCCGGCGCCAGCGATCCGGTCTTCGTGATCGGCGATCTCTCCACGGTCTGGCTCACCGCCTTCGTGCGCGAGAGCGATGCGGCCGCGGTGTGCATCGGGCAGGACATCAGCGTCAACGTGATGGCGCTGCCGGGCCGTCCCCTCACCGCGAAGATCAACTACGTCGCCGCCGCGATCGACCCCGCCACCCGCCGTCTGCTGGTCCGAGCCACCATCGACAACAAGGACGGGCTGCTCAAGCCCGAGATGTTCGCCAACGTCACGATCTATTCGGCCGGCGACCGTGCCGCGCCTGCCGTGCCGAAGCAGGCGCTGATCTACGAGGGCGACCAGGTCCGCATCTGGGTCGCTCGCGAGGACAAGTCGGTCGAGCTGCGCCAGATCAAGATCGGCCTCATCAACGGCAACCTCGTCGAGGTCACCAGCAACCTGAAGCCCGGTGAGCAGATCGTCGTCAAGGGCAGTCTGTTCATCGACCGCGCGGCGTCCGGTAGCTGATCGGCGACCCAAAAAAACTGAAGCCAGACTGAAGACCTGAATGGATCGCCTCGTCGCACTTGCCGTCAACCGGCGCTTCCTGATGGTCGGCATGTTCGTCGCCGTGCTGATCGGCGGCCTGATCGCCTTCAACCAGCTCAACATCGAGGCCTATCCCGATCCGACCCCGCCGATGGTCGACATCGTGACGCAAAGCCCGGGCCTCTCGGCCGAAGAGATCGAGCGTTACATCACGATCCCGATCGAGACCCAGGTCGCGGGTCTGAAGAACATCACGACAATCCGCACCATCTCGCTCTATGGTCTGTCCGACGTCAAGATCCAATTCTCCTTCGCCTACACCTATGACGAGGCGTTGCAGCAGGTGCTGAACCGCCTGGCGCAGCTCGCGCCGCTGCCGGGCAACGTGCAGCCGCAGATCTCGCCGCTCAGCCCGATCGGCGAAATCTTCCGGTATCGCCTCGTCGGTCCGCCCAACTACAGCGTGCTCGACCTCAAGACCATCCAGGACTGGATCCTGCAGCGCCGTTTCCGCTCAGTGCCTGGCGTGATCGACGTCACCGGCTGGGGTGGCAAGAGCAAGACCTACGAGATCCAGGTCGATTTCAACAAGCTCGTCGCCAACGGCCTGACGCTGCCGCAACTGCTCCAGGCGGTCGGCAACGCGAACGTCAATGTCGGCGGCAACACCGTCAACATCGGCCAGCAGTCGGCCGTGGTGCGCGGCGTCGGCCTGATCCGTTCGATCGACGATATCGCGAATACGATGGTCTCGCAGACAGGCGGCAACCCGGTGCTGGTCAAGGACGTCGCCACCGTCACCGTCGGCCAGAAGCCCCGTCTCGGCATCGCCGGCCTCGACGACTCCGACGACATCGTGCAGGGCATCGTCCTGATGCGCCGCGGCGAGCAGAGCTCGCCGACCATCAAGCGTGTCCACCAGCTCGTTCAAGCCATCAACGAGTCCAGCATTCTGCCGCCCGGCGTGCGCATCGAGCGCATCTACGACCGCGGGGACCTGATCGAGCTCACCACCCACACCGTGCTGCACAACATGGTGGTCGGCATCTTGCTGATCGTGCTGCTGCAGTGGATCTTCCTCGGCGATCTCCGCAGCGCGCTGATCGTCGGGGCCACCATTCCGTTTGCGCTGTTCTTCGCCGTGATCATCCTGGTGTTGCGCGGCGAGTCGGCAAACCTGCTGTCGGTCGGCGCCATCGATTTCGGCCTGATCGTCGATGCCACCGTCATCATGGTGGAGGCGATCTTCCGTCGCCTGACGCAGACGACACCGATGTCGGAAGCCGAGTACATGTCGCACGAGACGCTGTTCGGCATGAAGAGCCATGCCATCCTCAGCGCCGCGGCCGACGTGTCGCGCTCGATCTTCTTTGCCGCGGCGATCATCATCGCCGCGTTCCTGCCGCTGTTCACTCTGTCCGGCGTCGAGGGCAACATCTTCGGACCTATGGCGCGCACCTATGCCTACGCGCTCGCCGGGGGCCTGCTTGCGACGTTCACGGTGACGCCGGCACTGTCCGCGATCATCCTGCCCGCGCATGTCCATGAGACCGAGACCAGGGTGATGCTGGTCCTGCATCGGATCTACATGCCGGTGCTGAATTGGGCCGTCGCCAACCGCGGCATCATGCTCGGCGCCGCGGTCGGCCTCGTGCTGATGACGGTGGCGCTCAGCCGGCTGCTCGGTCTTGAATTCCTACCGAAGCTGGAAGAGGGCAACCTCTGGATCCGCGCGACGCTGCCGCCAACCATCTCGCTCCAGGAGGGCAACTCCTACGTCAACGAGATGCGCAAGCTGATCCGTGCCCGGCCCGAGGTCGAGTCCGTGGTGTCGCAGCACGGCCGTCCCGACGACGGCACCGATGCCGCCGGCTTCTTCAACGCCGAATTCTTTGCGCCGTTGAAACCCGTCAGCCAATGGCCCGGCACCCGCGACAAGGAGGAGCTGACCGCGCAGCTGCTCAAGCAGCTCGACGACCGCTTCCCCGGCGTCGAGTTCAACTTCTCGCAATATCTGCAGGACAACGTCTCCGAAGCCGTTTCAGGCGTGAAGGGCGAGAACTCGATCAAGCTGTTCGGCAGCGATCTCCAGGCGCTCACGGATACCGCCAACAAGATCAAGTCGGTGCTGGCCACCGTCCAGGGCGTGACGGATCTGGCGGTGTTCACCTCGCTCGGCCAGCCGACCGTCCAGATCGACATCGACCGCGCCAAGGCAGCTCGCTATGGGCTCGCGCCCGGCGACATCAACGCCACCATCAAGGTCGCGATCGGCGGCGACACCGCGGGCGATCTCTACGAGCCGGGAAGCGACCGTCACTTCCCGATCATCGTCCGCCTCGCGCCGGAATACCGCCGGAGCGCCGAGGCGATCCAGAATCTGCGGATCGGCGCGCCGGGACCGAACGGCACCGTCACGCAAATCCCGCTGAGCGAGGTCGCCACCATCAGCCTCGTCTCGGGCGCGGCCTACATCTACCGCGAGCAGCAGGAGCGCTATCTGCCGATCAAGTTCTCGGTGCGCGAGCGCGACCTCGGCAGCGCGATCCGCGAGGCCCAGGACAAGATCGCCGAACAGGTGCAGCTGCCGCCCGGCTCGCACATGGAATGGGTCGGCGAGTTCGGCAATCTCCAGGATGCAATCCGCAGGCTCTCGATCGTGGTGCCGATCTCGCTGGCGCTGATCGGCGTCCTGCTCTGGTTCAATTTCGGTTCGATGGTCGACACGCTGCTGGCGATGAGCGTGATTCCGATGGCGATCTTCGGGGGCGTGCTCGGGCTGTTGATCACCGGCACCGCGTTCAGCGTCTCGGCCGCGATCGGCTTCATCGCGCTGTTCGGCATCGCCGTGATGGACGGCATCATCATCCTGTCGCAGTTCAACCAGCTCATCGAAGAGGGCATGGACCGCATGAGTGCGGTGATACGCACCGGCGAATTGCAACTCCGGCCCGTGCTGATGACCTGCGTCGTCGCAGGCATCGGCCTGTTGCCCGCGGCGCTGTCGGAGGGCATCGGCTCGCAGGTACAGAAGCCGCTCGCGGTCGTCGTCGTCACCGGCATGATGCTGGCGCCGGTCGTGATCCTTGTGACCCTGCCGGTCCTGATCTCCTTCTTCTCCCGCCGCGCGCGCTGACCGCCGCCCGTCACAGCATCCGCTGCGCGATTCGTATCAGCATCGTGGTGCCGAGCCCGAGCAGCATCAGGCTGGCGAACCGGCCACCGGCCTCGCAACCGGCTTCGGTGCGGCCACCGTGCATCTTGCCTACAGCGCCTTCGCGGTCCTGGGCCTCGGCGCACTTGCGCAGCCCTGGGTCGAGGCCAATGCGGTTGGCTTCGGTATCGTCTCCGCACTCACCCTGCTGTGGTTCGCGATCCGGACGCATCGTGGTTCCGTCACGCTTCAGGAGACCGGTGAATTCGACAGGGTGCGTCTGGCGCGCGCCTATCTCAGCGCCATCGCGCTCGGTTTCACCAATCCGCTCACGGTGATCCTGTTTCTGGCCGCGCTGAACGCGTTCTCTACGCAATCCGCAGCAGCGCCGCTGATCGCGGGCGTATTCGTCGGCTCCGCGGTGTGGTGGACTATGCTCAGCACGACGGTGGCAACCGCGCGGTCAAGGCTGACGCCGCGGATGCTGTCGCTGAGCCGGCCACGCCCGATGCCAAGGTGCGCTGGATGCACAGCATGCCCATTGGCCCGATGGGAGCGGCGACGGTGAAGCCAATTCCGATGCCGGAGAAAAGCGCGGCGAGATAATGCGATAAAGGCATGGTTCCGCACGAACAAATGAAATCTGTGCGTGCGTACCGATGAAACGGAATCCTTGCCTCAACCGAAAGGGTGAAAAGCCAAAGGAAACTCAAACACGTTCGTGTGAGTCAGATGTTGTTGTGCTCTCGCGACAACAGTTCCATGACTCGAATTGGAATTACATCGCGCGCCGTTGAACCTAATTGCGCGTGTCGCGACTCAGAACCCGTAAAGTCGCGCCGGATTGTCGACCAGGATCTTCTTGCGCACATCGGCATCCGGTGCCCACACCGGCAACTGATTCAGCAGGCGGCCGTCGTCGATCCGATAGAACGGCGCGATGTCGGAGGCCTTCCGCCCGGGTAACGGAACCGAATCGGGATGAGGCCAGTCGGTTCCCCACACGACGCGGTCCGCGTTCGCCGCGATCAACGCACGCGCGTAGGGCGCCACGTCCTGATAATCAGGTGCGAGCTTCGACGAACGATAGGCGCCGGAGATCTTGACATAAGCCTTGCCGGATTTGACGAGCGTGATCAGGTCGGCAAATCCCGGCTGTTCCAGCCCGAGTGAAGCCTCGGCGCCGCCGAAGTGATCGAACACGGCAGGCACCGGCGAAGCCAGCACCAGATCCTTGATCGCCGATATGATCGGCAGCGTGGCGTAGAGCTGCACGTGCCAGCCGCGCGCCTTCATGCGTTCGACCGCGGCGGTGAAGCGAGCGCGTCCGACATCGGGATTGTTGATGCCGTCGGTCGCAAGATTGATGCGGATGCCGCGGAAGCCGTCCGCCTGCATCGCATCGAGTTGCGCCTCGCTCGTCTTGTCGTCGATCACAGCAACCCCGCGCGCAGTCGCGCCGCGCGCCTTGATGCCGAACGAAGTGGAGGAGTTGTCGGTGCCATAGACGCTCGGCGTCACGATCACGACGCGCTCGATATGGAGTGCCTTGTGCAGGGCGGCCATTTCCTCCGGCGAAGCCGGCCCCGGCGTGTAGACGCGTCCAGCAAAGAACGGAAACTTCTCGACGTCGCCATGAATGTGCGTGTGGCAGTCGCAGGCATGCGCCGGGACGTCGAAGTTGATCGGCGTCGCGGGCTGTGATGCGCGGGCGTAGCTGGCCATGGGGACTCCGGCGGCGAGGGAGCGAATTGTGTTGTGCGCCTAAGCGCTACGGCAGGATATCACTGCCCCGACGGCGTGCGCAGGCCGTGCCATGCATCGCGGACCTGCTGGTAGTGCACCTCGGGCAGGTAGTCCGGCGTGTTCAGGCTCAGGGTCTTGACGTCGAGATGGCCGACCGCGCTGAGCAGCGTGTAGGAGGCGATGACGCGGTCGCGCAGTGCGCTGATCAGGCGGGCCTTGGCCTGGATGAGATCGGCCTGCGAGTTCAGCACATCCACCGTGGTGCGCTGGCCGCCGGCGGCTTCGCGCTGCACGCCCTGCAGCGCGACGGTCGCGGCCTTCACCTCGGACTCCGAGGCCGAGACCGCGATCTTGGCGCCTTCATTGGCAACCCACGCGCTGGTCGCGGCCGTGCGCGCCTGGTTGCGAACCTGGTCGAGCACGAGCCGGCTCTGCGCCGTGATTTCCTTGGCCTGCCGGGTCTGCGCGGCGGCCTGGCCGCCGTCGTAGATCGGCACGGTGACATTGGCGACGACCGAGGCCTGGTCTTCGGCAAAGGTGCCGAGCGTGGGGTCGTTGTTGCGGCTTTTGCTGGCGCTGCCCTGAATGGTGGCGCTCGGCAGCAGTGTGCCCTCGGCGAGGCGGATGTTGGTCGAGGCGACATCGACGTCGAAGCCCGCCGCCATCACCGCCGGGTGCTGGCGGATCGCCATGGTCAGCGCGTCCTCGCGGCTCTTCGGCAGATAGCGATCGACGACTTCAGCGGCCCGAAGCTGCGACGGCGCGTTGCCGATCACCTGCGCGTAGACCGCCTGGCTCACCGCGAGCGCGACTTCCGCGGCGTTGAGATCGGAGAGGCCGCGGTTGAGTCGCGCTTCGGCCTGTGCGCTGTCGGTCGGCGTGACGTCACCGGCATTGAGGCGGCGCTGGGTGACCGAGAGCGTTTCGCGCAGGAACGCGACGTTGGAGCGCTGCGCCTCGACCAGCGACTGGTTGGCCAGCACGTTGGTGTAGGCGGTGACCGCGTCGAGCAGCACGCCCTGGCCGACATTGCGCAGCGCCTCGCGGCCGGACTGCACCTGGAGCTCCGCGGCTCGCACGTTGTTGGCGGTACGGAAGCCGTTGAACAGGGTCTGCGTCACGGTGACGCCAATCACCCACGGCTTCAAATTCGCGGTCTGGATGGTGTTGTCGGGCAGCAGATTGCGAACCGATTGCAGGCCGGCGCTGAGGCTCGCCACGATCTGCGGCCGGTAGCCGGCGAGTGCCTGCGGCACGTTCTCGTCGGTCGCGCGTTGCCGCGCGCGTTCGGCGTTGAGCTGCGGATTGGTCTGGTAGGCCTTGGCGAGCGCCTCGGGCAGGGCTTCCGCCCATGCGGCGGCGGGCAGGGCGCAATAAAGCGCCAGCGCGGTCCATGTCGCAAGCACAGGACCCACGCCCGATCGATGCCGCGTCATCACGCGACCAGCTCTGGCGGCACGCCCAATCATGTAATCCCGCAAAACCCCGGCTGTCCGCCCCCGCCGACGGTGGCCTCTTAGCTGTTTAACCAGCCGAGGTCCCGCAGGCAAACTGCCGCGGGGGAAACCCCCATGTATTCCGTGCTTGTTGCAGGCGCGTCACAGCATTTTTGCGGGAGGACGCCGGAGTCTTACACCAGCCTGACCCACTCGCAGGTATTACCGGTTCTTGTTCACCGGCTTGCGCTTCTCGATGAAGGCGGCCATGCCCTCGGAGCGGTCTTCCAGCGCAAAGGTCGCGTGGAACAGGTTGCGCTCGACGCTCATGCCCTCGGCGAGCGTGGTCTCGAAGGCGCGGTTCACCGCCTCCTTGGCCATCGCGACCGCGGGCCGCGACATCGACGCGATCTTCGCCGCGGCGGCCATGACTTCGTCCATGAGCTTGTCTGCGGGCACAATGCGGCTGACGAGGCCGCTGCGCTCTGCTTCGGCCGCATCCATCATGCGGCCGGTGAGGCAGAGGTCCATCGCCTTGGCCTTGCCGATCGCGCGGGTCAGGCGCTGGGTGCCGCCGATGCCGGGAATGGTGCCGAGCGTGATCTCGGGCTGGCCGAACTTGGCGGTGTCGGCGGCGATGATGAAGTCGCACATCATGGCGAGCTCACAGCCGCCGCCGAGCGCGTAGCCCGCGACCGCGGCGATGGTCGGCTTGCGGCAGCGCGCGACGCGATCGCCGCCGATCGCGGCGAAATCCTCCGAGAACATGTCCATGAAGCCCTTCGGCTGCATCTCCTTGATGTCGGCGCCGGCGGCGAAGGCCTTCTCGCTGCCGGTCACGACGATGCAGCCGATCGCGTCATCGCCCTCGAGATCGTCGACAGCCGCCGCGATCTCGCGGAAGACTCCGAAGGAGAGCGCGTTGAGCATCTTCGGCCGGTTCAGCTTGATGATGCCGACCGCTCCGATGCTTTCGACGATGATGTGTTCGAACGTGCTCATGCTCCACCCACGCTTTTGATTGAGCGGGCAATGTGCCCGCTGGCGCGGTGGGCTTCAAGGGGCCAGCAGCCGCCGGAACGCGGGACGAGCTGCGCGTTCCGGAATCAGGCCAAGAACTAGGGCAAGCAATAGACCGAGAATTAGGCCATGAACATGCGCGCGGCGGAGGCCAGCGTCAGCAGCGTGCCCACGCCGATGAAGATCTTGCCGATCAGCGAACTCTGGTCCCAGGCCGAGCTCTGGCTGCTGGCCATGACCGGGGCGGGCCGCGGCTGCGCGTCGGTTGCGGCAATCACCCCCTTCTGCGCCGGCGGGCTGTCCTGTTGCAGGGCGCGATCGATGTCGTTGAGCTGGTCGGGCGCCACCACCTGGATCCCGGCATCGGGGGCGGCGGTATTATCGGACGCTGCCTGCACATTGTCATTGGCACGGCCCGTCATCGCGGAGGCCGCAGTCGCGGTCGGCGTGTCGGCGGCGGCGAGCTGCGCATTGGCGTTGGCGACGTCCGGCGGCATCTGGCTGGAGGCCGGCACGTCGTTGCTCGCCTTGGCCTCGGTCTTGTCCTTGGACTTCTCGGCGGTTCTGGCCTCGTCGGCCTTGGCCGCGACGTCCTTCCCGTCGGCCTTGTCGTCGGAGGATTTCTGCGCCGTCTTGCTTCCGCTGCGGCGGTGCGCGTAGGAGCGCCGCTGCTTGCCGGATTTGACGACGTCCGCCTGTTTGCTCGCACCGTCCGCTTTGGAGCTCGCGGCCGAGCTCGGTGCGGCCTGCGCGGCGCCTCCGAACAGCACGAATACAGCGGCCGTAAGAAGCAATGCCGCACGCCTGCTGGCTTTCAACATGTTGACGATCTCCCCGATTACGCCATCCCGGGAGCGAACAGAGACCCTGGTGCATGACGACAGCGGGGCAAAAAATGGGAATCTTCGGGCCACACTTGGCGAAAACGGGGCAGTCAGGCTCCAGCGGTCGGCCGCCGGGTGCGGACGACGCCGATCGATGTTATGAGCCGTCGCGGGTTCTTGCGGCCGCTTCGGAAAGCAGGCGACATGCCTTGATCACGAATTCGTGATCGTGCGGGCGTCAGCGTAACAAATTGAACAAGCAGCCGAATTGCAAGGTGAGGGGCGCGCGTGCGCGGACGTGAGGACGAGTGGACCGACCTGATGCGGTCGGCCATGGCAGGCGATGACGCGGCTTATCATCGCCTGTTGAAGGCGGTCACGCCGGTGCTGCGCGCTGCCGCGAGGCGGGGCTTGGCGCGGGCTGGGCAGCCTCCCGACCAGGCCGAGGATATCGTGCAGGAGATTCTGTTGGCGGTGCATCTGAAGCGGCACACCTGGGACAGCGAGGCTCCCTTCGCCCCGTGGCTGTTCGCGATCGGCCGCAACAAGCTGATCGATACGCTCAGGCGGCGGGGCCGGCGGATCTTCGTCGATATCGACGATTTCGCCGAGACGCTGCCGGGCGAGATGCCGGAGGAGACGGCCTCGGCAGCCGAGGTCGCAGCGCAGCTCGGCACGCTGCCGCAGCGCCAGCGCGACGTGTTGCAGTCGATCGCGGTGGAGGCTGCTTCGATCAAGGACACGGCTGCGAAGTTTTCGATGAGCGAAGGTGCGGTGCGGGTCGCGCTGCATCGCGGACTTGCGGCGCTGACCGCCAAACTGCGGGACCACTAGTCATGGATACCGATCAACTCATTCGCAGCCTCGCGGCCGACAACGCCCATCGCGCGCCGCGCGTCGGCGCCATGCTGACCATGGCGTTGCTGGTGGCCGCGCCCCTGTCGATCCTGATCTTCGCGACGTTCCTCGGCGTGCGGCCCGACGTGATGAGCGCGATGCACAATCCGTTCTTCGACATGAAGTTCGCGGTCACGCTGTCGCTCGCGATCCCCGCGATCATCGTCAGCCTGCATCTGTCGCGCCCCGAGGCCTTGATGCGCGGCTGGGGCTGGCTGCTGTTGCTGCCCGTCGGCTTGCTTGCGGTCGCGATCGGCGGCGAGGCGATGATGGCGCCGGCGATGCCGATGACGATGCGGATGATGGGCAAGAACTCCAGAGTGTGCCTGCTTGCGATCCCGGCGATGTCGCTGCCGCTGCTTGCGGGCGCGCTGTTCGGCCTGCGTCACGGCGCGCCGGCTCACCCCGCGCTCGCCGGTGCGCTCGCCGGCCTGGTGTCGGCCGGCCTTGCCGCGACGCTCTACGCCTCGCACTGCACCGACGATTCGCCGCTGTTCGTCGCGACCTGGTACACGCTCGCGACTGCGCTGGTGGCTGCGATAGGCGCGCTGGTGGGGTCGAGAGTCCTACGGTACTAAGACGTTCTGCGTCAAATTGCCGTCGCGCTGGAGATCCGCGCTTTCATCGGGCCGTAGCGTCTGCCGCCACGCGCGTTCAACTTCATTCCATTGTGAACGGCTGATCTGCTCCGCGGCTAGAAACTTACTTCGGTTGGACGACTTCTAATCAGAGCGTCGTTGGACGCTGCTGAAGCGAGGGATATGCCCAACCATGCGAAAACCCAGCGCATTTGAAATGTCGCGGCGGAACCTTTTGGTCGGAACCGCGACGTCGGTCGCAAT
>Ga0102590_1003208_pt1 | contig 16895 bp, 14 predicted proteins | sample AraplaMF_Col_mMF_FD_76859 | JGI IMG/M metagenome (GOLD analysis project Ga0102590, IMG submission 76859) | Arabidopsis root microbial communities from the University of North Carolina, USA - plate scrape MF_Col_mMF | ecosystem: Host-associated > Plants > Roots > Endosphere | place: USA...
CGGCCGAGCTGAACAAGAAATATGCGGGCATCCAGGAAGCTTTCATCGCCATGTTCCCACCGCCGCCGGTCAACGGCCTCGGCACCATCGGCGGCTTCAAGCTGCAGATCGAGGACCGCGCCGGTCTCGGTTATGAGGCGCTGAACGAGGCCACCAAGGCGTTCATGGCGGCGATGCAGAAGGCGCCGGAGATCGCGGGCGTGTTCTCCAGCTTCCAGGTCAATGTGCCCCAGTTGTTCGCCGACATCGACCGCACCAAGGCGCTGCAGCTTGGCGTCCCCGTGACCGAAGTGTTCAACACGCTGCAGATCTATCTCGGCTCCTACTACGTCAACGACTTCAACAAGTTCGGCCGCACCTATTCCGTTTATGTCCAGGCCGATGCGCCGTTCCGCGCGCGTGCGGACGACATTAGGCAATTGAAGGTACGCTCGTCATCCGGCGACATGGTGCCGTTGTCGGCGCTGCTCAAGATCCGCCAGAGCGCGGGACCTGAGCGCGCGATTCGTTACAACGGTTTTCTGTCGTCGGACATCAACGCGGCCGCGGCACCCGGCTTCTCGTCCGGCCAGGCGCAGGAAGCGGCGACCCGGATCGCGGCGGAAGTGCTGCCGCCCGGCTTCGCTTTCGAATGGACCGACCTGACTTATCAGGAGTTCATTGCCGGCAATTCCGGCCTGTGGGTGTTTCCGCTGGCAATCCTGCTGGTGTTCCTCGTTCTGGCGGCGCTCTATGAGAGTCTCACCCTGCCGCTGTCGATCATCATGATCGTGCCGATGGGACTGTTGGCTGCGATGTTCGGCGTCTGGCTCTCGAAGGGCGACAACAACGTCTTTACCCAGATCGGCTTGATCGTGCTCGTTGGCCTCTCCGCCAAGAACGCGATCCTGATTGTCGAATTCGCGCGAGAGCTCGAATTCGCAGGCCGCACGCCGATCCGGGCCGCGATCGAGGCGAGCCGCTTGCGGCTTCGTCCGATCCTGATGACGTCCATGGCCTTCATCATGGGCGTGCTGCCGCTGGTGCTCTCCACCGGCGCGGGTTCGGAGATGCGGCGGGCGATGGGCGTTGCGGTGTTCTCCGGCATGATCGGTGTTACCGTGTTCGGCCTGTTCCTGACGCCGGTGTTCTATGTGCTGCTGCGGACCGTCACCGGCATGAAGCCGCTGGTGCATCATGGCAGCGACATCAGCGCGGCACCGGTTCAAGGCGCCGGGCACTAAAGCAGAGAGATCCCCGACACCAACAAGAGAACGAGCACGGTCTTGCGAAAGACCGTCTCGTTCACCCGGTGAAAGGCGATCACGCCGAGCGCGGATCCCGCGAACAACGCCGGCAGGCTGACTGCGAGATCGACCAAGATTTTTGCCGACAGATTCTGATGTCCGACCAGCAAGGCGATCGCAAACAGTTGCATCGCTGCAATGAACGGCTGCACCAGGCCCCGCTGCTCCCTCTTGGGCATGCCGCGCATGTCGCACCAGATCGTCGGGATAGCACCGGGCATCGCGGTCAGGCCGCCGACGAGCCCTCCTCCGAATCCGATCAGTGCGACCCAATGACGGCCGACGGCCTCGCCGGCAGTCACCAGCGTCGGCCGCAGCAGCATGTAGCCGGCGTAGAACGCAACGACGAGACCAAAGCCCCGCCGGAGCAGATGCGTATCGGTGCTCTGCAACAGCGAGACCGCAATGGGGACGCCGACCAACCCGCCTATGATCAGCAGCAGACTTCCTTCCCAGAGGATATTCCGCCGGAGCGCCCACAGATTGGTCGCCTGCACGCCGATGCTGCACGCCATCATCAGCGGCACGGCCTCGAGCGGCTGAAACACGCGCAGCAGGACTGCGCCGGCCACGGCCGAGAACGCGAAGCCGGAGAGCCCCGAGACGAAGGCGCCGGCGAACACGGCGGCGCTGAGCAGCAGCAATGTCGTGATGTCAGGCATAATCCGCCCTCTGCTCAATCATAGGGAATTGGCGATACCGGCGCGGCCACACTTTCAGCGCAACTCGTCGCCTCGCGCGGAAACGACACCTCCATCGCACGCGCGTGCGACCGCTCCACCATGGCAAGGCCGACCAGTTGAAGGGTGACGAGCGCTGCGGTGAGCGCCATGGCGACAATATTGAGGTTACGCACGCTCGAGGCTGGGACGCAGGGCCGCACGCTCGCGCGTAGCAGATTTGTAGGCATTTGCTGACACTTCCTCGTCATTGCGGACAGAAATGAATTCGTTCAAGGGCGATGTTTCGCTCGGCGAGCGCAGCAGATGGCGGTAGCGCCGCAATACCCGCCGCGCTTCGATTGCACGCTGTTGGTGCAGCGCTGCGACCATGCGATCGATAACGCCGTGGAACATCTCGGACACGTTACGTGATGCTCTCTTCATGACCACCTTCTCTCAACCTCTAAGCGATGATCGATGGAATTGACTTCCGCACGATGTGAGTTGCTTCACACAGGACACGAGCGCGACGAATAAGAAATCGTGCCCGCTTTCGTAGGAGAGAACGCAACAGGTCGCGTCACCCAAACGAATGACGTGCGATAACAATCCGATGAGATGTTGCGGACGCGGCGCTGACGTTTAGGTTTGATTGGCTTGCGTACCGTTGGCCACAAGCTGACCGGCAACGAGGCGCACCGCGTCATCGGCTTCGAGCAGCGCGTAGCCGCTCGCATTGGCATGAACCACATGGCAGCCGGAATCGAGCGTAACCCGAACTTGCTGATCGATGCCTTGAAAACAGCACGCAGGCCTGACCGCCGACGAAATCGCGGTTGCTCACGACGTCATTTCACAGCGAAGGATCGGGGCCGGCATCGTAGATCTAATCGACGAAAGGGGCAGCTTCCGGAGCACGGCCTCGTCCTCCGATCGGAAGATGGGCGCCGGCCGGGAGGATGGAGCCCGGCCGGCAGGCATCGCATTCGAGCCGCCGGGGCTGATGCCGGCTCAGAACGCGACGCGGAGGCCCCCTTTTGCGGTGCCGGTGCGGCTCTGGTCGGACATCATCATGCCCCCCACGGCCCCGAACACGGACAGGTTTCGGCTGGTCCGGTAGTCGAGGCCAAAACCTGCGATGGCACCGACCGCACTGCGGCTGCCCGGCGTGACGAAGGACAGGTTCTGGCCGAGCAGCACCGCGTTGATGCCAGCGTCACCCACGCGCTGGAGCGCGATTGCGCCGCCATGGATGTTGGCCTTCAGCTCGCCGCTTTCGAAGCGCGTGACCCGGGAAAGATCGACCTCGCCGCGTTCCTCCAGATCCTGGAGCGTGCGGCTGCCGACCGACAAGCCTTGCGCTGAACCGGTCTCGCTATAGCCGTCGAACCGGCCGCCGACGTAACGCAGCCGCGCCGTCGGCGTTAACAGATAGCCATTGCCGACGTCGAGCTTGTAGCCATAGGCAAGCTCTGGGCTGATGTACCAGCCGCTGTAATTGGCTGTTGCTGTCTCCATGCCGTCGACCGCGGCGCTGTTGAGCACCAGCCGTCGTGACTTGTTGTCGGCATGACCGCCCTGAAGCGTGAAATCGAACAACTGCGACACCCATTCGAAGCGGCTGTAGGCACCGGCAAAGACATAGTTCGTGTCGACCGACTGCGAGTTGAGAGCGACCGAGAGACCGCCCTGGCCGCCGCCGAGGAAAGCGCCGACCAGCCAGTTCGGCTGCACCTTGCGGTCAACACCCATGGCGCCGCCCCAGGCCATCGACGTCGCGCGCAAAGTCGAGGTGGTCTCGTCCTGGATGCGCTGGCTGCCAAAGCTGTTGGCCCAGACGGTGATCGGCGCCGGATCGGTCCAGAGTCTCCGGGGCGCCTTGGTGAAAGGCCCGGCCTCTGCCGCTTCTGGCGCATAGGCCATCGCCATCATGTTGCCGCCAGCCGCAGCCGAGCTACCGCTCAGGCGCGCCAGAACGAGCGAGGACACGCCCCCGGTGAAATCCATCAGCACGCGGTCAGTCTGCGCCAGCGCGGTCGGATCGAGGGTCGCGAGAGTTGTGCCCGATATCACTGACGGGCCATTGAAACCGCCGCCAGAGAGATTTGCATTGATGGTGCCGCTGAAGTTCTCAAAGATCGGCAGCGCGACGGTCGTCAGGGAGGACACCCTGCTGCTGGGCGCCACCAAGTTCACGTTGACGACATCATTGCCGGAGCCGAAATCCACGACGCCGTTGATCTTCGAGCCCGCAAGCAAGGTCAGCGTATCGGCCGCACTCGTCAGCTTGATCGCCGTCCCGCTGGTTCCGGTGATGGTTCCGGCATTGACGATGTTCGCGGCGCCCGATGATTTGATTCCGACATTGCCGCTGATGATGCCCGTATTGACCACGCTTGCCGTGGCGTTTGTCGCGATGGCGAACGGGCCGCCGGTGATGGTGCCTGCATTGGCGATCACCGCAGCGCCCTGCGCGAAAACACCTTCGATCGTGCCGGCGATGGTGCCACCCGCCATGTTGGTCAGATTGAGCGCGCCTCCGGTCAGGATGCCGTTTTTCGCGACGATGGAGCCGGAGTTGACGACATCCGCTCGCCCGCTGGAGAAGATGCCATTTGCGCCGGCAGTACCGCTGATGGTGCCGGAGTTCTGCAAGGCCACCGCCGTGACGGCCTGGACCACGTTCTCGCCCACCGCACGAAGGGTGCCGGAATTGGTGACATTCGCGGTCAGGGCATCAACGGCGGCGCCGAAGCCCGTCGATTCCACGATGCCGGAATTATTCATCGCGATCAGGTCGGCACTGATGCCGAACTGGCCGGCGGAAATCAGCCCTCCGAATGCGTTTGAGACGGTCGCGCTATTGCCAGCGAAAACGGCCCGACCGCCATTCGAGCCGCCCTTGATCGTGCCGGCATTGGCGATGGCCGCGTCCGTTTTGGCGAACACCGCGGTGGAATTGACGTTCGTACTTTGGATCGTACCGCCGTCATTGTTGACCGTCACGGAACCTGTCGGCGACCGGATCGCATTTGACTCGCCCGAGATCGTGCCGCTGTTGGCCGTCACGTTCACCGTTCCGGCCAGAATCCCGATCCCGCCATCGTTCGCTGACTTGATCAGCCCGGCATTGGCGACAGTCGCGATCACCGCGTTGACGGCGGATCCATTGACGTCGGCTGCCGATACGATTCCATTGCTGGCGTTCGTGATGGTCGCGGTGTTGGCAAGGACGCCATTCGCGCCGCCTTCTATCCTGCCGGAGTTCGAGGACACCACGATCGTATTCGCTGCGATCGCCTGACTTGCCGGCAACAGCCCAAAAATCCCGCCGGCATTGGCGATCGTTACGGTGTCCGTAGAGGAGATGGCGATTGCAGCCCCGGAGATGATGCCCGTATTCGAGGTCACATTGATCGTCGTCGCGTGGATGCCGACGGTGTCCGGACCAACTCCGGCGATTGTGCCGGAATTGCTCACGGTGACGGTCGTTGCCTCGATACCGCTTCCGCCCCCGCCGCCTTCGCTTGCGACCATACCGGCATTGTCGAGAGTAAGGCTTGATGCAAAAATGGCATGGAAGCCCGTGATCGTGGCCTGGCTCAGGTTCGACACGATCAACCCGGTGCCGCCGCGCAGACCGAGCGCACTTGCACCCTCGATGATGCCAGAATTGGTGACGACGTTGCCGTTGCCGCTCAAGATGCCGAAGGCAATCCCATGGACATTGGCGCCGGCCTCGATCCGATAAATGTTGTTGTTGTCGTTGAGGGTGCCATATCCGGTATGGCCACCCTGCTGAGTGTTGACGTCACCGGAGCAAACGATGGTCGCATTGCTGACCGGTGCAGCAGGCGTGCACGCTGCTTCCGCGGACACAGTCATGATCCACGGCGTTATGATGAGTGCAGTTGCGGAGACCCCCAGCATACGGGGGCCGACGGTCATAAGAAGCCTTCGTTTCATTTCATTCCCCAAGCGAAGCCTGCCACGCGACGGGCGTGCAGCCTGTTGCGATCGCCCTCCTTCGATCGGAGGAGGCCGACGCCGCGACCCATGAATCGCTGATCGCCAAGGTAGAAGGAGGCTCATCATCCGACTTGGACGTATGCGACCGGGTTTCGGCTCAAAACGAACCGAGGCCCTTTCAGCCGCTACTGGTGCAGAGTTGCGACACCGCCTGCACGCTTCAGGCGAGGTCCCAACCTGCCTTTTCGATACTCTCAGCCCAGACCGCGGCGCGATAGATCTCCTGTCCGCCAGCGTCCCTGACGCGGATCCAGGCATTGCGGTCGCGCAGATCGTCACGCCACACGAACAGATGCCTGGCCATCTCGTCGGCGACCACGAACGTCGCCTTGGCATGCTCGAAGACCATGCCGCCCGGATCGATCTTCACGACGTTGTCGACCAGCAGATCGAAGAAGAAACGGCGCATTCAATACTCCAACGGACGACGCCGCATGCAACGCATGCCGCGCAGCCAATGACTTCAGGATCAAGCATCCTGTGAAAAATTCCCTGCCCTGAGACCGAACGTCACCCGGCCACATTCGCCGAGACGCGATCACTCCGCCGTGCCGCTCCTGACGTCGCTCGGCGTGGCGCCGTAGGCGCGCCGGAAACATCGATTGAAGTAAGAGAGATCGCCAAAGCCGACGTCATAGGCGATCGAGGAGACCGGACGCTCGACGAATTCCGGCTCCCGTAACATGCGATGGGCGCGCTTCAGTCGTTGCTCGACCAGGAAGGAGGAGAATGTCTTGCCGTCGGCTTCGAACAGGCGCTGGAGATAGCGCGGCGTGACGCCGAGTTCCTGCGCGACACCAACGACTGACAGGTCCGGCCTCCAGCAATTGTTGGCGATCACGAATTTGGCCTTGCGCAGGCGGGCCGCCTTCGCGCCGCGCCGGCCAGCGCTTTCCCTGACGTCGTCGGTTGGACCGAGCACAAGCGCCAGGAGATCGTGCAAATGCCCGGCGCCGAGTTCGCGCAATGCAGGCGTCGCCAGTGCGTGCTCCCGCACCAGGGAGGTGGCGTAGTCGACCAGAACCGCGATCTCGGTCTGCCGATCCCTGATGACGCGCATCACGGCGTCATCGATGTCCATGACGATCGGCGCAAGCACCCGCCGCGGCACGAGTAGCGAAAAGCAGTCTCCTGCCACGAACCTTTCGAAGGTCGTGGCATCCTCGGCGCTGGCCAACACGGCGTCTCCGGGGCCCAGCATCAGGTCTCTTCCTCGGCCCGTGACTCCGACGGCTCCAGAACGATTGAACACCAGCGCAAGACTATCGTCGCCGTCGACGGCCAATTGCCGGGAACGAACGAGCTTGGCGCCGAAGAGCGTGCCAAGCAGCAATTGGGCATCGGGCAGCGAATGCGCAGTCAAGCTTGCCATGATGGACTCGCCATCACGAGTTTCGAGCTCGGCCTTCACTAAGCCGCGACAATAGAAATCGCGCAGCGCTGCGGCGCGCTCACTTTCCGGGATGTCGTTCGAGGAAATCTTGAGAATGGAAACATCATTGTTGCTGCTCACTGCAATCCCTCCAATCGACGAGCAGGCTCGGCCACGCGCTGTTGTTTCCCCGCACTCGTATCCAGTGCCGCGCATTGTCGTGGTGGCGCGCATTGCCCTTTTCCGAGAGACGCCTATACGAAAGTGTCAGATGACAAGCGTCATACGTTTGGAGGACGAATGCCGCCTGGTCTTCACAATGGATTGAGTTGGCACAATCACATCGCGCGCGATGTGAAATGAATCACACGAGCTCGTCTGGATCGCTCGGCAGCGCGAACGGCGCAGCAAAGCCTGCTGCGATTTTCACCAAATCGGCCTGTCTGCGAGCGCCGGTCTTCTCGAACAACCGGCCAAGATGCGTCTTCACCGTAGTCTCGGCAATTCCAAGCTTTGCTGCGATATCGGTAACTCCACCGAGCTCGACGATCGCCATCAGAACGCGCAATTCAGACGGTGTCAGCCTGAACGCCGCAGTCATCGCCCCCGTTGCGAGCTGCGGGGCCATCGAGACTTTTTGCAGGAACAGTGCCATCGCTACCCGGTCGCGTTGCAGGTTGCGTGCGTGCGCCATCGGAACGGCGTGAGCGAGATAGTGCTGATCGCCGCTCGAGGTCATGAGCTCGATCTTGCGGCGATCGGTCAGGCTGGCTCCACCGGCGACGAGATCGAAGAGACCACGGAATATTTTGTCTGCTTGGGTGTTACGGGCCACGACGCGATCCCCTACCATTGCGATCAGATCGCCGTCAGCGAGCATTTGGCGGCAGGCTGCGTTGGCATGAACGATCCGCCCCTCCGGGTCGAACAGGCAGATTGCCGTGCTCAGGCGGTCGAGAACTTCGGCGACCTCGGCCATTGTGTGCGAGCGGGCTCTGATCTGGCGGCCCATGACCCGGGAGCGCTGGATGTGCGGCGCAATCAACCGCATGCGTTCGCGCATCGAATCATCGACGGCTCCGCGCGCCCGGCCCCGCATGACCTGCAAGATCGTCGTGCGCGCGTTCGATCGCTCGAGCGCGACGGTCGCGAGGTCGATCGCCCCCTGCGGTTCCACCCATTCCCGATAGAAGCTCGTGGCCACGAAGTCCGAATAGGGCATCACATCGGCGACGCCGATAGTCTGTTCGACGGCGAGATCGAGGTGCCGATCGAGCAACGGATCTAGCTCGACATACCGGTCCCGGTAAAGTTCGCGGAAACGGGAGTCTGTTCCATAATGCTGGTGGATTTCGATCGAGATCCTGGCTGCGTCCCGCGAGAGAATAGTGACGGCCGAGCCGCCGACGAAACCCGCAACCTGCTCAAGGACGGCGTTTCGCCGTGCGGGATCGACTGCTGCATCGTAGATCTCGCCGACGAGCGAGGAGAACCTGTGCGCCTCGAGAATCGTCATCGGGCGAGCAATGCGGTCTGGAAGCTGACAACGAAGACAGGCCAACCATCCGTCGTCGTCATCGAAAAAACGTCAGGGAAAAATATTGGAATATCGAACATCGTCCTTGCGTAACGTCAACCGCAGGCTGCGGCTTGGACGTTTTCGCCAAAGACTAGGATAAATGCGAACAGCGGGCGTGCTGTGTGCCACGCATCACGCGCCATCTCGCTACTGCCATCGCCTCTTGCTCAAGTCCTGTCTGCAATATCCGAGACGTCGGCTGTTTATTTCCGGTTCTCCTCGCAAAATTTTAGCGCGGCGAGGAAAAGGCATATGCGAGCACCGCGAACCGCCCTAGGCGCGCCGCGGCACGATTGCGATCGGGGTGAAGGTGTAAACCTCCTCGCCATTCTGATTGAACATCGTCCACTTCACCAGCGCGATGCCCTGTGGCTTCGACTTCGACGGCGTGAGGCTCATGACCTCGCCGACCAGGTGTAGCCGGTCATTCGGCCGCACCGGGATGGTCCAGCGCAGCCCGTCGACGCCGGCGCCGATCAGCGGATGCGGGCCGAACGGACGGGTCTGGATCGCGAGGTTCATGGCAATCGCCGCTGTGTGCCAGCCCGAGGCAGCCAGGCCCTTGAACAAGGTTTCCTTGGCAGCCTCGTGGTCCAGATGCATCGGCTGCGGGTCGAACTCGGCGGCAAACCGCTTGATGTCGGCCTCGGTGATTTCGATTTCGGGAGATTTGAAACGCATGCCGACGGTGAGATCGTCGAACCAGGCGACCTGGGCCATGATTTTGCCTCGAAATGGGACGCACCGCCGGGGCGTCGCGCATGGCTAAAAGGGATGGATTGTCACGAGATTAGCGGCTTGGCCGCCCGCACGCCAGCTTCGGTTCCCCACGAAACTCCTTTCCTATTTCGACGAAACACGCGTGAAACAGAGGCCCGGTTAAATGGTTGTCAAAATCATACAGGGACGTGCGTCATGCAATTCATCCTCGACCTGATTTATGAATATGCCTGCTGCCAACACCTCGTCGCCCATCCGCTAGGGGAGGATGAGCTATGATCGAGCTGGTCTCAGCGCTCCTAGCCCTGTGCAGCATTGGCGTCTTCGCGGCGCACGCGCTCGATGCCTATCGTACGACGCACGACTAACCAGCGCCCGCGACCCTAGAACGGCCGCCGGTAAAAGTGCTCCGAATGGGTGGCCGGCGGAAACCGGTTCGCGAGTGCCAGCGCCCCTTTCTCGTCCGTCTCGAGCGCGATCTTCTGCGCCAGCATGACGTCACCCGGCACGAGGAAGCCTGACGGGACGAAGCACCACCCCATCGTTGCGATCCCGGCCTCATCGATTTCGTGGACATTTGCGGCAGTGCCGTAGTGAATGCGATAGCGCTTGCCGCTGTCGCAACCGATGACGTCAAAATGCCGATGCTGCTCGAATTGAGCGCGCTGCTCTGCCGATAGCCAATCAGACAATAGCCGGCGCCCGCGCGCCTCGGGCGTGTTCTCGCCGAAGAAGCGCCGGTAGAGCTCGCGGAGCGCGTGCAGACGCGCTCGCGCGGGCGCGCGAAACCTGAAGACCGCGATCATCGGCCGTTCAGATCAACCGCCGACCAGGCGGGGATAGAACACCGTTTCCTGCGCGGTCGGGTCGAACGATTTGATTCGCGTGACTTCGCCGGGTCCGGTCCGGTACGCGGCGGTGAAGCCCGCGCCGGTCAATTCCCGAAAGCGCTGTTCGGCCTGCGCCAGCGCTTCGGCATTCTCGGGATCAAACTCGTGGCGTGTATCGCCGGTTTGGTCCATCACGATCTGGGTAGCCATGTTGAGTCTCCTCATGCCCAGCCCTGAACTCGATCAAAGCAAACGTCGTGCCGTCAGTTCCCGAAAGCAACAACTTTCTCGGTATGCGCGGTCACGCCTTGCGGAGCGCCCTCAGCGCGCCGCCGCCGACCCACCGCCCCCGTCGATCTGCCGACCCATCAGGGCGATGGCCTTCTGATAGACGCCTGCCGCATTCCAAGCCTGGATGGCGGCGAAATTCGGCTCACCCGGCTGGTAACCGGCTCCCGCACGCCAGCCATTGGCTTTCAGGAAGTTCGCCGTGGAGCTCAGCGCGTTGGCGGCGACATCGAGATTGCCGGTGCCGTAGGCCAGGATGTTCTTGGGCATGAACTGGGTCTGACCGACCTCGCCATGCATGGAGCCGCGGGTTGCCCCCGACAGCGCGCCGCGGTCGACCAGCTTCAGCGCGGCATAGAGCTGCTCGGTGAAGAAATCGGGACGGCGGCAGTCATAGGCCAGCGTCGCGATCGACGAGAGCATGTTCTGGTTGCCACGCTGGCTGCCGAAACCGGTCTCCATGCCCCAGATTGCGATCAATGGCCCCGGCGGCACGCCGTAGCGCTGCTCGATCGAGGCGAACATCGCCGCCTGAGACTGCTTCAGCGACCGGCCGCGCGCCACGATGGTAGTGGCGCCGCGCTTGGCCAGGAACTGCTCGAGAGAGAGCGAAAAACTGTGCTGGCTGCGATCAGCATTGATGGTGGCACTGGCGTAACTGGTCTGCATCAGCGCCGAGATCGCGGTCTGACCGATGCCCTTGCCCTGCGCCTCCGCGCTGAACTCGCGTTTCCAGGTTTCAAAGCCGCCGGGCCCGTTGCCGCATTGCGCGGCATGGGCGGCGGGCATCAGGAACAACAGGAGCGCGGCCGCGCCGATCATCGCCGTCGCAACGGTCTTGCCCTCAGACATTCTGCGTTCCCTTCTCTTCATCGGGCGACCGGCGCGCGCCGCCATGATCCTACGTCAGCCCGGCGCACTCAAGCCAGTGCAATCAATGCAAGCAATGCGCTTGACATCAATCGAAGGCTTACCGCCCGCCGTCGGTCCCGAGCAGGAAATCCACCATGATGCCCTGGTGCTGCCGGTACATGTCGGTGCCGGTTGCGGTGACGCAACCGAGCTTGCGGGCTTCTGCGATGAAAGGCGGAATTTCAGGCTTGGTGATGACGCAGCCGCAATAGGCCGCCGGCGCCAGCCGCGTGACGTCGACCGGCAGCGGATCGCCGTCCACCATCCCCGCGGGTGTGGCATTGGCGATAAAGTCGAAGCCCGCGGGGTCGATCGTGCCGGCCCGCACCGGCACCTTGCCGAGACTATTGAGGCGGTCAATCAGCGCGGCGCGGCGCTCGGACGCGCTGTCGTGAATCGCCAGCTCGCTCACACCAGCCTCGACATGGGCAAGCGCGATCGCCGAGCCTGCCCCACCGGCGCCAACGAGAAGCGCCCGCCTGCCGCGTGGGTCGATCCCCTTCGCCCGCGCCGCGCCCACGAAGCCGAGACCATCGACCATGTCGCCATGCCACGATCCGTCAGCGCGTCGGCGCATCAAGTTGGCGGTGCGCAGGAAGTGCGCGCGATCTGTCGCGCTGGCACAGGCCTGGTAGCAGGCGAATTTGTGCGGGATGGTCACGACTATCCCGTCGAGGTTCTTCAGCCGCGCCGCCACAGAAAGAAAATTGGGCAGATTGGCGGTCGCAACCTGAACCGGCACGAGGATGCCGTCATGGCCGCGTGCCGCGAACTCTGCGGAAACACCAGCGGGCGAACGCACTTGTGCGATGGGATCGCCGACGATGGCGTAGAGCCGTGTCGCACCGGTAGGTGCCGGAATCATATCGCTCATGCCGAAACCGGGGAACAGACTGCCTTCACCTCGGGCCCATAGGTCAATTCCAAACCATCCAGTCCGCCTTCCTTCCGCCATGTGGCGAGCAATCGTAGGAACGCCATTGGTCCGCGCCAATACTGGCTATTGCGCGCGGCGATCGGATCGAAAACGCCCTCATTGTTGTAGTAACCAGGCGTGCATTCTGCGAGATAGGTTTGGCGACCGACCGCGGCCTTGACGACCTCGTCGACCCAGGCGTTCTCGGCAGCGAGCGTCGGCTCCAATGTCCTGGCGCCGCGCTTGCGCGCCTCCGCGATCACATAGGCGATGTGCTGCGACTGCTCGTCGATGATGTGTGGGAAGTTGGCGCTCTGGCCCGCCTGCACCGTCACGATCAAGAAACAGTTCGGAAAGCCGCGGCTGTAGAAGCCGTGCATCGTCTTGACGCCATCGCGCCAGCGGTCGGACAGGCTGATGCCGTCACGGCCATAGACCTCAAACCCCATGCGACGCGCATAGTCGGTTCCGACCTCGAAGCCGCTGGCATAGATCAGGCAGTCGAGCTCGTAGGCTTTGCCGTCGACGATGACCGCATTCTCCGTGATGCGCTCGACGCCCCTGCCCCTGGTGTCGACGAGATGCACGTTGGGCCGATTGAACGTGTCGAGATATTCGTCGTGGAAGCATGGCCGCTTGCAGAACGCCTTGTACCAGGGCTTCAGTGCCGCGGCTGTCGCTTCATGCTTGACCACGGCGTCGACCCGGGCGCGGATCTCCTCCATCTTGCGATAGTCGGCTTGCTCGATCACCTTCAGTGCCTCGTCCATCGACGTCACCGGCTGGGGCTGACGGCGCGGCGCCAATAGGATTTCGCCTAGCAGGCCGGTCCAGCCATCCTGCACCAGATCCTGCTCGAACGGCTCGCCCGAAATCACCGCGGTGAAATTGTCCATCCGCTCGCGTTGCCAACCGGGCTTCAGGCTTTCCGCCCAGGCATAGTCCGTCGGCCGGTCGTCGCGCACGCCGATCGCCGACGGGGTACGCTGAAACACGTAGAGCTCTTTCGCTGACCGGCCGAGGTGCGGCACGCATTGCACGGCGGTGGCGCCCGTGCCGATGATACCGACGCGCTTGTCGGCAAGGCCATCAAGACCGCCCTCCGCGCTGCCGCCGGTGTAGGCGTAGTCCCAGCGGCTGGTATGGAAGCTGTGGCCCTTGAACGTCTCGATGCCGGGAATGCCCGGCAGCTTCGGCCGGCTGAGCGGTCCTCCAGCGAGGATCACGAAGCGCGCGCGGATGCGATCTCCCCGATCGGTTTCGACCAGCCAGCGGCCCTCCTGCTCCTGCCAGGTCATGCGCGAGATGACGGTCTGAAACATCGCGCGTTCGTACAGGCCGAAATGACGGCCGATGCGGCGCGAGTGCTCGTAGATCTCCGGCGCTCGGGCATATTTGCGCACCGGCATGTAGCCGGTCTCTTCCAGCAGCGGCAAATAGATGTAGCTCTCGGTATCGCAGGCAGCGCCCGGATAGCGATTCCAATACCAGGTGCCGCCGAAATCGGCCGCCTTTTCCACGATGCGAAACTCGGTGATGCCGGCCGCGCGCAGACGCGCGCCGCACAGCAGGCCGCCGAAACCGCCGCCGACGATGACGACCTCGGTCTCTTCACTGACGGCCGCACGTGCAAATCCGGCATCGGCCCAGGGATCGTCGAGATAGCGGGCAAAGCCGCCTGACACCTCGACATACTGCGCCTTGCCTTCCGCGCGTAACCGCAGGTCGCGCTCTTCGCGATAGCGCGCACGCAAGGTGTCGATATCGATGCTACGCGCGCCGGCTGCACCGGTCTTGTGTCTTTCCGCTGACATCGGTCTCCTCCACGACCTCCCGCAGTTTCTTCGGCGGCCTGCGCCAGTTAGCCCTGAAAAAGCGGCGCACGCAATCGTGTCGGCTTCTTTTTGCGTGGACGTCGCGCGGCGTTCCGCTACCTTGCACGCAAGCACGAATACGACATGCAACGACATGATTTAAGGGCGAACAGCTTTCGGAGGGGACGATGCAGGGATTGATGATGGATGTGCCGCTCTTGATCAGCGGCTTGATCCAGTATGCGGCCGATTATCACGGCGAAGCGGAGATCGTCGCACGTGAGATCGAAGGCGACATTCATCGCACCACCTATGCCGAGGCGCATCGGCGCATCAAGCGCATGGCGCTGGCGCTCAAGCGGCTCGGCATGACCGAAGGGGACCGCGTCGGCACGCTGGCCTGGAATACGCATCGCCATTTCGAGATGTTCTATGCAGCGCCGGGCATGGGCTATGTGCTGCACACCGTCAATCCGCGGCTATTCCCCGAACAACTCGTCTACATCATCAACCACGCCGAAGACCGCATCCTCTTCGTCGACCGTGCCACGCTGCCGATCGTCGAAGCGATCGCGCCGCAGCTGACGACGGTCGAGGCGTATGTGATCATGTCATCGCGCGAACGCATGCCAGAAACGAAGCTTGCCAACGCGCTTTGCTACGAGGAGCTCCTGGAGAAGGAAAGCGACGCCGGTTTCGCCTGGCCAGAGTTCGACGAAAGATCAGCCTCGACCATCTGCTACACCTCGGGCACGACCGGCAACCCGAAGGGCGTGATCTACTCGCACCGCGCCGCAATCCTCCAAACCATGGTATCCTGCAGCGCCGACTTCATTCCCGGGCATCTCGAGGGGGTGCGTGAGGTGATGATGCCGATGGCACCGCTGTTTCACGGCAATGGCTGGAACATGCCGTTTACCGCGCCCTATACCGGCTCCAAGCTGGTGCTGCCCGGCCGCAATTACGAACCGGACAAGCTCTACGAACTGCTGGAGGGCGAGAAGGTGACGGTGTCAGCCGGCGTACCGAGCTTCTGGTTGATCCTGCTCGACTGGCTCGGCCGCACGGGCAACAAATTTTCAAAACTGCGTGCAACGCTCTCGTCAGGTTCGGCACCGCCGCGCGCGATGATCGAGAGGCTCAAGCGCGACTATGGCGTCGATTACATTCAGGCCTGGGGCATGACGGAAGCGCTGGCCTGCTCGATGCCGGGATTGCGGCCGGGTTCGGAGCATCTCAGCGAAACCGAGATCTTCAACCGGCGCCAGGTCTCGGGCCGCGCCTGCTTCGGCACGACCTTGCGCATCGTCGACGATGGCGACAACGAGCTACCACGCGACGGCAAGACCGTCGGTCACTTGCGGGCCCGCGGCCCCTGGGTCTCCTCCGGCTACATGAAGCTGGAGGAAGGCCTCGATCGCAACGGTTGGCTGATTACCGGCGACATGGCCGTGATCGACCAGCACGGCCACGTCACGCTCACCGACCGCTCCAAGGACGTGATCAAGTCGGGCGGCGAATGGATCTCCTCGATCCAGCTTGAAGACATCGCGCTGTCCCATCCCGACGTGCTGCAGGCCGCCGTGGTCGCGATCGCGCACGAAAAGTGGCAGGAACGCCCTCTCCTTCTCGTTGTTCGCAAGAAAGGCGCGACTGTCGACGGCAAGGCCCTGCTCGACCATATGCGCCCGAAGATCGCGAGCTGGTGGATGCCGGATGCGGTCGAATTCCTCGACGAATTCCCGATGACCGGCACCGGCAAGGTGCTCAAATCGGCCCTACGCGAGCAGTTCAGGGAATATCGCGCCGGATAGGTTGCCCCCTCTCATTGCGCGATGATCTTCATCTTTTGGTAGATTCGTCGGCGATATATCCGAGACATCGCTAACCCCTGACCGAGGACATCATGGCGTTTTCCGGATTGGGCCTGCATCTCGGCAATCTCTCGCGCCTGTCGAACGCGCAGACGCGTTCGATCAGCCCCGAGAATTTTACCGGTGAAAAGGGCAAGGGCGGCATGGCCGTCGACGGGCCCGCGGCGCCGCAGGCGCGCGACCTCGGCCAAGGCTGGAAGTTGTCGCCCTATGTCGTGATCGAGCCCGGAGCGACATTCACGCTCGCGGACATCGAGGGCCAGGGCGCGATCCAGCAGATCTGGATGACGCTGGCGCGCGGACGCCTGCGGCATTCGATCCTGCGCGTGTACTGGGACGATCAGGAGCATCCAAGTGTGGAATGTCCGGCCGGCGATTTCTTCGCCTGCGGATGGGAGGAGTTTGCGCAAGTGTCCTCGCTCGCGGTCTGCGTCAATCCGGGCCGCGCCTTCAACTGCTATTGGGAAATGCCGTTCCGCAAGCGCGCGCGCTTCACCATGGAGAACAGGAGCGAGGAAGCGCTGACGGTCTACTATCAGATCAATTATACGCTGACCGATGTCCCCGAGGACTGCGCGTACTTCCATGCGCAATTCCGCCGCACCAATCCGCT
>Ga0102590_1003210_pt1 | contig 16876 bp, 12 predicted proteins | sample AraplaMF_Col_mMF_FD_76859 | JGI IMG/M metagenome (GOLD analysis project Ga0102590, IMG submission 76859) | Arabidopsis root microbial communities from the University of North Carolina, USA - plate scrape MF_Col_mMF | ecosystem: Host-associated > Plants > Roots > Endosphere | place: USA...
GAACTTCGAGGACGCCGCCCCGCAGGAGGCTCCGGCATCCGGGCACGACGTCACCGGACAGTGGTCGATCCCCGTGGCGAACGGTGATCTTCCGGACGAATCGGGCGAGTTCAGCACGTCCGCCCTAGTCGAGCAGTGGGGCGGCAGTCCGCCGGCGACCCTGCCGGGGGGCGCCGCCGCCCCCTGGGCGACGAGCGCGGCCGGACAGCCGTGGTCGGGGTCGGAGGAGACACCGGGCGGAGCCGCGCAGGCGCCCGTCAAGGCCCCTTCGGAGCCGTCCGGCGGGCCGTACGGGAACGCCGGGCCCTCCGGTGTCCCCGAGGCGCCTGAGGCGGTACAGCAGCCGTCCACGGCCGTCGAGGCGTCCGAGGCCGAACAGGCACCCGAAGCCGATCCGGAACCGGCGGCCGAGGCCGCCGGGGCGGAGGAGCCGGCCCCCGGCCCAGCCGGGGCGCACGACGAACACCCGCTGGCGTCCTACGTCCTGCGGGTCAACGGCGCCGACCGGCCCGTGACCGACGCGTGGATCGGCGAGTCACTGCTGTACGTGCTGCGCGAGCGGCTCGGCCTCGCGGGTGCCAAGGACGGCTGCTCGCAGGGCGAGTGCGGCGCCTGCAACGTCCAGGTCGACGGACGGCTCGTCGCCTCCTGCCTGGTGCCCGCCGTGACGGCGGCGGGCAGCGAGGTGCGCACGGTGGAGGGCCTCGCCGCCGACGGACAGCCCTCGGACGTGCAACGGGCGCTCGCCCGGTGCGGCGCCGTGCAGTGCGGTTTCTGCGTCCCCGGGATGGCGATGACCGTGCACGACCTCCTGGAGGGCAACCCGGCGCCCACCGAGATGGAGACGCGCCAGGCCCTGTGCGGCAACCTGTGCCGCTGCTCCGCCTACCGAGGCGTGGTGGAGGCCGTCAAGGAGGTCGTCGCCGAACGCGGGGCCCACGCGCAGGCCGAGTCCGCAACCGACGGCCAGGAGCCGCGCATCCCGCACCAGGCCGGTCCGGGCGCAGGCGGTGTGCACCCCTCCGCGTTCGACGGCGCCGACCCCGACCATCACCCGTACGGCCAGGACGGAGGCCAGGCGTGAGCAACGAAGCCGCCACCGCGACCACCGCGGCGGCCGCACCGGCCCCCGAGCCGCTGCCGCACGGCCTGGGCGCCTCCCTGCCGTCCACCGACGCCGGGGCGAAGACCGAGGGCACCTTCCCGTACGCGGCCGATCTGTGGGCCGAGGGCCTGCTGTGGGCCGCCGTGCTGCGCTCGCCGCATCCGCACGCGCGCATCCTGTCCATCGACACCAGCCACGCGCGCGAGATGCAGGGCGTGCGGGCCGTCGTCACCCACGAGGACATTCCCGGCGAGGCCGTCCACGGACGGGGCACGGCCGACCGGCCGGTGTTCGCCTCCGAGGTCGTACGTCACCACGGGGAGGCCATCGCGGCGGTCGCCGCAGACCACCCCGACACCGCGCGCATGGCCGCCGCCGCCGTCATCGTCGAGTACGAGGTGCTCGAGCCGGTGACCGATCCCGAACAGGCCTTCGACTCCGAGCCGCTGCACCCCGACGGCAACCTGATCCGCCACATCCCTTTGCGCCACGGCGACCCCGACGCGCTCGGCGAGGTCGTCGTCGAGGGCCTGTACCGCATCGGCCGCCAGGACCCCGCCCCGATCGGTGCGGAGGCGGGTCTGGCCGTGCCCCGGCCCGACGGCGGGGTCGAGCTGTACATCGCCTCCACCGACCCGCACACCGACCGCGACCGCGCGGCCGCGGTCTACGGCCTCGAGCCCGAGCGGGTGAAGGTCGTCGTCACCGGCGTGCCCGGCGCCAGCGCGGACCGCGAGGACCAGGGCTTCCAACTGCCGCTCGGACTGCTCGCCCTGAAGACGGGGTGCCCGGTCAAGCTGACCGCGACGCGCGAGGAATCCTTCCTGGGGCACGTCCACCGCCACCCCACCCTTCTGCGCTACCGCCACCACGCGGACGCCGAGGGCAATCTGGTCAAGGTCGAGGCGCAGATCCTGCTGGACGCCGGCGCCTACGCGGACACGTCCTCGGAAGCGCTCGCCGCGGCGGTCTCCTTCGCCTGCGGCCCCTACGTCGTGCCGAACGCCTTCATCGAGGGCTGGGCCGTGCGCACCAACAACCCGCCGTCGGGCCATGTGCGCGGCGAGGGCGCGATGCAGGTGTGCGCCGCCTACGAGGCCCAGATGGACAAGCTGGCCAAGAAGCTCGGCCTCGACCCGGCCGAACTGCGGTTGCGCAACGTCATGGCCACGGGCGACATCCTGCCCACCGGCCAGACCGTGACCTGTCCGGCACCCGTCGCCGAGCTGCTCGAGGCGGTCAGGGACCACCCGCTGCCCGCGCTCCCCAAGGACACCCCCGAGGACGAGTGGCTGCTGCCCGGCGGCCCCGAGGGCGCGGGCGAACCCGGTGCCGTGCGGCGCGGCGTCGGCTACGGCATCGGCATGGTGCACATGCTCGGCGCGGAGGGCGCGGACGAGGTCTCCACGGCCACGGTGAAGGTGCAGGACGGGGTGGCGACGGTGCTGTGCGCCGCCGTCGAGACCGGCCAGGGCTTCACCACGCTGGCCCGGCAGATCGTCCAGGAGACGCTCGGTATCGACGAGGTGCACGTGGCACCGGTCGACACGGACCAGCCGTCGGCAGGCGCCGGCTGCCGGGGCCGCCACACCTGGGTGTCCGGCGGCGCCGTGGAGCGTGCCGCCAAGATGGTCCGCACCCAGCTGCTGCAGCCCCTGGCGCACAAGTTCGGCATGTCGACCGAACTGCTCCAGATCACCGACGGCAAGATCACCTCGTACGACGGGGTGCTGTCGACCACCGTCACGGAGGCGATGGACGGCAAGGAGCTGTGGGCCACGGCGCAGTGCCGCCCGCATCCGACGGAGCCGCTGAACGAGACCGGCCAGGGCGACGCCTTCGTGGGGCTCGCGTTCTGCGCGATCCGTGCCGTGGTGGACGTGGACATCGAGATCGGCTCGGTGCGGGTCGTGGAACTGGCCCTCGCCCAGGACGTCGGCCGGGTGCTGAACCCCGCGCAGCTCGCCGCGCGCGTGGAGGCGGGCGTCACCCAGGGTGTGGGCATCGCGCTCACCGAGAACCTGCGCACGGCCCGCGGACTGGTCCGCCACCCCGACCTGACGGGCTACTCTCTGCCGACGGCGCTGGACGCGCCCGACATCCGGATCGTCAAGCTCGTCGAGGAACGGGACGTGGTCGCGCCCTTCGGTGCGAAGTCGGTCAGCGCGGTGCCGGTGGTCACCTCCCCGGCAGCCATCGCGTCCGCGGTGCGGGCGGCGACCGGCCGCCCGGTCAACCGCCTGCCGATCCGGCCGCAGGCTGCCGTGGTGACGGGGCAGTGAGCACCGGAGAGGGCGCGGACGACCCGGGCCCCGCTACCCCGTCGTCGGACCAGGAGCAGCGCTACGAGCCCGCGCCCGCGATCGGGAAGCTCCTGGGCTGGGTCCTCCTCTTCGTGCTGGCCGCGATCGTCGTCGTGCTGGGCGGCGTGTACTTCACCTGACGGATCGCGGCCGGGCCGGTGGACGGTCCTCGGTGTGGTTCTTGTCACGAGTCCGTGGTGAACGGCGTGGACGCGCCGCAAATCCGGCGGCGTTGTCAGTGCGGCGGCGTATGGTTTTCGGCGTCGGGGGAGAGGCGCTCCAAGAAGATCGACCACGCGAGCGCTCCGGGAACGAAGTACGCGGGGGAACCATGGACTTGAGCGACGTCGGCAGCGTGATCACGCTGGCCGGGACGGACCTCGATCCGTACATCACGCACGCGGGGACGCGACGTCTGCTGACGGGGGCGGGAGTGCCTTCCGGCAGCTCCCTGCTGGGGTTCGGGCCGCTGTGCGAGCGGCCCGCGCTGCGGCGGGTGGCCGAGCTGGTGGACGACGCGGAGAAGCTCGCCGAGGAGCTGCGCGACCAGCTGGTCATAGGGGCGCTGCGCACCGTCGACCGCGACCTGGAGTCCCTCGTGCTGAACGGCGCCACGGGCGAGGTCTCCACGACATACGTCCACCCGCGCCATCCCGGCCTGATGGGCCTGTCGCCGCTCGCCCCCTCGCTGGAGGTGCTGCTGCGGTTCGCCGCGGTCACCGACGAACTGGTCACCTCCCGGGGCCGGTTCGCCTCGCACGGGTACGGAGCCAAGGCGGTGGCGCAGGCCTCCGAGCGGCTGGCGTCGGTGTTCGCCGAGGATGCGGGGGACGACCCCGCGCCGTACTGGCGGATGGCCGCGCTGATCCGTCCACTGGCCCGGATCGCCCGCCCCGGTACGGGACTTGCGCTCGACCTGCCCTCGCGGCTGCTGGACGAGGAGTTCGGCTCCGCCTCGATCGTGCGTTTCGAGGACGTCGACTTCCCCGGAAAGCTCACGCACGAGCCGACCCGCCGCTTCCTGCGTGAGGTGGGCCTGCCGGAGAACGGCTACTGGTACGAACTCGACACGGACGTGCCGCTGCCGACCCTGGCCGAGTACTACGCGGACGAGGACCGCGGCCCCGCGGACGAACTCCCGCCCGAGGCCGACCGGTTGATACGTCTCGGTTATCTCCTGGAGGACACGAGCCTGGTGCTGGACGGCTCCACCGGAGCGGTGCTGTGCTGGAGCGAGCCCGACGCCACGCTGCGCCCGCTCAACGCGGACATCTCGACCCTGGCCTTCACGGTCTGGCTGGTGCACCGTGAGAAGGCGCTGGACGCGGAGCACGATCTGACGGACGCCTACGAGCAGCTGGCCGCGACGATGGCCGAGACCCTCGCCGCGGTCGACCCGATCGCCTGCGACCCGACCCCGAGGACGCCGCAGGACGACGGCTGGCGCTACTGGCCCGAGGCCTTCGAGGACCAGGCGGGCGGCGGACTGTACGCCTAGGGTCCGTCGTTCGGACCGAACCGGCGCCGGGGCGCGGTCGCTCGGCCGACCCGAGCCGGACGACGGCTCGGACCCCGGTGCGACCGCGTCGGCATGAGTCGCCCGCCCCCGCAGCAGGCGGTGCGGGGGCGAGGACGTCGCCCGGTCAGATGGTGGTCAGGGCACACTGTCCGCGGTCGGCCGTCGCCGGGCCGGCGGCGGAGGGCCGGATCTCGAAGTCGAACATCGCGGTGGGGACGTACAGCGAGCAGCACGCGTTGGGGACGTCGACGATGCCGCTGATGCGTCCCTCGACGGGCGCGGAGCCGAGCAGCAGGTACGCCTGCTCCCCGCTGTAGCCGAACCGCTTGAAGTACTCGACCGCGTTGAGACAGGCGCGGCGGTAGGCCAGCGTCGCGTCCAGGTAGTAGTTCGTGCCGGTGTCGTGGTCGACGGAGATTCCGATGAAGGTGAGGAACTCCGTGTACCGCGGCTCGACGTTACCCGGGATGAACACCGGGTTGGTCGAGATGCCGTACTTCTCCATGCCGCCCTTGATCAGGTCGACGTGGAAGTCGATGAAGCCGCCCATCTCGATGGCGCCGCAGAAGGTGATCTCTCCGTCCCCCTGACTGAAGTGCAGATCGCCTCCCGAGAGCTTGGCGTCCTTGACGTGCACGGGGAAGAACACCCGCGAACCGCGCGTGAAGTTCTTGATGTCCTGGTTGCCGCCGTTCTCACGGGCCGGAACCGTACGGGCGCCCTCCGCGGCGATGCGCGCGGCGAGGTCGCCGGTGGCCGTGCCGGCGAGCGCGTTGGTGCCTTCCGGCGGCAGCGCGAGGGGCGGGACCCGGTTCGGGTCGGCGTCGATCAGCGCCTTCTCACGTGTGTTCCATCGGGCGAGCATCTCGGACGACGGCGCCGTTCCGAACAGCCCGGGGTGGGTGATCCCGGTGAAGCGGATACCGGGCAGATGACGGGACGTGGCCTGCTGCCCGTGGAAGTCCCAGATCGCCTTGTAGGCGTCCGGGTAGTAGTCGGTCAGGAAGCCGCCACCGTTGGCCTTGGCGAAGATGCCGGTGTAGCCCCAGTTCTGGCCCGCCGCATCCCCGGTCTGCTGCGGCACGGGGCCGAGGTCGAGGATGTCGACGACGAGCAGGTCGCCGGGTTCGGCGCCCTCCACGCCGATCGGGCCGCTGAGCATGTGAGGGATGGTCAGGTCGATGTCGCGCACATCGTCTGCGGTGTCGTTGTTGCCGATCTGGCAGTCGGTCCAGTCGCGGCACTCCATGCGGAACTCCGCTCCCGGCTTCACCATGGCGACGTTGGGGATGTCCGGGTGCCACCTGTTGTGTCCGGGCACGTCCTGGTCACGCATCGACTTGCTCTGGTCCACACTGAATACGACTTCGGGCATGACAGCCTCTCATTTCAGATCAGGTCAGGACGGTGTGCCCGTACCTCCGGTCGATCCGGCCGGAACCGGTTGCCGTGATTTCCTGGTGAGCGGCCACAGCGCCGCGAACACGACGATGCCGAAGGCCCCGAGGGCGATGGCGATCTCCGTGGTGTGCTTCCAGTAACCGGAAAGCAGCAGCGCCGCGGGAATGACTCCGGTGACCCAGCCCTCGATCGCCGTCACCCAGCCGACATAGTCGGACAGCGGAACTTTCCTGAGCCCGAGCAGCAGGAAGAACAGGAACCAGAGGAAGGCCCAGTAGAGCCAGATGACTCCGAACGGATAGTCCTTGAGCAGGTGGAAATTGGCGAACGAATACCCGAGGGCGACGATCGCGACGAAGAGGGAGTAGTAGCCGACGCAGATGTTGTCGATGTCCGCGAGCAGGACGATGCCCACGTAAAGGTATGTGAATCCGAACAGGTAGATCCCGGACGCCGCCAGGATCTTCATCTGGTCGTCGCGGGCCGTGAAGATGAGATAGGTCGGTGTCAGTACCTGCAATGCCCCCACGAAGAGGTTGAAGACCGCCGCGGACTTGGGGTCGACCCTCCCGAGCAGCAACAGCCCGTTCATGAACAGCACCGCGCCGACAAAGAGCAGCCCCACGTTGCTCACGGGGACGCACCTCCTCGGTCCGCGCGGGGCGGGATCGCCCGCAACCCGCCCTCAGGGTCGCGGCAACCGCGACAACGCGGGGTGCGGACGCCGGACCGGCGCTCGGCCCGGCGGCACTTCGGACACGACTTCCGGAGCCTCGCGGGACTGCTCCTGCCGGTCGTGCAGGGCGGCGACCGCGTGCGGGGTCGTCGCGAGACCGGGCGAGGAGAACACACGCCGTGCGGTGCCCGAGCACGCAGGGCAGCCGTGAACAGGGGGCGCAGTCCCGATCGCCATTTTCACGTCGAAGGGCCCGCAACGGCTGCAAAGATATTCGTAGGTTGCCATCACCACTCCGCATGTCGGCGGACGCCGGTCAACCCGAGGGCGTGGCCGGCATTCACCCGCGCCCACATCCCAGTGTCGCTCTCTTTTCAAGTGGACGACTCGCTTATCCATGCGTCAAGTGGAGGGCGCAAGGGCCACTTGGGGGCATTGCGACGACGGATCGGAACCGGCCGGAAATAAAGATCACCGGTGCGGGCCGGTTCGGTTGCCGTCCGCGGGGAAAGGTCACCGGGGATCTTCGCCGTGATCGTCTTCCCTTGACCGGGTGCCGGGGTCGGGTCGGCCACCCCTATGGCGTCGAGCGCGGATTACGGGTTCGGGTCTGCTGTGAGTGGACTCACGCCGAATTCGCTGGACGGTTTCGATCCGGACCCTTAAGTTCCGTAAACAGGTCATTTTTTTCTTATGCGGAGGCACCGGCGCCGCGCATGCCGTCGTGCGAGAAAAGGCGAACGCCGGAAGGGCGGATCAGTGAGCAATATGGACGCCGTATGGGTACGTGGCGTGAACGGCATTCAATTGCATCACGTGACCGACCTCCAGGACGCCGGCAGGTTTCTCGGCAACGCGGCGATGGCCCTGCGGGCCGCGCACGTGAGGACCGGCGCCGAGCGGTACTCGGGCCTGGCCGCCGAGCTGAAGAGCCTGGTGGAGCGAGTGCGCGAGCTGGAGGACGAGGCGAGGTCGACCATGCACGACCTGCACGCCACCGACCCCGAGCGCTTCGCCCGCTGCCGGGACGGTCACGAACCGTGGCCCGGCGAGATCCCGGCCGGGTTCATCCCGCGCCACACCTGCAAGGACGAGTGCCTCTACCACGACCGCGGCGTCGTCGAGGCCCTGATGCAGTGCACCTGCGGCCGCCCGCCGTGCCAGGCATGCGAGATCGGCGGCAAGCTCTGAGAAACCGGAGCGCGGGGCGGCACCCTTCCCAGGGAGCCGCCTCTTCGTCTTTCCGGGTCGGGTCGGCCCGGCGGCAGGGTGCCGTCGCTCACTCGCCGTGGCGTCCGGGCGCCGACAGGACAGGGATCCCCACCGAGTTGATCGTCGCTCAAGAACGACAGCTCACGACAGGTCAATTTGGGGCAGGACTTCTTCGCGAACCCGCTCGGCTCGGTCAACGGCGCACCCGATACCGCAGGTGAAGCACCCGGTTGCCCTGAATCACCACGTCAGGATCCTCCAACAGGTGCTGCGCGTGGACCGACCCGAAGTAGCGCTTGCCGGACCCGAACACGACGGGTACGACGTCCATGCGCACCTCGTCGATCAGGCCGGCGGCAAGCACCTGGCCACCGACGTCGCCGGCGGCGACCTCGACGATGCGGTCACCCGCAAGCTCCTGCGCCTTGGCCACGGCTGTCCCGACGCCGTCGACGAAGTGAAACGGCGCCTCGGGGTCCCAGCCCTCGGGCTCCGGCCGGTGCGTCACGACGACCACGTGGTCGATCCCGCCCGGCGGCTTCCCGTTCCAGCCGTCCGTCAGGTCGAAGACGTGGCGGCCGACGATCGTGACTCCGATCTGGTCCCAGTACGGCCGGGTGTAGTCGTAGGACGTCTGCGACACCTTCAGCTCGCCGCTCTCGTCCAACGGGACGTCACCGCTGGACAGCCAGTCGAACAGCGGACCGGGCTGGTCATTCTCGTCCGCGACGAAGCCGTCCACCGACACCGAGCTGTACATGACCACCTTGCCCACGGGGCTCTCCTCTGCTTCGGGGTCACTGCGAACGGTGACACAAGATCGGGCCTCCGGTGAGACGGGAACTGGGACGGACGACCACAAGGGCGGTACCCGCGTGGGGTACCGCCCTTTTTTTGCCCGGTCAGGCAGTCAGAGGCCGTGGCGGGGATCGAACCCGCGTAACTCGCTTTGCAGGCGAGTCCCTGAACCACTCGGGCACACGGCCGTGCTCCTGGTCGTGGAACCCATGTGACTTCCCGCGGTGGAGCCCGCCCCGTGCGGGCGGGTCCCTGAACCACTCGGGTTCACGGCCAGGATCAGGTGCGGCACGGCTCACTCGTTCCGACCTGACGCATTGACCGTACGGTCGGGCGAAATGCGGGCTCAAGGGAATCGCCGGCGCTGCAACGGGACTGCCATACGCCGTTCACGAACGGCGGGTCGTACGACCAAGGTCGCACTCCGGCACCGCCTCCGGACAGGGGCCGAACCCGGCCGAGCCCCTTACCCTGACCTGCATGGCAGCCCTCGATCCTCGCGACGCCGACGTCACCGACGTGGCCCGGTCCGGTTCCCCGGACGACACCGTCGGCGTGCTGAGCCGTCCCTACCGCGCGCTGAGCATCGGCATCGTCTCCGTCGTGCTGCTCATCGCCTTCGAGGCGACGGCCGTCGGCACGGCGATGCCGGTCGCGGCGCGGGAACTGGACGGGCTGTCGCTGTACGCGTTCGCCTTCTCGGGGTATTTCACGACGAGCCTTTTCGGCATGGTGCTCGCGGGCCAGTGGTCGGACCGTGGCGGCCCGCTCGGTTCGCTGGCCTGCGGCATCGGCGCCTTCGCCGCGGGGCTGCTGCTGGCGGGCACGGCAGGGTCGATGTGGCAGTTCATTCTGGGCCGGGCCGTCCAGGGCCTCGGCGGCGGACTCGTGATCGTCGCCCTCTACGTGGTCGTGGGCCGCGCCTACCCGGAGCGGCTGCGGCCGGCCATCATGGCCGCGTTCGCGGCGGGCTGGGTGGTCCCGTCCGTGGTGGGCCCGCTGGCCTCGGGCGCGGTGACGGAACAGCTCGGCTGGCGCTGGGTCTTCCTCGGCATCCCGGTACTCGTGGTGTTCCCGCTGGCGCTCGCACTGCCCAGCATCCGGCGCTCGGCGGACGGTCCCGCCGAGCCGGCCGACGCGGCCCCCTTCGACGTCCGCCGCCTCCGCCTGGCCTTCGGCATCTCACTGGGCGCGGGACTCCTCCAGTACGCGGCCCAGGACCTGAGCCCGCTGTCCCTTCTGCCCGGTGCCGTGGGCGCCGCACTGCTGGTCCCGGCGGTTCTCGGACTGCTGCCCCGCGGCACCTACCGCGCGGCCCGCGGGCTGCCGTCCGTGGTGCTGCTGCGCGGAGTCGCGGCCGGTGCCTTCATCACGGCGGAGAGCTTCGTCCCGCTCATGCTCGTCACGCAGCGGGGACTGTCCCCGACCCTGGCCGGGTTCTCCCTCGCGGCGGGCGGTGGCACCTGGGCGCTGGGGTCCTACGTCCAGTCGAGACCACGTCTGGAGCCTCACCGGGAGCGCCTGATGACGCTCGGCATGGTCGTCGTCGCCGCCGCGATCGTCGCGGCGCCGAGTGTGCTGATCCATTCGGTCCCCGTCTGGACCGTCGCCGTCGCCTGGGGATTCGGCTGCTTCGGCATGGGGCTGGTCATCTCCTCGACCAGCGTCCTGCTGCTTCAGCTGTCCGCCCCCGAGGAGGCCGGGGCGAACTCGGCCGCCCTGCAGATCTCCGACGGCCTCTCCAACGTCATCCTGCTCTCCGCGGTCGGCGCCGCGTTCGCCGCGCTGGGCGGCGGTTCGATCGCCCCCTCCGCGACGGAGGCGAGCGCCGCCGGTTCCCACCCGGCCGCCTTCGCCGCGGTGTTCCTGCCGATGACGGCGGTAGCGCTGGTGGGCGCGTGGGTGACGACCCGGCTGCGGGCGCGGTGACCCCCGCGCGGCCGAAACCCCGTGGTCCCGATGATCTGTGACACCTGTCGCACCCGGGCCGCAAGCGGCGGCGTCGCCCCGAGTGGCGGGTGGGTCCACCGGTAGGGTGGCCCGGTTGTCATACACAGCCGAGCCCGGCCCGACCGTCGACGACCCCCGCTGGTCCGACACGCCGGACGCGGCCCCTTCGAGCGCCGACCGAACCGGAGACCGTGACTACCACCGCCGCCAGCTCCCACTCCTCCCCTTCGCACCACCTCTCTCCCGCCTTCCCCGGCCGCGCTCCCTGGGGCACGGCCGGCAAGCTGCGCGCCTGGCAGCAGGGAGCGATGGACACGTACATCCAGGAGCAGCCGCGTGACTTCCTCGCCGTCGCCACGCCGGGCGCCGGCAAGACGACCTTCGCGCTGACGCTCGCGTCCTGGCTGCTGCACCACCACGTCGTGCAGCAGGTGACCGTCGTCGCCCCGACCGAACACCTGAAGAAGCAGTGGGCGGAGGCCGCGGCGCGCGTCGGCATCAAGCTCGACCCCGAGTACAGCGCCGGACCCCTCAGCCGGGAGTACCACGGCGTCGCCGTCACCTACGCGGGTGTCGGGGTCCGGCCCATGCTGCACCGCAACCGTGTGGAGCAGCGCAAGACCCTCGTCATCCTCGACGAGATCCACCACGCGGGAGACTCCAAGTCCTGGGGCGAGGCCTGCCTGGAGGCGTTCGAGCCGGCCACCCGCCGGCTCGCCCTGACCGGTACGCCGTTCCGCTCCGACACCAACCCCATTCCGTTCGTGGCGTACGAGGAGGGGACCGACGGGATCCGCCGGTCGGCCGCCGACTACACCTACGGATACGGGTCCGCCCTCGCCGACGGCGTCGTGCGCCCGGTCATCTTCCTCTCCTACAGCGGCAACATGCGCTGGCGCACCAAGGCGGGCGACGAGATCGCCGCCCGGCTGGGCGAGCCCATGACCAAGGACGCCGTCAGCCAGGCCTGGCGGACCGCCCTCGACCCGCGCGGCGAGTGGATGTCCAGCGTGCTGCGCGCCGCCGACCAGCGTCTGACCGAGGTCCGCAAGGCCATCCCGGACGCCGGTGCCCTCGTCATCGCCTCCGACCAGGAGTCGGCCCGTGCGTACGCGAAGCTCATCCGCGACATCACCGGGCACCGGGCGACCCTCGTCCTGTCCGACGACGCGGGCGCCTCCGACCGCATCGACGAGTTCAGCCACGGCGACGACCGCTGGATGGTCGCGGTGCGCATGGTGTCCGAGGGCGTCGACGTGCCCCGGCTCGCGGTCGGGGTGTACGCGACCACCATCTCCACCCCGCTCTTCTTCGCCCAGGCCGTCGGCCGTTTTGTGCGGTCCCGGCGTCGCGGCGAGACCGCCTCGGTGTTCCTGCCCACCGTCCCGGACCTGCTCACCTTCGCCAACGAGATGGAGGTCGAGCGCGACCACGTCCTCGACAAGCCGAAGAAGGCCGGTGAGGACGAGGACCCGTACGCCGAGTCCGAGAAGGAGATGGACGAGGCCAACCGGGAGCAGGACGAGGACACCGGTGAGCAGGACATGCTGCCGTTCGAGGCGCTGGAGTCCGACGCCGTCTTCGACCGGGTCATGTACAACGGCGCCGAGTTCGGCATGCAGGCACATCCCGGCAGCGAGGAGGAACAGGACTACCTCGGTATTCCGGGCCTTCTCGAGCCCGACCAGGTGCAGTTGCTGCTGCAGAAGCGGCAGGCACGGCAGATCGCGCACAGCCGCAAGAAGCCGGACACGGAGGCCGACCTGCTGGAACTGCCCGCCGAGCGGCGGCCCGTCGTCACCCACAAGGAACTGCTGGAACTGCGTAAACAGCTCAACACGATGGTCGGCGCGTACGTGCACCAGAGCGGCAAGCCGCACGGGGTGATCCACACCGAACTGCGCCGGGTGTGCGGAGGCCCGCCGAGCGCCGAGTGCACCGCCGGTCAGCTGCGCCAGCGCATCGCGAAGGTCCAGGAGTGGGCCACGCGCATGAAGTGAGCGCGGACACCGCCCCGATGGGCGGGCGGTGTCCGGTGAGCGGTGCGTATCGCCGCAAAACGAGGCGAGTGACTCCCCACCCCTGACCGGATTCTGGACGGAGCCTTCCGCTGAGCGGACCGGCTCGCTAATGTCCCGCTACGCACACGCCCCGTGGCAGCTCCGCCGCGGAGCGCAGCCGTGAAGCGACTGGGCCCGGGATCCGCCGGGCCGCCGGCCGATCGGCGGCCTCTGGAGCGACGTCGACGGGACTCGGCGCCGCATCCGCCGCGACCGGGCCGCCGTCTCACCACTAAGGAGTGGGCGTCGTGACCGCGGAGACCTCCCAGACGCTCGATCGGGGCCTCAGGGTCCTCAAGCTGCTCGCCGACACGGACCACGGGCTGACCGTCACCGAACTGTCCACCAAACTGGGCGTCAACCGGACCGTGGTGTACCGGTTGTTGGCCACGCTGGAGCAGCACTGCCTGGTCCGCCGTGATCTGGGCGGCCGCGCCCGGGTCGGGCTCGGTGTGCTGGGACTCGGTCGTCAGGTGCATCCGCTGGTACGGGAGGCCGCGCTGCCCGCGCTGCGCGCGCTTGCCGAGGACATAGGGGCCACCGCGCACCTCACTCTGGTCGACGGGTCCGAGGCCCTGGCCGTCGCCGTGGTCGAACCGACGTGGACCGACTACCACGTGGCGTACCGGGCCGGTTTCCGCCATGCGCTCGACCGGGGCGCCGCCGGCCGGGCGATACTCGCCGCTCGTCGACAGCCGGTCGCCGACCCCGGATACACGCTCACCCACGGGGAGTTGGAGGCCGGCGCGAGCGGTGCGGCGGCGCCGCTGCTCGGGGTGAGCGGTATAGAGGGCAGCGTCGGGGTCGTGATGCTCTCGGACGCGGTGCCCGACCGGGTGGGGCTACGGGTGGTGGACGCCGCCCGGGAGGTGGCCGAGGCGCTGCGCTGAGCGCCACGGCCGCCCTCAGAGTCCTTCGCCGGTGTCCGCCGCCGTCCTCAACTGCAGCCACAGCACCAGCCGTTCGTCGGGATCGTCCAGGTCGACCCCGACGTGCCGCCGCACCTGCCGCAGCCGGTAGCGGCAGGTGTTGGGGTGCACCGCGAGCCGCTCCGCCGCGCCCGCCATGTCGCATCCGGCCTCGAACCACGCCAGCAGGGTGCGCGCGTACTCGGTGCCGTGCCCGGCGTCGTACGCCCGCACCTTCTCCCCGGCCCCCGTGCGCAGATCCCGTTGTCCGGCCATCACCTCGGCGAGCCGCAGCAGGGTGATCCGGGACCGCACCCTGGTCACCGACGCCACCGGCAGCCGGGGTCCGAGCACCCGCAGCACGACATCCGCGTCCCGGCGTGAGGCGACCGCACCGGCGGCCGAGGGCACGACGTCACCGAGTGAGGCCCGCACCGGTACCCGCAGTGCCTGCTCGGCCCGCCGCACGATGTCCTCGGCCAGCCGCAGATGCCGTTCCTCATGGCCGCGGCCGCGGCCGCGGCCCGTGCCGCGTTCCGCCGGAGCGGGCAGCAGGGCGTAGACGACCCGGTCGACGAGCACACACGCGTGCCGTCCGTAGCGGGACTCGCACTGCAGCCTCACGAGGTCCAGCAGCCGCAGCGCGGTCTGTGCGTCGTCGGGCGCGGAGACGGTGGCGTCCACGACGAACGCGGCCACACGTACCGGTTCCGGGCCGAGCCGCTGGGCGGCGGCCGGGTCGGCGGTGCCGTCGAGGAGGCGGCGCAGCAGATCGCCGTCCTGATGCCGGGCCAGCTCCCGGGCGGCGCGCACCCGCAGCAGGAGCAGCGCCGCCGTGGACGCACCCTGTGCCAGTGCCTTCCCGGCATCGGGTGCGAGCCGGCCGTCGTCGACGACCCAGAGCGAGCCGAGGGTCTCGCCCCCGGCGCGCACCGCGACCGCCAGCCGTGGCAGAGCGCCCGCGAGTGCCGGCAGCCGTACCGGACCCGGCGCGGCGAAGACGGTCCGGTACTGCTCTGTGTTCTCCGGGCTCCCCGGCACCCGGAGCCCGAGGATGCCCTGGCGGCGGTCCTCGTCCGTCACCTGTCCGGGCACCGTCGAGTAGGCGAGGATCCGCTGCCGGGGATCCTCGACGGTGGTGGCCCCACCGACGGCCGCGGCCACGGCGTCGGCGAGAGCGAACAGCTCACCGCGCGCGTCCCCCGGGCCCGTGGCCGCAGGGCGCGCCCCGATCGCCGAGGCCAGCAGCAGGTGCACCCGGTGCCAGGCGGCGTCCTCGTCCACGGACAGCAGGGCGATCCCGGCCTCCTCCGCCTCCGCGACGGGTCCGTCCTGACCGCGTACGACGAGCGCGGCCATCCCCGCCTCGGCGGCGGCTCGCGCCAGCGGTCCGGCGGAGCGGGCGCGCACGCCCACCGCGAGCAGCAGCGCCCCCGGCACGCGGGGGACAGGGGCGTGGGCGTCGTGGAGCAGCGCCTCGGTGACGGGCACGGCGAGTCCGGCGGGCGCGGTGTGCAGCCGGACGGAGGGTTCACCCACGACGTCCAGCAGGTCCCCGAGGGAGTGCGCGTCCAGGGATGCCTCCTCGGTCGTTGGCCGATCCCCTCAGGACCGTACGCAGGTTTTGGCGTCCCGCACAACGCGTGTCCCGGCGCGCGCCCCGAGACTCGATCCATGACAGCAGAGACGGATCTGTCCGCCGCCCATGCGGGCGCGGCACGGCTCGCGGAGGAGACAGCGCGCACCGCGGGTGTTCACCTCCGTACCGTGCACGACGTGAGCGGCCTCGCCGCCGTGGCCGACTACTTCTGCGACGTCTGGCGCACACCCCGCAGCAGCCCGCCCCTGCCCGCCGAGGTGTTGCACAGCCTGGTCCACGCGGGTGGGGCCGTGCACGCCGCGTACTCCGTCGAGGGGGAGCGGCTCGCCGGGGCCTGCGCCGCCGTCTTCGGCCCGCCCGCCGACGCGGACGCGTACTCCCTGCTGGCGGCGGCCGACCGAGGCGTCGGGCACCCGCTGAAGCAGGCGCAGCGTGCCTGGCTGCTGGAGCACGGTGCCCGCACACTGCGCTGGACCTTCGACCCGCTGGTCGGCCGCAATGCCCGCTTCAACCTGGTCAAGCTGGGCGCGACCGGGACGGAGTACCTCGTCGACTTCTACGGTCCGATGGCCGACGGAGTGAACGACGGAGACGAGAGCGACCGGCTGGCCGTCCTGTGGGACCTGCGGGCGCCCCGGCGGTCCGGCGGAAGCGCGGACCGCGCCGTCCCGCCCGGACCCGGACCGGCCGTGGCGGCCCCGCGAGCGGCGGGGATCCCCCTGGCGCCGGACGGGGCACCGCTCGCCCGGCGCTCCGCCGACGGCGGCCGTCTGTGGTGCCGTGTACCGGACGACGTCGTGGCCCTGCGGGCCGCCGACCCCGCCCTCGCCCTGCGCTGGCGGCACGCCGTCCGCGAGGTGTTCGCACATGCCTTCGCCGAGGGGTTCCGCGCGACGGGCATGTCCCGGGACGGCTGGTACACGCTCACCCGAGAGGAGCACTCCCCGGTATGAAGCTCGAACGCGCCGAGATCGTCCATGTGGCGATCCCGCTGGTCGCCCCGTTCCGCACCTCCTTCGGGACCATGACCACGAAGGACACCTTCCTGCTCCATGTGGTCACCGACGCCGCCGAGGGGTGGTCCGAGTTCGCCGCCGACCCCGAACCGCGGTACTGCCCGGAGTTCGTGGCCGGCGCCGAGATCGTCCTGCGCGACTTCCTGCTGCCGCGTGTGGCAGCCCTGCCCCGGCTGACGGCCCCCGCCCTCGCCCCCGCGCTGGCGTCGGTCAAGGGGCACGAGCTGGCCAAGGCCGCCCTGGAGACGGCCGTCCTCGACGCGGAGCTGCGCGCGTACGGGATGTCGCTCGCGACCTATCTGGGGGCCGTGCGGGACCGGGTGCCGGC
>Ga0102590_1003223_pt1 | contig 16808 bp, 19 predicted proteins | sample AraplaMF_Col_mMF_FD_76859 | JGI IMG/M metagenome (GOLD analysis project Ga0102590, IMG submission 76859) | Arabidopsis root microbial communities from the University of North Carolina, USA - plate scrape MF_Col_mMF | ecosystem: Host-associated > Plants > Roots > Endosphere | place: USA...
TGATGGCGTCGGCGATGCGGCGCGAGGTGGTGAAGTCCGGGTTGCGCAGGGTCATGCGCAGCACGTCCATGTTCACCATCTGGAAGCCGGTCTCCTTCTCGATGATGCCGCCGGCGGCGATCCGGCCCGCGGTCGGCACGCCCTTGGTGACCGAAGAGCCCGAGGCCCCGCCGGCCGAGACCGAACCGGTCTGCACCGAGCCCTGCGCCACCGCATAGGTCTGGCCGTCGGCGCCCTGCAGCGAGGTGACCAGCAGGGTGCCGCCCAGCAGGCTCTTGGCGTCGCCCAGGGTCGAGACCGTCACGTCCATGCGCGCGCCCGTCGCGGCGAAGGCCGGCAGGTTGGCGGTGACCATGACGGCGGCGGTGTTCTTGGTGTTGAGGTTGCCGTCGCGGACGTTGACGCCCTGGCGCTCGAGCATGGCCTCCAGGCTCTGCTTGGTCATCGGCGCGTTGCGCAGGCTGTCGCCCGAACCGTTCAGGCCCACGACGATGCCGTAGCCGACCAACTGGTTGTCGCGCACGCCCTCGAAGGCGACGATGTCCTTGATGCGCGACTTGGCGTCGGCCGGGGAGGCGACCAGGGCGACGGCGGCGAGGGCAAGGCCCAGAACGGAAGCAAAGAATGAACGAGACATGGCGATCCTGCGGCGGGGTGGCATCCCCGCGCCGTCCCATGCCAGATCCGGGCCAACCGTTCACGGTGGAAAAGTTCAATGAAATCAGTCGTTGAGCGGCGATTTTCTGCCTGCGACATTCCGCTTCGGCAGATTCTGCCCGGCATTAACCATACCGCAAGCGCCGCCCCGCAAGATGTGGTTAACGGGGAGGGATGAATCCCTCGGTTCGTCGTCGGAGCAGCGTTTCGTCATGAAGGTTTCCAGCACGGGAGGCGCGGGCGCGGTTGGCGCGTCACGGGCCAGACCGACGGGCGGCGGATCCGGCTTCTCCCTGCCTTCGGTCGGGGGCGCCAGCGCGGCGAGCGGCGTGGCCCAGGCGGGCGGCGTGGCCGGGATCGGCTCGCTGGACGCCCTGCTGGCCCTGCAGGCCGACCTGGACCCGATGGAGCGCAAGCGCCGGGCGGTCAAGCGGGCCGGCGGTCTGCTGGACCTGCTGGACGCCCTGAAGCTGGCCACCCTGGACGGCGAGGTCTCGACCGGCACGCTGTCGCGGCTCAAGAGCGCCGTCCGCGAGCATCGCGAGACCACCGACGATCCCAAGCTGGAGGCGATCCTTAACGAGATCGAGACCCGCGCGGCCGTCGAGGCGGCCAAGCTCGAGCAGGCGCGGCTGGGTTGAGATCACAAATGAAACCGGCCATGGAAGAACATTGTTCACCGGCTATCCCCAGGATCGGGGCATCCGTGCACGGCGCTGAACACGCCGCTCACGCGAGGTTCATTGAACCGGGCTATCGTTTTGGTATAAGCAGCCCGCCTGACCTGGGCGGAGTTCATCGGGGCGTGAGGCGTTAATGCAAACGGCCACTGTTCTTAAGGTACCAGACTCGTACCGTCCTTCGGACGACGAGCCTTTCATGAACGAGCGTCAGCTTGAGTATTTCAAGCAGAAGCTCCTGGCATGGAAAGAGGAGATCCTTCGCGAATCTCGTGAAACGGTTTCCCATCTGCAAGCTGAAACTGAAAACCATGCCGACCTCGCCGATCGTGCGTCGTCGGAAACTGACCGGGCGCTGGAACTTCGCACCCGGGACCGTCAGAGAAAGCTCATCTCGAAGATCGACCAGGCGTTGCGCCGGGTCGAGGACGGTTCCTATGGCTACTGCGAGGAAACCGGCGAGCCGATCGGTTTGGCGAGACTGGACGCGCGGCCCACCGCGACGCTCAGCCTGGAAGCCCAGGAACGCCATGAACGCCGGGAACGGGTTCACCGCGACGACTGAGGGTTCACCGACCTTCGACTTCGATGTGTTTCAAGCGGCCTCGCCCCCTCAAGGGCGGGGCCGTTTCTCATTTGGTGCGCCGGTCTATCTCTCGGCTTGCGGGGGCGGCGAGGCATAGAGGTCCTTCAGGCGGACATAGCCGCCGATCGGGGCTCCCGATGGCGCGTACCAGTTGAGGTAGACGAATCCCTCTGGCGAAAACGCCCGGGAATAGGTTTTCGCGATCCAGACGCCGTGGCCCGGAGCGGGAAGTCGGTTTTCACGCGGCGCGGGCGTCAGCTTCTCACCCGCGTGCGCGATGGTGAAAACCCGCGCGCCGCGCTTGCGCACCACGCCCACGTCGATGAAGGATTCACCGACCCAGCTTGAGCGGTCGAGCGTGATGCGGCCTCGGCAATCCCGAGGGCCGTCCTCATCGCTGGAGCCCGGCTCCAGCGTAATCTGACTGCGATAGCCGCCCCGCGCCTTTGAATAGAGGGTGGTGGTGAAGTGACGGGCGGGACGGGCCGGATCCCATGAGTCCACGGCATAGGCCTCACCAAGCTCGGGACGTTGGTAAAGTTCAACGGGAGACAGCATATCGCGGAAGATGAACTTGCATTTTCCATCGTTGTAATAGCCCGAGAGCCTCTTGGCTTTCGTGTCGACGGCCAACATCAAATAGTCGTCGAAATAACCACCATCGATCGTGACGGCGATCTCACGCGAACCTCCCTCTTGGGCAATGGCTTTTACCCCGAGCATCGTTCCGGCCAGGAGACTTGCCAGAATGAGAGGCCGGATGAACCTGACGCCGCGGGAAGTGATCATGGGTGAAATCTTTGTGTCACTCTAACAAAAGCGCGGGGTCGTTGGCTTGGCGTTCGCGGCGGATGGCCAGGATCAATTGCGCGTACTCCGCTTCGCCCGCCAGGGAGAAGACGGATTTCACCACAGTGTCGCCGCCGCCCGTTCCGGCCAGGCCTTGTCGTAGGCTTCCCCGCCCTCGGCGTCCTGGCTCATCGCCGCCAGCATCGCGCCGGGCGTGGGCAGGGATCGGGGATCCACCTGAGCTTCCGGCTTCCACAGGTTCGAGCGGACGATGGCGCGGGCGCACTGGAAGTAGGCCTCGACCACGGTGACCACCAGGCAGGTGCGCGGCGCCTTGCCGTCGATGGCGAAGCTGGCCAGCAGCTCGGGATCGGCGCTGACCACCGCCCGGCCGTTGACCCGGAAGGTGGTGCCCGAGCCCGGGATCAGGAACATCAGCGCCACGCGCGGGTCACGGACCACGTTGCGCAGGCTGTCGATGCGGTTGTTGCCCCGGCGGTCGGGCAAGATCAGCGTCCGCGCGTCGTGGATGCGGACGAAGCCGGGCTGGTCGCCGCGCGGGCTGCAGTCCAGGCCCTCGGGGCCGACCGTGGCCAGGGCCAGGAACGGCGAGGCCTCGATCAGGGCGCGATAGTGCGGGGTGATGTGGTCGGCGACCTTGACGGTCGAGGCCGGGACCGGAGCCGGCGTGTAGAGGGCCTCGAGCGCCTCGAGGCTGTCGACGACGTGATCGATGGCGGGCATGCGCGGCTCCCCTGCAGGGCCGCCAGCATAGCGGGTGTCGTGATGCGTCGCCTAGGCGTTGGCGGACTGGACCATGGCGCAGGCCTCGGCCAGGCGGTGGGGCGAGATCGGCTTGTCGACCACGGCGCGGGTGCGGGCGCCCAGCTGGTCGGCGTTGCCGGTGACATAGACCACGGGAATGGGCCCCAGCCGGGCGAGGATGGCGGTGACCGCCTCGACGCCGGTGCCTCCGACGATGCGATAGTCGGCGGTGATCAAGTCCGGCGGACGCCTGAGCGCGCAATCCAGCGCTTCCTGGGGGCTTTCCGCGATGTCGAAGGTGTCGAACCCTTGCTCGGCGAGCAAAGTCTCGACTTCCATCGCGATGAGGATTTCATCCTCGATGATCAAAGCATGTCTGTGGGACATGTGCACTGCACGCCACCGCTTTTCAAATTCGTCCCTTGCCGTAGTAGAAGCCTATGATTCTCTTCTGCGCTAACGGTTTTTACGGCTCAGCTTGACTAAAACGTCGCAGGTCTGCTGTTGCGTCTTGTTCTCAGCGCGCAAGTTCTTCCAGGTGTTGTGTGTGATCACAAACTGGAGCGCAGGGTCTTGTTCCTGGCCAGCAAAGTCGGGGATTCACCTTAGTTTATAAAACAAAGTCCGACGAGCGTCGGTCTCTTGCCTCCCGCTGGGTGATTTGCGCTATGCAGGCGAAAACGAAAGTCCGCAGGAGCGCCCCGTCATGTCGCAAGACACCCCCCAAAGCCCATCGCCCCTGGTCCTTACCGAGAAGCGCGGTCACGTCGCGATCCTCACCCTCAACCGTCCCGACGCCCTGAACGCCCTGGGCGCGCCGGGCGACGGCGACCAGGTGGCGGCGGCCTGCGAGGCGATCAACGACGACCAGGACATCCGCTGTGTGATCCTGACCGGCGCGGGCCGGGCCTTCTCGGCCGGCGGCGACGTCAAGGCGATGAAGGCGCGGGAAGGGGCGTTCGGCGGCAACGGCGTCAAGGTGCGCGACGGCTACCGCAAGAACATCCACCGCATCGTGCGGGCCATCTACGGCCTGGAGGTCCCGTCGATCGCGGCCGTCAACGGCGCGGCCATCGGCCTGGGCTGCGACGTGGCCTGCATGACCGACATCCGCATCGCCGCCGACACCGCCAAGTTCGGCGTCACCTTCCTGAAGCTGGGTCTGATCCCCGGCGACGGCGGCGCCTGGCTGATGCCGCGCACCGTCGGCATGAGCCGGGCGGCCGAGCTGCTGTTCACCGGCGACGTCATCGACGCGGCCAAGGCCGAGGCCTGGGGCCTGGTCAGCAGGAGCGTGCCGGCCGACACCCTGATGGACGAGGCCATGGCCCTGGCCGAGCGGATCGCCGCCCAGCCGCCGCACGCCCTGCGCATGGCCAAGAGCCTGCTCAAACACGGCACGACCGCCAGCTACGACACCCTGATGGAGATGAGCGCCTCGGCCCAGGCCATCGCCCACCACACCGAGGACCACATGGAGGGCGTCGACGCCATCCTCGAGAAGCGCGCTCCCGTGTTCAAGGGCGCTTGAGATGGGCCGGGAAGCCAAGGGCGTCTGGGGTCAGCTCCGCGATGGCGAGGGGCCGGGCAAGCTGCTGTGGGAGCCGCCGAAGCTGATCTTCCGCGGCGCGGTGGAGGGCAACTTCCAGGGCCACGCCCTGCGCGGCCTGCGCGCCGAGGGCGACGACCTGGTGCTGAGCGACGGCACGCGGTTCACGCTGGACGCCGGCCAGGCCGCCAAGTGGCTGCACGCCATCCAGAACCCGCCGGGCCGCCTGGACAAGCTGGGCGTCAAGCCGGGCCAGACGGTGGTGATCGCCAATCTCGACGATCCGGAGTTCCTGGCCGAGCTGCGCACGCGCGTCGAACCGGTCGAGGCCTGGGAGGACATCGACCTGCTGTTCCTGGGCGTCGAGGACCTGGCCGATTTCGATCAACTTGAAGATCTGATCGGTGGGCTGGGGCCGAAGGGTGCGATCTGGATCGTGGCCCAGAAGGGCAAGGGCGCGCCGCTGAAGGACGTCGAGATTCTGGCCGAGGTCCGCGAACGGGGCCTGGTGGACACCAAGGTCTGCGCCTTCTCCAAGACCCACACGGCGCTGCGCTTCGTGCGGCGCAAGGGCGGGGCGGTCGCGAAGCCGGCCCCGGTCGAGGACGACGACGCGGATTTCGACGACGAGGATTGATCCGGCGGCGCGGCGACACCACGTCCGGCCCATCGGGGGAGATCGCCATGAAAAGCCGCGTCGCGCGCCTTGCCGCCTGCCTTGTCCTGGCGTCGACGCCCGTCGTCGCGCGGCCGCTGGAAGCCCCGCCGCCGGTGCGGGAGGCGTTCGACATCGTCGTCCCCAAGCCGCCCGCGCCGGTCGTCGTCGAGGGGCGGGCGCAGCTGGTCTACGAACTGCACCTGACCAATTTCAGCCAGGAGCCGCTGGAGCCGAGGCGGCTCCAGGTTCTGGACGCCGCCACGGGCCGGGTGCTCGGCGACTTCGCGGGCCCGGCCCTGGCCGCGCGACTGGCGTCCGTGCCGGCGGGCGGCAAGGACGCGGTCACCGCGCCTGGTCGCCGCGCGATCGTCTTCGTCGAGCTGGACCTGCCGCCGGGCGAGGTTCCGCATCGGCTGGGTCATCGCATCGACTACGCGACCGGCGAGGCGACCTTCGTCGTGGCTGGGCCCGACATCGCGGTCGACGCGACCGCGACCGTCGTCCTCGGCCCGCCCCTGGCCGGCGGTCCCTGGGCGGCGGTGCACGCCGCCGAGTGGCCGCGCGGCCATCGCCGGGTGACCTATGCGGTCGGCGGGCGGACGCGCATCCCGGGGAGGTTCGCGGTCGACTTCGTGCGGGTCGACGAGCAGGGGCGGATCACGCGCGGCGACAAGGATCGCCCCGCCGACGCCCTGGGCTACGGCGCCGACGTCCTGGCCGTGGCCGACGCGACGGTCGTGGCGGTCCGCGACGGCATGGCCGAGAGCGCCAGCATCGCCGGCAACCCCAAGCACGCCGTCGGCGACGCGGCGGGGAACTTCGTGGCCCTGGGCCTCCCGGGCGGGCGCACGGCCTTCTACGAACATCTGAAGCTGGGCAGCGTCCGGGTGAAGGCCGGAGACCGGGTCCGGCGCGGCCACGTCCTCGGCGCGCTGGGGTTCTCCGGCGACACCACCGGGCCGCATCTGCATTTCCACGTCGCGGACGGCGACACGCCGCTGGGCGGGGAGGGCGTTCCGTTCGCCCTCGACCGGTTCACCCTGCTGGGCCGCTATCTCGACGTCGGCGGCCTGGGCGCGCGGCGGTGGGACGCGCCACCGACGGGCCTGGACACGCATCGGGCGGCCGAGTGGCCGGGCGCCAACACGGTCGTCGACTTCACGCCCTAGCGGGGGCCATCGGGTCTTCGCCCGCGTCGCCCGCGTGATCCACCTGATGGGGAGCCGGGGCGCGGCCAGCTAGGCTGGCGCGTCCGTCCAGGGGTCCACGCCGATGACCGCGCCCCGCGCGCCCGCGATCGCCTTCCGCATCGCCAGAGCGCCCTTCGCCGCCTGCAGCCTCTTCCTCCTCGCGGGGCTGATCCTCTTGACGGGCGGCCCGCCCGCTTTCGCCCAGACCGCGGCCAAGGCCTGGACGCCGCCGCCGCCGGACGCCGATCTCAAGGCCGCGCTGGACAAGGCGGCCACGGGTTCGCCCGAGGCCCTCGCGGCCCTGGCCGACGGCGGCCGCGCCGACGCCCAGGCCTATGCGGGCCTGTTGTTCGTGGTCGGGCGGGGCAAGATCCCGGCGGACCCGCCGCGCGGCTGCGCCTACGCCGCCAAGGCCGCCGACCAGCGGCCCGACGCCATGCACCTGCGCGCCCGCTGCCTGCAATACGGCCTGACGGGAAGCGCGCCCGACCTCAAAGGCGCCGAGGCCGCCTACGGCCGCGCCATCCAGATGGGCTACGCCAAGTCCAAGTGCGGCCTGGGCCAGATGCTGATGGCCGACACGGCGACGGTCGGTCGGGGCGTGGCCCTGTGCAAGGAGGCCGCCCGGGCCGGCGACGGCGACGCCCAGCTGGTCGTGGGCTCTGCCTACCTGACCGGCGCGGTGGTGGCCCGCGACCCGGCCGAGGCGCGCAAGTGGTACGAGATGGCCGCCAAGCAGAACCCGCTGATGGCCGCCCGCAAGCTGGGCCAGCTGTACGCCAGCGGCGAGGGCGGCAAGCAGGACACCAAGAAGGCGCTTGAGCTGTGGGGCCAGGCCGAGCAGGCGGGCGACCAGGCCGTCTGCATCCTGGTGGCCGACCAGCTGTTCTCGGACATCACCGGCGGCCGCAAGCCGGGGCCGGGCGCCTACGCCTTCAAGGGCGGCATACCGATGGCCGACATCGAGGTGGTCGAGCTCTGGTACCAGGCGGCCCTGGAACGCGACCCCCGGCCCGAGGTCAAGACCCGCGCCGAATACGCCCTGAAGGTGCTCCAGAGCTTCAAGACGGCGAACGTCTCGGTGACGAAGAAGAAGACGAAGTGACAGGCCGGGGACATGCACTTGTGCGTGTCCCCAAATCCCGCACCGCTCCTGTTGGGGACACGCGCGAGCGCATGTCCCCGGTCTACGCCGCCGCCTTCGCCCTGGCCGGCGCCTTGGCCTTGGAGAACTCCATCGTGCCGTCGTCCACCTTGCCGTAGCGCAGGGCCACCAGGTCCAGGGCGTAGTTCTGGTGCACCTTCCAGGGGGTCTTGGCGCCTTGCTTGGGCAGGATCTTCAGGGCGCGCTGGACGTAGCCGGACGAGAAGTCCAGCCACGGCTCGATCTCCATCCCGCCCTCTGGCAGGCGCGGCGTGCAGATCGTCGTGCCGGTGCGGTCCATGTGGTTGAGCAGGCGGCAGACATATTCGGCCGTCAGGTCGGCCTTCAGGGTCCAGCTGGCGTTGGTGTAGCCGAAGGTCGAAGCCAGGTTCGGCACGCCGCTGAACATCATGCCCTTGTAGCTGGTGGTCTCGTGCGGCGCGATGCGCTGGCCGTCGACCACCATCTCCATCTCGCCCAGCAGCTGCATGCGCAGGCCGGTGGCGGTGACGATGATGTCGGCCTCCAGGGTCTGGCCCGACTTCAGCAGGATGCCTGTCTCGGTGAAGGTCTCGATCTGGTCGGTGACCACCGACGACGTCCCGGCCTTCAGGGAGTCGAACAGGTCGGCGTCCGGCACCAGGCACAGCCGCTGGTCCCACGGATTGTAGCGCGGGGTGAAGTGGGTCTCGATGTCGTAGTCGGGCCCTAGGTGCTCGCGCACCAGGCCCAGCAGCCGTTCCTTGGTCTTCTCCGGCTTCTTGCGGGCGATGTTGAAGAACAGCAGCTGCATGCCGACGTTCTTCCACCGCGTGATGTTGTAGGCGGTCATGGCCGGCAGCTTGGCGCGCAGCCAGTTGGCGATGCCGTCCTCGGCCGGGCGCGAGACCACATAGGTCGGCGAGCGCTGCAGCATGGTCACGTGGCCGGCGTCCTTGGCCATTTCCGGCACCAGGGTCACGGCCGTGGCGCCGCTGCCGATCACCACCACCGTCTTGCCGGCGTAGTCCAGGTCCTCGGGCCAGTGCTGCGGGTGGACCAGTCGGCCCTGGAACCGCTCGACGCCCGGGAAGTCGGGCGTGTAGCCGGCGTCGTAATTGTAGTAGCCGCTGCACATCGACAGGAAATTGCAGCTGACCTTCACCGTCCTGCCGTCGTGCTCGGCCTCGACGGTCCAGGTCGCGGTCTCCGACGACCAGCTGGCCCGCTTGACCTTGTGGCCGTAGCGGATGTGCGGGGTGATGCCGTTCTCGTCGGCGGTCTCGCGCACGTATTTCAGGATCGAGGGGCCGTCGGCGATGGCCTTGGCCTCGCGCCACGGCTTGAAGGCGTAGCCCAGGGTGTACATGTCGCTGTCCGACCGGATGCCCGGATAGCGGAACAGGTCCCAGGTGCCGCCGATGGCGTCGCGCGCCTCGAGGATGGCGTAGGTCTTCTTCGGACAGTCGCGCTTCAGATGGTAGGCGGCGCCGATGCCCGACAGGCCCGCGCCCACGATCAGTACGTCGAAATGCTCGATGGCCATCCCGTTTCCACCCTTGCGCCCGGGTCCGGCTCATCCGGACGCTCGTAGTATGTGAACGCTGTTCACCAACAAACGACCGTTTAGCCGTTACGTCAACTGCGACATCGAAACCTCGGTACGCCGTCGCGTGGTCGCTCCGAAGGGCGGGCGCGGCGCTTTTCGTTGCAAACAGGTGTTCGACCCGCGTATGCGCTCAAGCCATGTCCCTGCGCGACTTCGGCGTGCTGGTCCTGGTCTGCCTGGTCTGGGCCTGCAACAACATCATCTCCAAGATCGTGGTCGCCCACTGGGGCGTGCCGCCGCTGTTCTACGCGGCGGTGCGGTTCGCCATCGTCGCGGCGGTGACCCTGCCGTGGCTGCTGCCGGCCCCGCGCCCGCCCTGGCGGATCGTCACGGTGGGCCTGCTGATGGGGGCCGGCAACTTCGCCCTGCTGTTCATGGGCTTCAAGACCGCCTCGCCCTCGGCCTCGGCGGTGGTGATCCAGCTGGGCGTGCCGTTCACGACCCTGCTGTCGATGCTGATGCTGGGCGAGAAGGTGCGCTGGAAGCGCGGCTTGGGCATCGCCCTGACCCTGAGCGGCGCGGTGGTGGTGATGTGGAACCCGCACGGCCTGCAGCTGTCGCCGGGCCTGTGGTTCATCGTCGCCTCGGCCTTCACCGGCTCGCTGGGCGCGGTGATGATGAAGCAGATCGAGGGCGTGAAACCCCTGCAGTTCCAGGCCTGGGTCGGCGCGACCTCGATCCTGCCGCTGGGCCTGATGAGCCTGCTGACCGAGCCGGGCGCGGTGGACCTGGCCTGGAAGGCGGGCCTGCCGTTCCTGGCGGCCCTGCTGTTCTCGGCCCTGATCGTCTCCGTGCTGGGCCACACCGCCTATTACGGCCTGATCGGGCGCCACGACGCCAACCTGATCGCGCCGCTGACCCTGATGACCCCGCTGATGACCATTGGCCTGGGCGTCCTGATCACGCACGATCATTTCGACGCCCGGATGGGAATCGGCACGCTGCTCGCGCTAATGGGTGTGCTGATCATCGCCTTGCGCAAGAACCAGGTGATGCCGCTGCTGATGCTGACGAGGAACCGGTCCCAATGACGTTCATCGACGCCCCGTCGCCGAACTTCGACGCGCGCAAGGCCGTCCCCGACTGCGTCATCCTGCACTACACCGGCATGGAGACCGGCCCGGCGGCCCTGGAACGCCTGTGCGACCCCGAAGCCAAGGTCTCGGCCCACTACCTGGTCGAGGAGGACGGCCGCGTCTTCCGCCTGGTGCCCGAGGAGCGCCGCGCCTGGCACGCGGGCGCCGCCTTCTGGAAGGGCGTCAAGGACATCAATTCGGCCTCGATCGGCGTCGAGATCGTCAATCCCGGCCACGAATTCGGCTACCGCCCGTTCCCCGAGGCCCAGATCGCCGCGGTGATCAACCTGCTGGCCGACATCCGCTCGCGCTGGACCATCGACGACGACCGCATCCTGGGCCATTCCGACATCGCCCCAGGCCGCAAGATCGACCCGGGCGAGCTGTTCCCCTGGAAGCGCCTGGCGGAAGCGGGCCACGGCCTGTGGGTCGAGCCGCCGCCGTCGCCCGGCGCGCCGCTGGGCCGGGGCGAGGAGGGGACCGGCGTCTTCGCCCTGCAGGCCGGCCTGACCCGCCTGGGCTACAACTGCGCGCCCTCGGGCCAGTACGACGAGTGGACCGAGACCGTCGTGGCCGCCTTCCAGCGCCACTGGCTGCAGACCCGTTTCGACGGCGTCGCCGACGGCGAGACCCGCGCGCGGCTGGTGGCCCTGCTGCGGGCGGCGGGCTGATGCATCCGGCGAAAGCCTTCCACGTCGACGATCGCGACGCCCTGCTGGCCTTCGTGCGCGAGCACAGCTTCGTGACCCTGGCCGCCGCGGTCGGCGGCTTGCCGTTCGTGGCCCAGGCGCCGGTGGTGGTCCGCGAGCTCGACTTCGGCGAGGTGGCGCTGGACTTCCACCTGTCGCGCGCCAACGCCCTGGCGCCGCATCTGGTGCAGGGCTTCCGCGCCGTGGCCCTGGCGACCGGCCCGCACGCCTATGTCAGCCCCGACTGGTACGGGGCCGACGACCAGGTGCCGACCTGGAACTACGTCTCGGCCGAGGCCGAGGGCCTGGTCGCGCCGCTGTCGGCCGACGAGACCCTGGTCCTGCTCGACGACCTGTCGGCCCAGGAGGAGGCGCGTCTCCTGCCCAAGAAACCCTGGACGCGCGACAAGATGACCCCGGCCCGCTTCGAGGGGCTGATCCGCGGGATCGTCGGTTGCCGCCTGACCGTCGAGCGGCTGGAGGGCACGTTCAAACTGGGCCAGAACAAGAGCGCCGCCGAACGCGCCGGCGTGATCGCGGCGCTGGGCGATGATCCGCTGGCGGAGCGGATGCGTCAGTCCTGACGCGTCGCCAGCAGCGGCACGCTGCCCGACAGCGAGACGCTCTGGTTGATGTCTGTCAGGGCCAGCACGGCGCCCGGCCGGGCGAAGCTGACCCGCACGCCGTCGATGGCGCGGAACTTGGGCAGGGGGGTGAACGCCACCATCCGGCGGTCGCGCAGCTGATAAAGGCCGTCGATCCCCACGGCCAGGACGGTGTCGCCGACCTGGCTCGCGCCGAAGAAGGCGACCTGGTCGAGCGGGGGCTTGCCCGGCCGGTCGAACGGGCCGGGCAGCGGCTTGGCGTAGATCGGCTCGATCCGGTCGCCGCAGATTTCCACCAGCCCGCCGCGCGACAACATGTGGACCATCCCGACGGCGGCCACCGCGCAGCCCGGCTTCCAGGGCGCGGGCGCCAGGGCGTTCACCGGCGTGCACCGGCGGTCGAGGACGGCGTCGCAGGGCTCGCCGGTGTCGTTGCGCTCCAGGTCGACGATCCGTCCCGTCCGTCGATCGATCCTTTGCAGGCCGCCGCCCCATTCGCCGGCGTTGGCGCCGACCAGCAACTGGTCGCCGACCATCAGCAGCGCGTGGGTCACCCCGCCGTGCGGCTCGCCCTGCAGCGCCACCGAACGCGGCGGGCGTTCGCCGGTCTCGACGAGGCGGCGGTCGGTCAGCAGGACGGCGCCCGCCCCGTCGCAGGCCAGGCCGATGACGTACTCGTCCGTCGCCGGCGAGATCCGAGCCGTGTCCGCCCAGCCTCCGGCCTGCCGGCGGCGCAGCGTCCAGCGGCCGTCGGGGTCGATCGTCAGCGCCGACAACCGCCCAGACCGGGCGCAGATCGCGACCGCCTTGCCGTCGATCGGTTCGGCCACACGGGCCCCGCCGCGTTCGGTGACCGTGCTGAGCTTGCCGCCGGCCAGCAGCCACAGCCGGCCCTCGGCGAAGGCCGTGGCTCCGATCCGCGACAGGTCGGACGTCTCGCTCGGGCGGATGTTCTCGGTCGGATCGTCCACCGCGATCGCGGCCGTGCCGCCGAGCAGCAGGACCGGCATCAGGGCCACCAGGGCGAAGACGGCCCCGCGCGGAAGCGGCGTCAGGTTCGGCGCGCCTCGTATCGCCATGGACGGCTCCCCCTTTGTCTCCCGGCGATGATGGAACGGTCCAGCTTTGCCCGCAACCTTGGATCGGCGCGCCCGAAACTGGGCCGGTTCTCGCCGATCTTCGATTGACCCGCCGTCATCCAACCGTCAAACAGGCCCCGGACCAGACGGTCGGACGGCCGCGGCGCTCTCGCAGCGTCGAGGAAAGTCCGGGCTCCACGGTGACAAGGCGGCGGGTAACGCCCGCCGGGAGCGATCCCAGGGATAGCGCCACAGAAAGCAAACCTCCTCCCCTCGGGGCGGGAAGGGTGAAAGGGTGGGGTAAGAGCCCACCGCGGACCTGGCAACAGGGACGGCATGGCAAGCCCCGCCTGGAGCAAGACCGAATAGGGACCCCGCGCCGGCCTCGCGTCGGATAGGCCGTCACTGGCCGAGAGGGTCCGGGTAGGTCGCGAGAACCGTCCCGCGAGGGGCGGTCCAGAGGAATGGCCGTCTCGCGGTTGTCCTGCCTTCGGGGCATGGCAGCCGTAGACAGAACCCGGCTTACAGACCATCTGGTCCATTTCGTCCCCCGCCCCGGGACGCAAAAAAGTGGGTTTCAGTCCCACCCTCCCCATGACCCCGGCAGCCCCGATCTGTCCGGCCCCTTGCCCGCAAGGCGCTCCGCAGAGTCTAGCTCCCTCTTATTGTTAATAAGTTCTATGTATGTTCTGTGGATAGATTCACGAGCTCTGTGAAAGAGCTTCCAGATACCTTTGTTTTGACGGTCAAACGGCCGTTGGTGTCATTGTATCCCAATCAATCCCATGTTAACCCATCTCGTGTCGGGGCGGCCGTGACGGGGCGTCCGGCGGCGGGCTTTAACAGGGGTAGCGAGGTGTTTCTCTCGACGTTCGAGAAGCAGCTGGACAGCAAGCGGCGCATCGTCGTGCCGCAGGACTTCCGCGCCGCGCTCTCGGGCCCGTTCGACGGGATCTTCTGCTTCCCCTCCATCGAAGCCGACTGCCTGGAAGCGGGCGGAAAAGGCCTGTTCGACCGTTACCAGGGCGTGATCGACGAGCTGCCGTTCGGCGATCCCCTGCGCTCGGCCCTGGAAACCAGCGTCCTGGGCGGCATGGCGCGGCTGTCGTTCGACACCGCCGGCCGCATCACCCTGCCCGACACCCTGTGCGAGATGTTCGGCCTGACCGACTGGGTGGCGGTGGTTGGCCTGGGCGAGCGGTTCCAGATCTGGTCGCGCGAGGCCTTCCAGGCCCATCGCGCCGCCCAGCGCGAACTGGCCCGCGACGGCCTGGCCGCCCTGCGCGCCCAGCAGCGCGTCGCCCGGATCGGGGGCGTGGCATGACCGGTCTCGAAGTCGTCCAGCAAGCCGGCGCGCCGCACGTCTCGGTGCTGCTCGACGAGGTGGCCGCCGCCTTGGCCTCGGGCCCCGGCGACGTGGTTGTGGACGGCACATTCGGAGCCGGCGGCTACACCCGCGCCATCCTGGCGACCGGGGCCTCGGTCGTCGCCTTCGACCGCGATCCGAGCGTCCAGCGCTTCGCCGCCGAGTTTTCCGCGGCGGATGGTCGCTTTCGGCTGATTCAGGACCGGTTCTCGCAAATCACCGCGTATCTGGAGGATGCGTCGGTGGACGGCGTGACCCTGGATCTTGGCGTGTCTTCCATGCAGCTCGACGAGGCTGAGCGCGGCTTTTCCTTCATGCGCGACGGTCCGCTGGACATGCGCATGGGCGTCGACGGCCCGACCGCCGCCGACCTGGTCAACGAACTGGACCCGGTCGAGCTGGCCCGCATCCTCTATGTCTACGGCGAGGAGCACGCCTCGCGCCGCATCGCCAGCTTCATCGTCAAGCGCCGGACCGAGCGTCCGTTCACCCGCACCCTGGACCTGGCCCACGTCATCGAGCGCGCCCTGGGCGGTCGCAAGGGCGCCAAGGTCCATCCCGCCACCCGCTCGTTCCAGGGGCTGCGGATCGCCGTCAACGCCGAGCTGGAGGAGCTGGAGGCCGGCCTCGCCGCCGCCGAGCGCGTGCTCAAGCCGGGCGGCCGGCTGGCGGTGGTCACCTTCCACTCGCTGGAAGACCGCATCGTCAAGAATTTCCTGGCCGAGCGGGCCGGCCGCACGCCGGGCGGGTCGCGCCATGCGCCGCCGGTCGCGGCCGGCGCCCCGCCCAGCTTCCAGCTGATCTCGTCCAAGGCGATCGCGCCGGGCGAGGCCGAGCTGGCGGTCAATCCGCGCGCCCGCTCCTCCAAGCTGCGCGCCGCCGTGCGCACCCAGGCTCCGGTCTGGAGCGCCGCATGAGCCTGTCCAGCATGTTCGACCGCCGCGTGCGGGGTTTCCGGGTCGTGGAGCTGGTCTGCCTGACGATCCTGCTGGTGCTGGTGCTGGGCGTCTACATGGCCAAGACCTTCGCCGGCCGCGAGCGCGCCCAGATCGCCGAGGTCGAGCGCCAGATCGACGACGAGAAGATCCGCGTGCGCCTGCTCAAGGCCGAGGTCGCCTATCTGGAGCAGCCGCGCCGCATCGAGCAACTGGCCCAGCAACTGCAGCTGGCCCCGATCAAGCCCGAGCACGAGACCACCGAGGACGCCCTGATCGACGTGGCGCGCCACGCCCCGGCCGCCCACGCCCCGGCCTCGCCGACCGCGGCGGCCAATGACGACGCGGCGGTGGCGGAGGCCCCCGAGGCGACGCCCGACGACTATCCGACGCCGGAACCGGCCGCGGAGGCGCCGCGATGAGCCTGGCCAATCTCGCCCCCGGCGGCGCGCCCGCGGCCTGGCGCTGGCTGATCGAACGGGTCTGGCGGCTGGAGCACGCCTTCGAGCGCTCGCGCGCCGCCGCGCGGCCCGAGGACGACACCCGCATCCGCATCTTCTTCGTCATGGCCATCTTCGGCCTGGCCTTCACCGTGCTGGCCCTGGGCGCGACCTGGGCGGCGGTGTTCTCCAAGGTCGGCGGCAACGGCTACCTGGCCTCGACCGACGGGGCGCGGGGCGACCTGGTCGACCGCAACGGCCAGCTGCTGGCCGTCGACCTGACCCACTACGCCCTCTACATCAATCCCAAGGACGTCTGGGACGCCAAGGCCACGCGCAAGGCCCTGGCCAAGGCCCTGCCCCAGGTGCCGGCCAAGCGCCTGGACCAGGTGGTGTTCGCCGACCGTCGCGGCTTCCTGGTCGGCGGCATGACCCCGGCCGAGAAGGACGCGGTCTTCGACCTGGGCCTGCCCGGCGTCGAGTTCGAGGAGCAGGCCGCCCGGGTCTATCCGCTGGGGGCCAGCGCCGCCCACTTCATCGGCTTCGTCGACAAGGGCGGCAAGGGCCTGTCCGGCGCCGAGAAGGCCCTGGACAAGCCGGTGCGCGAGGCCGCCGCCAAGGGGCCGGACGGCGCGATCCCGCTGTCGATCGACCTGCGCGTCCAGGCCGCCCTGGAGGACGAGGTCCGCAAGGCCGCGATCGAGTTCCAGGCCAAGGACGCGGTCGGCATCGTCACCAACGTCCATACCGGCGAGATCCTCGGCCTGGTCAGCTATCCGGACTACGACCCCAACCAGCTGAACCAGGCGTCCGCCGAGCAGATGACCAACCACGCGGCCGCCTCGGTCTACGAGATGGGCTCGACCTTCAAGGCCTTCACCGTGGCCATCGGCCTGGACACCGGCGCGGCGACCCCGGCCTCGACCTTCGACGCCCGCGAGCCGTTCAAGCTGGGCTACCGGACGATCCACGACTTCCACGCCGCCCGGAAGATCCTGACCCTGGTCGAGGT
>Ga0102590_1003230_pt1 | contig 16787 bp, 15 predicted proteins | sample AraplaMF_Col_mMF_FD_76859 | JGI IMG/M metagenome (GOLD analysis project Ga0102590, IMG submission 76859) | Arabidopsis root microbial communities from the University of North Carolina, USA - plate scrape MF_Col_mMF | ecosystem: Host-associated > Plants > Roots > Endosphere | place: USA...
TCTCCGTCGGGGTCGGATTCCCGTCCGTCGGGGCGGGAGGCACCCCTCCGTCACCTCCCTTGCCCTCGGTGTGGCCGGCGGTCGGCTTGCCGTCCTTGCCCTTGCCGCCGTGCTCGGACTCGGAGGAGGAAGGGGAAGCGGAGGTCCCGGAGGACTCGTCCGGGTCGGTCGAACCGCCCTTGACCGCGGCCCCGCCGCGGCCGCCGCCCGCACCCTGGCCCACCGCCGACCCGCCGCCGGGTGCACCCCCTCCGTGGTGTCCCGCCGAGTGCGACGGGGAGGGACTGCCCTCGTCGTCCCCCACGCTCATGCAGCCGGCGACCGCGGCCACGACCATGACCGCGGCGGCCAGACGGACGGGTACGTAACAGGCGCGCACGGGCAGCCACCTCCGATAGGGGTCTCCCCTGCCCGTGAGGGTCCCCCGGTCCGGTGGAACCGAGAACCTGGGGAGCGGCCGAGAGCGCGGGGAAGGTGCGAGGAGTCCCCCTGCCCAACTCCCCGTACCCGCAGGAGGACACGCACCCGGGGGAGAACGTCACGCGTCCGGCGAGTCGCGTCCGCGGTCCGCCGGGCCCGGCGCCCGCACACACACGCCGTCCGTCGCCGTCATCCGTACCCGAGCGCGTGCAGCCGGGCGTCGTCGATCCCGAAGTGATGGGCGATCTCGTGGACCACCGTGACCTCGGTCTCCGCCACCACGTCCGCACGCGTCTCGCAGATCCGCAGGGTCGGCCCCCGGTAGATGGTGATCCGGTCCGGCAGCACCCCCGCGTACCACTCCCCGCGGTCCGTCAGCGGAGTCCCCTCGTACAGTCCGAGCAGCTCGGGGTCGTCGGCGGACGGCTCGTCCTCGACGAACACCGCAACGTTGTCCATCAGCCGCGTCAGCTCCGGCGGGATCCGGTCGAGCGCCTCGGCGACCAGTTCCTCGAACTCCTCGCGCGTCATCTCCAGCACAGGGCCATTGTCCGGTACGAACCCCGTTCGAGGAGAGCCGTGAACCGTTCCGCATATCGGCCGGGGAACTTGGGCATACGGGACCAATGGCCCGCGTCCCCGCCGCAACTCAGCTTGGAATACGAAGGGCGTCAGGCACGCTCGTCCGGTACTACCGCTCGCTCCGACCCCATCCGTCCGCCGAACTGGTCCCCCAGCCCCATCCCTGGCTCCGAGCGCTCGGCATGGTCGCCGTCGTCCTCCTGGGCGCCTGGCTCGGCCTGCTGATCGTGGGCAACGTACGCGTCCCGGTGGGGCCCATGAACACCACCATGACGCTGCGTCCCTCGCTCTCCGGCGGTACGAAGATCAACGTCTCGCCGCTCGGCGCCCTGGAGCTGGACAGCCACAGGGCGCCCGTCCGGCTCGACGTGAACGTCGACCAGCTCGACCCGGACCGCGCTCAGGCCCTGGTCGACCACCCGGAACGGATCTCCGGGCTCCAGGAGGAGATCGCCCACGACGTCGAACACGGCACGCTCGATCTCGCCGTGCGCTCCGGCGTGGCCGTGGTCGCCGGCGCCGGGGCGCTCGGGCTGGCCGTCTACCGCCGTCCGCGCCGTGCCCTCGCCGCCGGCGGTCTGGCGCTGACCCTCCTCGCCGCCTCCGGGGCGACGGCCTGGGCCACCTGGAACCCCAAGTCGGTCCTGGAGCCGAGGTTCTCCGGGCTGCTGTCCTCCGCCCCGTCCGTGGTCGGCAACGCGCGCAGCATCGTGACGGAATTCAATGTCTACCAGGAGGAGTTGGCACGCCTGGTGACGAACGTGACCAAGCTCTACGACGTCACGTCCACCCTCCCGGCCTACGACCCCGACCCGACGACCATCCGGGTCCTGCACGTCTCCGACATCCACCTCAACCCGGCGAGCTGGAAGATCATCGCGTCACTGGTGGAGCAGTACAAGATCAACGTGATCGTCGACTCGGGCGACACCATGGACCACGGCACGGCCGCGGAGAACGGCTTCCTCGACCCGATCTCCGACCTGGGCGCCCCGTACGTATGGGTCCGCGGCAACCACGACTCCCGCGCCACCCAGCGCTATCTGGAGGGCATGAAGAACGTCCATGTGCTGGACGACGGCAAGGCGGTGTCCGTCGCGGGCCTGCGGTTCGCCGGGATCGGCGACCCCCAGTTCACCCCCGACCGCTCGGTCGAGCCGGGCGGCGAACGGACCGAGGAGCTCGCGGGCGCCCGCCTGGCCGCGGCCCTGACCGACCAGAAGGCCGCCGGCACCCCCGTCGACATCGCCATCGCCCATGAGCCCACAGCCGCACGCGGGACGGACGGCGCGGTGCCCCTGGTGCTCGCCGGGCATCTGCACCACGAGGGAACGGAGATCATGAAGTACGGCACCCGGCTGCGCATCGAGGGCTCGACGGGCGGCAGCGGGCTGCGTGCGGTCGAGCACAAGTACCCGGCGCCCATCGAGGCCTCGGTCCTCTATCTGGACCGGGACACCCGCCGTCTGCAGGCCTGGGACGAGATCAAACTCGGCGGCCTTGGCCAGACCACGGCCGAGGTGTCCCGCCATCTGGCCGAGGAGAACCAGCCGGGCACCGGGCCCTCCCCCGGCACGTCGCCGCCGACCTCCACGCCACCCGGCAGCTCCACCTCGACCCCGTCCCGGCCCGGCGCGCCCCCTGCGTCGAGCGCCCCCTGAACTGTTTTGGCGAACGCTCCCCGCATCCCATATGCTTCTCACGTCCCCGACGCGCTGAGAAGCGCGCAGGCGGGCCGATAGCCCTCATCGTCTAGCGGCCTAGGACGCCGCCCTTTCAAGGCGGTAGCACGGGTTCGAATCCCGTTGGGGGCACGCACCACCATGTGCGACACTGTCGTACGCACGCTTGGTCCTGTGGAGCAGTTTGGAGTGCTCGCCACCCTGTCAAGGTGGAGGCCGCGGGTTCAAATCCCGTCAGGACCGCTAAGGTTTCACGTGAAACCTTGCGGCTGGGTAGCTCAGTTGGTACGAGCGTCCGCCTGAAAAGCGGAAGGTCGCCGGTTCGACCCCGGCCCCAGCCACCGCCGCCCTATCAGGGCAAAGCCCCCTCCAAAGATCTTCGGAGGGGGCTTTTTTGTGCCCGTGACATCACCTGGTGACATCAACGCGTCAGGCGAGAGCTACGTTCAGCCGATCCAGGGCTCGCCGCTTCTCATCGAGCGAGGCGTGAGCGTAGACGCCCATGGTCACCTCAAGGTCGCTGTGCCCGGCGATCTGCATCACGACGTGCGGGGGCGCCCCGAGGTCGAGCAGCAGTGTCACGCAGGTATGCCGCGCAGATCATGGAACCTGTGCGTCAGCCCGAACTTCCGGCGGACGGGGCCCCAGCTCCGCCGGAGGTCGTGCGGCTCGTAGGGCGTGCCAAGGCGTGAGGTGAAGACCAGCCCGCTTTCCCTCCACTCCGTGCCGGCCGCCACGCGTTCCTGGGCCTGGCGTTCCTGGTGCTCCCGCAGGTCGGTTGCCACCGTGCGCGGACCCCTGATCCGACCCGTTGAATCCCTCCGAACCACCGCGAACGGCCACGCGGACGGTTGGAAAGCGGGTGGGGCAACCCCTCACGAGTGTGAAGGGCGCCCGATGGTGAGAGGCACCTCGGAACGCCTACATCAGCTGCCATGTGAAGCGGTTTCGCGGACTGCCGATCATGTGCGATCCTCCCCTCTCTGGGGAGGGGATCATGAAGGACACATTCACAGGAAGCCGCCGCATGCGGAGCCGCCGTGGCACCCGCAGAGCGGTCGGCACTGCCCTCGTGGGGGCCGTCGCATGCCTCGCGCTACCCGCCTCCGGCGCTCAGGCGGCAACCACCTGCGCCGCCGGAGTGTGGAAAGCGTCGTACTACGCGAACACCACGTTCGCCGGGACGCCGAAGCGGGCCGTGTGCGACACAGCGATCAGCGAGAGCTACGGCACCGGAGACCCCGCAGGCGTCACTCTCCCACGCGACAATTTCGGGGTCCGCTGGACGATGACGCGCAACTTCGGTTCCGGCGGGCCCTTCACCTTCAGCGTGGCCGTCCAGGACGCCGTCCGCGTCTACCTCGACGGCACCCGCAAGATCGACCTGTGGTCCAACGTCTCGTCGACCCGCAGCAAGACGGTCAACGTCACCGTCCCCAGGGGCACGCACAACATTCGCGTCGATTTCGCCGCCTTCACCGGAAGCGCGAACGTCAAGTTCGGCTACGCGCCCAAAACCTCGGCCACCGTCGACAAGACCGCCCCGCTCGCCCCGACCGGCGCGAGGGTCTCGTACGACCAGGCCACCAGCAAGGCCACGTTCACCTGGTCCAAGAACAAGGAGATGGATCTCGCCGGGTACAAGGTGTACCTGCGCAGACCGGGCACCAGCACCCTGGTGGTGCGGACGACCGCCACGTCCTACACGACGACGCTGCCCGCCACGGGTGCGGTCTACCGATTCGGCGTCGACGCCGTGGACAGGGCGGGGAACACGTCGTCCTCCGGCATCGATCTGCCCGTCACGACCGCTGACCGGACGGCTCCGCGGGCACCCACCGGACTGACGGCGGCCGACAGCCAGTGGGACGTCACCCTGAGCTGGACGGCGAGCGAGGCGGGCTCCACCTTCAGGGTGTACCGGGCCGACTCGACCACCGGGCCGTACTCCCTCGTCGGTACGACGAAGTCGACGTGGCTGACCCTCACCGACGTCCCTTACAGCACGCCCCGCCACTACAAGGTGACTGCCACCGACGTCTCGGGCAACACGTCGGCGGCGTCCGCCGTGCTGTCCTACACCCGGCCCACGGCCGTCCCCTGGCTCTACCACGCCGAGAACAACGAGGCGGACACCGGTATCCGTCTGCTCTGGGAAGCGCGCCTGAACGCCGGCACGACGGGGTTCCGCGTCTACCGCGCCGAACCCGGCTCAGCCGACCCCTCCTGGCATGCCGTCACGTGCGAGGACTTCGGGCGGGGCGGCTCGACCCCATACGTACAGGTCCACTACTGCACCGACCGGACGGCGGTCGCCAGGACCGGGTACCAGTACGCGGTGACCTCCGTCGACGGCGAGGGGCGGGAGTCGGAGCGATCCGCCCCGTATTCGATCACGCGCGTGGACAGGACGCCCCCGCCCGCGGTCACCGGGGTGACGGTCAAGGCCACGCCTTACGGTGTGGTGCTGGACTGGGACCCCAGCACGGCGCCCGACATCGCCAAGTTCATCATTCGCAGGGAGCCGGAAGAGAAGCTTCCCTGCTGGTGCAATCTGGCCGAAGTCGACGCCGCCACCACCCACTTCGTGGACGCGGAGCTGCCGGACGGCGAGACCCTGACCTACTCCGTGGATGCCGTGGACACCTCGGGGAACTCCCTCTACACCCTGTACCTGAACCCGGAAGGCGAGGGCATGACGTTCGCCGACGTGACGGAGCTGGATCTGACTCCGTCCGTCGACACGCCGGCGGGCGCGCCACTCGATCTCACTGCCACGGCCGCCGATTCGGGCCACGCGGTGGAGCTGCGCTGGGACGCGATCAGGGAAGCGACCGGTTACCGCGTCCACCGCTGGAACCCCGACGCCGCAGCGTACGAGCCGCTGACGGCGGAGCCGGTCACCGATCTCTCCTACACGGACACCACAGCCGCCACGGGCACCACCCACTTCTACTGGGTAACTGCCGTGTACGCCGACGGGACCGAGTCGGCCCCGGGGGCCGCCTGGACGATCCTGCAGCCCGGGAGCTGACGCCGCCACCGCCACCGGAGCCGCGAAAGGGCCGGACCACGAGATGGTCCGGCCCTTTCGCATGCGCGGTTGCAGCCTCGGTTGCACCAGCCGCCTGGACAGGCGAAACGACGGGGCCCCGCTGAGGACAGCGGGGGACAGCCATAGCTACAGGCCAGAGCCATGGCCGAGTACGCCGACGGCAGCGCCCCAGCCACCGCAGCTGAACAGCGAAAACGCCCCCGTCGAGATCATCGGCGGGGGCGTTGCGTTGTCGTACTGACAGCAGCACGACGGCAGTGCGGTTACTCGAACAGCTCGCTGAACTGCGCCACCGCCTTGCTCTTCCCCTCCGTGGAGGAGCGGGCGTACAGGCCGAGGGTGATCTGAAAAATCACCGTGCACGGCAATCTCCCGGACGATGTGCCGGGCTACTCCAAGATCCAGCGGTAGCGAGACGAACGAGTGCCGAAGATCATGGAAGCGGTACTCATACAGGCCGACCCTTTTCCGCGTGGCGTACCAGTGGCGATTCAGGTTCCTCGGGCCGATCGGCGAGCCCGCAGCCGCCGTAAAGACATGGCCGGACTCCGGTCACTCGGCACCACAGGCACCCTGCCCCTCTGCCTGCCACTGGTCACCGGAGCGGCACCGACATAGATGAGGCAGAATGCACAAAGATGTCCGCGAATGTCGCAAATGAACGGAGTGGTTGATGGGGCGTCCCTGGCTGCACGTGCTGGCACAGGTGGTCCCCGTTCCGCTCGGGTTGCTGCTCAGCGGTGCACTGGTCTGGGGTGCCACCAACGCCGACTGGAGTGGGACCACCAGCAACAGCGGCAACACGTGGGAGTCCGGTTCGCTGGGGCTGGCCAACAACAGCAAGGTGCCCATGTTCCGCGTCGACAACATGCGACCCGGCGACACGGGCTCCAACTGCATCAGAATCGAGTCGAACGCCGACTTCCCCACCGCGCTCAAGCTCTACAGCAGCTCACCGAACTGGCCCAGCAACTACCAATCCTTCATCGACCTCAAAATCGAGGTAGGCAGCGGCGGCACCTTCGGCAACTGCAAGGGCTTCACTCCGCAGAGGACTGCGTTCAACGGCACCCTGGACCAGTTCGTCGCCCTGTACACCGACTTCCGCAACGGCGTGGGCCCCTGGACCCTGCCCGGCAAGCCACCCAACTCGCTGAGCTTCCGCTTCGCGTGGAAGTTCAGCCGGAGCGCACCCAACAGCGCGCAAAGCGTGGTCACCAACGAGGTGACCTTCACCTGGGAAGCACGAGAACACAAGTGACTCCCTCAAGTGGCCCGGCCGCCACCGCGCCCTGCCAACCCACGGCCAGAGGTGCCAGGCACCCGATCCGCGTGGTCACCTCGGTCACCGCACGTACCGTGCTCGGCTCGCTGATTGGGCTGCTCGTGTGGGCGCAATTGCCCGTGGTGGCGCTGGGCTGGACGGCGTGCGTGGTGCAGTCCGGCTCCATGCGTCCCGCCCTCGTGCCGGGCGACGTCGTTCTCTATCAGCCACCACCGCGCGACCGCACACCGGCGGTTGGCCACATCGTGCTGGTGCAGGACCCCACCCGTCCCGGCCATCTGCTCACCCATCGGGTCTACCAGGTACTCCCCGACAACGACCTGGTCACCAAAGGCGACGCCAACTCCGCACCGGACTCCACCCCGATCCGATCCACGGCACTCGAAGGCGTAGCACGGTTACGCGTGCCCGCGATCGGGCTGCCAGTCCAGCTCTGGCGCGCCAGGCAGCCCGTGCCCGAGGCGATCCTGCTGCTTGGACTTGCCACTCTGCTTGCGCTTGCCGCTCTGCCATCGCACAGACGCAACCGACCTGATCAGGGCCCGGGCAACGGCCCGTCACGGTGAGGGCGCGGGTGCGGGACCTGATCGCGAGACGCGGCCGTGCAGGTGGTGCGACGCACCGGTGCGGCAGCCGCGGAGTCGTTGGCGTCGACGGCGGTTCTGCGGCGGGGAACATCGCCGGCCGTATGGGGTTCTTTCAGCGGTCGTGCGGTTCCTGGACGGCCTTTGGTCGGCCAGGTCATGCACCGGCCGGGGTCGCGGCCGCAGTCCCATGCGTCGAACGGGCGGGTGTCCACGCCGTCCCGGCTCAGGCGACGGGTGCGGGGCGGCGCCATGGTTGTTTCCTTCAAGGGGAGTTGTCGGGTGCGGGCGGGCGGAGCGGCGGTCTGGGGGACCGTTAAGGTCGCGCGCATGGGTGGGGAGATCCAGGCGCAGGGCGCCACCGAAGCCGGAAGCCGCACGTGCCTGAGATGCGACAACACGCTGCCGGCACGGCGAATACCGCGCTTGTTCTGCTCGCCGCGGCACGCAGCGCAGGCAGCGTTCGCGGCGTTGCTCTTCGTCTTCGCGGTCGAGCGGATCGGCTTGCGTTTCGCCTGGCGCCTCATGCACACAGTCCTGGGCATCACAAACGTGCTGTCGTGGTTCGGATGGGGCTGAGCCGTACTTCCCCCCGCTGATTCACCAACTGACCGGAGTCGGAAAAGGGAAGGGCGGCGGTGCATACGACGTACCGTCGCCCTTCCGCGCCCGCCCCTCGGCTTCGCCGGCCTTGACGACCGTGCCGTCCGGTCCGCCGGCCGCGGCCGTTCGCATTTCGTCACCACGGCCGCGCCAATTCTCCGGTCCCGTCCGTGACACGGAACCGGCAGTCGGGTAAGCCGAGTTGGCGGGCGGCGCCCGCTCTCCGCCGTCGCCGTCGCAGCTCGGTCCTGGGGCCGGGTGCACGGTGCATTCGCCGACCAAGCCGCACGGCAGAATGCGCCGGTCGGTGACCTCTCAGGCGGCGACGGCGATGCGGGAGGCGAGGTCCCTGCCCGCGGCCTTGTACGCGGGAGGGAAGGTGAGCTTCAGACCCTGTTCCTGGCCCTGAACGGTGAGCACGGTCTGCAGTCCGAGACCGAGCAGCGCCTTCTTCACGGGTGCCGCGGACATCAGCTGGCGCGGCAGGGACATCAGCAGCTTGCCGGGGCGTCCCGACATCGTCGAGGCGTCGAAGAACATCAGCCGCCGGTCCGTGAGCGCCCAGTACATCGGACGCGGCTGGACGGTGGCGATCACCGTCCCGGCGGTGAGGGCGCCGACCAGCGCGGTGGTGAGCACCCGGCGCCTGGCGGAGACGGATCCGACCTTGGCGACGGAAGTGATTTCGACCTGCTCTCCCTCGGTGAGCAGGGGGGCGACGGACTGAAGCAGCTGCTGTCTGCGCCGGTTGTTCATGATTGTCCTTGCGGTGTTCCGAAGGCACGCGTGCGCGCCGTGCCGGTGCGCGTGGGGGGATGCAGGAGAGCGTACGGACGGGACTTCGGCATCCGATCAAGATCGGGCCATGAGTCCGCAAAGGCACCGGACGATCGGACGGCCGGAGGGGGCGCCCGCACGCACAGCGGGCGTGTGCCGGTCCGCCACCGGTGGCCCTTGCCCCGGCCGGCGGTGTGGAGTTGGGCCATCGGTGCCCTGCGCCCGGGCTCTCAGGGGCGACCCCGACCCGGGGCGCGGCATCTGCTCGGCTCCGCCCGGATCGACGGCAGACCGTGGCTCACCCGAACAGCGCGTCTTGCCCCCGCCCCGAACCTCTTCGTCGAGCCGAGCCGAGCCGAGAGGGGACGAAAAGTAGGGACCGGCGCTCCGAATGGTCGACCCGGTCACCAGGATTTCGCCGCCCGTGATGCCCCGTCGGCGGCCCGGCGAATCCTCTCCGAATGAGCCATCCGAGTGCATATATCGAAAACTGCCCCGTGTGTAGTGGCCTTATTGGTGCTGTTGTCGTTTCCATGCTGTTGCTCGGGATCAAGAGTGCTCGGAAGCACTCAGTCTTGCGGCACGTCGACATGATTGCAGGGAGAGGAACGCATGAAGCTCAGGAAAATGGCGGCTGTGGCCGCAGGTATGGTCGTTGCTCTCGGGGCGGCTGCTCCGGCCATGGCTGACTCCGGTGCCCAGGGCAGCGCCACGGGCTCCCCGGGCATCCTGAGCGGCAACGTCATCCAGGTGCCCATCGACATCCCGGTGAACGTCTGCGGCAACACCGTGAACGTGATCGGGCTGCTGAACCCGGCGGCCGGCAACACCTGCGCCAACGGTGCCGACATCACGCCGACCGAGACCGCGGCCACCACCCCGGCCGCCACCGAAGACGACACCGTGGGCACCGTCGCCCCGGAGGACGACGCCAGCAGCATCGCGGACTGCCTCTGCCGTGAGATGGCCACGAGCTGAATCCCGTCTTCTGACGGAACCTGCCTGATGCAGGAATGACGCGAGGAAGGCCGCCACTTCACAGGAAGTGGCGGCCTTCTCGTCTTTTCATATCCGATGGAAATGCCGCAGGGATCCTCGAGCCGCTGAAGCAGTTGTCGAAAGTGTGATGGCCGGGCGCAGCAGGATGGCGAGGAAAACCCGCCGCGCGCCGTTCCCCGAATCGCCGCACCGCCGGAGAGCGGGCGCGGCAGGACCCGGACCGCCCTTCGGCCCGAAGTCCGTACGTGTCACCCGGCTATCACGCCTCGGCCCGTTGGGTGATGGCCGCGTCGGTGCGGTCCCCCAGGAACTCGTACCACCGGCGTTCCAGGCAGACGTAGCGCACGTCCGCCTCGACGAGGCTGAGGAAACCCGCCACGGTCTCGGTGAGACGCTGCTGCAGCCCCGAGTCGGCCAGCGCTCCGTCCTCGGCGAAGGCCTGGTAGCTGTCGGCCACGCTGAACATGTCCGGGTAGACCCGGGTGCCCAGGTGTTCCAGGGGCACCCTCAGGGCCCACAGTCCGCGGTTGCCGCCGACCAGTGACGGCGAGGCGGAGACGAGCATCGCGTGCTTGGTCTTGAACGGCTGCGGCCGGACACGGGAGACCCAGTCGATCGCGTTCTTCAGCACACCTGGAACGGAGGCGTTGTACTCCGGCGAGGCGATGACGAAGGCGTCACTCCGATCGAGTCGGTCCCGCAGGGCGAGGGCGCCGGGGGGCAGCCCCTCCGCGGCCTCCATGTCGCCGTCGTACAAGGGCATGTCGAAGTCGCGCATGGAGGCGAGGTCGACCGCCGCACCGGTGTCGGAGATGAGCCGGGCGACGAGGGCGGCGAGGCGGGCGTTGGCCGAATCGGCACGCAGTGCCCCGCCGAAGACCAGCACCCGAAGCGGGCCGGGAGATGTGTCCGTGGGCATGGCTCGGTCCTTCCGCCGTGAGCACGCGCCCCGGCCGGGGCGCCCCTGTGACCAGTGTGGTTCCGGGAGAGTCGCCGTGCGACAGGGCGGCCGACCGGCAGGGCGGCGTCGGCGGGGTCTCTCGTTGGGGCCCGCCTTGGGGCCGAAGATGCTCACGCCTTCGTGCCCACGGGCTCGGCGGCCCGTGGGCGTCGGGCCGTTCGGGTGGGGAGCCGGACCGTCGGGCTCTCGCCGGCGAACGGCCGGCCCGTCCGTACGGTGACGACGCCGCGACCTCGGCTGCGGCACCGGTCCCCTGGATCAGGAGACCACTCCGCTGGTTCAGGAGACCACTCCGCGCCCCTCGTCCGTCGACCGGCGTGGTGCGGCGTGCCGGTCGACGGATGCGCCCAGGCCGAGTGCCGCCTGGGGGACGAGCAGCACGATCAGGATGATCAGGGGGACGGTCCAGCCGCCGGTCGACTGGTGGACCGCGCCCAGCACCAGGGGCCCCGCCGCCGCCAGCAGATAGCCGACGAACTGCGCCATGCTCGACAGCTGTGCGGTGTGCCGGGCGTCGGGGGAGCGCAGCACGACGAAGAGCATGGCCAACGAGATCGCGGCGCCCTGCCCGAGGCCGAGAAGGACCATCCACAGATAGGGGAGGCCCGTGGGGGCCGCGGCCAGGCCCGCGAATCCGGCGCCCGTAACCACCGTGCCGGTGACGGCCAGCAGTCCGGGGCGGACGCGCCGGGCGAGCACAGGGGAGGCGAAGGCGCCCGCGACACCGACGAGGCTGCTGAAGGACAGCATCCAGCCGGCGGTTCCCGCGCTCATGCCGGCGTTGGTGAGCATGCTGGGCAGATAGGCGGCCGCCGCGTAGTACGACAGCGACTGCATGCCCATGTAGCCGGTGACCAGCCATGCGATCGGATGGCTCCACATCCCGCGAACGGGGTGTTGCGCGGCTGCGGCCTGTGCGGCGGAAGGGCGCGAGCGCCGACGGGACTGCGGGGCCCACAGCACCAGCGCCACCAGCGCCGGCAGTCCCCACATGGCCAGCTCGGGCCGCCAGTGCAGGCCCAGCGCCGTGCCGATCGGCACGGTCAGGCCGGCGGCCAGGGCCGCACCGGCGTAGAGGGACATCGAGTACAGGCCGGTCATCAGGCCGATGCGGTCGGGGAAGTCGCGTTTGATGACCCCGGGCAGCAGCACATTGGCCACGGCCACCCCCGCGCCGACCACGACCGTGCCGGCCATCAGCGCCACCGTCGACGGGGTCAGCCTCAGTGCGCTGCCGCAGCAGACGGCCGCCATCGTCCACAGCAGCGCCGGCTCCATCCCCAGCCGGCGGCCCAGCCCGGGCGCGAGCGGCGCGATGAGCCCGAAGCACAGCAGCGGCAGCGTCGTCAGGAGGCCGGCCGCGGTGGCGGTCATACCGGTGTCCTGCCGGATGGTGTCCAGGATCGGCGAGGCGGCGACGATCGCGGGGCGCAGGTTCAGCGCCAGGGCGATGACGCCCGCGCCCAGCAGGAACCCTGTCCGCAGTCCCGCTCTCCCTCGCACGGCCGGGGTCTCCTCCGGCCGGGTGCCGGCATCGACATCGTCCGAGCCGGCGGCGCGGTCGGGGCGGAAGGCGGGACCCACCTACTCGTCTCCCGTCAGGGTGCCGGTCACGGGCGGTGGAGCCGCTGCCGACGGGGGCGCCGCCGAGGGGAGCGGGTCCGCGTCCTGCAGGAGGCGCAGCGCGCTGGTGCCGTCGTCGATGTACCGGGCCACCGCGCGGCCCGCCGCATAGGGATCGGAGGCCTCGATCGCGGCGAGGAGGTCGGCGTGCGATTCGAAGTGCGTGCGGTCACGGTCCGGGAGCGAGGAGTCGGTCATGGAGGAGATGAGGGCGTACAGGCCGTCGGTGAGATGGCTGTAGATGTCGGAGAGCATGCCGTTGTACGCGGCGGCGACCACCGCACGGTGGAAGGCCACGTCCGCCTGCACGAACGCCTCTACGTCCCCCGCCTCCCACGCCGTCGTCCGGCCCGCCAGCGCCGAGCGCAGCACCTCGAGATCCGCGTCGGTGCGCCGCCGGGCGGCGAGCCGCGCCGCGTCGCGTTCGAGGGCGGATCTGACCTCCTGAGTCTCCATCAGCCCCGCCCGGTGCAGCCGTCGTCGAAGTGCCGCGCCGAGGGAGTCGGAGGCCCGGACATAGGTCCCGTCACCCTGCCGCGTCTGGAGCATGCCGGTGTGCACAAGCGCGCGCACCGCCTCCCGCACGGTGTTCCGGCCCACCCCCAGCGTCTCGGTCAGGACCGGCTCGGCGGGGACCCTCGTCCCCAGGGGCCACTCGCCCGACTCGATCAGGTTCTGCAACTGCCCGATGACCTGCGCCACCAGGCTCGCCCGCTCCGTAGGCTGGATAGGCATCCCACACCTCCTAACATCCCATGTTTCGGCCAGGCTAACATCCCATGTTTCACGGCGCGCACCCGATGGGAGCCGTCGACATCACCCGTGGGCCGGAGGGCGGTGGCGTGACGGGCGGACGGCGGCAAGTGGCCCGCGGCCCACGGCAGTTCATCGGCTCCCCGGCGTACGGACGCGGGACCGGGCCGGACGACGGCAGCACGCGGGGCTTCGACGGACACGGCACTCGGGCGCCGAACCCCACGCGACCTGGGTGTGTGCATGCCACCAACCCCGGATTGGCTGTCGTCCCGGAACGGCGTGCCGGGTGATACTGCCCGTTCGACGCCGTACTGAAGGAGTTGTGATGCAGGTCGCCGTGGTCACCTTCGACGGGTTCAACGAGCTCGACAGCTTCATCGCCTCCGCCCTGATCAACCGGTGCCGCAAGGACGGCCTGGAGGCCTTCATCACGACGCCGACGCCGGTGGTCACGTCGATGAACGGCGTCGAGGTGACCGGACAGCGTCCGATGGAGTTCGTGACCGAGGCCGAGGTCGTACTGATCGGCAGCGGTGTGAAGGCCCGCGACGTGGTCGAGGACGACCGGTTGATCGCCCGGCTCCGACTCGACCCTTCGCGCCAGCTGATCGGTGCCCAGTGCTCCGGTGCGCTGGTGCTCGCCCGGCTGGGCCTGCTGGCGGACATGCCCGCGTGCACGGACGTGAAGACGCGGCCCTTCGTCGAGGCCCGCGGTGTCACCGTGCTGGACACCCCGTTCCACGCCGAGGGGAACATCGCCACGGCGGGCGGTTGCCTGGCGTCCCAGTACCTGGCCACGTGGGTGATGACCCGCACACTCGGAGAGGACGCCGCGCGCGGCGTCCTCGACTACGTGGCTCCCGTCGGTGAGAACCGGGAGACGGTCGAGCGCGCCCTGAGCGCCGTGCGCTCGGGCGAGTCCGTACTGCGCTGACGCCCCGTATCGGTCCGACGTCCCCGCGCAGGGCCGACGGCGCACGTCGTCGGCCCTGCGCACGTCGTCGCGGAGTCCACCGGCTGCCACGACCCTCGACCCGGAGCGGATCCTCGAACGGCACGCGTGGCGGATCCGGCGGGAGGATCGCCGGGCCCGGCGCCCACGCCGAGCCCGAGCCCGCCGGTGCGCACGGGATCGCGGCGAGCGCGCCGACCGCCAGGCGGAAGGCCCCGCCGCAGACGGACAGGGCCTTTGTCCCCCACGGGGCCGACCCGGCTTGGCATGCCCTCGCGCGAACGCTAGGTTCTGGCGGGTCGAGGTCAATCGTGCGGGCGGGGCGATCATGGGCGTGGGCGGGGCGAAGGCCATGGGGGACGTCGAGCTGGAGCGGGACCGGGCCCGCTACGGACTCCTCGCGGTGATCATCAGCAATCTCGCGATCGCCGGTGTCGCGATCTTCGGAGTGTGGCGCCTGGACGGCGACCGGTCCGTGATGGTGGGCGTGCTCACCGCGGCCTTCACCTCCGTGAGCAGCATGACCACCGCGTACCTGGGCATCAAGGCCGTCTCCAACACGGCGAAGTCGATGGCCCGGGAGCGGGTCGCCGCCGCCAAGCCCGCCGCTTCGGTGCCCCCGCAGCCGACCGATCACTGAGCAGTGGTCACCGGGCGCTGATCAGCGATCGCCGGGCAGCGGCGCGGCCCGTAGCGCCCGCGTGGTCCACACGTGGCATCACGCCAACCCGCCGGAGACAAATCGTTAGCCACGAATTTCTCCGAGGTGAGATCCTGGACCGCGTATGTCTACGCATCCTGCCCCCGCCCTCGGCGCTCTCGCCCCCCGCCTGACCGAGCTGTCCCTGCGCGACGCCCACCGGCTCGGCCGCAGGCTCGAAGGCGCGCGCAAGATCCGCAAGCCCGAGGCCCGGGCCGCCGTACTCGCCGAGATCGAGGCGGAGGTCGCCAAGGCCGAGGCCAGGATCGCCGAGCGCGGCGCCCGCGTCCCCGCCGTCACGTATCCCGAAGAGCTGCCGGTCAGCCAGAAGAGGGACGCGATCGCCGACGCCATACGTGAGCACCAGGTCGTGATCGTGGCCGGCGAGACCGGCTCCGGCAAGACCACCCAGATCCCCAAGATCTGCCTCGAACTCGGCCGTGGGGTACGGGGCATGATCGGCCACACCCAGCCGCGCCGTATCGCCGCCCGGACCGTCGCGGAGCGGGTCGCCGACGAGCTCCGCACCCCGCTCGGCGAGGGCGTCGGCTGGAAGGTGCGGTTCACCGACCAGGTGAACCCGGACGGCACCTTCGTCAAGCTGATGACGGACGGCATCCTGCTCGCCGAGATCCAGACGGACCGCGAGCTGCGCGGCTACGACACGATCATCATCGACGAGGCCCACGAGCGGTCCCTCAACATCGACTTCCTGCTCGGCTACCTCGCCCAGCTCCTGCCGAGGCGGCCGGACCTCAAGGTCGTCATCACCTCCGCCACGATCGACCCCGAGCGGTTCTCACGGCACTTCGGCGACGCCCCGATCGTCGAGGTCAGCGGACGCACGTATCCCGTCGAGGTGCGCTACCGGCCGCTCCTCGAGGAGGACTCCGAGGACGCGGACCGCGACCAGATCACGGCGATCACGGACGCCGTCGAGGAGCTGATGACCGAGGGCCAGGGCGACATCCTGGTCTTCCTCTCCGGTGAACGCGAGATCCGTGACACCGCGGACGCGCTGACCAGGAAGCAGTACCGGTTCACCGAGATCCTGCCGCTGTACGCCCGGCTCTCGCACGCCGAGCAGCACCGCGTCTTCCAGCCGCACACGGGCCGCAGGATCGTCCTGGCCACCAACGTCGCCGAGACGTCCCTCACCGTCCCCGGCATCAAGTACGTCATCGATCCCGGCTTCGCGCGCATCTCGCGCTACAGCCACCGCACCAAGGTCCAGCGCCTGCCCATCGAGCCGGTCTCGCAGGCGAGCGCCAACCAGCGCAAGGGCCGCTGCGGCCGTACATCGGACGGCATCTGCATCCGTCTGTACAGCGAAGAGGACTTCCTTGCCCGGCCCGAGTTCACCGACGCCGAGATCCTGCGTACGAACCTCGCCTCCGTCATCCTCCAGATGACCGCCGCCGGCCTCGGTGACATCGAGAAGTTCCCCTTCATCGATCCGCCGGACCACCGCAACATCCGCGACGGCGTCCAGCTGCTGCAGGAACTGAGCGCGCTGGACCCCGCGCAGAAGGACCCGCGCAAGCGCCTGACCGAAACCGGCCGCAAGCTCGCCCAGCTCCCGGTCGACCCGCGGCTGGCGCGGATGGTCCTGGAGGCGGACAAGAACGGCTGCGTGCGCGAGGTCATGGTGATCGCCGCCGCCCTGTCCATCCAGGACCCGCGGGAGCGGCCCGCCGACAAGCAGACCCAGGCCGACCAGCAGCACGCCCGGTTCCGGGACGAGACGAGCGACTTCCTCGCCTACCTCAACCTCTGGCGGTACATCCGTGAGCAGCAGAAGGAACGCG
>Ga0102590_1003231_pt1 | contig 16786 bp, 21 predicted proteins | sample AraplaMF_Col_mMF_FD_76859 | JGI IMG/M metagenome (GOLD analysis project Ga0102590, IMG submission 76859) | Arabidopsis root microbial communities from the University of North Carolina, USA - plate scrape MF_Col_mMF | ecosystem: Host-associated > Plants > Roots > Endosphere | place: USA...
ATCCGGACGACCTCGCCGAGTGCTACTGGGACATGTACGCCCGGCGTGACCGCGTCGAGCAGCTCTACCCCGGGGCGCCTGCCCCGCAGACCGACGCCGCGTGACTGCGCAACGGGCATGGGTGCCGGAAGGGGGCGCCGAGCTGCCGGCCACTCGCCGACTGCCGGACGGCACGGATCGGTTCGAGCAGCTCGTCGTAGTCAGGAAGGGACCGGGGCGCGCGGACCATGGAGCGGCCGGCCCAGTCGGTGCGGAAGCAACGCTTGGCCTCGCGCTGGCCTCCCTCTCGTTCGCCGCTGTTTGTCGGCGATGTCACGCATGTGGACACTCACGCGCGATCCGGCGTCGTCCGGGGCCGGCTTGCCCTCCGCGGTGCGGCCGCCGCCATGCATGCCCGGCGAGGAACGCGCCGGCCGCGCTTGCGCCCCAGGCCGCTCTCATCGCCCCCCCACGGGGAACGACCTACCGTGAGGGGGCCGACCGCCAGTCGGGGAGGTCCTCGAAGTGCACGTCGTAGCGGCGCTGCTCAGGCAGGAGTGAGGCGAATTCCGCCTCGCCACGGCTGATGGCGGCCAGCTGTTCGAAGTAGCCGAACCGTTCGATGCCAGGGCTGAGCACGACGACCACGTCGGCCACTTCACCCTCTGCCGCCCCGAAGACGTGCGGCAGGCCGGGCGGTACGACGACGAGGCCGCCCTTTCCCACCGTGGTCAGAGTGTCGCCGAGACGGAACAACATCGTCCCGTCCAGCACGTAGAAGAGCTCGTGGGAGAGCTTGTGGTGGTGCGGGGGCGCCCCGTCGGCGCCGGTTGCGAGGGTGAGCCTGCTGGCGCTGACCGCACCCCCGTCGGCGAGCAGCTCGAACGCGCCGTCCTTGAGCGACGCCCCGGCCGCCTCACCGGGTTGCACCACCAGCGCCGTGCGCATGGCCTCCATAGTGACTCCTTCGATCGTGTCGCCCGGTGGTCGGTGCGCGTGACCGGAGCGGACGATCCGCGAAGGACGTCACCGGGTCCGCGCCTGCTGTACATGTACAGTTGCGGGCTACAGCAACTGTACATGTACAGTCGAGGAGTGCCAGACTGTCGGTATGGCAGCGCCGAAGACATCGCCCCTCGACGCCGACGTCCCCGGAGCGCGGTCTCCCGATGCGACGCGTGCGCGGGACGGCGAGGCGTCACGCGCCACGATCCTGAGCGCTGCCCGTGCCGCCTTCGACGACAAGGGCTACGCCCAGACGTCGCTACGCGAGATCGCCAGAAACGCAGGGGTCAAGCCCTCACTGGTCGTGCACTTCTACGGCTCGAAGGCGGGCCTGCTGGCCGCGACGGTCGAATGGCCCTTCGACCCCGACACGGTGGTGCGCGAGGTCCTCGCCATGGGCCCCGACCACATCGGCGAGCGTCTGGCCGACGTGTTCCTTGAGACCTGGGAGCAGGACGGTCGGCCCAACACGGCTCTCACCCTGCTGCACGCGGCATGCGAGCGTCCGGAAGCGGCCACGCTCATGCGGGAGCTGTTCACCACGTGCGTGGTGGCTCCGATCGTCAGGGCCATCACCCCCGAGCGGGCCGAGCTTCGGGCCTCTTTGGTGGCCAGCCACTTGCTGGGCCTGCACGTGGGGCGCTACCTGCTGGAGTTCGACGCGATCGCCGGGGCGGATGCCGACCTACTGAAGCAGGCGCTGGCGTCCACCATCCAGCACATGTGCACCGGCCCGCTCTGGTAGGCGAACCCCCGCGCCCGCGCAATCGCAATCAGCCGGCGCGGTGCGACGGCACCCCTGCGGCGATCTGTGCGCCGTCGGGGAAGTCCGTCGAACGTGAGAGTTCCTCCCAGGCTGTCAGGTCCTCCTCGACGGCCGCGCGCCCGGCCCGCACCAGCCGGAGCGCGTCCGAGCCCAGCACCAGGTGGGCGGGCGGGTCGGGCAGGTCGAGGACGCTGAGCACCGCCGCCGCGGCCTTGGCGGGGTCGCCGAGCTGCCGGCCGCTCGCCGACCGCCGGGCGGCGCGGATCGGTTCGAACAGCTCGTCGTAGTCGGGAAGAGACCGGGGCGCGCGGACCATGGAGCGGCCGGCCCAGTCGGTGCGGAAGGAGCCGGGCTCGATCGCGGTCACATGGATCCCGAAGCCGGCGACTTCCTTTCCGACGGCCTCCAGCAACCCCTCCACCGCGTACTTGCTGGCGCAGTAGGCGGAGACGCCCGGGAAGGAGGCGAGCCCTCCCATCGAACTGACAGCCAGGACGTGTCCGCGGCGCCGGGCCCGCATGTAGGGCAGGACCGCCTGCACGGTGGCGGCCGTGCCGAAGACGTTGACCTCGAACTGGGCCCGGAGGTCGGCGAGCGGGGTCTCCTCGAATACGCCTTCGAGCCCGTAGCCGGCGTTGGCGATGAGCACGTCGATCGCGCCCACGCTCTCCTCGACGTCGCGCACGACCTCAACGACCGCGTCGCCGTCGGTGACGTCGAGGAGGCGGGCGTGGGCGCGTCCCGGCGCAAGCGCCTCGAAGGCGGCGCCGTCCTCGGGGCGCCGGACGGTCCCGGCCACCGTGTGGCCGGCCTCCAGAGCGCCCAGGGCGAAGGCACGGCCGAGGCCGCTGCTGACACCGGTGATGAGAAAGGTCCTGTGAAGGGGGTCCGTCATGGCGGGGCTGCTCCTGGGTCGGGAAAGCAGGGACATCTCCGAGTCTACACAGTGCAGTTTTTTTTCAACGTGACGTAGATTTTCTATTGGAGCGGGTAGGCTCGGGTGGTCCGGGCCGGCACGGCCCCGCGCGGTGAGGAGAGCGAAATCGCATGGGCAGGCGGAGCGAGACGCCACGCAAGGGCGATCTGCGCGAGCAAGCGCTCCTGGACACCGCGGAAGAGCTGCTGACGCGCACCGGACTGGAGCGGATGACCGTCGAGGACATCGCGAAGGGTGCCGGCATCTCGCGCGGCTCGCTCTACTTCTACTTCGGCTCCAAGCAGGACGTCCTCGCCGCCCTCGTGGCCCGCACGATGGTCGCCATCCGCGAGGACGCCACCCGCGCGGCAAAGGACACCAACACGCCCCCGGACCGGGCCGCCGAACGCGCCCTGCAGCACACCGAGCGGATGTGGCGCGAGCACGGCACGGTGATGCGCGCGGCCGTGGAGAACGCGGCCCTCAACGAGGCCGTCAAACGATCCTGGGAGGAGACGGTGGAGGCCTTCGCCGAGGCCATGCGGCACGTCCTCGTGCGCGCCGGGCTGCCCGACGGCGACGGCCCCACCGACGCCGGCGCCCTCGCCCGTGCGCTGTGCTGGATGACGGAACGCGTCTACTACCGCGCCCACGGCGACGACGGCGACACCCTCGACCGCGCCACCCGGACACTGCGCGAGGTCTGGCTCCGGGTCATCACGCCACAACAGCCTCAACAACAGCCCTGAGGAACAGGGCCGCAGGCCATGACGCCCGGCGCCCCCTCACGTGGCAGACGCCTGACGCAAGGCCGCACCCGGACGGCCGATCAAGGCCGGCGGCCTCCCTACGTGGTGGCCGCAGCGCGGCGCCTTCGCCAGAAACGGCCCAGCGCCCACGCCGTACTCAGCGCGGCTCCGCCCCAGACGATGACCGCCGCCACGTTCGCGGGCCGAGTGTCGATCAGGCCCACGCCGGGCGGCATCACCACCATCTGCACCGCAGCCCCGACCGGGACGACCAGGGCGGCGAACAGCCCGGTCAGGCCCGGCCGCCTGACGAGCGCTCCGACCGCACCGAGGACCAGTCCCAAGGGCACCCCCACGACCAGCCACACGACCATGTCGGTGCCCGCATCCCACACGTAGGCGTCCACGACGTAGTACGAGACGGTCGCGGCCGCCAGCGCCGCCATCGCGCCCACCGCAGCTCGGGCCGGTGTCGCCACCGCCCATCCGACTACGACCGCCAGCGCCGCCCACGACCACCCGGCATCGAGGAGAAGACTGACCACCGTGCCCGCCCTGGCAGCGGCGCTTCCCGCGACACGGGCCCCGATCGGCCCATAGGGCGAGGACAAGGCGTTGGCGAGCGAGGTCAGCGATCCGAACACCAAGCCGACTACGACCGCCCCCGTGATCTTCATCCGGGCAGCCTAGCCACGACACGTCCCGCTGAATCTCTATTCACCGGGAATGCTGGACAGCCGCTCGCCGCGGCCGGTCCGGACAGGGATCCTTCGGCGGGCATACCACCCGACCGGCCGACCTGACGTGCCGTCGGCTTCCGGGCCCGGAAGTCTAGACTCCGTCAGCAGCCACCCGCACTTCGCCCGCCCCTTTCCATCCGGCACGGGTAGGGGGTCCCATGCGCGACGGAGGAGGCGCCATGCTGCACCGCTCCGGCAGGACGTCCTGGAGGCGCTTCGGCGCCATCCTCGTCCCGTCCCTCGCCGCCGCAGCGGCCCTGGGCATCGGCATGGCCCAAGGAGCACTCGCCGCATCGTTCCTCATCTCCGGCCAACGCTTCCAACTCTCCGCCGACATCCTCAGCGGCCGGGGCGTGAGCATCTACCCCATGGTCGACGTGACCCGCAAAGGCGCCCTCGTACCGGTCGTGGTCCTCGGATTCCGCCACGCGCAAATCAACAGATTGTGCCTGTCGGTCGTCATCCCCATCCCCGTCCTGGGCCCCTACACCCTGGTGGTGACCGGCGGCACCGGACGCCCCGTGGAGGCGGCAAACCTGTTCATCGACGCCACCTCCGTCGCAGCCGCCCAGGCCAACACCAACAACATCGACATCGGCGTCGCCGCCGGCGCCGTCACCAAAGGACCGATCAACCCCAAAGACAGAAACTCGCGCTGGTTCGACCCCAACGTCTTCGCCCAACAGGCGCAGTCGGTCGTCCTCAAAAACGTACGCGTGATCTCAGTCGCAACCTCCGCCGGAACCCTCAACGTCCCCAACTTCCGCATGCGCGTCGAACAAGGCAACAACCCCTGCTTCTGACCCCCCACGAACACCCCTCCCCCACACCCCCGTCTCCACTTTCGCGGCCCCCCGGCGGGCCCGCGGCGCGAGCGCACCAGACGCGAGCGCACCCTCTGACCCACGCCCGCCCGCCCTCCTCTTCTTGCTTCCGTCCCCACCCCAGGGAGAGACGTGTTCCTGGATCCGATGTCCGACCCCCGCCCGGCACGGCGCACCACCACCGCCGTGGCCACCCTGTGGCGCAAGTTCCGGACCTGGCGAGGCGAACGGCCCTTCTGGGCCGGGGCCTTCACCATGACGGCGGGACTGCCCATCATCTACTTCCCCTACACGGACCTGGATCTGCAAGGCATCGTCCTGGCCCTGTCGACCACGTCCGGCGCGGGATCCCTCATCATCGGGGTCCTCCTCGTCGTCCTGGGCCTGACGCTGTGGTTCCAGCAGCAGCACCGCGTCTTCGCCGGGATCGCAGCCCTGCTGCTCTCCCTGACCTCCTTCCCCCTCGCCAACTTCGGCGGCCTGTTCCTAGGACTGACATGCGGCCTGGTCGGCGGCTCCCTGGCCTGCGCCTGGATGCCCGCACCCGACCCGCCCACAGCAGAGCAGGACCGGCAGGGCCTCGAGGACCGGGAGAACCGGCAGGACCCGGACGGCTGGGCAAGCTTGGAGCAATGGGCGGGCCTGGAGGACCGGCCGGACCGGGTCGAGCGGGGCGAGCGGGGCGAGCCGGGTGAGCGAGAAGCGAAGGAGGGCCCGGGCGAACAGGGTGAGCGGGAAGGGAAGGACGAACAGGAACGGAAGGAGGGCGTGGAAGAGCGGGAGAACCGGGACTCGCGAGGAGGGCGTGAGGACCAGGAAGGCCGGGATGCGCGGGCGGATCTGGAGGAGACGGTGGAACTCAAGCGGATCTCTGCCGCCGACCCGCCGCCCCCGGCCCCGGCGCAGCCGCACGACGGACCGCACTGAGCCGGGCCGCCCGGCCGCCACGGGACGGGGGCGCTACCCAGCCGCAGTTCGCCGGTATCGACGTGCCCGAGGCCGACGGTGCCCTGCGTCCGGTCTTGGAGGCGCTGGCCGACTACCTGACCGAAGCCGACCCCTCGTCCCTTCCCTTGGTGCAGACCGCGTTGCAGGTCAGCGACGCATTCCTGGCCAGCGCCGGTTCTGGGTCCGCCGCGGCCCCTGCCTGGGCCCGGCTCCTGGCCGACCGGCAGGACGTGCCGCCCTTCGCCTCAGTCTGCGGATCGGCGCCATCCGGCCGCCGGCCGACGCACGCACTGGCGCCCACCACACGGCCGTCGCCGAACGCCTGCCGGCCGGGACCGGAACCGTGGACCATATGCTCCGCGCGATGAACGCCCTGTTCACCAGGACCACCAGCACCGCCGACCTGTCGGTCCAGGACCTGTACATGGCGCAGACCCTCGCCTGGCACCTCGAACAGGCCAGCCCCGGCACTGATGTACCACACAACAGTTGTTAACCCCCTCCGCGACCCACGATCAAGCCGTGGCGTTCTGACGCGGCATCACCACCGGCCGGGCTCCCCCGGACACCGCATGGCCCCGGGCCCCCCTCGGAGGAGCGGCGGGGTCGGCGGCCGGTTCAGGTGGGCTGCGGCCAGGAGCGCAGCAGGGCGGCGATCCGTGCGGCGGTGCAGCCGGGGTCACGCATCATCTCGCGCAGGGCGACGGCATCCTCGCGGGTGGGCTTGACCGGGATACCGGAGGCCTCCAGGTACATCACCCCGGTGGCCGCGGCAACGGCCAGGTTGGAGCACTCCAGCCAGCGGCAGCGGCCCAGGACGTGCACCAGGGCGGCGGCGCGGGCGTAGGGGCCGTCGTAGACGGGCTGCTCGAGCAGTTCGGCCCGGTGGCAGGCGACCGCGGCGATGGGTACTCCGTAGTCGTCGGGCGAGGGATCGCCTGCTCCGGCCAATTCGGCGACCTGCAGGATCCAGGGGACGTCGATGTACAGGTCCATTACGCGGCGTGCGCTCCCGGGGCGGGACGATCGGCGGTTTCGGCTTCGTCGAAGACGCCCTGGTGCTCGGCGAGGAAGCGCTCCGCTGCATCCAGCCCGCGCCGCCGCAGGCCTTCGGTGTCCTCGCGTACGAGGACCGCGATGTAGTCGCCGAGGCTCAGACCACGGTCCCTGGCTCGTGCTTCGGCCAGTTGCTTGATCTCGTCATCGACGCGTGCACCGAGTTGTGTCTTCTGTGTCTTCGCCACCCCCCGATGGTAACAGCTGTTACCATCGGGGGCGCCCCGCAGCCGACTTCACCGGCAAGCCGCCGGGCCGGGCTCTGTCCGCGGTCGGCCCGGCAGCGTCGCGGCGGGGTTTCGTGGGCGAGTGGCAGGCCGCGGACGACGGCCCGCCCCGCGTCTTGTGCCCTCTCCCCCGTTGCCCGGGCCGGTCGTCAGACCGGATGGGGCAGTCCGAGCGCACGGCCGCCTGGCCGGAATCCGCTCCGCGGTGCTCTGTGGCCGTCGTGCGGTCCTCCCGCGCAGGACACCGCTTCTTGCGGGCCGCCCCCCTGGCTCCGGAGCACCACGGCTGATGCTGCCTCCAGCCTCAAGATGGTCAGCCGCCACTGCGTTTTCATCCTCCTGTCGGGCACTTTCGGCTGCTCGGACGGCATCGGGCGATATCAGTCGGCGGGTTTGCCGAACCAGCGGCACAGGTGGTTGTCGAGGTCCTGCTGATCGTCGCCGATCCAGGCGACGTGGCCGTCGGGCCGGAGCAGGACGCCCGGAGCATCCAGTGCCGCGGTGGGGTCCGCGAGGTGATCGACCCGGTCCGAGAAGCCGCCGGGACTCAGGTGTCCGGTGCGGTCCAGGAGCAGGCCGCGACCGCGGTGCAGCAGATCGTAGAGGCGGCCCTGTTTCACGTCGATGTCGCGCAGGCGCCGGCCGAGCAGGTCGGGGCCTTCACCGAAGTCGTAGCGGACGCCGATCGCGGTGATCTTCTCGATCAGATGGCGGTTCACCTCGTCGAAGTCCATCAGTTCGGTGAGCAGCCTGCGCACGGCCTGGGGGCCCGGTTCGGTGGAGTGGAGTTCCTCCTGGGCGCGGGTGTTGTCCAGCACGTCCTGGGCGACCGGACGGCGTTCGGCGTGGTAGGTGTCCAGCAGGGTGTCCGGCGCCCAGCCGCGGATCTGCGCGGCCAGTTTCCAGCCGAGGTTGAAGGCGTCCTGGACGCCCAGGTTGACGCCCTGTCCGCCGGTGGGTGGATGGATGTGTGCCGCATCGCCTGCCAGCAGCACCCGCCCGACCCGGTACCGTTCGGCCAGCCGGGTGGCGTCCCCGAAGCGGGACAGCCAGCGCGGGGAGTGAACGCCGAAATCGGTTCCGGCGACCGCGCGCAACTGTTGCCTGAAATCCTCCAGGGTGGGCGGTTGTGCGCGGTCGCCGACGTTCGCGGCGGGGACGACGACGCTGTATACGCCAGTGCCGACGGCCCTGAGCCACAATCGCCTGTTCCTCTTGCCGATTTCGCTCACCTTGGCGGCGATCTCCTCCGGCGGCACACCCACTTCCATCTCGCCCATCAGCGTATGGCTCCGTGAGGGCTCGCCGGGGAAGCCGACGCCGAGGAGTTTGCGCACCGTACTGCGCGCCCCGTCACAGCCGACGAGGTAGCGCGAACGCAGTTGTTCGCCGTTGGCCAGCTCGACGCTCACCCCCTCGTCGTCCTGCCGGACACCGGCCACCGCGCAACCGCGCCGGACCTGCGCACCCTGGTGGATGGCGTGTTCCTCGAGCAGGCGGACGAGGACCGGCTGCGGGATGCCCAGCAGATAGGCGTGCGCGGAATCCAGGTTCTTGGGTGCGGGTTTGTTGATGGCGGCGAAGAATCCGCCGGCCGGACGCTGTCGTCCGTGTGCGCGCAGACGGTCCAGCAGTCCGCGCATCGCCATCAGCTCGAGACTGCGTATGTGCAGCCCGACGATACGGACGAACGGTGCGGGCTCGGTTTCCTTCTCCACGACGAGTACCCGCACATCGTGCAGCCGCAGTTCGGCGGCCAGCATCGCGCCGGTCGGCCCGCACCCGGCGATGATCACATCGAAGATGAGCGGCGCACGATCGGCGCCGGACGCCGGCGCCGGGACAGCTCCGGGGACGTCGCCCACCGGGATGGCGCCCGCCGGGGTGTCGCCGACGGGGATGGCGCGTTCGGCCGTGTCGTTCGACGACGGCTCGGGGGTGAACTGCACAGAGTCCATGGGTGTTGCCTTTCGGGAGTGCCCTGTTGTCCAGGCGCTCCCGGCGACACCTACGTCAATCGCCCGACCGTGACGGAAAGGGGGAGCACCCACATCGATACAGCGTTCATGGGTCTCACCTCCTCGGGCGGTGTCCGGTCAACTGCAAGCTACAAGCCCCGGCATCACCTAGTAGGACTCCGTTAGGTTGCTCTGGTTCTTGGGTTTGGGCTGGTGGTGGATGTTCTGGGCAGGGGGCGGTGGCAGGTGGTGCAGGTGCCGGTCCAGCAGTTCAGCAGGTCCTGGATGGCGTCGAGGGTCTGGTAGAGGGTGAGTCCGCTGTATCGGCTTTTGGGGCCAGGCGCTGTTCGGTGAGGAAGGCGTGGGCGGCGGTGACCAGGGTGACGTGGTGATGCCAGCCGGTCCAGGAGCGTCCCTCGAAGTGGTCCAGGCCGAGGCCGTGCTTGAGTTCGCGGTAGTCGTGCTCGATGCGCCAGCGGATCTTGGCCAGGCGGACCAGTTCGGCCAGCGGGGTGGCGGCAGGCAGGTTGGACAGCCAGTAGTCGGTGGGTGCTTCGGCGCCTTCGGGCCATTGGGCCAGCAGCGTGACCTCGGGCAGGACGCCGTCCCAGAAGCCCTCCTGTGCGGTGGCGGCGGCCTGGGCCAGGCGGCGGGCCCGGACGCCAGCCGGCCGCACCCGCAGTGCCACAAAGCGCGAGCGCATCGGCCCGCGGGAGCCTTCGCGCCAGGTCACCTCGCTGAGCGCCTGCCGTCCGCGGCTGGCGGCCAGCGCGGCCACCGGCAACGGCTTGTCCCGGTAGCGGGGCTGCGGCTTGCGGCCGTTGCCTGACCAGGGCGGGGCCGTGGGCCGCACGTCGTGCGGGTGGACGGTCACATCCGAGCGGATGGCCACGACATAGCCGATGCCCCGCCCGCTCAGGCCGTCGCGGAAGTCGGCGTTTTGCCCGTAGCCTGCGTCGGCCACCACCACCGGCGGCACCAGACCCCACCGGGCCAGTTCATCGAGGGTGTCCAGGGCCAGGCGCCACTTCTCCCGGTGCCCGACCTCCTGCGGCATCCCGGTCTTCTGCCGCCGTACCGGATCGTGCGCCCACTCCTCGGGCACGAACAACCGCCACTGCAGCGGACAGGAGGCGGTGTCGGAGACCGCGTGCACGCTCACCGCGACCTGGCAGTTGGCCTGCTTGCCCAGCGCCCCGCAGTACTGGCGCGCGACCGCCACCGACATCTTCCCGTCCTTGGGGAACGACACGTCATCGACCGCCCAGGCATCCGGGCCGATCAACGGCACCATCCGCGCCGCGATCCGCCGCCGCACCGGCACCGGATCCCACGTCGACTGGTTCACGAACTGCTGCAGGTTCTGCTCGTTGCCATCCGGCAGCCGCTCTGCCATCGGCTGGATCGACTTGCGCCGTCCCTCCAGCATCAGCCCTCGCAGATAGCAGTCACCCTTCGCCCGCTGGTCCTTGCGCGGCACCGACGCGAACACATCGGCCACGAATAACGCCAACTTCGCCCGAGCACGGTTCACTTCATGTGCGTCCACACACCCACCGTGCCCCCAAACAGGACCGCGAGACAGACCTAACGGAGTCCTACTAGTCCAATCCTTAAAATGCCGCGCAGACATGCGGCCCCTCATGGCCGGCGTTGCGGGGGACGTGCATCCCAGCGGTAGCTGGTCCACGCGCTGTGTCAACCGTCGAACGCTGCTCAGCCGATCCGCGTGCGCAGGTCCTCCAGCGCCGCCTTCAGCGCGTCCCCGGCCGCGATGGCCACATCGGGCTCGACTCCGACGCCTTCCCAGTTGGTGCCGGTGACCGGGTTGATCGAGCGGGCGGCGGGAACGGTCACGGTAACGTGCGGGGCGACCGGAATACGGTCCGTGGGATGGGCGCCACCGCGGGTGGTCTGGCCGATCAGGGTGGCGCGCCCCAGCACCTTCAGGTTGTACGCCAGCTCCTCTCCGCCGGAGAAGGTGAGGTCGCTGGTCAGCACGGTGACCGGGCGGTCCAGGTAGCGCGGTGCGGCCAGGTGCCCGAGGGTCCAGTACTGGCGGGTCGAGCCCGTGGCCCGCTCGTAGATGTCGTTCAGGTGCACCCCGTCGTCGGCGAAGAAGTAGCTGCACCACAACTGCACGCCCTCCGGTGAGCCACCCCGGCACTGCCGCAGGTCGATGACCAATGCCTCGGTGGAAGCGAGCAGTTGCATGGCGGCGGCGATCGCGGGGCCACCCAGATCGGCGGGGGCGATCATGCGCAGGTCGAGGTAGCCGATGTTGTCGTCGAGTTGCTCCACGCGCCGGACGCCGTAATTACTCTCCCGGGCGTACTGCGCGAAGCGCGCGCGGGCAACGTCCTCCGGCTCCTCGTCCATCGACTGCGGCTCCTCGGTCCACAACAACCGCAAATGCTTGTCCGGACAGACACTCTGGAGGTCGTCCGTGACGCGCTCGCACAGCTCTCGCACGTCCAGGTTCTGATATGCGCCTTCGGCCAGCCGACGCCGGATCGCGGCGTCGATGGCAGCCGTCTGTTCGGGGAAGACATAGCCGGTGGTGATCCGGGCCAGCGCGGCGTCGAGTATCTCGTGATGAGTCGTCATGTGCGCGATGGTAGGTCCGGGTCGAACGCGTGCCCAACGGATTTCACGGCTGCTTCTTCTCGTGCTCCGCTCACCGACTTCCTCGGCGATGCGCCCCCTCAGCGCCGGACGCTGTGCGACGGCCCGGTGGAGACCGCCCGCTTCATCGGGATCGCCTGCCTGCGCAACCTCTTGTTCCCCGGGCAGGAGATGACCGTGCGGCCGAGATGACCGCGGGGTGGAGCGAGGAGACCGGGGCCGGTGCGGCCTCCGCACGACCGGTGCTCCAACTCCCCGCCCCGGCACCGTGCGTGGGCCGCGGAACGTGGCCGCACCAGGGGCGCGTGGTGTGCGGGCGGACCGCGGGCCCGCCCCTGGTGTCGTCAGCGCTGCCCGTGGTGGTCGGAGGCGGCGACCTCGCGGACGGCGCCGGCGACGGCCCCGTAGTCCTTCTTCAGGATCGCGCCGTGGTTGCTGGTGACCTTCGCGCCGATGCGGATGTTCGGGTTGCGGGCGGTCACCGTATCGAGGCTGGTGCGGATGAGCTCCTGCTCGTCCCCGCGGCTGCCGAAGGACGTGCCCGAGGCGACCACGTAGCGCACGGGGACGGTGATGTCGTCAAGGACCGGGCCCAGTTCGTGGGTGCGGGAGAGCCTGCCGAGCTCGATGTTGCTGTGTGCCTGCTGCGCGGCGCTCATCCGCGGGGCCAGGCCGGTCCCGGCCGCAGCAGTGGCAGGAACCAGCCCATCCGCCGAAACAGGGTGGTGATCCGTTGTTCCATGGCCTCGTCCAGCCAGTCGTAGGGGGACGTGCCGTCGACCAGGACGGTGCCCAGGCAGTGCTGCGGGTTGCGGGCTGTCCGCTCACGCGGTGTCGACTCCTGAGCCGCGCATGGGTCACACCTGCCCGAGGTCGATCTCCACCGGGAAGGGGGCCACTGCCTTGAGGACCCCGGTGAACACGTCTCCGTCCCGGTAGGTTTTCGTCGCGGGGTCGAGAACGTATGTGTATACGAGCGGAACGCCTGTCGCGGCCTGCTCGATCCGCCAGTAGAAGCCGATACCTGCCTTGGCGTACTGGTCGACCTTCACAATCCGGTCGGTGGTCTCCGAGCCTGGCGACACCACCTCCGCGACCAGCAGCACGTGCTCAGGGCGGGTGGGGGTGATGTCGATCGTGTCGGCGCGGTATACGACGACGTCCGGGCGGCGATTGGTGAGCGGTAGGTCCTGAAGCCGGACGTCGAAGTCCGTGTCGGCGTTCCACTCCGGGCCCGCGGCGGCATCAAGGGCGTTCGCCAGAATCCGGGCCAGCCGGTTGTGCCGCTTGGACGCACTCGGACTCACGACGACCATCCCGTCCACGATCTCGACACCGGCGCACTGCTCCTCGGACCAGGACTCGTACTCCTCAGCCGTGATCTGCTCATGCATCCACGCCGGGGCCACCATGTCGGCTGTCATGAAGCACCTCCTGGACGCTCTGCTGCGGGGCCGATCCCGCTGGGTTCAGCGTACTATCCGCCATCAGTCCGGCACCGCTGACGTCGCTCACGCCCCTTTCCCTCAGCCGTCATCCGGCCAAGGAGCCCGCGACGAGTGAAGCGTTCCGTCTACGTCACCGGCCGACACCTCAGGCGAATCCCGGCCGGAACGGGCAGTAGGCCTGTGTGGCTGCACAACAGGTGCATGCCGAGAAGCTCCCCTGGCCCGGCCCGGGAAGGCTTTCCGTCTTCCAAACCCCTGCCCATACAGACCCTCTGCAGGGCGGGCAGTGCCTGTGGCTCGCGAAAAAACGGCTCCGGACGAGGAGTCTCGAGGCCGACAGAACGCCCACGCCCGTCCACGGCCGCGGCAGTGCGCATCTTCGTCATGTGGTCCCCCTCGTGTGGCGGATCAGGCGTCGTGTGCGGCAGGTACAGGCCCGGCGACCAGGACTGCACACCGCCTCCACACGGGAGCCAGGTGGTCGGTGACGGCCCGGCGGATCCCGCCTGAGGGGCGGGATCCGCCGGTGTTCACAGGCTGCGGGCGGTGATGTCGCCGTGGGAGGTGGTGGCGTGGATGTCGAGCCCGGTGGTGCCGTCGTTCTTGAGGGCGTTGCTGATACGGCCGAGGCCGGTGTGGGCGTCCAGGGCGGCCGAGACGCCGGGGGCGGCGCCGAGCGTGATGTCGCCCGACTGGGTGCGCAGTTCGACCGTGCCGCGCACGGCCTCGGTGATCCGGATGTCGCCGCGGGCGGTACTGATCGTGGCGGGGCCGCCCAGCCGGCCGATCTCGACGTCGCCGTCGACCGCGGTGAGGCGGACGCTCGCCGCCTCGTCGATCTTGATGTGGCGGTAGGCGCCGTCGATTACGACATCGCCGAGACGGCCGACACCGCGCAGCTCGGCGCTTGCGGCCTTGGCCTCGACGCGGGAGCCGGCGGGCAGTTGGACGGTGACCTCCAGCGAGCCGGACGGGCCCACAAGCCGGTTCGCCCCCTCAGGGGTGTGGATCCGCAGGACGCCGTCGGCGTACTCGACGCGGGTCTGCTCGGCGCAGCGCACGTCTCGTCCCTTGGCCGGGTCGGCGGGCCGGACCTCGACGACGGTGTCGGCACGGTCGGCGGCGATGAACTGGATACGTCCGGCCGCAACCTCGAGAACGGCGGAGATCGGGGCGGGGCTGGCGAACGTCTGCATGATGCTCTCCCATACATACTCACTGTTTCCGACTCCAGAAACGCTACGTTGCTTTTCATGCCTTGGCAACGCTCTCGTTGCACAGAATCGGTATTTATGCAGCTCGTTGACTAGAAACTGTTGCAACGAGCTTGTCGGTAACGCAACGGCCCTGTTGCCCATCATTGCAATGGATAGAGAGTGAACGCTATAGTGACGGGGGCCGGGAACCACCGGGCAAGGACCCTCACACGAGCACCATCAGGGAGATCACGATGCCGGGAGGCAGGCTCACCCAGCAGGAACGCCAGCAGATCGCGCTGGGGCTGGCCGACAGCCTCCCCTACGCCGAGATCGCCCGGCGCCTTGAGCGTCCGACCTCGACCATCACCCGTGAGGTGATGCGCAACGGCGGCCCCGCCGCCTACCGCGCCGACCTGGCCCATCGCGCCGCCGAACGCCGCGCCCACCGCCGTCTGCCCGCCTCCTCCCGCACCCCCCACACGGCCCCCCAGGTCGACGGACGCGACGCCACCGCCGTGGCCGAGTACGAGGAGACCCTCACCACCGTCCTCATGGCCTCCGGCCTGACCAAGATGACGGCCCGGGTGCTGACCTGCCTGTTCACCACCGACGCGGGCAGCCTCACCGCGTCCCAACTCGCCGAGCGCCTGAAGGTCAGCCCGGCGTCCATCTCCAAGGCCATCGCATTCCTGGAGAGCCAGAGCCTGGTGCGCCGCGAACGCGACGAACGCCGCCGAGACCGATACATCGTCGACGACGAACTCTTCTACCAGGCGACCATCGCCAGCGCCCGCTCCAACGACCAACTCGTCGAAACCGCACGACAGGGCGTCACCGTCCTCGGCCCGCACACCCCCGCCGCCACCCGCCTGGAAAACGTCGCCCGCTTCCTCGACTTCATCAGCGAAAGCATCACCCGCGCCGCCGAACAAGCCCGCGAAGTCCTCCACACCAAACCAGCCACCGCCGACGCCTCCACCGACACCAGCCCGCCCCACCCCGACCAACCATGAACGACCCCACCGCCACCCCCCTCACGGGCGGCCCGGCGGGCGCACGCGAAGGGGCGGGTCAGCGTTCGGGTTTGGTGGGCCGCTGCATGAGTGCGGCGGTGGCCTCCTCGAGGCTGATCTTCTCGTTCAGCAGCGCGACGACGACGCGTGTGATCGGCATCTCCACTCCGTGGGCGTGGGCGAGGTCAAGGACGGCCTCGGCGCTGCGGACGCCCTCGGTGGTCCGGCGGTTGGCGGCCGCCGCCTGCTCCACGCTGAAGCCGCGGCCGAGGTGTGCGCCGAAGGCGTAGTTGCGGGAGAGCGGGGACGAGCACGGAACAGTCGTCTATAGCCTGCACGTACACGCGGTGTTCGTCACGAAGTACCGGCGCGGAATCCTGAACAACGAGATGCTGATGCGCTGCGAAGAGGTCATGCGCAGGGTCTGCGAGGACTTCGAGGCAGAGCTGAAGGAGTTCAACGGGGAGGCCGACCACGTCCATCTCCTCGTGCACTACCCGCCGAAGGCCGCACTTGCCAGCCTGGTCAACAGCCTCAAGGGTGTCTCGTCCCGCCGCCCGCGCGCAGAATTCACCGGCCGGGTCAACCGGCCAATCATGCACGGCCGTCTCTCGTCACCCTCGTACTTCACGGGTTCATGCGGCGGTGCACCGCTCCAGGCGGTCAAGGACTACATCGCGCGGCAAAAGCGGCCGAACTGAGCGCGGCCAGCCATGGACGCGGGTAAACAGTGCAGACCCGTGCCCACAGCCGAGGTCAGAGCAGCCTCGAGACGCGATTCACCCCCAGCCTGAAGACCGGAACACTCACGCAAGATCAGCGGTAGACGGTGTGGCACGCCTTCTGCGCGCGTTGTGCGACGCCCTCGTCGGGGCATGCGATGGTGGCTGCCGCGGGCTGCCCCGCCATGATCTCGGCCGCCAGGTTCGGGCCGGAGAGCACCGCGATGCGTTCCGCCGGCAGCCCCGTCACCTCCGTGATCACCTGGCTCGCCCGCAGCCCGGTGCCCGCCTCGATGCCCTTCATCAGCGACACGATCACCGTTTCCGGGCCGCTGTACGGCGCGCCCAAGCAGCAAGGTTGCCGCGGAGGGTCTGGGCGGGCGTGGAGAGCACCAGGTAGTCGGCGCCGTCGAGGGCAAGGACCGGGTCTGTCGTCGCCTTCAAGGCGGCGGGCAGCTCGCTGTCGGGCCAGTAAGCCGGATTACGGTGCCGGCTGTTGATGGTGTAGGCGACCTCGCCGTGGCGGGCATGAACGACCACATCGCTGCCGGCATCGGCCAGGACCTTCGCGGCGGCGGTCCCCCAGGACCCGGCCGACAGCACTGCCGCAC
>Ga0102590_1003240_pt1 | contig 16732 bp, 19 predicted proteins | sample AraplaMF_Col_mMF_FD_76859 | JGI IMG/M metagenome (GOLD analysis project Ga0102590, IMG submission 76859) | Arabidopsis root microbial communities from the University of North Carolina, USA - plate scrape MF_Col_mMF | ecosystem: Host-associated > Plants > Roots > Endosphere | place: USA...
AGTAATACAGCTTCATCGTCATGTCTCCTGTTGCGCGCCGGCCAGTTCGAGGCCGGCGACATAGCCGAAGGTCAGCGCCGGACCTAGCGTGATGCCGGCGCCGGGATAGGCGCCCGCCATGACCGAGTTCATGTCGTTGCCGCAGGCGAACAGGCCTTCGATCGGTCGGCCATCGCGGCCGAGAACCCGCGCTTTGGTGTCCGTCTTCATGCCGGCTGCGGTGCCGATGTCGCCCGGGAAAACCCGCACGGCATAGAACGGCGGTTGCGCGATCGGGCCGAGGCAGGGATTCGGCCGGTGGTCCGGATCGCCCAGGTAGCGGTTGTAGGCGGTGCTGCCTTTGCCGAAGACGGCGTCATGGCCGGTCCCCGCCGCCTGGTTCATCTGGGCGACCGCCTCCGCCAGGCTGGCGGCATCGATGTCGAGCTTGCCCGCGAGTTCGGCGATCGAACCGGCCGAGACCATATAGCCGGCCTGCAGAAACCGCGACAGTGAACGGGCGGCGGGCCGCACCAGACCCAACCCATATTTCCGCAGGAAGGTGGCGTCGCACACCAGGATGGCGGGGATCGTCGGCTCGGTCTCGTGGCTGCGATGCATGGCCTCGACGAACTCATGGTAGGAGGTCGCCTCGTTGACGAAGCGCCGGCCGCGCTGGTTCACGGCGATCACGCCGGGCTTCTGGCGATCGAGAATGAGATGCGGAAAGCGGATTTCCTCGCCTTGCGGCGTGCGCATCACCGACACCGGCGTCCAGAAGGCGTTGCCGATATTGTCGGTTTCCATCACAGCGCCGGCCTCGAGCCCGAGCCGCATCCCGTCGCCGCTGTTGCCGGCGGGCGCCATCGAGTAATGCTGCGCGGCATGCGGTAGCATCTGCCCGCGCATCGCGGCATTGCCTGGAAAGCCCCCGGTTGCCAGCACGACGCCGCGCCGCGCGCCGATCCGCCGCCTGCGGCCGGCCGTCTCGGCCTCCAGTCCGGCGACCCGGCCATCCACGACGACCAGCCGTGTCGCCGCCGTGGCGGTGCGCAGATCGATTCCGCGATCGAGCGCCGATTTCAGCAGCCGGCCCGCCATGGCGTTGCCCATCAGGAGACGCGTGCCGCGCGGATAGCGCAGGCGGTCGGCGCCGTAGCGCAGCAGCAGGCTGACGCCATCGCGGAATTTCTCAAAGGAACTGGTGAACCCGAGCAGCGTGTCGATGTCCTTGCGGCCGACCATCATGCCGCCGAACACCAGGAATTCCTGCAACGGCCGGCGCAGCAGCGCGAACTGCGCGCCGAGTTCGCGGCCGTCGAATGGCGCCGGATCGATGGTGCGGCCGCCGCTGGCGGCGCCGGCGAGGTCCGACTGATAATCCGGCGACACCGCGCGTGGAACGAATTTCAAGGCGGTATGCTTTTCCATGAAGCTGACCATCCGCGGGCCGGCATCGAGGAAGGCATCGATCATGTCCCTGCGCAGGCGGTTGCCGAGGATGGCCTGCAGATAGCTCAGCACCGCCTCGCGGCTGTCGGTGGCGCCGACCTCGCCGAGATGCGGGTTCTGCGGGATCCAGACCGCTCCGCCGGACACCGCCGTGCTGCCGCCGATGGTCTCGGTCTTCTCGATCACGACCACGTCGAGACCGTGATGGGCGGCGGTCAACGCCGCCGCCATGCCGCCGGCGCCGGAGCCGACGACAACGACATCATGCGTCTCGTCGAAGCCATCCGCCTGATCGGAGCGCGCTGCCGCGGTCATATTCCGAGACCTCCGCCGAGCGACTTGCCGCCATCGACCAGCAGCGTCTGGCCGGTGATGAAATCCATCGCCGGAGCGGCCAGGAAGGCGACGGCGTTGGCAATGTCCTCGGGGCGTCCCGCTTTTCCGGTGGGCTGCAGCGCCAGTTGCGCCGCGAGCCGCTCCGGCGTCAGCGCCGCCAGCAGCGGCGTATCGATCAGCCCCGGCGCCACGGCGTTGACGAGAATGCCGCGCCCGGCGAGCTCCATCGCGGTGGCGCGCGTCAGCCCGACCACCGCCGCCTTCGAGGCGACGTAATGGGCGTGGTTGCGGGCGCCCAGGAAGGCGCGCGAGGCGATGTTGACGATCTTGGCTCCGGGCCGCATGCGCGCGGCCGCCGCCTGCGACAGCGCGAACATGGCGACCAGATTGACGTCGTACATGCGACGGAAATCCTCCACCGTGAGGTCGAAGAACGCCCGCTCGTCGAAGATGCCGGCATTGTTGACCAGCGCCGCCAGCGGCCGCTCGCGCGCGATCAGCGCGGTGACGGCCTCGCGGTCCAGCAGGTCGACCGCGGCGGCGCGGGCGGCAACCCCGTGGATCGAGATCTCGGTCGCACAGGCTTGCGCCGCAGCACCGTCGCGGTCGAGCACGATTACTTCGAAGCCGTCTTGCGCCAGGCGCCGCGCGATCGCCTTGCCGATGCCGCGTCCTCCGCCGGTAACCAGTGCCAACGGCGCCACGCCTGTTTCTTCCGTCATGTCTTGCTCCTTGGATCGCTTGGTCCGCCGGCCTTGCGCGCCAGATCCGCGCCGTGCCGGTGGGTCATGAAGCCGGCGGTGAGGCCGCCATCGACCTCCAGCACGGCGCCGTTGATGTAGGCCGCCTCGTCGCTGAGCAGGAAGGCGATCGCGGCAGCGATTTCCTCCGGCCGTGCCAGCCGGCCGAGCGGGGTGCGGTCGAGCATGACGTCGGCGAGGAACTGCGCGGGGATGCCGTCGCGGATCATCGGGGTGTCGACGCCATTGGGCGCCACGGCATTGACGCGCACGCCGCGATGTGCCCATTCGACCGCCAGCGTCTTAGTGAGGCCGACGAGCCCCCATTTCGAGGCGGCGTAGTTGGCGCGGCCGGGTTGTCCGCCCTTCGCCGTGATCGAGGCAATGGTCACGATCGCGCCGCTTCCCTGTGCCAGCAGGAGGCGGCCGACGGCGCGGCAGGTGAAGAAGACGCCGGTCAGGTTGATGTCGAGCACGTCGCTCCAGGCCGCGTCATCCATCTCATCGGCCGGCGCCGCGCGCGCGATGCCGGCGCAGGGCACTGCGCCGTCGAGCCGGCCGAGATGCCCCGCCGCGTCGGCGACGAACCGATCCGTCGCGCTGGAATCCCGGCTGTCGAATGCCCGTGCAAAGACCACCCTGCCCTCGGCCCGCAGCGATGCTTCCAGCGCCGCCAGGCTGCCGGCGTCGATGTCGGTGGCGGCGATCGCCGCACCTTCGCCCGCGAGTCGGCGCGCCACCGCCTCGCCGATGCCGCGCGCGGCCCCGGTGACGACAAAAGCCTTGCCGGCGAAGCGTCCGGCGGTCCCGGTCATGATCAATTCCCGAGATACGTGCGCCGGACCTGATCGTCCTGACGCAGCGTGGCGGAGGCGCCTTCGAGCGCGATCTCGCCGTTTTCGAGGATGTAGGCGTATTGCGAGGCCGCGAGGGCCACCGCCGCGTTCTGCTCCACCAGCAGGATGCTGAGACCGTCGGCATGCAGGCGCGCGATGATCTCGAAGATCTTCTGCACCAGCACCGGCGACAGGCCGAGCGAAGGCTCGTCGAGCAGCAGCAGGCGCGGCCGCGCCATCAGCGCGCGGGCGATCAGCAGCATCTGCTGTTCGCCGCCGGACAGCGTGCCGGCCTTCTGCTTCAGACGCTCACTGAGCACCGGGAAATAGCCGAAGGCGCGCTCGAAATCGCTGCGCACGCCGGCCGGATCGCTGCGGCCATAGGCGCCCATCTCGAGGTTCTCGCGCACGCTCATGTCGCGAAACACCTCGCGTCCTTCCGGCACCTGCGAGATCCCTGCCTTGACCACGTGATGCGAAGCCATGCGGTCGATCGGCCTGCCCTCGAAGCGGATCGAGCCCGCCGTCAGCGGCACCAGCCGCGAAATCGTGTTGAGCGTCGTGGTCTTGCCGGCGCCGTTGCCGCCCAGCAGCGCCACGATCGCGCCGGCCGGGATCTTCAGGCTGACATTGGCCAGCGCCTGGATACGGCCGTAGGCGGCGCAGATGCCGTCGATGTCGAGAATGTCAGGCATGATGTGGGTCCTGGGCCGCCGCCTCCTTGCCGAGATAGGCCTCGATCACCGCCGGATGGTCGCGCACCTCCTGCGGCGTTCCCTCCGCGATCTTGGTGCCGAAATTCAGCACCGTGACGCGGTCCGAGATCGACATCACCAGCTGCATCACGTGCTCGACGATCAGCACCGTCAGCCCGTCGTGCCGGACCAGCCTGGTGAGCAGTTCGTCGAGGGCGGCGATCTCGCGGTTGCGCAGGCCCGCGGCCGGCTCGTCGAGCAGCAGCAGCCGCGGACGGATCGCCAGCGCGCGCGCCAGTTCGAGCAGCTTCTGATGGCCGAAATCCAGGTTGCGGGCCTTCTGGTCGCGGTAGGATGCGAGCCCGGTGCGTTCGAGAACGCCGTCGATGTGGCGCATGACGGCCGGCGGCTTGGCCTGCAGCCAGTCGCGCAAGGTGCCGCCGCAATGCACGTGAGCGCCGATCAGGATATTTTCGAGCACCGTCAGTTCGTTGAACAGCTCGAGATTCTGGAACGAACGGGCGATGCCGCGCGCCGCCATCGCCGACGCCGGCAGCCTGGTGATGTCCTCGCCGTCGAAGCGGACGCGCCCGGAAGACGGCTGGTAGAAGCGCGAAATGCAGTTGAAGGTCGTCGACTTGCCGGCGCCGTTCGGTCCGATCAGGGCGTGGATCGTGCCGCGCTCGACCGACAGGCTGAAGTCATTGACGGCGACCAGTCCGCCGAAACGGACCGTGACGTTGTCGACCTGGAGAAGCGGCTCAGGCACGCGTCAGCCTCCGCAGGTTCTCGCCGGCGAACGCGAACAGGCCTCTCGGCGCGAACATCATGAAGACGATCAGGATCAGCCCGTAGATGATCTCCTGGTAGGACGGCGCCTGGCGCAGCAGTTCCGAGATCAGTCCGAACACCACGGCGCCGCCGACCGCGCCGGCGATCGAGCCGAGACCGCCGACCACCGCCATGGTCAGCACCAGGATGGTGGTCTGGAAGCCGAGGCTGTCGGGATGGATGAAGGTCGAGAAGATCGCGAACATGGCGCCGGCCACGCCGGCAAAGAACGCCGATAGCGCGAAGGCGGCGAGCTTGGTGGTGCGTACCGGCACGCCCATCGCCAGCGCCGCGATCTCGGACTCCCTCACCGCCCGGAACGCGCGACCGAGCCGCGAGCGCGAGATGACGACGGTGAGGCCGATCATCAGCACGGTCAAAGCCAGCACCACGGGATAGGCCTGCTTGTCGGTGACGATCTCGAAACCGAACAAACCGGCGGGCGCGATCCGCAGGCCGTTGGGGCCGCCGGTGACCGACGTCCAGTTCAGGAAAACCCACTGCATGGCTTCGCCGAAGGCGAAGGTGGCCAGCGCCAGATAGATGTCGCGCATCCGCAGCGCGATCATGCCGATGCCGAGCCCGACCAGCCCGGCGACCAGTCCGGCCGCGAGGATCGACAGCGGAAACGGCCAGCCAAAAGCGTTGCCGGCAAGGCCGCTGGTATAGATTCCGATGCCGTAGAACGCCGCCTGCGCCAGCGAGAACTGCCCCGCCTCCCCGATCACGATGTGCATGCCGAGGCAGAGCACGGTGAAGGTCAAGAGCAGGTTGGCCACATAGATGATATAGCCGGTGGTGAAGAACGGCAGCGCGATCAGCGCCGCCAGTGCCGCGAGCAATCCGAGGATGCGCATGCCGGTCAGACCTTCTTGATCATCACGCGGCCGCCGAACAGGCCCTGCGGTCGCAGGATCAGCACCAGCATGATGGCGAGGAAAGGTGCGACGACGATCGCGCGCGAGGAGACGAACAGGCCGACCAGGTTCTCGACGATGCCGATGATGAAGCCGCCGACGATGGCGCCCGGCAGGCTGGCGAAGCCTCCGATGATGGCCGCGGCGAAACCCAGCGTGACGACCGAGCCCATGTCCGCCGTCATCAGCAGCTTCGGCGCGATCAGGAGCGCCGCCACCGCGGAGATCGCGCCGGACAGCCCCCAGACGATGACATGGATGCGATTGAGGTCGACGCCGACCAGCTGCGCCGCCTTGGGATTCATGCCGACCGCGCGCATCGCCCGGCCGAGCTTGGTGTAACCGAACATCCAGAAGAACGCCGCCATCACCACGACGGCGGTGCCGAGGATGGTCAGGTCGAGCTTCGTCACGCTCGCCTGCCCGATCATCACCGACTCGGTCGAAACCAGCGACGGAAACGAGCGCGGCGTATCGCCAAAGCCGGTCTGGCGCACCAGGCCCTTCAGGACGTAGGACAGGCCGAGCGTCGCGATCACCAGGTTGACCGGGCTGCCGCTGGCGCGGGCGACCTGGGTGAGCACGACCCGGCGAAACAGCGCCGCGGCGGCGAAGGCCACCACGACCGTCATCGGGATCGCCGCCCAGGCCGGCACCATCCGGAACACCAGCAGGTAGAGCGCCACGTAGCCCGCCGCCATCAGCATTTCGCCTTGCGCGAAATTCGGCACTTCCGACGTCTTGAAGATGATCACGATCGCCAGCGCCAGCAGCGCGTAGACGCTGCCGACGACGAGACCGGAGGCGATGCCTTGTTGCAGGAACAGAAGGATCAGCTCGAAATCCATGCGGGTCCGCCTTCCGGATCGATGACGCGCCGCCGCGACGCTCTCTCGCGACGGCGGCCGTTGTCGATCAGCCCTTGTATTTCCAGCGGCTGGTGAAGACGCCGGGCTGCAGCACCTGGTTGGTGCCGTCATACTTGATGAAGATGGTCGACTTGTTCGCCGCCCGCTCGGTCGGACCGAACACCACGGGACCGGCCATCACCCCGCTGTCGAAGTTCTGCTTCTTCAGCGCCTCGAGCACCTTTTCCCGGGTCGGCTGCGGGCCGGCCTCCTTCAGCGCATTGACGATGCTCATCGCCGACGGAATGCCGTAGGGCATATAGGCCTGCGGATGATCGGGCTTGGCGGCGAGATCGGGATAGGCCGCCTTGTACATGTCGTAGACCCATTTGATCTTCGGGCCGCCCGGCAGGTCCGCCAGCACGTCCTGGACGTAGAAGTTCTTCAGCGCGTCCTTGCCGCCGACGTTCTCGGCCATTTGCGCCAGGTTGGCGGTGCCGGTCACCGACAGGATGATCGGCTTGTTGTAGCCGAGCTCAAAAGCCTTCTTGATCAGCAGGGCGGCCGGGCGCGCATAGGTGACGATGGCGATGACGTCGGGATTGGCGGCGCGCAGCTTGAAGAACGGCGCGGTGACGTCGGTGATGGTCGGGCTGATCGACTCGACCACGAGGTCGACCTTGCCGGCCTCGGCGTCGGCGCGCGAGCCTTCCAGGTTCCAGACGCCATAGGCGTCGTCATGGTTGATATAGGCGATCTTCTTGGCGCCGAAGGTTTTCGCGGCGAACTCGACCATGGCGCCGCCGACGGCGTATTGCGAGATCGAGAAGGCGCCGAAGATGTAATCCGTCGGCGGATAGAGCGCGCCGTCGCCCGAGGCATTGAGCATGATCATCGGCACCTTGGAGCGCACGACGTAATCCTTGGCGGCGACCACGGCGGCGGAACAGGAGCCGCCGTTCAACAGGAAGACCTGATCCTGTTCGACCAGCTTCTTGACCGCCGCCACCAGATCGTTGGCGTTGCAGCGGTCGTCCTCCAGCACGACTTCGATCTTGCGGCCGTGGATGCCGCCTTCCTTGTTGATCTTGTCGTAATACATCCGCGCCGCGTTCGCGACATCGAAGCCGTAGGCCATGTTGGCCCCGGAGAGCGGCGCGAACATGCCGATCTTGATGGTGGTGTCGGTGAGCCCGGGCTCCTGGGCCTGTGCCGCCGGCGCCAGTCCGGCCGCGACGAGCCAACTGGCCGCCATCAGACTCTTCAGGATGCCGTTTCGTGTCGTTGTCATCGTTGCTCCTCCCATTTTTCTTTTGAACTCATTGCATCCGGTAGCCGCCGTTGACGTCGATGGTCACGCCGGTGATGTAGCCCGCGCCCGGCGAGACCAGGAAGCGCACCGCCGCGGCGACGTCTTCGGGCGTGCCGAGCCGGCCAAGCGGAATCTGCGCCGACGCCCGTTCGTCATCGGCGGGATCGAGCGACAGGCGCAGCATCGGCGCGTCGATCAGGCCCGGCGCCACCGCATTCACGGTGACGTTTCGCGGCGCCAGCTCGCGCGCCAGCGCCTTGGTCAGACCTAAGATCGCCGACTTGCTGGCGATATAGGAGGCGCTGGAGCGATAACCGCCGAGCTGCGCGGCGACGGAGGAAAAGGTGACGATCCGCCCGCCATCCAACCGGTCGGGCAACCGTCTGGCAAATTCGCGGCAGCACAGGAACGTGCCGGTGGCATTGACGTCCTGGGTGGTCTGCCATTCGGCGATGTCGGTGTCGGCGACCAGATTGCGCGCGCCGTCGGGCCGCAGCATCAGCACGCCCGCCGCCGTCACCAGCGCCGTGATCGGACCAAGCGCCCCCTGGACCTGGTCGAAGGCCCGCCTGACCTGTGCCTCGTCCGCCACGTCGGCGGCAAGCGCAAGATGCCCGGCGCCCGGCAGCCGCCCGACAAGATCGCCGATCGCATCGCGGCTGCGGTCAAGCACAGCCAGCCGCATGCCGTCCTCTGCCAGCGCCTGGCAAACCGCCGCGCCGATCCCGCCGCCGCCGCCCGTCACCAAGGCGGTGCGCTGCTCAGTCCCACCCACACGCATCCTCCCAGAAATTCGTTATTGGATAAAATAGAGCGGAAAATGCCCCCTGATGTCAATTGAATTGCGCTTTATCCGGAAATATTTTATCCAATCTTCCCATCAGGGGGAAACGTGACCAGCACGTCCGAAGTTCTCGACTTGTTGCGCGAGCGCATTCTGTCAGGCGATGTGCCCTCGGGCGCGCGGCTTCAGCAGATCCCGCTGTCCGAAGCCATGGGCGTCTCGCGCACGCCGCTGCGCGAAGCACTGGCGCAGCTCGCCAAGGAAGGCCTGCTGATCTATGAGCCGAACCGAGGCTACGCCGTCCGCGCCTTTTCGACTGCGGAAGTCGGCGCGGCCTTCCAGGTGCGCGCCAGGCTGGAAGCCTTGGCCTGCGGCATCGTCGCCACCATGGGCGCACCGCCCGAGGTGATCGACCGGCTGAAAGCCTGTGTCGCCGAAGGCGACCGCATCCTGTCCAAAGGCGTGCTCGATCCGGCCGATCTCGCGCCCTACCGGCGCATGAACGTCGACTTCCACGAGACCATCATCCAGACCAGCGCCAATCCCTTCATCAGCGACTTCGTGCGGCAATGCCACAACGTGCCGATGGCATCGGACCGCGTCTTCATCTGGGAGGATTTTCAGGTCATCGCGCGCTCCCACGACGACCACCACCGCATTCTGGACTCGATCAGCAAGCGGCAGGCCCAGCGCGCCGAGGACCTGATGACCGAACACATCAACTTCGCCTGGCTGGTGTTGTTGAAGAAGCTGGAGGATGGTTCAGGATCCACGTGATCGGTGAGCGCTTGCGGGATGTACCGCCATCTCGCAGCATCGAGACGCCCGGAGATCGCAACCGTCGCGGTTGGCAAACTTTGCCATAACTGCTAGGCTAGCCGCTGTTTCAAAGGAGAAACGGATATGCCGACCCGGAACATCAGCCTGACCGCCGAACAGGATGCCTTCGTCGAAAGCGTGGTCAAGTCAGGCGATTATCAGAATGCCAGCGAAGCGGTGCGTGACGCGCTTCGCGTCTTGCAACAGCGTCGGCGCGAAGACGCGCTGAAGCTGAAAGCGCTGCGCGTGCAGATCAAAGCCGGCATGGATGCTTTGGAACGCGGAGATTTTGTCGAAGTCGACGACAGCGATCTCGATGGCTATCTTGAGGGGCTGACGATGGCATCGAGCAACGACGTGCGTTGATCGGGATGGCGCGTTTTCGCCTCTCGCGGCTGGCGCGGGCGGACCTCGCCCGGATTCTCACCGCGAGCGCCGAAAATTGGGGGATTGAAGGCAGGCGCCGCTACGGCAATATTCTCGCGGCAGCGATGCGAAAGGTGGCAACGGAACCGGAAGGTCCAACAACGCGGGACCGCTCCGAACTATCGCGCGGCGTCCGCAGCTTTCATCTACGAAATGCACGCGTCGACAATCCAGAGGTGAGAAGTCCCGTGCACGTCCTGTATTACCGTGTGATTCGACCCGGGCTGATCGAAATAGTGCGTGTGTTGCATGAACGCATGGATCCCAGTCGACATGACCTCTGACTTCAACGGCTGATCTTCTTGCATAACCATTCGCCGTTCGTGGAAGCTTGAAGGTCAAGGGTCGGCGCAAGACACTCAAAGCGAGATAACCGATAACATCGACTTTGGCAGACCCGAGCAGATGATGCGCAGACCTTTCATGATCCTGTCGATGGTGGTCTTGATGTCGATGCAGGACGCTCAGGCCCAGCCGCTCACCGTCGATCCGGAATCGATCGTCCCGTTGCCGGGCAAATTCGACATGGACATGCCGGCGCCCGACGTGCCGCCGGAGCTTGCCCGCTTTCACGGCGCGTGGATCGGGACCTGGCACGACGACCGGCACGTCCTGGTGGTCGAGCGCATCACGTCCGATGGCCATGCCGACGTGGTGTTCGCGCAGTCGGACTCGGCGATCTACGGTGCGAACAGGGAGTGGTGGCGGGACAAGGCGACGTTCGCCGGCGGCGTGCTGACCATGACCGGATTTCGCACCTTCCGATACGCCTTCGATGGTCCGGACCGGTTGTCGATGACCGCGACCCTCAAATCCGGCGGCGTCACCTCCGGGACACTGGTCCGCGCCGACGCGGCGCGTCTTGCCGCGGGTGATCGGCCGTCCGAGTGGCCGTGGCCCGGCGAGCACGTGCGGATTCCGCACCTCACCCTTCGCACGCCCGACGGCGCACGGCCGATCATGCTCGAAGGTACGTTTTATCCGCCTGCCGGCGCCGGGCCGGCGCCGCTGGCGATCTTCACCCACGGATCCGACGTTGGCCGCAATCAATTGCGCAGCTGGTCGTTCTCGACCGAGGCCCGTTGGCTTCGCGACAACGGCTTTGCCGTGCTGGCGTTGATGCGCCGTGGACGCGGCAGGTCCGAGGGCATCAACGGCGAGGAGGACTTTGGCCGGAATCACGAGGGTGGCCTGGTGGATGTTTCGGCAGGCGTCGCACAAGCCGTCGAGGACCTCGACGCGGCGATTGCCTTCGGCCGCACGCGGCCCGACGTCAGACCCGGACCGGTGCTGCTCGCCGGCCAGTCGCGCGGCGGATTTCTCGCCATGCACTATGCCGGCCTCAAGCCTGCCGATGTCATGGCCGTGGTGAATTTCTCCGGCGGCTGGTACCCGTATGGACCGGTGACGACGCCGTATTATGCCAATGCCGGCCGCGGCGCCGCCGGCAAGGTCCCGCAACTGTGGCTGTATGCGGACAATGACCGCCTCTACGACAAGGCCCTGATCCGCGAATACCACCAGGCCTTCGTCGCGGCCGGCGGCAAGGTGCGCTTCGAATTGCTCCACGACGTTCCGGGCGACGGTCATCTGCTGCGGCTTTACCCCGCGCGGTGGCGGCCGATCGCCGATCAATTTCTCGCTTCGCTCGATCGGCAACCTCATTGAGGCACGCCAGGCCGCGGGGCGCGCCGCCGATGAAGATGGGACGACGCATTCGCCGCGCCATGATGCCGCAATCTGGCAAGCGCTCCGATTGGAAATTCCGCTACGATATGCGATCCTGTGCTTCGCCTCATGGGCGTTGTCTTGTCCGATTGCGCGGATGCAGGGTTATCCTTCGAAATCGGCTCTTTCGACCATCGCGGGCCCCGCGGGATCGGCCAACGGCGGAGCTCCTTGCCCTTGGGCTCGCATCCGCCAGACAATTCTTTCGGGTTCGATGAATGACCACAGAAGCCTTCTTTGCGAAAATTCGAACCTATGCCGAGCTGTCGGCGAAAGCTGAGCAGGCCTGGGCATCGCTGTTGCGGCCGCGGCAGTATCGCAAGGACGAGCCCTTCATTCGGGCGGGCGACATACCGACCACCTACGCCTTTGTCGTCGAAGGTCTGTTCTGCCAGCACTATGTCGGCCGCGACGGTGACATGGTCATCAAGTATTTTTTCCCCGAGAACCGCATTGCCGCTTCCGTCACTGCGACGTTGCGGGGCGAGCCTAGCCTTTTCACGATCACCGCCATTGAGGACAGCAGCGTTCTCGAATACGAATTCGCGGGGTTCAGGGCGCTTGTCAGCGAATTTCCCGACGTCGCCGCGTTCTACATCACCTACATGGAGAGGCATTGGGTCATCGAGAAGGAACCGGAAGAGATCTCCTTCCGTCATGACGATGCGATGCAGCGTTATCTGGATTTCATCCGCAAGGAGCCGCAGCTGCACAGGCGTTTGAAGCAGCATCATATCGCTGCCTGGCTTGGCGTCACCCCGGAAAGCCTGAGCCGCCTCCGCAGGACGATCGCTTTTCGACGGCCAAGCAGACCCTGACGCGATTTCTTACCAAACATCAATTCTTCCGCGCCGGGATCCCTCTACCTCTGGCTGACAGGCAACCGCCGTGACGGTCATGGCGGTCCGATGTCAGCCCGCGATGGGTTATGGCTCGCCGCAACCAGAGGAGACCTGCAATGGCCAAGATGATCTTCGTGAACCTGCCGACGACCGACCTGGCGCGCTCCAGGGCATTCTACGAGGCCCTGGGATTCACCAACAATGCGCAGTTCAGCGACGAGACCTCCGCCTGCATGGTGTGGAGTGAGACGATCCACGTCATGCTCCTGACGCACGCCAAATGGCGCACCTTCACCAGCCGGCCGATCCCGCCCGCAAGTTCGAGCGAGGTCATGCTGGCGATCTCTTGCGAGAGCCGGGAGGCCGTCGACCGGATGAACGATGTGGCGGCGACGCATGGCGGAACCGCCGACATCAACCCGAAGCAGGATCTCGGCTTCCTGTACAACCGCAATCTCGGCGATCCCGACGGTCATGTCTGGGAAGCCATGTGGATGGATCCTTCGGCGATCCCGTCGGGCGACTGAGGCCCTCGCATCGACGACGCCGGCCGTTCAAAGCCGCGGCCGGCCCCGATGGGGCCAGCCTGGAACAACATCGGGCGGAGGGGATAGGATGAGCGAACAGATTCATTGGACCGACGATCCCGCCGTATGGAAGGGGGAGTTCGAAGGACACGCTTATGGTTCTGCGGTGAGCATCATCTTCGCCTGGCTCGAGCCAGGGCAGCCCGGGCCGAAACTTCATACCCATCCATATTCAGAGACCTTCGTGGTGCGGGAGGGACACGCTGCCTTCACCGCTGGTGACCATCGCATTGAGGCGACAGCAGGCGACATCGTGGTGGTGCCGCCAAATACGCCGCATGCCTTCGCCAATGCCGGCGCAACCGTGCTTGAGATGATGGACATCCACGCCAGCGACCAGATTGTGACGATCTGGCTGCAAGATTGATGTAGACCTCCGGCACCTCTGTTTTCACTTCAGAAGATGCGAACCGCGATAAGTGGACGCGGCGCCAATCACTTCGAGAATGGCGCGCCACGACCGATGAAGTGGGCACTATTGCTTCGCCGTCGCGCTATGATTCCAGAGCCAGCAATGCGCTGCAACCGCTAAGTCCGCGATGGCTCGCGATCTTGCGCTACGCGTTTTGGGCTGTCTTCGCGAGTCGATCCTTTTCCGACGCTTCGCGTCTGTGAGTTCGGGTATGCTCCGGGGTGGTGTTCCCTCGTCGCAGATGACAAAATACGGATCTGTTGATCAGACCGAGTGCCAATGAACAATATCGCGCGGCAGAAACTCATCTCTGAGCTCGAGCACCTCCTCCTGAACAAGCCGGTCATGGGGACGCTCTTGATTACGATAGCACAAACCACCGACATGCTCGTCGTAACCTTGGAGAAGGGCGCTTTCAGCCTTGCCTATCCGCACACAGGTAGATTTGATTTCGTTCGATCTCGCCGATTTGCAATCTTCTGCCAGAAGCGAGGGACCGCTGTAACAAAGCGTCGGTGGGGGAACGTACATGTGAGTTGCGCGGTGATCGGTACAACCGCAGCTGACGCGGCGCATACGATCTCTGAGTGCTTATCGAAGGTCTATGGCGCCTCGGGGCCATTCGGGCTGCGCCTCCAAGGCATGGGGTGGCAGTCTTCTAGCTAGCCCCGCTGTACAAACGGCTCGCGTCGACAAGCGATCATGGTTTGCTGTGCGTGAGAGCGTCCCCCGCCAGCGCTCAAGGGAAGCGGCCTGGGTCGACACGAAAGTCGCACGTGCGTGCTATCGCAGCGCCGCAAGGTGTGGAAAGCATTGCAAGGGCAGCGCATTGGCCCCAAAAGACAAGTTGTGTCGGATATCTCGCAACGTTTACCGCGTTGTTTGATTTGCTGGCGTCTCCTGCCCGTTCTGTGGATCAGTTAGGCTTGCCACAGTTCCCCTCACAAATCGCGTCCGCCGGATGGCGCCCCACTTGACGATCTCTACGACTATGCGCGTGTGCCGCGCGATAGCGATCTCTCCATCCCGAAGCAGCGCCGCCAGGCGACTTCGAGGCGCATCGCCCGGCGATGCGCCTCGGGATGCAAACGCCTACAGCAGTCCCGCGCCCCCCGCCCATTTGTACTTTGCGCCCAGCACTTCGACCGGTAGTTTGGTCGAATAGGCATAGGCGGGAATGCCGTTCTGGTAGAGATATTCGGCGGCTTCCTCGACCTGTACGTCGCCGGCGAGCGAGGCCACCATCGGCTTGACGAAGCCCTTGGCCTCCATCTCTCCTTCTTCACCTCGACCATGTTGCGGGCGAACACCATCGGCGGAGTGACGATGGTGTGCCAATAGCCGAGGATTAGCGCGTGGATGCGCTCGTCCGACAGGCCGAGCTTGACGGTGTTGACGTAGGTGATCGGCGGCTCGCCGCCGGTGATGTCGACCGGGCCATCAGCGACAGGCCGAGGAGCGTCCCCTCTCGATTGCCGACCGACCTTCGCTAAAATAGTATGACCCGTCAGCTGGCACGGGCCGCCTGGACCGCCGCCGAGCCGAAGCCGGCGGGTAAGCGAAGATTCGGGACTGAACAATGCCGGATGACATCCCCGCACAGCCGTTGCCGATTGAAATCGCAACCGAGCCGAAGGCGAAGGCCGACCCGCTATGGCTGGCACAAAAACGGGACGTACAGGCACCTCTAGAGCCACCGCGGGTCGGCGGCGATGCTCTCTCGCTGCCAATCACGTCGAATTATCCGGCCTGCGCGGCCAATCATTCGCTGCGCCTCACTGACGAGACCACGGGAGCCTGGCTTGTTTTGGCGTAATGCTTTCTTGACGGTGCTCGTTGCGCTCCTTGCGTTGACCTTTTTGCAATCGCTTCGGACAGTGCGGCGGCGTGCGGTTCGGTTCGAGGCCGCTCGGCCTTATCAGGTCTATACCCGAGACTTTGACGTGGAGATCAAGGCCAGCGATTTGGATGCGGTCCTGGCGGAGCTCCCCGATTCTGACCGGCGCTGGGCTGAGCGCTTCCCCAAGGTCGACTCCGGACAGCTGTACGACCTTGAAAAGGAGCTGGCTGCACGGCGTGCGCGCATGGAGACTGCCCAGCCCCAAAAAAACTCCCAAAAAAACTCCCAGGAAAACCCTGCTCCTGATGCCGCTGATGCGGTCGTGTCATTGCTCATCGATCATTCCGGATCAATGCGCGGACAACCTATGCTGTCTGCGGCCAGGGCTGCGCTGGTCGCCTCCGACCTGCTCGACCGCCTCGGAGCAAAGCAGGAAGTGCTCGGCTTCACGACCGCGCGCTGGAAGGGCGGTCGGAGCCGGGAAAAATGGCTGAGCGACCGCCACCCCTCCTATCCCGGTCGACTGAACGACCTGCTGCACATCATCTATTGCAGCGCCGGCGAGAAGCTGAGCGCCCGACACTGTGCCGCGATGCTGCGGCCAGACCTCATCAAGGAGAATATCGATGGCGAAGCCGTCGAATGGGCTGCGTCGCGTTTGCGTCGACGCGAAGAAAAGCAAAAATACCTGATTGTGCTGTCCGACGGTGCGCCGGTCGACGATTCCACATTGCACGCGAATGGCGATGCGTATCTGAGCCACCATTTAAGGCGTGTCACCAGCGAGATCGAACAGGCCGGCGACATTCGGCTTGCGGCGATCGGCATCGGCCATCCGGTCGGGCCATACTACAGGGATGGCATCACCATCAGCTCTCCGGAAGAGTTGGAGGGCACCCTGGTTGATCTCATCAATCGACTATTGCAGCCATCGCTTGATCCATTTGCCGGTGCGGGACGGGAGCGATGACCAAGGTCGGGAATTGACGGCAAGACAAAAGCTGCCAGTCTGCAAAGACGTGAATGCCCGGCACAAGGCCGGGCATGGCGGGGTTCGAGGCGCTAATTCATTGATCCCTTTTGAGAGAGGCTCGCAGTCTGGCGAGCCGTTACAGCAACCCCGCGCCCCTCGCCCACTTGTACTTCGCGCCCAGCACTTCGACCGGCAGCTCCGTCGAATACGCATAGGCCGGAATGCCGTTCTGGTAGAGATACTCGGCGGCTTCCTCGACCTCGACGTCCCCGGCAAGCGAGGCCACCATCGGCTTGACGAAACCCTTGGCCTCCATCTCCTTCTTCACCTCGACCATGTTGCGCGCGAACACCATCGGCGGCGTAACGATGGTGT
>Ga0102590_1003242_pt1 | contig 16726 bp, 14 predicted proteins | sample AraplaMF_Col_mMF_FD_76859 | JGI IMG/M metagenome (GOLD analysis project Ga0102590, IMG submission 76859) | Arabidopsis root microbial communities from the University of North Carolina, USA - plate scrape MF_Col_mMF | ecosystem: Host-associated > Plants > Roots > Endosphere | place: USA...
GCAGTTGCGTTTGCAGTGGTGGATCCCTGCCTGTATACTGATACTGATGTTCGTAAGCGCTTTCAAGTTCATTCCGCCTGTTGAAGACTGGGACGACAAGATAGTGCAGGCCCTGGAAGAATTTGCGGGCCGTTACCCTCAGCAGAAAGTGTACCTGCACCTGGACAAAGATTACTATGCTTCCGGCGAGACCATCTGGTTCAAGGCTTATATTACCCTGCAGGGCCTGCCCGATACCAGGGCCACCAACCTGTATGTGGAACTGATAGACCGCAGTGGCGCCGTATTACAGAAGAAGCTGTTCGCTGCTTCCAATGCCGGCGCACCGGGAAATATCAGTCTGCCGGAGACCATGAAACCCGGTATGTACCAGATACGGGCCTATACTTCCTGGATGCTGAACTTTGATCACAGCTTTCTCTATAACCGTACCATAGAAGTGCTGGACCCGGCTAAGCGTAATAGCCCTGGGCCGCGGGATACCGTCACCAGCACCGCCTTTTCCGTGCAGTTCTTCCCTGAAGGCGGCGATATGATCGCAGGGCAGAACAACCTGGTGGCATTCAAAGCCATTGACCAGTCTGGCTTTCCAATAGGCGTTGACGGTAGTGTGAAGAACAGCAAAGGCCAGCAGGTAGCTGTCATTAAAGTAACACACGACGGGATGGGCTCCTTTGAGCTGAAACCTGCTACCGGCGATACCTATAAAGCCACGGTGAAAGCTGCCAACGGCCAGCAAAAGGAATTTACCCTCCCGAATGCCAAAGCCACCGGTGTAGGCCTGAAAGTATATAACCGCGGCCTGCGCGTGTTTTACCAGGCGCTCATCGCCAATGCCGATGATACTGCCTATAACGACCTCCTGATCATTGGCCAGATAGGCCAGCAGCTGGTGTACAAAGCTCCTTTGAAGGTGTCTGAAGGCCGTATCAGCGGCTTTGTGCCTACCCAGAACATGCCCAGCAGCATTATGCAGCTTACGCTGTTCAGCAAAGCCGGCGTACCCCTGGCAGAAAGGCTGGTGTTCCTTCGTAAGAACGACCTGCTGCCCCTGCAACTGGAAGAGGCCGCCTCCATTAACACCGAAGAGCGTTCTAAAAATACGATCATGCTGAAGGTGCCGGATAGCCTGGCCACTATCCTCTCCGTATCTGTAACGGATGCCGACCTGGTGGTGAAAGACCCGGATGAGGACAATATCGTGTCTAACCTGTTGCTGACCTCCGATCTGAAAGGTTATATCCATAATCCGGCCTGGTACCTGCAGGACACTGCCAAAGCAAGGCTGGATGCGCTGGACCTGGTGATGATGACCAATGGCTGGCGCCGTTTCAGCTGGGAAAAGATCCTGAAAAAAGAGTACCCGGATACCCGTTTCCCCTATGAACAGGGTATCCTGCTCAAAGGCACCGCATTTACCAATGGCGGCCGTTTCCAGCTGATGAATGGCAAAGTGGACTTTATCATTAAACAGCCGATAGACAGCTCCACCACCATTATGTCTGCTCCTACCAATGCCATGGGCGAGTTTTCTGTGCCCAACCTGGTATTGATGGATACGGCACTGGTATATTACCAGGGCAATGATCAGCAGAAGCGATGGAAAGACGTAACGGTGAAATTCAATACCCATTTCTTTGAGAATGTGGCGCCGGTGACGATGTCTTATCCTTTCAAGCTGCCACCGCCTATTGACGCCAATACGCTGAAAAACTACCTGACCACCGCCTATGAAGGGAACCGTGTGAACCGCTCTATCAACAGCCGGATGGTGTTCCTGAAGGAAGTAAACATTACCGAACGTAAGATCGCGAAGGAGGAAACACTGGAAAAGCGCTACGCCACCGGCCTGTTTGCAGGAGGCGATGGTTATACCTTCGACCTTACCAAGGAGAATAACAGCTACATGAACATCTTCCAGTACCTGCAATCCAGGGTGGCTGGTCTGCAGATCACGGGCAACCTGAACGATCCTTCCCTGCAATGGCGCGGAGGCCGTCCGTCGCTGTACCTGAACGAGATGCCATCCGACGCCAGTATGCTGAGCAGCGTGGCCGTGTCTGATATCGCCATGGTGAAAGTATTCCGTCCTCCGTTCATGGGCGGCTTTGGTGGCGGCGCCAATGGCGCTATTGCCGTGTATACCAAGAAAGGCAGCGAAGGCGGGGATGACAGCATGAAAGGTTTTGAGCTGTACAAAAAACCGGGGTATACCGTGGTAAAAGAATTCTATTCGCCTGACTATAACGTGCATAAAGAAGTGCATTCCCTGCCCGACAAGCGTATGACGCTGTACTGGAACCCGAACCTGATGGTAGATCCGGAAACACGTACTGCCAAGATCATGTTCTTCAATAATGATTTTACCAGGCATTTCCGGGTGATCGTGGAAGGTATTGGAGATGATGGAACGGTGGGAAGAGCGGAGCAGGTGTATTAATTTAGTCCATGGTCGATGGTCCATAGTCCATGGAATATTAAGCATAGGTAGGTTGCTGACCTGGAGGTATATGCTATGGACCATGGACTATGGACTATTGACTAATATTTGTTATGATGGACCGTTTATCTATAGCAATCGACATGGACGAAACCATCGCGGACCCTATCACGAAAGCGAGGGAATGGTATTACCGCGATTATGGCAAGGTGTTCTCCGAGGAAGAGCTCTGGGGTAAGACCTTGTCCGAAGCATTACCCATCGACCATAAAGGCAAAGTGCTGGAATATCTGAATACGCCGGGCTTTTTCCGGGACCTGGCTGTATTCCCGAATGCGCAGCGCGTACTGGAAGAGCTGAACAAGAAATACCGGCTGTACATCGTATCTGCCGCGATGGAATTCCCCAATTCCCTGAAGGATAAGATAGACTGGCTGAACGACCATTTCCCTTTCCTGACATGGCGGCAATTCTGTCTTTGCGGCGACAAGAGCATTGTGCAGACTGATATCATGATAGACGACCTCACACGGAATTTCACCTATTTCAAAGGCAAGCCCTACCTGTTCAATGGTCATCATAATGTGCATGTGCAGGGTTATGACCGGATACTGGACTGGGAGGATGCCGCTGTGAAATTGTTATAATTGTATGATGGCATGGCGTTATCTGATAGCCGGGTGTTTACTGATCTGCCTGCAGGCAGGGGCGCAGGAGCTGCGGCCGGGGTTTAACCCCAATGAATATGAGCAGCTGCTGAGAATTTCCGCCTACCAGGCGGATACTCCCTGGACTAAGGTGGTAGTGCCCAGACCCCGGAACTGTGAGCTGATCTACCGCTCTCCGGTAGTGGGGCTGATGAACCGCTGGGACCTCTGGCTCTGGGAGCAGCAGACAGCGGTGATCAGTATCCGCGGTACGGTACCCAGGCCGGAATCATGGCTGGAGAACTTCTATGCGGGGATGATCCCTGCCCGTGGCGAGCTACGCCTGAATGACAGTACTGTTTTCCACTACAAGCTGGCTGCCGACAGCCTTGCCTATGTGCACGCCGGCTGGACCCTGGGACTGGCGGCTATCGCCCCGGACATTGTTCCCCGTATCAAGGCGCTCTATCAAAAGGGCATCCGTTCTTTTATCATCATGGGGCACAGCCAGGGCGGCGCCATTGCTTTCCTGCTTCGCTCCTACCTGCAGTACCTGGATGATCCGGATTTTCCGAAAGATATTGTTATAAAGACCTATTGCAGTGCGGCGCCCAAGCCGGGCAATCTGAACCATGCTTATGACTTCGATTTTATTACCAGGGATGGATGGGCCTTCCGGGTGGTGAACACCCGTGACTGGGTACCGCAAACGCCCTTTTCCGTGCAAAGAACAAGCGATTTCCCCGAAGTGAACCCTTTCCAGGACGTGAAGAAAAGAACCCGAAAACAGGCCTTATTAGCCCGTTTAGTGATCAATCACCTGTATGGGCGGTTGGATGGCTCTACCAGGAGGGCCAGCCGCCGGATGCAGCGGGTGCTGGGCAAACTGGCCTATAAACGGGTACGCAAGGCAATGCCGGGATATGTGATGCCGGGGTTTGTGAACAGCCATAATTATATGCCTGCGGGTACGCCTATCATATTGGCGCCTGCACCGGGCTATGATGAGCGATTTCCGTTTGACGGGAAGAATATCTTTGTGCATCATCTATTTGGGCCGTATGTGTATTTGCTAAAGCAGCATTATGAGGTGGAGGAATGACCATCAAAGACGCTTTAAACCATCCATGCTGCTCACCATCTTCAGCACTGTTTTGCTTATGCCCAGGTAAGTCGCAATATCTTCCGGAGGTATGCGGTCTAAAAAATGCTTATGATGCCTTGCGAATAAGTGATAAAGTTTGCCCTGATCAGTATAAGTCCCAATCTGCTGATCCATTACCCTGGTGGACACCTCTCTCATCGTAAAACGCCTTGGTAGCCCATTCAGTTGTGGATATCGCTCACACATCTCCTCCATGTCTTCATCCTCTATATAATGAATGGTGGTTGGCTCAATGGCCACGAACCATATTTTTAATGTTACTGCAGGCAAGAGCAATCCCTCTCCATCCCTTATAAAGCGCAACAGCATCTCCCGATCGTGCCCGCGGGACATCATCTTTATCAATCCATTTTGAACATAAGCAACGCCCGCACCGGTGCCATGTTTGACCCAACGCTCACCGACCGGAAGTTCAACTGTTTTGATTTGATTAATTAAATAGGTTTTCTGTTTTTCGGACAATTTTTGATTGATCCTAAAAAGTCTGCTCAATGAATTATTCATGGGTTAATCCTTTCGTTAACAAATGAAGAATGAAAATATAAATTCCGCCCCATTCAAAACGTTAATCCGTTATTAACATCCCTAAAAAAACGAAATGACCGGCCACCGAAGCAGCCGATCATCCGTCATCGTAAACACTAAAGAACTATCTTCTAAAGCCGCCGCCACCACGCTGTCTGCCGGCTGCACGCTCTTTCTTCATATTCTCCAGCGTTTCCGTGTACTTTTTGTACTGGTCATCACTCAGGAAACCTTTTACCTTGGCGTCGCGCTCATCGGACAGCTTCTTGAAAGCATCCCTGTCAGGACGGCCGCCGCCTGCGCGGGCATCTTCACGTAACTTATCCATTCCTTTGTAAAACTCCGTATAGGCGTCGCTCAGTTTAGTCTTCTGGTCGTCTTTGAGGGAAAGTTCCGGTGATATTTTATCAACGGTCATCTTCACTCTTTCTTCAACGGTGCGGCGTTGAAAGCCTTGTGCATTAATGGTCATGTGGCCTGCAAATATTAAGGCCAGTACTAACAAAATCCTGTTCTTCATAAATAATCAACTTTTAGTTTAAAAATGACGCGAAATGTGTAACCTATCTTAAGGCCGCTCTTTCCGGTCACGGAGATTGTCGCGCCGGAAAGGGGCGCCCGTCTTAGACATGAACTGATGTATCAAAGAGTCCAGCTTGGGTCGTTGGGTATCATCGCAAAGATTACGCACCTGCTGAAAGTGCCGGAACGTTTGCAGGTCAATGGCCTTTTGCCGCCGGGCTATTACGTCTGCCGCGTGTGAGAGTGCGGAATCCGTTACTTCGGGTACATAGAGCAGTTTATAAAAGCTGTCTCTTGCATTGCGCATATCTGCCAGCAGCGGTTTCATTTTCTTCCAGTGCTGATCCCGCAGATCCTGGTAGGCCTGCAGCTGCTGTTTGCTGAAACCAGCTTTCTTTTCCAATACCTCTGCCATACCCTGTCTGCCCCAGCTGCGGCCGCCCGGGCGTCCGGTCTGTTTCATGTTCACGAACAACAGCAGTACGCCGAGGTTCACTACCAACAGCACACCTACAATGATCAGCAATACTTTGTTCTTAGCTATAGCCATTATAATGCTGTTTTATCGTCAATGTCATAAATTGCCGCCGTCTCTGCCTGCAGGGGATATTCCTCTGCAAAGGCCTGTACGGAGGACTGTTCAGCAACAGACTTTTCCTGTTTGATCTGCCGCAATACGATGATACCGTTCACCACCAGGATCAGTAAAAGCCCGATAATGGCCACTGAAGGGCGTGCTATCCAACCGGTGGCACGCTCCCATGCATTACTGCCTTTCTGTTGCAAGCGGGCCTGCAAACGGGTAAAGAAGAAATCTCCTGCCCCTGCCCTGCTGGCGCCATCCAGGCTGTTCAGCACTTTTTCTATTTCATGTTCCTTATTCTTCACGGTTTACTGTTTACTTGCTATTTAATTAGACGTCCTTTTCTTTAAAAACCTTCGCTATTTATCAGAATAATATTTTTCGAGCAGTTTGCGGAGGTTGTTGCGGGCCCGGTACATCAGGCCCTCTATGGTTGCCTCGCTCATATTCATCACTTCGCCAATCTCTTTTGCGGGCAGGCCTTCCAGTTTATGCAATACAAAGACTGCCTTTTGTCTGTCGGGCAGCTGTTCCAGTGCTTTGAACAGTATGGCCGCTCTTTCTTTATTGTCCAGCAATACGCCGGGGTGATGAAAATCGGGCAAAGCCAGCTCCTCCTGCCTGTCGCCGAAGAGGCCGGAGATCAGGCCCCATCGCTTTTTCCGGCTCTTCTTCTTCACATGATCCAGTGCTTTGGTCACTGCAATACGGTACAGCCAGGTGGAAAGCTTTGCATCTCCCCTGAAGGTTCCGATGGACTGGTATACCTGCACAAATACTTCCTGCGTTACGTCTTCTGCATCCGCTTCGTGCTGGATGATGCCCAGCACGGTGTTGTAGACCATATCCTTCCAGGTTTCCACCAACTCCCTGAAAGCGGCTTCTTCACCTCTTTTCAGCGCTTCCGTTAAATCAGTGGATCTGTTCAAGTTTTAATATAGTTGTTGTCGGTCATAAATGTTATTGGTTTGAGGTCTTTCCCCTCCCCGTCATTGCGAGGAGCAGTTGAGCCTTTTGTGCGTGGGGCGACGAAGCAATCTCCAAACGGCAAATGGTAGTGAATACATTTGTTGCTTACTGTTTGTCGTTTGGAGATTGCTTCGTCGCCCCACCCTCATCGCCCCCACGGCTCCTCGCAATGACGCGGAGGAGATGTCCGTCGCTTTGGGGATGGGAAGCCTTCAAACTAAAACGGCACACCCTCTCCTACGGGCTGTCCCATCGGGTTTCCTCCAGGTGGTCCCATCGGGGGGCCATCACCACGCTGGCGGAACATCCCATCGGGCCTGCGTCTCATCTCAGGATCCTGTTCCGGCTGGGTGCTTGCCTTGCTGGTTTTGAAGTTCCTGATCTTATAGGTAAATGTAACCATAAAGTACTGTTTGAGCACCTGTGTCTGCACGTCTTCTACATAGTTGGCGGCAGTGGTGCGGGTAATGCTGCGGTTCTGATCCAGGAGGTCAAAGATGGTGAGCTTCAGCTCGCCGCGCTGACCTTTCAGGAATTTCTTACCCGCGCTTACGTTCCAGAGCCAGTATTGCTGGTTGAAACCGTCTGTGAGGCCGCTGTACATCTGGCTGGTAAGATCGTTGGAGAACACCCATCCGTTCTTTGACAGCAGGTTCAGCCGCAGTCCGGCAGCCTGGGATACGTACCTGTTATTCAGTGTGGGTTGTATGCTGTTCTTCAGATCATTGAAGTTAGCGGAATAAGAAAGGGTGAAATCCACGTATTCGCTGATATTGCTGGACAGCACGGCGCCCAGGTTATAGTTATAGCTGTTGGCCAGGTTCTCAATATTGTTGATGATACCCGGTGTGCGCGTCCAGGTGAAGCCTGCATTCAGGTTCAGGTTGGTTTTGATGAAACGCAGCGGCATACCAAAGGTCATGAAAGAGCGTGCACTGTAGTAGCCATCGAGGTTCACGGGCTTTGACAGCTGTGATCCCTTATAGAGTGTAACCGTAGGCGTTAACACGGAATCTTTGGAAGCGATGTAGGTAGCATTGCTTACATAGTCCTGTGTTTTCTGCAGGAAGATGTTGGCGAAAAAGCTCAGCCCTTTCTGCGGCTGCGTGTAGCTATAGCGGGTGATGATCTGGTGGGTGTACTGCTGTGCAAGGTCCGGGTTACCGGTAGAGATGAACAGCGGATCACTGTTATTGATCACATTCTGCAGCTGGCCGATAGAAGGCTGCGTGGTATTAGCCCGGTAGAACACGCGGATGTTACTATTCTGTGAGAGCTTGTAACGCAGCATGGCATTGGGCAGCAGGTTACTGAAAGTTCTTCTCACCTTGGTGGTCAGCGGGAATACCTGGTCGCTGTTCAGTTCTGAGTACTGGTATGATAAGCCCAGTGACAACATCTTATCACGGTTGCCGTAGCGGTAAGTAAGACCTGCATTCTGTGCTTTGTAGGTATTATCGAACACATTAGACAAGCTGGTATCGGGCAGCACATACTTACCGGTGAACTCATCGTAGTGGAAGGTTTGCTGATCAGCGCTGTTCTTTGACCAGGAAGGGTTATAGTTCAATTGCAGCTGTCCGCTTTTGCCTACCGGTTCTGTGTAGGCGATATTGGCGGATACCTGGAACCCATCGTTCTTCGGATTGGATTGCTGGCGGATACTGTCGTTCACGCCCGCCTGTCCTTTATAGTAGGTATTGAAAGCCTGCTGGTTGCGTTCCCCATCTTTATCATTACCGCCGATGTTCAGGCCAAGTGAGATCGTTCTTCCTCTCTTAGGGAAAGCGTGGCGGAACAGGATCCCGTTATTGGTGCTATAGCCGGAGGTCTGGCTGATCTGCTGGTTGTCTGAACGGCTTATCAGGTTGCTGTCTGCATAGGAGTTCAGGCCATTGGTCTGCGAAAAGGCATCGTATTTCTGGAAGCTGATACCGGGCGTAAAGATCAGCATGTTGGACGAGTCTATCTTATACTCGATACGCAGGTTAATACGATGGTTATAGTTGGTATTACTGGTTTGCTGGTACTCGTTATAGAACTGGCTGGAATCTGCGGTCAGGAAGGTTTCCCGGTTAGTGAACTGATCGTTCGTGTTGTTGGTACGATTAAAGAAGTAGCTGCCGTTCACGGTTACTTTCTTTCCCCATACATCGGAGAAATTGATACCGAAGGAAGTGGTCTTGGTAATACCATCCTGCTGACCTACGAGGAAGTTGCCTGCATTTCCGCCGCCGCCAAAACCGCCTGCTCCACCGCCACGGTTACCTCCTCCGCCGCCGCCACGACCTCCGCCACCACCACCGCCGCCGCGGTTACCGCTGGCGTTGCTTACTACGCCGAGCAAGTCTTGTGTAGCGAAGTTCTGCTGGTTGATATTGTTGGATAAGCCGATGATGGAAATACGGCGGTCTCCATTAAAGAGGCTCACGTTACCGCCGGCCATATAACGGTCGTCGGTACCATATCCTGCAAAGAGCTTTCCGAATTGTGAGTTTCGTATATTCCCCCGCGTTACGATATTGATGGTCTTGTAAGAATTGCCATCGTCAAAGCCGGTGAACTGGGCCTGATCGCTCAGGCGGTCAAACACTTCTATCTTGTCTATCACTTCGGAGGGCAGGTTGCGGAGGGCCAGGGTGGCATCTTCTCCAAAATATTCCTTACCATCGAGGAGCACTTTCTTCACATCTTCCCCTTGTGCTTTTACGGTACCGCTTTCTACGGTGATGCCGGGCATTTTCTTTACCAGGTCTTCGGCGGTAGCGTCGGGATTGGTTTTATAGGAGCTTGCGTTGTAAGACAGGGTATCGCCCTTTTGCTGAACAGGCGGCACCTGTCCTTCTACGGTTACGCCTTTCAGGCGGGTAGCGCCGGTTTCCAGGAAGATGGTGCCTGCATCCTGGCTGGATCCGCTCAGGCGGATGGTGCGGGTAACATCTTTATAGCCCAGGAAGGAGATGCTCATCCGGTAGCTTTGCGCTTGTAAGTGCTGGATATTGAAGACGCCGTTTGCATCGGTAACGCCGCCTGATACCTTCGTGGAATCAGACAGGGAGGTAAGCTTTACCGTAGCGCCGGGCAGCGGGAATTTTTCCTTTTTATCTTGTAGCACACCTTTTAGTGAGAGGTCTTGCGCCCACAGTGAGGGCACGGCAGCCAATAACCAGAAGGACAGTAAGATGATGCGTTGTATCATTGGATCATGAATTGAACATTGTTATCCTATTGGACGACGTTTTGGAAGGGAACCTTCGGGGGGAGGAAAAAAAAGTTGACAGTTATCAGTTGTCAGTTGACAGTATCGACGAAACAGCTATTCCTGACTGTTAACTGACAACTGATAACTGTCAACTCAACTACCAACTTTTTGAAATCGGTTAACGTCAGATTAACCAATCGGGAAATTTTATATCCTATGTTTGTAAAGACCGAAAAGGTAAGCAAGTTTAACAAGCCAATTGTCGCTTGATTGAAAAAACAAGCCATAAGTTTTCGCAGCATAGTTACTCGTCCCGGAAATGGGAGGGGGAGCATTATCAACAATCAGGGCGCAAAAAAGGGGTACCAGCGATGGTACCCCTTATAAATTATAAGACCATGAGAGTTGACTTAGTCTTTCAGCTTGTGCAGGTAGGTAGACAGTTTGAACAACAGTTCATCCTGCAGGCCTGCTCTCAGCTTGGCTTCTTCATCGGTAATGCCTAAACGGCGAAGGCGCTGGTAAGCTACGTAAGAGCCGCCGATGATCTCCAGGCATTCCTGGATCTTTTCTTTGGTTTCCACTTCTTTAGAGCGTTTGTCGAATTCCTTCTTGGTAAGGATCTTTTCCACGAAATAGAAATTCTCTTTATCTTCTATCCAATCCTGTCCTTCACGGTGCTGGGGCTTATATACTTCGAGGAAGCAGTTCTCCAGCTTCAGCATTTTACCGAATTCAGTGCGGATATCGATCACGAGTGCTTTTTCTGCTCCGGGGGCGTTCAGTTTCTTTTTGATGAAGTTGCTGATCTCTATGCCCATTTCGCCACTGCTCATCAGTACCTGGTTCAGTTCGGAGAATTCCATGCCGATGCTCAGACGGGTATAGCGGTTACCGGACCTGATCTTACCGTAGAGGCAGGGAACGCCGTGCTCATCGAACACGATGTCTTCCACCTGCATTTTGCTGATGGTGCTATAGTTGGGCTTGTATCCTTCTTCTGCGGGGGTGGCCCTTTTGGCCGGCGCTTTGGAAGCGTCCTGGCGGTGGCTGAACTGGATGAAATCATCCAGGAAGCGCAGTCCGTACTTTTTCATTTTTATGTACAGTTCGTTTGTGTTGTGATTGCTGATCTTGCTGAGCAGCAGCAGTTCGTTCCAGCTGTCATGCTGCTGCACTTTTCTGAGTTCGTCCAATACGTCTATGCTAGCCATATTGCGGCGGTACAGCAGCTCTGCTACCATGAATATGGCATACTCATGGGTAGGATAGCCAAGTTCCGGCAACAGATCGTAGGCACTGCGTTTCTGGTCGCGTGCATGGTTCAGCAGATCCACATCAGACATTACCGGTGACAACAGGTAAGTCCGGGCTGCCGAACGCAGCTTTTTGCTTACGTACTCTAACAGATGGTCGTTTACCTGTGCATGATTTACAAAATCATGTAATATCTGCACGAAGCGTTTGGAGGCTGGCAACCCAAACTGTGAAAGGATGTCATTCTCCATGTCTCCCACCTCTTCCTTTCCGGGTTTAACCCGTTGATCCAATTGCCGGTAACGCTGGAAATATTCCTGCAATTTCAGTTTTAGCTGATCCATATATTAGTTATTAATTTATTTTATCTGTTCAAATAATAAATAATCAAATACTTATGGTATTTGTAATCAAACAATAGATGTCCGTTTAATACGGGTGTATCAAATGATGGGCTAGTAAGTAGTAGTATGGTCAGGGAAGCATATAGATACGGTATAGTCTTATCCCCTTGATAATCAAACCAATAATAGAAAAGCCCAGCTGATTCGCCGAGCTAGTAAGTAGGTTTTGCGAGTTGCAAATATAGGAATTTCCGGGAGAAATAACAAGCGCTAAAGCCTTATCTATTGCGGAAAGGGCAGAAATTTTGGCAGCCCGATTTATAAGGAAAAAACGTTACATTTATATGAATGAAGTATTGTCGATCCCAGTCCCTACTCAAAGAAAAAATTCATCTTACATGGCTAGCCCCCTGCCAAAAAACTGGAAGAAAATGCTGGCGGCATTGCTTGCCAGGGCAAATCCTAAAAGAGCTACACTGGTAGAGCAGTTTACGCCTCCTCCTACCCCGCCGGTGAATGGTGAAAATGCGTTGAAGACGGTGAATGAAGAGTCGAACCGGATCACAGGCTGGTCGCTGCTGATCATTGGCGGATCCCTGCTGGCTATTCTTGATAAGGATTACCTGAAGATAGACGGTTGTTTCAAATGGATCTACTTTCTCTACATCCTGGGCTGGCTGCTGCTTTGCCTCTCTGTTTACTGGGGACAAAAGGTAACGCGCAGTTACCTGGCCAGCCTGTTTGTATCAAAGGAATTCATTGACAAAACTGCTGAGCAGGCGAACATTTGTTTCAACCGCCAGATCAGCTGGTTCATAGCGGGTGTGATCGTTTTTTCGCTTTGGATGGTCTGTTTTCTTTTACTCTGGATCTTTAACGCCAAAACCACCATATGACAAACTGCAACTGTGCGCAATATCCTTTTAGTCCGCATGTTCCCTGCTATAAGATCTGTACAGGCAGGATACTGAATTATGCCAGTCCGGACGAGCTGTTAAACATCTTCAATATCCCTGAAGGCATCGTAGCAAAGATCTACGACATCAACCTGGAAAGCAAGGCGCAGACCCTGGATGATTACCAGCAATACCTGAGCGTTCCTGAATTTGGAGCGCTGAACCGCATCTGTTCTCAATTAGGCAGTAATCCCGCTGCTATGGCCTGGATACGTAAGGAAATGGGCTCCCAAATGGATACGGAGGAAAGAGAGACGGTACAGGTGTAGATGGTCCTTTACCTTTACCTTCATCATTATCCTCCCGGCGCTTCCTGTTTCCTATTGTCTTCCCTTCGGAGCAAAGGCTCTGTAAAGAGCCAGAACCAGATATTCTGCAGCTGATGAATGTATTCAATAAAGCGCACTTTATCATATCCTGAGAATTGTAAGATCCAGCGGTTGGCAGATGCTGCTTTCAGGAACACGGGCATGCCGTTATGTCCTCTTGTCCAGTTATTGAAATCTCCGCCGCGTACCAGGTTAAAACCCAGCTTGGTTAAGCGGGTAGACTGGATCCGTAGGGGCTGTAATTGTTGGCATAAGTCAGGCAGCATCGGGTAATGCTGCTCCGTGATCCGGATCACCTGCCGTCCCATGGCAAAATAATTGCCCAATCTTACCTCTTCCAGCTCGACCGCCATAAAATTACTAATATTTTTAGCTAAAGTACTAAAATAATTAGTTAATAGAAAAACTTTATTTTCGTTGCAGATAAAAGAAACATGCTGAAAAAATTCTCTCCTGTAGTATTGCTGCTACTCAGTTTATCCCGGATCGCCTATGCACAGACAGACCCGCTGCAGCAACAGATCGAACAATATACCGCCGGCAAAAAAGCCACTATTGGGGTTTCTGTATTGGGTATAGAAGATCATTATGCTATGAGCATTAAAGGGGATGATCATTTCCCGATGCAAAGCGTTTTTAAATTTCATATTGCGATGGCGGTGTTGGCAGAGGTGGATAAGGGGAAGCTGCGCTTAGATCAGCAGGTAGAAATTAGGAAAGATGAATTGCCTTTGCATACCTGGAGCCCGATCAGGGAAAAATACCCGGAGGGCGCAGCGTTGACATTAAAGCAAGTGTTGCGGTATACGGTGTCTGAAAGTGATAATATCGGGTGTGATATTTTGCTGCGATTGATAGGCGGGCCGAAAGTGGTGAATAATTATCTTGTAAGGCAGGGTTTGAAAGGTATATCCATACAGGCCAATGAGGCAGAGATGCATAGCGCCTGGGATGTACAGTACAAGAACTGGACAACGCCGAAATCAGCAACGGAGCTGCTGAAAATGTTTTATGATAAAAAGCTGTTGTCTCAAAAAAGCACTGCGCTGTTGTGGACTATGATCGTGGAAACACCAACGGGTAAAAAACGGATCAAAGGACAATTGCCGGAAGGGACTGTGGTAGCGCATAAAACGGGAACTTCTGATACGAATCAACAGGGGATCACGGCTGCGGTGAATGATATCGGGATTGTGACCTTGCCTCATGGGAAGCATTACGCGATCAGTGTGTTTGTGTCTGATTCGGCGGAGAATATGGAGATGAATGAAAAGATCATTTCGGACATTGGGAAGTTTGTTTGGGATTATTATACCGGTAGATAATTTAGTTTGCAGTGGGCAGGCGACTGTGCTTTGCCCACTGCAAACTGCCAACTTTATTTACTCAAATCGCTGAACCCGAGATCATCCAGGATGATCACACCTGACGGTGATTTATCAAATACAAACCGGATATTGTGCAGCTTGTTCATCGCAAACTCAGGATGCTGCTGTTGCAGCTTATCCAGGTTAAAGTAGAACAGATCCGGGATGGTTTCTGCATCATCATACTGGTTTAAGAACGCGAACTTTGTCAGCTTCTTCTTGATCTGCGGTTGCAAGGGTGCGCATTCACTTAAAGGAAAGCGGATGTGGTTACCTTGCTGATCGGTTAATTCTATAGTAAAATCAATCGCTGTTTTTTCTGTTTTATCTTTTGATTTTTCTTCTTTCTTGGCGGGCTGTTTATCTTTCTTGTCCTTCTCTCCTTTCACTACATGGGCGGCGCTTTCATCGCTTTCTGCCAGGCTGAAGAAAAGTGATTTACCTTCCAGCTGCAGGCTGCTGCTGTCTGGTAAGTTGAAAGTATAATTAGCAGGTATGGTGTCAGCTCCCTGTCTGTCCCATCCGATGAAAGCGGAACGGGTAATATGATCGCCCCACATCAGTTTATGCAATGCTTCGCGCCAAACGCTCAGGTGATCTGTGCTGATCCTTACACCAGGCATGGTAGCGGTTTGCAGGTTCAGGTCTTCTTCGTAACGGGCAATGAATGTAGCCGGGCTGTTCTCAAACTGGTTGAAGTAGATCTGTTTAGGCAACCATTGACGGCCGGAACGGTAGTCGATGAACAGCGGCTTATAAGCTTCCACTCCTTTCAGATGAAGATCCAGGAAGGCGCTGATATACACCTTAGCGATCTGCTGCTGATCTGCAGCAGGCATCAGGTTGGTGAAGTTGTACAGGTTACCGTAGGGACTACTTTGGTCATATTTTCCCCAGGATGTATTGAACTGGCCGTGGTTGGCGTGATGCACGTAAAGGCCTGCTTTACAACCCTTATACGAAGGTGAATATTCAATGCGGTACATGGGGCTTAAGCCGCCATAGGACTGCATATCCATATCATGCGTGCCGTGGATGGTAAAGTAGTTGATATCTCTCAAGGGCGCCAGGATACCGGCGGGCTTGTATTGGCCGTCTACCGGGGCGATGGCGATGTAGGCTTTAATGTTGAAATTAAAGTGAAAGACTTCATTGGCATCATCCGGATGGGCGGGTAAGGTATTGAATAATGCCGCGTGGGACATGGCTTCGCCGCCCCGTGAATGGCCCATCAGGGCGATGTGGTCCATGTCTATTTTATGATAGAAGGGATTACCGGGTTCCTGGTTCCATTTTCTCCAGAGCTCCAGGTGTTTGAGCATGAACCAGCCACGGACGCCGTTCTCGCTTTTTAGTCCGCCCCAGGGCATGTCTGTAAAGCTGGTGTTCAGGAAATTCTCATCTACAGAGGCCACGATGTATCCCCTGCTGGCGAGGAGCTCGGCGAGGTAGTCATACCCTTTCTCTGACCAGTCCTGCGCCAGGTGGTTACCATGTACGACCAGCACCAGCGGAGCAGGTCCCTGCAGGTTTTGCGGGTACCATACCATGGCGTTCAGGGGCAGTTTATCAGGACCAAAGCCGAAGTACCAGCTGCGGAGATTACCATATACGCCGCTCCAGGATTTGAGCAATGATGAAGCGTCTACTGTGGGCGTTTTAATCTTTACGGATTGATTATACATGGGACGGCGCTTATCGTTCCCTGATCCGTAGCTAAGGAAGGAAACTTTATAGCTACCGGGGCGGGAAGGATCACCGGCAGTGATCGTATCCGGCAATTGGGCCTGCATTTTATAGTTCGTTATTGGCGGAACCGGGCTGCCGGGATAAAAGAAGAAATACAGTCCGGTGATAGCGCCGCCTAAGCCGATGACAAACAGGATCCCGGTCATGATCTGTTTAGGCCGGGTCCATTGTACTTCACTGCGACGTCTCCAGTAGGATATTGTTCCGAAGATGAGCGCAGGGAAGAGCACCAGGAAACCTGCCAGCCAGTAGCTGAGATCGCGCAGGCGGAAGAAATAGAAAATACAGAAGAAAGCGAAGGCAACGCCGATTCGGAAATAGCGGGGCGTTCTGCCTACCAGGAGGGCTACCCAGGCGATCAGGGCAGCTATCAGCAGGGCGGGAATGGCGCGTACCAGTACGGTGAGCAGGTAGTAGCCGAAGCCGATCCCTTTTGACAGGAAAAGGTCTGCCATTGTGTAGGTGAAAAACAATAAGGTGGCGAGCAGTATACCGATCCCGCTGGCTTTTAATGTGGCCTGGCCGGGCGTGATGAAGGTGATGGCAGCCCGCAACCGGTTCATGATCCGGCGCCAGGCAGACGGTTGATTTCCCATAAGCGTAAGCGTAGTTTAGATGATGCATGAGTACGATACAAAATAGGGAATTATGAATTAAGAAAAGGAGGTTTT
>Ga0102590_1003246_pt1 | contig 16716 bp, 18 predicted proteins | sample AraplaMF_Col_mMF_FD_76859 | JGI IMG/M metagenome (GOLD analysis project Ga0102590, IMG submission 76859) | Arabidopsis root microbial communities from the University of North Carolina, USA - plate scrape MF_Col_mMF | ecosystem: Host-associated > Plants > Roots > Endosphere | place: USA...
CACCGCCGTCCGGCCCGCGTTCGTGACGATCGCGATACGCCCCTCTTCCTTGGGCCGGAGTGCGCGCAATATCCGCCTATTCCGAAATTCTGTAAAGACGAATATTTTCGGGCGCGCGCATTGACCGGCATTTTGGGTGTTTTGCCCGTCGGGCAACGCAAGGGCTTGTAGCCCGGATTGCGCTGCGCTCCATCCAGGCTACGGGCTACGAGCCCAGCCGCTACTCCGCCGACAGCCGCACCATCTGGCGGCCGCCGTTCATGTCCTTGAGGCTGTTGACGAAGTTTTCCGGGCGTTGCCAGCGGTAGGGGACCTTCAATCCCATGTACTCGGCGATGTCGCCGATGAAGCCGGTGCAGTTGGTGGTCTCGGCGTTCCAGACCGGCGAGCTCGCCTGCAATTTCTTGATGTAGGCGAACACGCGCTTGGCGTCGGCTTCGTTCAGATAGACCCGGTAGCTCGCGGTGAGATAGTCCGGATCGAGATCGCCGTAGCTCGCGCCGGTCTCGGAGGGGACCCAGGTGAGGTGGCCGAGCACGTAGGCCCAGGTGTCGCCGGCGGGCGTGAGCCCCGCGACCTCGACGGCGCGCTCGCTGGTCTTGCCGTACCAGACGAAGGCGTGGCCCCAGCTCGCTGCCGTCCGCGCGCGGAAGTCGACGTAATAGGGACCTTTCTCCGTGCGTGCGACGGGGCGCCGGTTCGATTGCGGCGCGCCTCGTGACGCGGAGTCGATCGTGGCAAGCGCGTTGGCATCGGCAACGCGCTTGTTCGTTTCGTGAGCCGACGCCGAGGGCAGCGTGCACGCGACCATCGCCGCGACGGCGAGCCCCGCAAGGATGCAGGGTCCCGATCGATCAGGTTTGTTGGTCACGCTGTGCCCCTCGACTGTCGGCCGTTAACGCTGAGCGCTGCGCGTCAGTAGCGCGAGACGACCGGGCCGGGCGCCTTGCCGATCGGGGCCTTTCCAATCGGGCTCTTGCCAATCGGCATCTTGCCGATCGGCGCCTGCTCCCCATAGACCGGAACGGGCTGGCGGCGCGGCAAATCCGCGGCGTTCGCAACCGTCACCAGAGCAAGCGTGGCACCCAGAACAAATACAATCTTCTTCACGTTCATACCCCTGAAGGTTTGGTCCAAACACGGCAGCGCCGTGCCCCCAGACACGCCTGACAAAAGGGCGGCGGAATACGTCCAAGTTGCGGCACCCGCGCGACATGTTGGCGGCATCTGGCGGGCGCGCGCAAATGTGATGTGTCCAGATGTTTCGGGCGGTGCGGAGGCGATTTCGCAGCCCGCATGGAACGAAGCGGAATGCGGGGACCCACCAACGGTCCCGGATTGCGCGCAGCGCAATCCGGGCTTCAGCGCGATACCGTCGTCGTTCTCAGCCGATCCGGTTCAGGCTGTTGCGGATGGTCGAGAAGATGCCGCCGATGTCCTTGCGCAAGGCATCGAGCGCATTGAAATTGTCGAAGATGCGGGCGAGCCGGTCTTCCACCTCGCGCTTGCTTTTGGTCAGCGCGTCGACGCGCGAGGTGAGGGTGACGTCGCCGCTCGCCTCGATCTCGCCGACGGTCTTGGCGAGGAGGTCGCGGGTGGTGCTGACGTCCGCGATCATGGCCTCGATGCCGAACACCGGCGCCTTGAGCGGAACGAGGTCGGCCTGCGACTTCGACAGCTCCGTCTTGAAGGCGTTGAGCGTCGTCAGCGTCTCCTGCAGGGCGCCGAGGCGCTGGCGCGACTGGACGACGAAATCGCTCAGCGCGTTCTGGCGGTCCGCAAGGGACCTGCCGTCGGAATCGGTTTCGACATCGGCGAGCGAGCGTTCGAGCTGAGCCCGGCGCTGGGCGAGCTCCTCGAAGTCGAGGCTGACAGCCTTGAGGATGTTGAAGCTGTCGTCGATGCGCGCGAGCCGCTGCTCGATCTCGATCTTGTTCTTCGACAGTGTCTCGACGCGGGTGCCGAGCGGCGCTTCGCCGCCGGTCTCGAGCTCGTCGATGCTCTTGGTGAGGCGATCATGATTGAGGCCGAGCTCGCCGATCAGCGCGTTGATGCCGACGTCGGCCGAGCGCAGCGGCACCAGCTCGGCATGGGATTTGGCCAGATCTTCCTTGTACTGGTTCAGGGTCGCGAAGGTCTCCTGCACGGAGTTCACCCGTGACAGCAGCGTGGACATGTCGCGCGTGATGTCCTTGAGCCGGTCGGCCAGGCTGTTCTTGCGATCGTCGGTCTCGAGGTCGTGCAGGGCGCGCTCGAGCTGGTTCTGGCGGTCGCGGATCTCGGTGAACACAGGCTCGACCGCGCGGCGCTGATCTGCGACCTTGCCGACCATCTCGCGCAGCGCCTGCTGGCGGCGGCGGATTTCGGCGAGCTGGTCGTGCATGTCGGTGGATTCGTTACGGCCCTGCTGGAGCAGGGCGCGCTGCTCGATCTCGCCCAGCTTGTCGTGAAGGGCAGAGACGGCCTCCCTGGGGTCGCTCTCGATCAGGTATTGGACGGTGGCGTCGAGGTGGTTCTGCAGGGCGTTGGCGACGACCACGTCTTCCCGGGTCTTCTTGAGGCGGTCGCGCAGCGTGTTGAGCCGCCGGTCCTGGCGCGACGTCCGCCAGACCGAGGCGCCGATCAGCGCGAGCGCGACGGCGAGGATCGCGCCGGTCGCGATGCCATGCGGCATCGGCAGGCCCGCGAACCAGGCGGGCAGGTGGGCAACGTCGTAGCCAAACGCCTGCTGGGCGAGGAACGCGATGGCGGCTAGCAGGACAAACCAGGCAACCAGGAAAAACAGCCACATCGTGAATTCCTCACGCCGGCACATTATCGCCATAGTTGCTATTGGAGAGCGGAACCGAGATCAAGGGTGGGTGGGGTGCCGGACGTGCTAATAGCGCGATTGGCGACGGGGCGCGTCGGCCGATCGGTGGAGGGGCGTGGGAAGTTGCCGGGTTTTCCCGACAGCCCAGGTTACTGCCGTCGTCATCCCGGGCTCGGCGCTCTACGCCGCCCCGGAATGACAGCGAGAGCTACAGCCGAAACTCGTTGGTCAGCTCGCCGATGCCGTCGATCGCGACGGTGACGATATTCACCGGCTCCTTCATCACGCCGACACCGACAGAGGTGCCGACGGCGATGAGGTCGCCCGGAAGCAGGGTCATATCGTGGGAGATCCTGCTGACCAGATCCTGGGCACTGAAGATCATGTCCGCGATCGGATAGTTCTGCCGCTCGGCGCCGTTGAGAATGGTGCGGACCGTGAGCCTTGCGGGATCAAGGCCGGTCGCGATGACAGGGCCGAACGGGCCGTAATCGTCGATGCCCTTGGCGCGGGCCCATTGCGGGAAGGTGGGATCGCGCGTGAGGATGTCGTTGGCGGTGATGTCGTTGACGCAGGTGTAGCCGAAGATGAAGCTGTCCGCCTCATCAGGCGAGACGCGCGCGCAGGCCTTGCCGATGACGATGCCGAGCTCGCCCTCGTAGGTGGTCTTGCCGTCGTAGTACGAGGGGCGGCGGATCACGGCGCCCGGCGTCGTGACGCTGGTGGTGGCCTTGAGCAGATAAAGCGGCTCCGGCGGCTCGGGCTGGTTCAGCTTGGTGGCGAGTGCGTGGAAATTATTCCAGAGCGCGACGATCTTGCTGGGCGCGCACGGGGCCAGTAACTCGACTTCCGACAATGCCAGCGTCTTTCCGGCGGACGCCTTGCGGCCGAACATCTCGCCTTCATGCACGCTGATGCCTGACGAGGTCAGCGTGCCGAAACCGGTCGCGCCGGCGTGGCGGAAGCGAAGCCATTTGCTGACGTCCGCCATCATGCCACCGCCAGTGCATGCGGATCGGTCGGCGTCGAGACGCCATCATAGAGGCCGGCGATGCGGGCGCGCTGCGTCACCATCGCCAGCACCGAGTCGAGCGCGGGCGTCGGAATTCCGGTCAGCCGGCCCATCTCCTGCACCACGGTGACGAGCGGGTCGATCTCCATCGGGCGGCCGCGTTCGAGATCCTGCAGCATCGAGGTCTTGTGCGCGCCGACCTTGCGGGCGCCCTCGATGCGGCGCTCGACGTCGACGCGGAACTTGACGCCGAACGTCTCTGCGATGGCCTGCGTCTCCACCATGATCGCGCGCGACAGCGCGCGCGTGGACGGATCGGTGCAGATCACGTCGAGCGTTGCATGGGTGAGCGCGCTGATCGGGTTGAAGCAGACATTGCCCCACAGCTTCAGCCAGATCTCGTCGCGGATGCGGTCGAGCACCGGCGCTTTCAGTCCGGCCGAGACGAACAGATCGGCAAGACGTTGCACGTCCGGCGTGATCTCGCCGGAGGGCTCGCCGAGCGGAAAATTATTGCCGTAGACGTGGCGGATCACGCCGGGCGCCTCGATCTCGGTGGCCGGATAGACGATGCAGCCGATGGCGCGCTCGGCGCCGATCTCGCGCCACTGCCGTCCGCCGGGGTCGATGCTTTCCAGCGTCGCATTCTCGTAAGCGCCGCCGTGCCTGTAGAAGTACCAATAGGGGATGCCGTTGACGGCAGTGACGATGCGGGTGTGGGGCCCGAGCAGCGGCTGCATCGTCTCGATCACGCCGGTGATCGAATGCGCCTTCAGCGTGATGATGATGAAATCCTGCACGCCGAGCTCGGCGGGTTTGTCGGTGCAGCGCGGATGCACCGTGTGCGTCTCCTCGCCCGCGAGCAGCGTCAGGCCGCGCTCGCGCATCGCGGCGAGGTGGGCGCCGCGCGCGACCAGGCTGATATCGGCGCCCGCGCGCGCGAGCTGAACCCCGAGATATCCGCCGATCGCGCCGGCGCCGTAGATGCAGATCTTCATGGAATCCTCGCGGGTGGTCGGAATTTCGGGACGAAAGATCCTGTCCGGCTCGGATGGATCCGAGCCGGGGCTGGTCGTCGCGGGAGAAGGGGCGTGCTGCTTTAGGCTGCTGCCTGCGGCTTGCCGTTGATCGCTTCGTCGACGGCAGCGGCGATGTCGCGCATGCTGATGACGGAGACGAGACTGTAGTCGTCGATGACGGGCAGGTGCCGGATGTGATTGCGGTTCATCAGGTGCCGGACGTGCTCGATCGTGTCCGAGGAGGTGCAGGAGACGAGCTGCTGCACCGAGACGAGCTGGGAGACCTTGACGTTGACGCCGTTTGCGCCGTGCTCAGCGATGGCGCGCACCACGTCGCGCTCGGTGAACATGCCGACGGCGGTGTTGCCCTCGGAGCGGACCACGTCCTTGACCACCAGCGCGCTGATATTGTTGGCGCGCATCAGCTTGGCGGCGATACCCACCGTTTCGTTCATTCGCACCGTGACAACGCGCGGTGTCTTCTTGCGCAGAATGTCTCCGACCAGCATTGCAACCTCCCTGGGGTGAATGACGGGTCAAGTGTGGTATACATAATGCCAATGGTCAAGCGCTCGATTTGGCTGATCCGAAAATTCTTACGGCAGGATTGCTGACGTTTCTCGTCGCGACAAAAAGAAGGGGCGCATCGCTGCGCCCCTTTTCGCGATCGTGCATTGTCGTGCGGCGGCTTACGCCGTCTTGGCGTTGCCGGTTGCGGAGGTGGCGCTCTCGGCTTCCTTGCCGAGGATGAAGGAGCGGCGCAGCGGCTTGATCACGAACAGCGCCATCAGCGCTGCCGTCGCGTTCAGGGCCACCGCGACCACGAACACAGCCTTCCAGCCATAGGCGGTCGAGATCACGCTGGCGAGCGGGACGAGCAGGGACGCCGTGCCCTTCGCGGTGTAGAGCATGCCGTTGTTGGTGGTCGCGTATTTCGAGCCGAAAGTGTCGCCGCAGGTGGCGGGAAACAGCGAGTAGATCTCGCCGAACACGCCGAAATAAACCGCCGTCGCGAGCACGAACACGATCGGAACGTGGCCGTAGGCCGACAGCGTCAGCAGCATCACCGCCGCGGTGCCGAAGGCGATGAACATGGTGTGCTCGCGGCCGATCGTGTCGGAGACCCAGCCGAAGAACGGACGGCCGAAGCCGTCGAAGATGCGATCGAGCGAGATCGCGAACGTCAACGCCGCCATCTGGAATCCGGCGAGCGTCACCGGCCTGTCGGCGATCTTGAAGTCGTGCGCGATCGGAGCGATCTGCGCCGCGGTCATCAGGCCGCCGGAAGCGACCATGACGAAGACGAGGTACATCACCCAGAAAATAGGGGCGCGCAGCACTTGCGGCGGGGTGAAGTCGATCTTGGTCTGCGGCAGATTGAGCTGCTTCTTCTTCGGCGGGATCGAGATCCGCGGCGGCTGGATGAAGAAGGCGAGCACGAACACGATCAGGCCCTGGCCGATGCCGAAGGTGAGGAATGCGTGCTGGTAGCCGCTCGATGCGATCATGGTCGCGATCGGCACCACGGTGAGCGCGGCGCCGGCACCGAAGCCGGCGGCGGTTGCGCCGGCAGCAAGACCACGGCGATCGGGAAACCATTTCAGCGCGTTGCCGACGCAGGTGCCGTACACCGCGCCCGCGCCCATGCCGCCGATGATCGCGGCCGCGTAGAGCAGGGTCAGCGAGTCAACGTAGGAGTTGAGCACCCAGGACAGCGTGATCATGACGCCGCCGAACATGATGACGACGCGCGGACCGTATTTGTCGACGAACCACGCCTCGACCGGCACCAGCCAGGTCTCGGTGACGACGAAGATGGTGAAAGCGAGCTGGATCGCGGCGCGGCCCCAATGGTGGGCCGCATCGATCGGATCGACGAACAGGGTCCAGCCATATTGCAGGTTGGCGATCATCGCCATGCAGACGATGCCCATGGCGAGTTGAAACCAACGGAAACCGGTGCGAAGCGGCGCAGCTGTGACGGCGCCATCCGTGCTGGACATCATCAAGAACCTCCCAAGCGCCTGATTTGTCACGACCTGGGATTACAAGATGACCCAGTGTCGCAAATGTTGTGGCTTATCGTCGCAAGCGCGGCGGGGAGATTGGTATACCATATTCCAGAACGCAAGTCCTATCTTGGGGGCGCGACGCGAGAAAATCGCCGGTTCCGATCGGATCATCCGAATCGAAGCGGCTTCGCGCAAAACGAAAACGCCCGGCCGCAAGGCCGGGCGTCGCGCTCGAAGGAGCTATGGTGAGGCGTGTCAGGCGGCAGTCGATTTCGCGACCACGATCTTGCGCCAGGGCTTGAGCACCGCGATCGCCAGTGCCGAGGCCAGGATGTTGGCGCCGGCCGCGATGATGAACACGCTGTCCCAGGTGCCCGACGACTGCTGCATGTAGTTCGCGATGGGCACCAGCAGCGCAGCCGTGCCCTTCGCGGTGTAGAGCAGGCCGGCATTGGTGGTCGCGAACTTGGCGCCGAACGTGTCGGTGCAGGTCGAGGGGAACAGCGAGTAGATCTCACCCCAGGCGAAGAACACGAAGCCCGAGAGCAGCACGAACCAGATCGGATCGTGGCCCCAGAGATAGAGCATCCAGATGCCGAACCCTTCCATGCCGAAGGCGATGAACATCGTGTTCTCGCGGCCGATCATGTCGGAGATCCAGCCGAAGAACGGACGCGTCAGGCCGTTGAGAACGCGGTCGATGGTGGCCGCGAAGGTCACCGCCGTCATGGTCACCGCCATCAGCGTGACCGGCACATTGTCGACCTTCCAGTCGGCCGCGATCGGCTTCAGATTGGCCGTCACCATCAGGCCGCCGGCGCCGACGATCACGAACATGAAGTACATCAGCCAGAAGATCGGCTGACGCAGCACCTCGGTCGGTTGATAGTTGCGGCGGGTCTGCAGCAGATTGGCGTTCGCCACGACGTTCGGCACCTGGCCTGCTTTCGGCGCCAGCAGGAAGAAGGCGAGGACGCAGATGATGATGCCTTGTCCGAGACCGAAATAGAGGAAGGTGGTCTGGAAGCCACTGTCCTTGATCATCGCCTGGATCGGCGCGACGGTCAGCGCGGAGCCCGCACCGAAGCCCGCTGCGGTGATGCCCGCGGCGAGACCGCGCTTGTCCGGAAACCATTTCAGCGCATTGCCGACGCAGGTGCCGTAGACGCCGCCGGCGCCGATGCCCGCGATGATCATGCCGAGATAGTAGCCGTTGAGCGTGGTCGCCTGCGCGTTGATCGCCCAGCCGATGGCGCAGAGCACGCCGCCGACCAGCACGACGAGGCGCGGGCCGTATTTGTCGACGAACCAGCCTTCGATCGGCACCAGCCAGGTCTCGAACAAGACGAAGAGCGTGAAGGCCCACTGGATCGAGGCGCGATCCCAGCCGAACTTCTTCTGGATGTCGGGGACGAAGAACGTCCAGCCGTATTGATAATTGGCGATCATCACCATCGCCGCTACACCGACCGCCAATTGCGCCCAGCGATAAGTGTCGCTTACGCGCGCGGCTGTAGGGGCCGTTGCCTGCACCATGTCCGTCATAAAGCCTCCCGTGGCGCCTCTATTTTTTCTGCGAGCGCTGGAGCGGCATTCTTGTATTCATTATGCCAAGGTTCAAGCGCTGGTCCGGTCCCCGTGCGCAAATGCCGCAGGACCTTTCCGGCCCAGCTGTGAATCGGACAACGCAAATAGAAATGGCCCCGTCTCGCGGGGCCATTCATCAAAAGTAGTATGTTGATGGTTCTGAAACCGACGCGCCGCGCTCGCGGCGCAGGCGCTGCTTACAGGCCGAAGCGGGGCAGGTCGCCGTTGTGATTGGAGATCTCGGCGCTCGCCATCAGGAAGCGGTCCACCGCGGCCATGAAGCGCGCGAACAGCGAGGAGGACGGGGCGAGGGCGACGGAAGCGGTCTTGGACATCGGAATTCCTTTCTCGAGACAGTCAGTATTGCTGTCTCATTTCGAAGGGCAATTTACGTATACCAGATGCCAGTGTCCATGCATGCCATTGCATGGCAGCATGCGCACTCCCGCATTGCAGCATAACCGTCCGTTAAAGCGGCCGTTTCGGGCTTAAGATTGGCCGGGAAACATTCCAAAAGGGGCGAATCCGGTGACGAAACGCCCGGAAATCGCGTTGCGCTGGCGGCTCCCGTTGCCCAGATCCGCAACACTTTCGGGAGTCCCGCGACCGCGCTGCAACATCTGCGGCCTTGGCAGAGCAGGTCAAAGCCGTTAGTGGTCTGCCCCCTTTTCCAATCAAGCGTCAGAGTGGTTCATGTCGAGCGCTTCGTCCGCTGTCTCGATCGGCATCGATTTCGGGACCAGCAATACGGTCGTCGCGATCGCGGCGGATGACCGCCGGGTCGAGGCCATCCGCTTCGACCATGGCGGCCAGCGGCACAGCGTCTATGTGTCGGCCCTGTGCTTCTGGGAGGACCGGCCGGGAGCCGGCGCCCAGGCCGAAGGCGGCCCGTGGGCGATCGAGACGTTCCTGGAAGGACGCCACGTCTACCGCTTCCTCCAGTCGTTCAAGACCTTTGCCGCGAGCAGCAGCTTCAACACAACGCAGGTGTTCCGGCAGCGCTTCAAGTTCGAGGACATCCTGGCGGCGTTCCTGCGAACACTGGCGCGCCATGGCGGCGACAAATTCGGCTTCGAGACCTCCACCATCACGGTCGGCCGTCCGGTGCGCTTCGCCGGCGGAAATCCCGACGAAGCGCTGGCGATGCAGCGCTACCGGGCCGCGTTCGAGCGTCTCGGCGCCGGCCACGCGCGTTATGTCTACGAACCCGTGGGTGCCGCGTTCTCCTTCGCCCGCCGGCTCGAGCGCGATGCGACCGTGCTGGTCGCGGATTTCGGCGGCGGCACCAGCGACTTCTCGGTGATGCGTTTCTCGCGCACGGGAGGTGCCTTGCGCGCCGAGCCGCTCGGCCATGCCGGCATCGGCATTGCGGGCGACACGTTCGACTACCGCATCGTCGACCACGTCGTCTCGCCGCGGCTGGGCAAGGGCTCCAGCTTCCGTTCGTTCGACAAGGTGCTACCTGTCCCCAGCGGCCACTACACCAACCTTGCACGCTGGCATCAGCTCGCGATGATGAAGAGCAACGGCGATCTGCGCGAACTTCGGGAGCTTGCGCGCAGCGCGTTGAAACCGGAGCTGCTCGAGGATTTCATCACCATCGTCGATCTCGATCTCGGCTTCTCACTTTATCGAGCGGTGTCGGATGCCAAGGTGGCGCTTTCGGCAAAGGACGAAGTCGATTTCCGCTTCAAGGGCGGCGGAGTCGACATCGGTTCCACCATCACGCGGAAGAACTTCGATTCCTGGATTGCCGACGACGTCGCGCGACTCGGCGCCACCGTCGACAAGGTGCTGGCCGAGGCCGGCATCACCGCACGCGAAATCGAGAAAGTGTTCCTGACCGGCGGGACATCGTTCGTGCCAGCCGTCCGGAAGCTGTTCGCCGACCGGTTCGGCAACGAACGGCTAATGTCGGGCGACCAGTTCGAGTCGATCGCTTACGGGCTCGCGCTGATCGGGCACAGTCCCGATCCGGACCGCTGGACTGCGAGCGGCGGGCTCGAACCGAAGGCGGGCGCGTAGCCTCGGCCGTCCCGACGCTCGCGGCGTCTGGATGTTATTGATTGATCTCGGGCTCGACGAGCCTTGCCAGATTCCGCAGCGATTCCTGCCAGCCGAGATAGCAGGCCTCCGAAGGAATGACGTCCGGGATACCCGCCTGGGTGATATCAAGCTCGGTGCCGACCGAGACCTTCTTCAGGATCACGGTCACCTCGATCTCGCCGGGCAGGTTGGGATCGTCGAACCTGTCAGTGTAGCGGAGACGTTCGCCGGGGACGAGCTCGAGATATTCACCGCCGAATGAATGACCGGCGCCCGTCGTGAAGTTGCGGAACGACATCTTGAACGTGCCGCCGACCTTCGGCTCGAGATGCTGCACGGTGCAGGTGAAGCCGTTCGGCGGCAGCCATTTCGCCAGCGCGTCCGCTTCGATGAACGCGCGATAGAGTTTCTCCGGGCTGGTCGAGAGAACGCGGTGCAGGCGGACAGTGTTCGGCATGGTGGTCATCCCTGTGACTTGATGGGCCCGACATTGGCGTCTACGGCCCGTTCATGTCCCGAGGACGATCGAGACGCTGCCGATCCGACAGGGCGTCTCAGGTTATGCGAAAGGCTGCGTCAGGTCGGCGCTCTCAGGCCCGGGGAGCCGATCCATGCATCGATCTGGATGGCGGTCTCGTCCTGTCGGACCTTTCGCAGCAGCAGATCGCGGCGACGACCTGGCGGAAGCGTCCGCATCTCCTGGCGCAAGCGTTCGACTTCTTGCGTGAGCCTCTGGCTGAGAGTTTCAGTCTGCTTGAAACGACGCCGTTCCATGGCGCATCTCCCTTGCTGATGAGGCGGGAGCGCAATTAGCGTTCTCATCACCGGTAAAAGCCACGTGCCGGCCGGTGATAGCAAACCTTAACATGAAACCGGCGTCAGGTCTGTCCACAAGGATACGTTGCCGGCCCGGTACCGGCGCGCAGATTCCGCCCCGACAAGACTGCCTTGAACCTGCTCGACCGAGCCCCTGCGGCAATTAAGTCTCGGCAAGCCTTGCAAGCAACGCCGGGGAGGTATACCTTAGGGTTGTTCGTTCAGCCGCTGTGCCTTGTTGAATGCGCCCGCGGGCTCCTTTTCCATCGACATCGACGAATTGAATCGGTTTCGCGTGAGTGTCACGCGGAATGCACGCGTGTGCGCTTTGGAGAAGAAAAATGCCGACAGGTACAGTGAAGTGGTTTAACGGCCAGAAGGGCTTCGGATTCATTCAGCCCGACGACGGCGGCAACGATGTGTTTGTTCACATCAGTGCGGTCGAGCGTGCTGGTCTGGCGGGTCTCGCCGAGGGCCAGAAGGTCAACTTCGAGGCCAAGACCGACAAGATGCGGGGCAAGGTCAGCGCTGAGAATCTCTCGCTGGCCTAAGCTCTCCAGTGCCGTTTCACGGATGTACTGAAACGGCCATGCGACCCGCTCGATCGTAAGGATTGAGCGGGTTTTGTCCGTTGCCGAACAGGGTGGAAGATGAGCACCAAGAGATCGGCCGGCCCGTCACCCGAAGGCATCGCGCGTTCCGAGCGTCAACGCGCGGCAGCCGAAGAGGGCGCGCGGGCGATGGCGGATGCCGAGCGGCAGTCCTTCGATGTCCGCAAGAACATGGCGCGGCTTCGCGAGTTGCGTGAAGCCAAGGAAATCGCCGATGCAAATCTTCGCGCATCGTTGCCGGCCCCTGTGCCGAAGAAGCGTGCGAAGAAATCGCCGCGATAGTCGCGCTTAATAGCGCCGCCGACGATCATTCCAGAAAGGCCGGTCACATGCCAGAGATTGCGGATCGTGCCTAGGATCAAGCCGGATGGCGGCGGCACGATCACCTTTTTTCTCGCGCTGGGTGCGGGTCGACAGACGTGCCGGCTGGCCACCACGTTCCGGACCCAGAAGCAGGCCTTCAGCTATCTTCAGAAATACCGGACGGAGTTCGAGCGCATCGCGCGGATAAGGCTCGCTTCAGGCGACCTCGAAGACGGGATCGTCGTGCTCTCGATGCTCTAAGCCTCAATCTTGAGGCAACGCCTCCGTAACGCGTCTATTCGGAGCCGCTTTCCGGCTTGGCCTCGCGGGCCAATCGCTCCGCCTTCAGGCGCTCGCGGTTCTCGTTGAAGGAGTGCTGATCCCTGGCATAGTCATTGACCGGCTTCTGCGTCTCGACAGGTTTGAACACCTTGTTGGCTTCACGCTTGGCTCGATCGGGGGATTGATCTCTCGACATGTCGTCCTCGACTTGATCAACGAGCGGCGCCTCGACTCTTGCCGGGCAACGCCTCTCGCTATGGACCGGCCTGTCTTCATCAAGAAGACAAGGCGGAGAATTTCTTCATTGCTGGGTAGGTTTTTTGCGAGGCCGGGTCGCCCGCTGCGTGTGCGGTACGCATTTAGGAAAAGCGCGCCGGCGAAACGATAACGGTCAGCGCCAGCTTTTGTTCCCAGGAATCAGTTCTCAATTCAGCATCGGTTTGCTCCGCGCGGTCCGACGGATTGCGGGACGCACTCTTGCCAAAAATAAAAAGGCCGCCGAATCCGGCGGCCTTTCGTCGTCTCTGACAGATACGCTTACTCAGCGGCCTGCTTCTGCGGCGGGTCGAGTGCGCCGGACTTGTGGATCTCGGCGACCTGGTGGTCGCTGAAGCCGAGCACCGAGCGAAGGATCTCGTCGGTGTGCTCGCCGAGCAGCGGGGAGCGCTCGACATCGCTCGGTGAGTCCGACAGCTTGATCGGGTTGCCGACGGAGAGATACTTGCCGCGGGTGGGGTGGTCGACTTCGACCACCGTGCCGGTCGCGCGCAGCGACTGGTCTTCGGCAAGCTCCTTCATCGACAGGATCGGGCCGCAGGGGATGTCGTCCTTGTTGAGGATCTCCATCGCCTCGAACTTCGTCTTTGTCATCGTCCACTGCTCGATGCGGGCGAAGATCTCGTTCAGGCGCGGCAGGCGCGCCGCCGGCTTGGCGTAGTTCGGATCGGTCTTCCAGGTCGGCTCGCCGATCACGTCGCAGATCTTCTCCCAGACCGGGGCTTGGGTGATGAAGTAAATGTAGGCGTTGGGGTCGGTTTCCCAGCCCTTGCACTTCAGGATGCGGCCGGGCTGGCCGCCGCCGGAATCGTTGCCGGCGCGCGGCACGGCATCGCCGAACGGAATGCCTTCGCCGAACTGGCTGTACTCCTTGAGCGGACCGTGGGCGAGGCGCTGCTGGTCGCGCAGTTTGACGCGGGCGAGATTCAGGACACCGTCCTGCATCGCAGCCGTGACGCGCTGGCCCTTGCCCGAGTGGGTACGGTGATAGAGCGCCGTGACGATGCCGAGCGCCAGATGCAGCCCGGTGCCGCTGTCGCCGATCTGCGCGCCGGTGACGAGTGGGAGACCGTCACGGAAGCCGGTGGTGGAGGCGGCGCCGCCGGTGCACTGCGCGACGTTCTCATAAACCTTGCAGTCTTCGTAGGGGCCGGGGCCAAAGCCCTTGATCGAGGCGACGATCATCTTCGGGTTGATCGCCTGGATCTTCTCCCAGGGGAAGCCCATGCGATCGAGCACGCCGGGGCCGAAATTCTCGACCAGCACGTCGCACTTCTTGATCAGCTCGGTCAGGACTTCCTTGCCCTTGGGGTTCTTGGTGTCGAGCGTGATCGAACGCTTGTTGTGGTTGAGCATGGTGAAATACAGGCTGTCCACGTTCGGGATGTCCTGCAACTGGCCACGGGTGATGTCACCCACGCCCGGACGCTCCACCTTGATCACGTCGGCGCCGAACCAGGCGAGCAGCTGCGTGCAGGTCGGTCCGGACTGGACATGGGTGAAATCGAGAATGCGAACGCCCTCGAGCGCTTTGGTCATCGTGTTGCTCCTGTTACCACTTTTGTTTTGTCATGCCCGCGAAGGCAGGCATCCAGTACTTGCTGTCGTTCAGTTGGGTCAGTGCTCGCCATTCATATGGTCCCGCGAATACTGGATTCCCCGCCTGCGCGGGGAATGACCCGGCGGTCGGTTACTTCTTCTTCTGCAGAACGCTCTGCGGATTGAGGTTGCCGATGCGGCCGCTCTCCGAGCCCGCGGCCGGATCGATCACCGCGTTGATGAGCGTCGGCTTGCGTGACGCCATGGCCTCGACGACGGCGCGCTTGAGCTCGTCGGGGGAGGTCGCATTCACGCCGACGCCGCCGAAGGCTTCCATCATCTTGTCGTAGCGCGCGCCCTTGACGAATACGGTCGTCGCCGGATCGTCGTTGGCGCCGTTGACGTCGGTGCCGCGATAGATGCCGTCATTGTTGAAGATGACAACGCAGATCGGCAGATTGTAGCGGCAGATGGTCTCGACCTCCATGCCGGAGAAGCCGAACGCGCTGTCGCCTTCCACCGCGAGGACGGGATGGCCGGTCTCGAGCGCAGCAGCGATCGCCTGGCCCATGCCGATCCCCATCACGCCCCAGGTGCCGACGTCGAGACGCTTGCGAGGGCGATACATGTCGATGACGCCGCGGGCGAGGTCGAGCGTGTTGGCGCCTTCGTTGACGAGGATCGCTTCGGGATGATCCTTGATCACGTTTTTCAGTACGCCGAGCGCGCCGTGATAGTCCATCGGCGATTTGTTGTTCATGAGCTTCGGCGCCATCTTGGCGACGTTCTCGTCGCGCTTGGACGCGATGGCCTTGGTCCAGTCGGCCGGAGGCGCGGTCCAGCCCGTCGCGATCGCCTGGTTGAAGGCCGAGACGACCGAGCCGATGTCGCCGACGACAGGCGCGACGATCTCGACGTTGGAGTCCATCTCGCGCGGTTCGATGTCGACCTGGATGAACTTCTTCGGGGTCTCGCCCCAGCTCTTGCCCTTGCCGTGCGAGAGCAGCCAGTTCAGCCGCGCGCCGATCAGCAGCACGACGTCGGAATCTTTCAGCACGGTCGAGCGGGCAGCACCGGCACACTGCGGATGCGTGTCGGGGAGGAGGCCCTTGGCCATGCTCATGGGGAGGAACGGCACGCCGCTCTTTTCGACGAAGGTCTTGATCTCCTCGTCGGCCTGCGCGTAGGCCGCGCCCTTGCCGAGGATGATCAGCGGGCGCTTGGCGCTCTTCAGCACGTCGAGCGCGCGCTTCACCGAAGCCGGCGAGGGGATTTGCGCGGGCGCAGCATCGATCACCTTGACCAGCGATTTCCGGCCGGCCTCGGCGTTCATCACCTGGCCGAACAGCTTTGCTGGCAGGTCGAGATAGACGCCGCCCGGACGTCCCGACACGGCTGCGCGGATGGCGCGGGCGAAGCCGATGCCGATATCCTGGGCGTGCAGCACGCGATAGGCCGCCTTGCACAGGGGCTTCGCGATCGCGAGCTGATCCATCTCTTCATAGTCGCCCTGCTGGAGGTCGACGATCTCGCGCTCGGACGAGCCCGAGACCAGGATCATCGGGTAGCAGTTGGTGGTGGCGTGCGCGAGCGCGGTGAGACCGTTGAGGAAGCCGGGCGCGGACACAGTGAGGCAGACGCCGGGCTTCTTGGTGAGGTAGCCGGCGATGCCCGCGGCGTAACCGGCGTTCTGCTCGTGGCGGAAGGAGATCACACGAATGCCGGCGGCCTGCGCCATGCGGCCCAAATCCGTGATCGGGATGCCCGGCACATTATAGATGGTGTTGATGCCGTTCAGCTTGAGCGCGTCGATGACGAGATGAAAACCATCCGTCAGTTCCTGCTCGGTGCCCGGTGCTTCGGACTTGGTCGCGGTGTTCAGCATGGGCCTTGTCTCCCTGGTCTCTCAGTACTGGGGCGAGTTTTTCGCCCTTCTGGTGAACGGTGCTAGAAGAGTTCCTGTCCGTGCGCTTCGACGTAAGCGGCAAGGCCAAGGGTGTGGTCGCGGGCCCGCTTCTCGGCGAGTTCGGTGTCGCGCGCTTCCAGCGCTTCGATCATGCCGAGATGCTCGGGCAGGGAGGTCGCGGTGCGGTCCTTGCGGCCGATGGTCAATTGCCGGTAGCCGCGCACGTGCAGCAGCAAATCGTTGGTGAGATCGACCAGCACGGGCGATTCCGACAGCGAGATCAGCGCCTGGTGGAAGGCGATGTTGGCGCGCGAATATTCCTCGACGTGATCCTCGGGCAGGCGATCCTTGCTGAAGTCCTTGAAGTAGTCGCGCAACGCCGTGATGTCCTTCTTGCGCGCGGTGGTGGTGATGAGGCGTGCCGCCATGCTCTCCAGCGCCGCCCAGGCGCGGATCATGTCGACGATCTCGCTCTTGGTCCGGCGCACCACCATG
>Ga0102590_1003247_pt1 | contig 16714 bp, 15 predicted proteins | sample AraplaMF_Col_mMF_FD_76859 | JGI IMG/M metagenome (GOLD analysis project Ga0102590, IMG submission 76859) | Arabidopsis root microbial communities from the University of North Carolina, USA - plate scrape MF_Col_mMF | ecosystem: Host-associated > Plants > Roots > Endosphere | place: USA...
CGCCGGACGCACCGCTCGGGGCGGTGTGCGCCTGCTGCGCCCTCACTTCGACGGTGCGGCCCCGGCGCGCTCCCGGTTGAACTCCCGGACGTTGCGCAGATGCTCCTCGTAGCTCGATGTGAACCGGGTGTCGCCCGGCTTGACCGTGACGAAGAACAGCCAGTCGCCCGGTGTCGGGTTCAGCACCGCGCGCATCGCGTCGCTGCCCGGGTTCGCGATGGGCGTCGGGGGCAGACCCGTGTGCCGGTACGAGTTGTAGGGGCTGTCCATCCTCGTGTCGTCCAGGCTGGTGTCCAGCGTGAAACGGTCCTTCGCGTAGTTCAGGGTGGAGTCCATCTGCAACGGCATGCCGCGATGGAGGCGGTTGAAGATGACCCGGGCCACCTTGCGCATGTCCTGGCTGGTCGCCGCCTCGGACTGCACGATGCTCGCGATGGTGACGGTCCGGTAGACGCCCATCGCGGTGCGCGGGGAACCGGCGGTGGTCGTCCCCCCCTTGAACCTCTTGTTCGCGGTGTCGACCATGTACTGCAGCACGGACTCGGGGGTGGAGTTCTCACGGAGCGGATATGTGGCCGGGAAGAGATATCCCTCGGGGTTGCCGTGCGCCTCCTGCGGCAGTCCCAGCTGGGCCTTGGCCAGGGATTTCCGCGTGGAGCCCGGAGGCAGCCGGAGTGCCTTGTCGACGGCCCGGTAGATCTGGCCGGCACGCCAGCCCTCCGGGATGACGAGTCTGACCTGCCGGGGCTCATCACCCCTCGTCAGAATCAGCAGCGGCACCGCCACGACGGCGCCCGCCACGATCGCCCCGGCCACGACGAAGGCGACCCGGGCGGGACCGGTCAGTCGGGTCCGCTTCCCTGACGGAGTGTTCGTCTCCATACGGGCACCGTAACCCGCCGAACCCGACAAACCCGGCATATCTTCATCTTGTCGTCTCCAATCGGGCGTCCCGCCGGACGAGGGCCGTGTACCTCCCGCCCAGATCCAACAGCTCCTCGTGCGTACCCCGTTCGACCGTGTGCCCGGAGTCGAGGACCACGATCTGGTCGGCCCCCCGGACGGTGGACAGGCGGTGCGCGATGGTGAGCGTGGTGCGGTTGGCCGACAGGGCGTCGATGGCCTCCTGGACGGCGTGCTCGGTGCGCGTGTCGAGCGCACTCGTCGCCTCGTCGAGGATGAGTACCGGCGGGTCGCGAAGGATGGTGCGGGCGATGGCGAGCCGCTGCTTCTCACCGCCCGAGAAGCGGTGGCCACGCTCGCCGACGATCGTGTCGTACCCGTCGGGCAGTGCGGCGATGTGGTCGTGGATCTGGGCCGCCTTCGCGGCCGTGTGCAGCTCCTCGTCGGTGGCGTCCGGCTTGGGCACCAGGTAGCTGAGCGTCGACTTCCCGGAGCCGGTCGGGCCGACCACGGCGAGACTCCCGCCGGCCGGGACCGTGATGTCGATGCCCTCGAGGATCGGACCGCTCTTGTCGTCGTAGTGGAACTCGACGCCCTCGAAACGGATCTCGCCCTTGACCTGGTCGAGATGCACGGGGTCGGCGGGCTCGGTGATGTCGATGGGCAGGTCGAGATACTCGAAGATCCGCTGGAAGAGGGCGAGCGAGGTCTGGATCTGGACACCGGTGGCCAGCAGGCTCACGGTCGGCCGGAACAGCCCCTGCTGCAGCGAGACGAACGCGACGAGCGTGCCGATGGAGATGGAGGGGCCGCCGAGTCGAAGCGCGATTCCGGCGGTCCAGTAGATGACGGCCGGCATGGCGGCCATGACGATCGTGATGACGGCCATGCGCCAGCGACCCGCCATGTTCGACTTCACCTCGAGGTCGACGAGCCCTTCGGACTCGTCCTCGAAGGACTTGGTGAGCGAGTCGGCACGCCCCATGGTGCGGCCGAGCAGGATGCCGCTGACGGACAGCGACTCGGTGACCGTGGCGGCCATGGCGGCCATCTGCTTCTGACGCCGGGTGGCGATCTTCTTGCGTTCGTTGCCGACCCGGCGGCTGATCCATACGAACAGCGGCAGCAGGAGCAGCGAGACGACGGTGAGCCGCCAGTCCAGGGCGACCATCGCGACGATCGTGGCCACCACGCTCGTGACGTTGGAGACCAGGGACGTCGCGGTGGAGGTGACGGTCGCCTGCATGCCGCCGATGTCGTTGGCGATACGGGACTGGACCTCGCCGGTGCGGGTGCGGGTGAAGAAGGCGAGCGACATGCGCTGCAGCCGTCCGTAGACGGCGGTGCGCAGGTCGTGCATGACACGCTGGCCGACCGTGGTGGAGATCAGGGTCTGCAGCACACCGAAGACGCTGTTGACGACGGCGCTCAGGATCATGCCGAGCGCGAGCAGGCTCAGCAGTCCGGTGCGACCCTGTGGGATCGCGACGTCCAGGATCTCCTTCAGCAGGAACGGCGTGGCGACGGACACGAGGGACGCGGCGCCGACCAGCAGGCCGACGATCGCGAGACGGCCGCGGTACGGCTTGAACAGCTTCAGGATGCGGCGCACCTGACGCGGTCGCTCCGGCGCGTCGCCGGGCAAGGGGGCCGGGGTGGTGTGGTCGGGATGCATGGGCTCCTACGGGCGGTGAGAGGGACATTCAGGGCTCTGGCTGTCGCGGGCGGCCCACAGCGGTGCCATGGCGAGGACCAGCGGACCTCAACTCATTGTTACCTATACTCACAATGAATGGCATCCTGATATTGTTCCCGCATGAGCACCCCAGATCCCGACGACCTGCTCGCCGAGCAGCTCCTGCGGTTCACCCGCCGGGTGCACCGCATCCAGAAGCGCCATCTGGAGCAGTGCGGACTGGGCATCACCCCGGCCCAGTCCCGGCTGCTGCGCACCCTCGCGCACTTCGGCTCACCGCCCCGGATGGCGGATCTCGCCGAGCGCCTCGAAGTGGTGCCGCGAGCGGTGACGACGCTGGTCGACGGCCTCGAGGCGAGCGGGAGGGTGCGCCGGGCACCCGATCCCAACAACCGCCGGGTGATCCGGATCGAGATCACGGACGAGGGCCACACGGCGCTGCGGGAACTGCACGGCGCACGCAGGGCCGCCGCACGGGAGATCCTGGCTCCGCTGACGGACGGGCAACGCGAGATGCTCGGGACCCTGCTCGACACCTTGATGGACGGCGGGGACACCCCCGCCATGTCCGGGCGGAACCGGCGCTGCTGACGGCGGATCACCACCGGAGCGAGAGCAGGATCGGCCTTTCGCCCGCACGTTCCCGACCGACCGCCGGCTGCCGGGCGAGGCGGACACCCGGGCCGCACCCGCCGGCGACGAGCGGCCGAAGACGTCCGATCGCCGTACCCGGAGTTCCGCGAAACGGCTAGGACTCCAGGTTCTCCCTGTCCCCCATCACCACCACCGGACGCCGTTCCGGTTCGAGCGTGTACAACAGGTAGTCCAGGCCGTCCTCCGGCAGGGTGACGCAGCCCGACGTTCCGTCACCGTGGTCCACGTGCATCCAGATGCCGCCCCCCTTCTTCTGGCCCTCGGGACGCGTCGGGTCGCTCGGCGGCGTACCCGGGATCCGGTTGTAGTCGATCGCGATGACATGGTCGAAGTCGTTGCGGTGCTTCTCCCCCCAGCCCTTCGGCACCCGGTAGGACACCGTGTTGTGGTCGTACGGGAGCCCGGAGCGCGGGTAGTCGAGGACACCACCCGCGTCGGTGAGCGTGAACACACCCACCGGAGTGCGCAGATCGCCCTCGTGATGGTCCGTCGTCCAGCCCGCTCGCCCGTTGTGGCCCCACCAGCGCCCGGCCTCGTACCAGACGGAACCCTCCCTCTCGTAGAACACGACCTCCGAGTCCGGTGAGTCCTCCGCGTCGCCGTAGACCACCACGGCCTGACCTGTGTCCGCGGGGATGCCGGCGTACAGCCGTTCACCGACCCCTGGAAGGCGACCCGCCGTGTCCGGCCCGCCGACGGGTGGCTCGGCCACGCCGGCAGGGGGACCCGCCGCCCTGGTGGGCGCACGGGCACCGGGCGACCGGCCGGGCTCCGCACCCGAACCGCCGCACGCCGACAGGAACATCAGAAGCACACCACAGGCCGCACCCAGGACCCGTGAGCGCGCCGTGCCGTTCACATCACCTGTTCGCATGCGTCATATCGTCACATTATCTTTCCGGCAATCAGGTATATATGGGCGTGATCCGCCTACGTGTCGCGAAGATGAGCCCCGCGCCCCATCCGACCGGAAAACCGTTTGCCACCGACCACGTCCTGAGGCGACCCTTTCACGGTTTGTTACGGGCAATCGCGGACGCCCGTAGGCGCTCCCCCAGGGGCGGCTACGCGCCACGGCCCCGTCCATCACTGACACGAGCCACTGGGACGTCATGCAGATCCAAGACCTTCCGTATCCCGACCCGGGGGTGCCGGACGCACGCTCCGGGCCCCGGTTCCTGTGGTGGCTCGGCCGCAATCAGCTCGGCGGTCAACTCAAGTCCCTCGCCTGGGGGCTGCTGCACTTCCTGTCCGTCTGCGGGCTGCCCTTCTGCGTCGGTTTCGCGGTCCAGGCGGTCGTCGACCGCTCGGGGGCTCGTCTTGCCCAGACGGGCGGACTGCTCCTGTTGTGCGGGCTCGGCATCGCGCTGGGCGACGCCATGCTGCACCGCACCGCCGTCACCAACTGGATCACCGCGGCCGCCCGGGTCCAGCAGCTCCTGGCGCGCCGAACGGCGCTGCTCGGCTCGGCCCTGACGCGCCGCGTCGCGGCCGGCGAGGTGGTCGCGGTGTCCACCGGCGACGTGGAGAAGATCGGCTGGTTCGTGGAGGCCGTCTCGCGCTTCAGCGCGGCCGCGCTCACCGTGGTGGCGGTCTGTGTCGGCCTGCTCGTGTACCAGCCCGCCCTCGGTGTGATCGTCGCGGTGGGCGTGCCCGTACTGGCCCTCGCGGTGCTGCCGCTGCTGCCGCGGGCGACCCGGCGGGCCGACACCCAGCGCGAGAAGGCGGGCCGCGCCACCGAACTGGCGTCGGACACCGTCGCGGGCCTCAGGGTGCTGCGCGGGATCGGCGGCGAGGAGTTGTTCCTCGACCGCTATCGCAGGGCGTCTCAGGAAGTCCGCACCGCGGCGGTGCGCAGTGCCCGGATGTGGTCGGTGATCTCGGCACTCCAGGTACTGATGCCGGGATTGCTGATGATCGCCGTGGTCTGGCGCGGTGTGCAGCTGGCCCACGAGGGCCGGATCGCCGTCGGCGAGCTGGTCACCGTCTACAGCGCCGTCATGCTGCTCACCTATCCGCTGCAGCACTTCCAGGAGATCGCCATGGCGTACTCCTTCTCACGGCCCTCCGCCCGGCGCGCGGCCCGGGTGCTGTCACTGGAGCGCGCGACGGACTCCCGGGGGTCCCGCGAGGCCACCGTGCCGACCGGAGACCTCTACGACCCGACGACCGGGCTCCTGGTACCCGCGGGACTGTTCACCGCGGTGGTCTGCGGCGACCCGGACGCGGCAGGCTTGCTCGCCGAGCGGCTGGGCGGACACCCGGCCGAGGAGGGGACCTCGGTGCTCCTCGACGGCATCCCGCTGAACGAGCTCCCGCTCCACTCGGCGCGGACGGCCGTCCTCGTCCAGGACAAGGACCCGGTGCTGCTGTCCGGTTCGCTGCGTGAGCTCCTCGACGTGCCCGCCTCCGGGGCGGTCGGCGCCGAGGCGGCGCTCGCCGCCGCCCAGTGCGGCGACGTACTCGACGCGCTCACGCAGGGGTCGCCGGCGGCCGACGACCCGATGGACGCCCGGATCACCGAGCGCGGCCGGTCCCTGTCGGGCGGCCAGCGCCAGCGGCTCGCGCTGGCCCGGTCACTGATCACCGACCCGCAGGTCCTCGTGCTGGACGAGCCGACCTCCGCCGTCGACTCACACACCGAGGCCCGGATCGCCGAAGGACTCAGGGCGCTGCGGGCGGACCGTACGACGGTTGTGTTCACCTCGTCGCCGCTGGTCCTGGACCGCGCGGATCGTGTCGTGCTGGTGCACGAGGGACGGGTCGCGGCGGTGGGCCCGCACCGGGAGCTGGTGCGGGACGACCCCCGATACCGCGCCGTGGTGACCCGCGAGACCGACGAGGAGTCCGCCGCCCGGGACGGCGCACCCACCGCCGACGCACCGGCCGACGACAGGCTCACCGAGCGTGTACTGGCCGAACTGGAAGAGATCGAGGAGACCGCATGATCGGCGTGGCGCCACCGGTGTACGACCCGGCGGCCCCGGCGGTGGCGAACACGCTGCCCGTCGGCGCCCCCACGACCGTCCGCACCTACGTGGCCGAACTGTTCCGCCGGCACCGCCGGGCCTTCCTGCTGCTCGTCGCGGTGAACACGGTCTCCGTCGTCGCGTCCATGGCGGGTCCGTACCTGCTGGGCGGCCTTGTGGAGCGCGTGTCGGACGACGCCCGGGAGCTCCACCTGGAGCGCACCGCCGCCCTCTTCGTCCTCGCCCTGGTCGTCCAGGCCGTGTTCGTGCGGCTGGTCCGCCTGAACGGCGCCGTGCTCGGCGAACGCATGCTCGCCGATCTGCGGGAGGACTTCCTCGTGCGCTCGGTGGGGCTGCCCCCGGGCGTACTGGAACGGGCCGGGACGGGAGACCTGCTCTCCCGGATCACCACCGACGTCGACCGGCTCGCCAACGCGATGCGCGAGGCCGTGCCGCAGCTGGCGATCGGCCTGGTGTGGGCGCTGCTGCTGCTCGGCGGCCTGACCGTCACGGCTCCGCCCCTCGCCGCGACCGTGCTGCTCGCGCTGCCGCTGCTGGTGATCGGCTGCCGCTGGTACTTCCGGCGTGCTCCGTCGGCCTATCGCTCCGAGGCCGCGGGTTACGCGGCCGTGGCCGCCGTCCTCGCCGAGACGGTGGACGCGGGTCACACCGTCGAGGCGCACCGCCTCGGCGAGCGCCGTATCGCTCTCTCCGACCGGCGGATCAAGGAATGGACCGCCTGGGAGCGCTACACGCTGTGGCTGCGCTCGGTGCTCTTCCCCGTCGTGAGCATCACGCATGTCACGATCCTCGCCTCCGTGCTGCTCATCGGCGGGGTGTTCGTCCTGCACGGCTGGATCGGCGTGGGCCAGCTGACGACGGGCGCGCTGATCGCGCAGATGCTCGTCGACCCGGTGGGCCTGATCCTTCGCTGGTACGACGAGCTGCAGGTCGCCCAGGTGTCGCTGGCCCGGCTGGTCGGGGTCCGCGACATCGAGCCGGAGGCCGGCGACACCTCGCTCGCACCCGACGGACGCGATGTCGAGGCCGACGAGGTGCGCTTCGGCTACCGCGCCGGAGTCGACGTGCTGCATCGGGTCTCCCTCGAGGTGGCGCCCGGTACGCGGCTCGCCCTGGTCGGGCCGTCCGGTGCGGGCAAGTCCACGCTGGGCCGGCTGCTCGCCGGGATCTACGCGCCCCGGGACGGCCGGATCACCCTCGGGGGTGCGGAACTGTCCCGCATGCCCGCCGAGCGCGTGCGCTCGCACGTCGCCCTGGTCAACCAGGAGCACCACGTCTTCGTCGGTTCCCTGCGCGACAACCTGCTGCTGGCCCTCCCCCATGCCCGGCACCCGTCGAGCGAGGAGGCGACCGCGGCGGCCGCAGCCGACGCCGAGCTGTGGGCAGCGCTGGCGGCGGTCGACGCGGACGGCTGGGCACGCGCCCTGGACGACGGTCTGGACACCGAGGTGGGCTCCGGCGGTCTGGCGCTCACCCCGGCCCAGGCACAGCAGATCGCACTGGCCCGGCTGGTGCTCGCCGACCCGCACACGCTTGTGCTCGACGAGGCGACGTCCTTGCTCGATCCCCGCGCGGCCCGCCATCTGGAGCGCTCACTGGCCCGCGTCCTGGACGGGCGCACGGTCGTCGCCATCGCGCACCGACTGCACACGGCGCACGACGCCGATGTGATCGCCGTGGTCGAGAACGGACGGATCAGCGAGCTCGGCAGCCACGACGAGCTGGTCGCCGCGGACGGCGCGTACGCGGCGCTGTGGCGGTCCTGGCACGGCTGACCGTCGGGCCGCCGACTCCGGGAGCCGGCGGCCCGTCCCGGATCGTGTCCCACCGCCCCGCGTACCTGTGCCGTGCTGCGACCACGGTTGCCGTTGCGCAGTGACGTTGCGGAGTGGAAGGCTGGGAGTGGCAACGGCGCGGGGGACGTGCCGCGGCCACCCGCTTCGGAAGGGCACGGCCCGTGCACGGCGCTACCCGTGTCCGCCGTGACGCGCGCGGCGGTGCCCGGTTCCGTCCCATATCTGGAGGTACCCGTGGACAGCACCGACGGTTGGGGAGACGACGTCTACCAGCCCGACGGATCCGAGGTGCAGGACGACGCGGGGCTGCTCGACTCCGAGGACACCCTGCTCGCCGACGGGGTCGGCGACCCTCTTGACCGGGGCTGGTCGCCACCGGAGCGGCCCTGGGCCGTGGATCACGTGGGCGTGACCGCGTCCGAGGGGCACCGTGGGGAAACCCTGGACGAACGACTCTCCGAGGAAATCCCGGACGTCGCGATCCCCGACGGCGACGGCATCGGGGACTGGATGGACGGCGACGGGGAACCTCTGGACAGCGAGGTCGGCGACGTCCGCTCGGGCCGCCTCGTCGCTCCCGGTGAGGGGGCGCACGAGGACGAAGAGAGCGGTCTGATCGCGAGCGACGTCGGCATCGACGGTGCGGCGGCGTCGGCCGAGGAGGCGGCCGTGCACATCGTCGACGAGGACACCTCGTTCAGCTGACGCCGCCGGTCCCCCGCCACCCAGGGAGCAGCCCATGCAGCAGGACAAGCACCCCGACTACCACCCCGTCGTCTTCCGCGACCGCGCCGCCGGATACGCCTTTCTCACGCGATCCACCGCGAGCAGCGACGAGACCATCGAATGGGACGACGGAGAGACGTACCCGGTCGTGGACGTCGAGATCTCGTCCGAGAGCCATCCCTTCTACACGGGCAAGGCGCGGACCGTGGACACGGAGGGCCGCGTCGCCCGGTTCGAGCGTCGGTACGGCGGCCCGGAGAAGCAGGGCGGCCGGGAGGCGGACCGGTAGGCAGCCCGCCGTACCCCGGCCCCGGTCAGATGACGTTGAGGGCCGCCGCGCAGCCCACCCCGCCGAGCACCATGAAGACCGGCATCAGCACCTTCAGCTCGACCCAGCTGCCGGCGCGGAACCGCATCACCTTAGGCGGGCCCAGGGGGTACCAGCGCTTGCGGCCCACGGGTATGGGCCACAGGATCGGGCAGCCCGAGACCGTGAGCGCGTCACCGATGTCGTGCACCAGGGCGCCCAGGACGATCGGCATGCCGAGCCACAGATACTGCTGGCCCGGCTCAGCGAACAGCCAGTCGGAGCCGTTGCCGGGCTTGTCGAGTACGCCCGCGAGGATCCAGGCGCTCGTCGCCGCCAGCAGCCACACCAGGACATCGCTGCTCGAACCGCGTGCCGCCCGCCAGAGCAGCCCCTCGATGGCCAGCACCATGTGCACGAAGAGGATGGCCAGCACCGCCCAGCGGCCGCCCGTGATGGCGAGGACCGAGGTGCCTGCACCGATCAGCACCGCCCACAGCCACGTGTGCGTCAAGGTGCGGTGACCGCCGGACCTGCGCGGGTCCCCCGCCTTCCTGGTTCCCTTGTAGACGGCGTAGGACAGCTTGTCGACGATCTCGCACACCCAGCGGGAGATCGGCCCGAAGGACCGCGAGATGGTGGCCGCCTTGTGGTCCAGATCCGGAGCCAGCGCGGCGCCCGCGCAGATCAGGGCCCCTACCAGGAGCACCGGCCAGGGCATCGGGTGGCCCGCCGCGGCGGCCGCGGCCCCGACCCCGAGCCAGGCCGCGGCCCCCGACAGTGAGTGTGCTGGTCCCATCATGGCCGCTTCCCGCCCCATTCTTCTTTTCGCGCTGCCCAGTTGCCGGTGTGCGCTGACGCCTTGTAGGCGCCACAGCGTAGCGTTCGTGATCTTCCAACCGGCATCCGATTCCCCCATCCGCTGCCCGGGCAGGCAAGATGGGGGCGTGACCCTCATCGATCAGCTCCCGCGGACCGCAGACCCCGACGCTCTCTACGAAGCCTTCGAGGCGTGGGCCGGGGAGCGCGGTCTCACCCTCTATCCCCATCAGGAGGAGGCACTGATCGAGGCGGTCTCGGGAGCGAACGTGATCGTTTCCACGCCGACCGGCTCCGGCAAGAGCATGATCGCCGCCGGTGCGCACTTCGCCGCTCTCGCCCGGGACGAGGTCACCTTCTACACGGCACCGATCAAGGCGCTGGTCTCGGAGAAGTTCTTCGAGCTGTGCAAGCTCTTCGGCACGGAGAACGTCGGCATGCTCACCGGTGACGCCTCCGTCAACGCGGACGCCCCTGTGATCTGCTGCACAGCCGAGGTCCTCGCGTCCATCGCGTTGCGCGACGGCAGGCAGGCCGATGTCGGCCAGGTGGTCATGGACGAGTTCCACTTCTACGCCGAGGGTGACCGCGGCTGGGCATGGCAGATCCCGATCCTGGAGCTGCCGCAGGCGCAGTTCATCCTGATGTCGGCGACCCTCGGCGACGTCTCGATGTTCGAGAAGGACCTGACCCGCCGCACCGGGCGGCCGACCGCGGTGGTGCGCTCCGCTACCCGTCCCGTGCCGCTTTCCTACGAGTACCGGCTGACCCCCCTCACCGAGACGCTCACCGACCTCCTGGACAGCCGACAGGCCCCGGTCTACATCGTCCACTTCACGCAGGCGCAGGCCGTGGAACGGGCCCAGGCGCTGATGAGCATCAACATGTGCTCGCGCGAGGAGAAGGACGAGATCGCCGCGCTGATCGGCAACTTCCGTTTCACCACCAAGTTCGGCCGCAACCTCTCCCGTTATGTACGGCACGGCATCGGCGTCCATCACGCCGGCATGCTGCCCAAGTACCGCCGCCTGGTGGAGAAGCTGGCCCAGGCCGGTCTGTTGAAGGTCATCTGCGGCACGGACACCCTGGGCGTCGGCGTCAACGTCCCCATCCGCACGGTGCTGTTCACGGCGCTGACCAAGTACGACGGAAGCAGGGTCCGCACCCTGCGCGCCCGTGAGTTCCACCAGATCGCGGGACGCGCCGGGCGTGCGGGCTTCGACACGGCGGGCCTGGTGGTGGCGCAGGCGCCGGAGCACGTCATCGAGAACGAGAAGGCGCTCGCCAAGGCCGGCGACGATCCGAAGAAGCGCCGCAAGGTGGTGCGCAAGAAGGCACCGGAGGGCTTCGTCGGCTGGACGGAGAACACCTTCGAGAAGCTGATCGCCTCCGAGCCCGAGCCGCTCACCTCCCGCTTCCGGGTCACCCACACGATGCTTCTGTCGGTGATCGCCCGGCCGGGCAACGCCTTCGAGGCCATGCGCCATCTGCTGGAGGACAACCACGAGCCGCGCAAGCAGCAGCTGCGTCACATCCGGCGGGCGATCGCGATCTACCGCTCGCTGCTGGACGGCGGCATCGTCGAGAAGCTCGATCAGCCGGACGCCACCGGTCGTATCGTGCGCCTCACGGTCGATCTCCAGCAGGACTTCGCGCTCAACCAGCCGCTGTCCACCTTCGCGCTGGCCTCCTTCGAGCTTCTCGACCCCGAGTCCCCTTCCTACGCGCTCGACATGGTCTCGGTCGTCGAGTCCACCCTCGACGACCCGCGCCAGATCCTGGTCGCCCAGCAGAACAAGGCGCGCGGTGAGGCCGTGGCGGCGATGAAGGCGGACGGTGTCGAGTACGAGGAGCGCATGGAGCGGCTCCAGGACGTGACCTACCCCAAGCCGCTCGAGGAACTGCTCTTCCACGCCTACAACACCTACCGCAAGAGCCACCCGTGGGTCGGCGACCATCCGCTGTCGCCGAAGTCGGTCATCCGCGACATGTACGAGCGGGCGATGTCCTTCACCGAGTTCGTCTCCTTCTACGAGCTCGCCCGTACCGAGGGGATCGTGCTGCGCTACCTGGCCGGCGCCTACAAGGCCCTGGAGCACACCGTCCCCGACGACCTGAAGTCGGACGATCTGGAGGACCTGATCGCCTGGCTCGGTGAGATGGTGCGCCAGGTGGACTCCAGCCTGCTCGACGAGTGGGAGCAGCTGGCCAACCCCGAGGAGCTGACGGCCGAGCAGGCCCAGGAGAAGGCCGACGAGGTCAAGCCCGTCACCACGAACGCTAGGGCCTTCCGCGTCCTGGTCCGCAATGCCATGTTCCGCCGGGTGGAGCTCGCCGCTCTGGACCAGGTCGAGGAACTCGGCGAGATGGACGGCGAATCCGGCTGGGACGCCGAGGCGTGGGGCGCGGCGATGGACAAGTACTGGGACGAGTACGACGAACTCGGCACCGGCCCCGACGCCCGCGGTCCCAAGCTGCTGATGATCGAGCAGGATCCGGAGCACGGGCTGTGGCGCGTCCGACAGGCCTTCGCCGATCCGGACGGCGACCACGACTGGGGTATCAGCGCCGAGATCGACCTCGCTGCATCCGATGCGGAGGGCCGTGCCGTCGTCCGGGTCACCGACGTCGGGCAGCTGTGAGCACAGGAGAAATCGATTCATGACGAACCCGGCCGAGAGGCTCGTCGACCTGCTCGACCTGGAGCAGATCGAGCTCAACATCTTCCGTGGCCGCAGCCCGCAGGAGTCCCTGCAGCGGGTCTTCGGCGGCCAGGTGGCCGGCCAGGCCCTGGTCGCCGCCGGCCGCACCACCGACGGCGAACGGCCGGTGCACTCGCTGCACGCGTACTTCCTGCGTCCGGGCATCCCGGGCGTTCCCATCGTGTACCAGGTCGAACGGGTGCGGGACGGCAGGTCGTTCACCACCCGTAGGGTCACCGCCGTGCAGCGGGGCCGCACGATCTTCAATCTGACCGCTTCCTTCCACATGCCTGAAGAGGGGGGCTTCGAGCACCAGCTGCCGCCGGCGCGGGTGGTGCCGGGCCCGGAATCGCTGCCGACGGTGGCCCAGGAGGTCGAGAAGCACCTCGGCACCCTGCCCGAGACGCTGGAGCGGATGGCGCGGCGTCAGCCCTTCGACATCCGCTATGTGGACCGGCTGCGCTGGACCACCGAGGAGATCAAGGACGCGGAACCGCGCAGCGCCGTCTGGATGCGTGCGGTGAGCCCTCTCGGGGACGACCCGCTCGTGCACACCTGCGCGCTCACCTACGCGAGCGACATGACCCTCCTCGACGCCGTCCGGATTCCCGTCGAACCGCTGTGGGGGCCACGGGGCTTCGACATGGCGTCGCTGGACCACGCCATGTGGTTCCACCGGCCGTTCCGCGCGGACGAGTGGTTCCTGTACGACCAGGAGTCCCCGATCGCGGTGGGTGGCCGCGGCCTTGCCCGCGGTCGCATCTACGACATCGAGGGACGGCTGCTCGTCTCGGTCGTCCAGGAAGGGCTGTTCCGCCGACTCGAGCGATGACGCCGGGCGTGCAGGGCCCCGACGGGGCCCGCCCGGTCAGGAGCTCCCGCGGCGCAGCCAGCCGAACATGCCCCGTGAGGAGGTGGGATCCGCCCGCATCGGCGGTTCCTGGCGGGCGCTCACTCCTCCGGGAGGACCGGCCGGCTGCGCGGACGGCGCCCCCGGCGCGGGGCGGTACCGACGGGCCTCGACGACCGCCTGCGCCAGGTCGGCCCGGAGCCAGCCGATCTCGTCGTCATCGTCCGCCGTCGTGATCCGCGCGGCGATCCGTGCCGCGGGCGAGTCGGGCGATCCCGGTACGGCCTGCGTGGGCCGGAGCCGGTACAACTCGGCACGCTCGTACGGATCGCGGACGGTCTCCTCGACCTGCGCCGGATCGAGGTGGGAGGCCACCACTGCGGCCTTCGCCCAGAGGTCGTCCGTCTCGCGCAACCGGAATCCGAGGTGGCGGCCCCGCCAGTTGCGGGGCCGCAGATCCAGGCCCCCGTCCAGTTGGTCGCGCAATCCCTGCGGTGTACGGCCTGCGAGCAGTGGCGCGTTGGCCTCGCCGGTGGCGAACTGCCGCAACTCCTCGGCCAGATACAGCCAGACCACGGCCTGGTAGCGATTCAGGTACCACTTGACCGGCACGATCAGGCCGAGCCGGGCGAAGCGCGTGAACCTGGCGGGTGACACACCCATCAAGGCGGCTCCGTCACGTGTGCCCATCACCTCGACCCGCTTCCGGAGCGAATCCGGGAAGTCCTCCTCGCCTCGCACCCGGTCCAGCTCCGCCCGCGTGACGCGACGGCCTCCTGTCTCACCGGGAACGGTCCGCACATAGCCCAGCTGTACAGCGAGCTCGAACTCACCGCGCCTAAGGTCCAGTTCGCGCACGGCGCCGCTCAGGGCCAGCGATGTGCGCCGGGAAGCGGCACCCGGAGCAGTGCGGGTGGCCTCGGCGGCGGTGGACGTGATCGTGTTTCCGGACATGGCGGCTCTCCCCCGTGGAGTCCGTGGCGAGCGCCCAGTGCGTCCGCCTCGGAAAAACCGTAGCCGGATCACCGAATTCCGTTTTCTGCCTGTGGATAACTCGGCGCTTCACCCTTCCTCGCAGGCCCGAGGGGCCGTCCGCGGTGCACGTCCGATGCCGTGTCGACGGCCCGCGAAGTGCTCTTGTCCCGGGCAGCGGGTCAGCCGCGGGCGCGCGCCCGCGGGAGACCACGGGCACGCGTGCGAACCACCCCGTCAGGGATCCGTGGGCGGCTCACAGATCGACGGACGGCGCGCGGTCCCGGTCCCGTGACTCCACGGCGAGGTGGTCCCCGACCCGGTTCACGAGCAGCGTCATCTCGTAGGCGATCTGGCCGATATCGGCCTCGGCCGCGCTGAGGGCACACAGGCAGCTGCCCGGTCCCGCGGCGGTGACGAACAGGATCGCGTCATCGAATTCGATCATGGTCTGCCGTACCTGGCCCGCACCGAAGTGGCGGCCCGAGCCCTTGGCCAGGCTGTGCAGACCGGACGAGACCGCGGCCAGGTGCTCGGCGTCCTCGCGCCGCAGCCCCGTGCTCGTTCCGGTCACCAATCCGTCGTTGGACAGCAGCAGCGCATGCCGTATGTGCTCCACGCGCTCGGTCAGATCGTCCAGGAGCCAGCCGAGCTCCGTGTTCTGCCCCATTTTCCTCTCTCCCCGTGAAGACGCTCCCCCTCGCCGGAGGATCCGATCAGCCAGCCTTCACCACAGCCGCCTTCGCGGCAAGCAGGATGGAGGCATGGCACAGAAGATGACCGACGAGGAATGGCGGGCCTTCGTCTCGGACGGCACCCGCACCGGGAAACTCTCCACCGTCCGGGCGGACGGAAGTCCGCACGTGGCACCGATCTGGTTCCTGCTCGATGGCGAGGACCTGGTCTTCAACACCGGGAAGGAGACGGTGAAAGGACGGAATCTGGCCAGGGACGGCCGCGTCGCCCTGTGCGTGGACGACGACCGGCCGCCGTACGCGTTCGTCGTGCTCCAGGGACGCGCACGGCTGTCGGAGGACCTGGACGAACTGCGGCACTGGGCGGCCCGGATCGGCGCCCGGTACATGGGTGAGGAACGGGCCGAGGAGTTCGGCGCCCGCAACGGCGTCCCGGGCGAACTCCTCGTGCGGGTCCGCATCGAGAAGGCGCTGGCCTACTCCGCCGTCTCCGAGTAGCGCGTCAGCCGACGGAATCCAGCAGCCGGGCGGTGTGCATCCGCCCGGCGTACTCCACCAACCGGATCAGCACCTCCTTCCCGGAGTCCCGGTCCCGGGCGTCGCACAGCACCACCGGAGTGCCCCGGTCGAGATCGAGGGCACGCGACACGTCGTGGGCGCCGTACGTGCGGGCACCCGCGAAGCAGTTGACCGCCACCACGAACGGGATGTGCCGGTGCTCGAAGTAGTCGACCGCGGGGAAGCAGTCCTCGAGTCGCCGGGTGTCCGCGAGGACGACGGCGCCGAGGGCGCCCTGGGACAGTTCGTCCCACAGGAACCAGAAGCGGTCCTGGCCCGGCGTGCCGAAGAGGTACAGCGAGAGCCCGGACCGGATGGTGATCCGCCCGAAGTCCATGGCGACCGTCGTCGTGACCTTCTGGTCCACCCCGCCGGTGTCGTCGACGGACTGGCCGGCCTCGCTCAGCAGCTCCTCCGTACGCAGGGGCCTGATCTCGCTGACCGCCCCCACCAAGGTCGTCTTGCCCACGCCGAATCCGCCGGCGACCAGTATCTTCAACGCCAGGGCGGTCATCTCGTCCTCGGAGGCGTCGGAGTGCTCGGAGACCATCGATCACTTCTCTCGGGAGTGCCGGCAACGGTCGATGTCAGTACATCCGTGCGGAGTCAGCATCATGACAACTGCGGACCGACCGCGCGGCCTTGGACCGGTATTTGACCGATCTGACCACTTGCCGCCCATTCGGTTCCTGAATCGGCGCACATCGCGGTGCGGGTGGTTCCGGTGCACCGTCTAAAGGGCCCTCAACCCCTCGATGACCTCGCGCAGAATCCGTTCGTCGGGCAGCTGGGCCGGCGGTACGGGGCGCGAGACCGTGACACAGCCGAGCTCCAGCAGATCCCCGAGCAGCACACGCACGACGCCCACCGGCAGGTCGGCGTCCGCGGCCAGTTCGGCGACGGACTGAGTCTCGATGCGGCACAGATCGATGAGGGAACGGTGCTCCGGACCCAGTGAGGCGTCGTCGACCCCGTCCAGCGCCCCGATGTCGAGGGAGACGAGGGCGATGAGGTCGAAGCGCACCCCGCTGGGTCCCGGTGCGGTT